>Ga0307507_10010530_pt1 | contig 11929 bp, 7 predicted proteins | sample 7_EM_MG_FD_207223 | JGI IMG/M metagenome (GOLD analysis project Ga0307507, IMG submission 207223) | Populus trichocarpa ectomycorrhiza microbial communities from riparian zone in the Pacific Northwest, United States - 7_EM | ecosystem: Host-associated > Plants > Roots > Unclassified | place...
TAGTAGCTCCACTATCTATAAGAATTTATACTTCCTTCTATTTACTAAATATTTAAATTTCGCTAAGTATATTAAGGGAGTTATATTATATATTAGCGCTAAAAGAGCCTAGATACTTATACTCTTCCACTTTCTATCTTAAGGCGTGACTTAGCCTTAGGATGATTTATTTTCCAAGTTAACTAAAGGTAAGATGCTTTATGGCGACCAAATATAATTTATAGAGTGGGTATAATTTAAGGAATAAGTATAACTTAAGGAATAGGTATAACTTAAGAATTAGGAGGAACTACGGCAGACTTTTTTAAAAGGGTGAGTTTAGTAATGCTTTTAAATATATCCTTTTTTACCATATCTAAAGTATTCTCCATTTATAGCTTAAGTTCTTTATTTGTTAGTTCTTAAGGGTATATAGGATTAAGTGGTATTAAGGTCTATAGTGTTATATATAGGGCTTTTAAGTTTTAGAAACGGATTGTACTTTAGGGTATATACTAGTTTCGTAAAGTTTTAAACGCGATATATAGTTAACTTTAGAGAATAAGACTATTTATTATATTAAAGGTCCTTATTAATTTGTTAATATATTATAGCAAATTTGGATAGGTTTTTTAGTAGTTCCCTACCTACTAACTAGGCTCTGATTTTATCCGAAATAGCTTATTAAAGGGCAGTAACTTTAGTAGCTTTATTCCAATCTAGTTTACTAATAAGGCCTAAAAATTCTAAAAAGAAGTTAGTAAAGTCTTAGTTCTATTATTATAGGTTTTTAAGTTTAGTAACAGCTATATATTCGCGGCTAGCATTATTATATATTTATTCTAGCAGAGAGATAAAGGTTTTAAAATTAATAAAGGTGCTATTATAGAAGAATAGATCTATAGTTTATATAGCATCCTTACTTAATTAAGATATTCTATAGCTAACCTTGCTAGCCTTAGTAGGGTATTAATTATAGTTTATTAAGAGTTTAAGACGGAGCTTAGTTATAAAGGGATGTAGGTTACTTTAGTTTCTATTAAATATTAGAGAATTAAGGAGCTTTTTAGATTTTATAGTAGGTGTAAGGTTTACTATAGGTATAGACTAAGCTACCGTTACTAGTTTAGTGTTCGCATTTAATAGGCCAGGTTTAGGTTCTATTATTTTAATCTCGTTTATAGGTGTTGCTATTAGGGTCTATAACATAAGTGCCTTAACGTTACGGAGTTCTTCGCAGAGTGCTTCTATTAATCGCTAATATTGGGTTTCTAGTGCAGCCTGCTGCTAGGCTAAGGCGTCCATAAAGGACTACTATATTATGGTTAACTATTCCCTAACTAGGGATATAATACTTATAATTATTAAAGGGGATTTGGGTTCGTTTGCCATTTTAATAGTAGTTATTTTTAATATAATATAATATAAGGGCGCGAAGAGGCTTTAGGGAAGATTTAAAGGAATAATATAAATTCTATCTAGTTTAAGGGTATATAGCTCTTGCTAAATATAAGACGTTGCGTAAAGAAGAGAAAGGAATATAGAAAACTTATAACTAAATATTTAGGGTCTTAGTAATAGACGCGTGGGCATAAGCCTATATGGATTTTAATAGGTTTTAACCAAATTCCATTATATTAATAAAATTTAGTGAAATTTAATTAAGTCGGCGGAATTTAGTAGAATTTAATTAGCTTGGCAGAATTTGGCAGAATTTAATTAAAGCGTTAGAACTTATCTATTGAGTGTTTTACCAAGACATTTCTACTATAACTGGGCTAGTCCCGTTATAGTAAGTATTCTAAACAAAGCAGTGGCTTTAAGGCGCATAATCTATATTACGGTTATAGCTACCTTCGCCTTTTTTTATTATAGGTTAAGGCGTAAAGTAAGGGCTCTTTTTTAACTAAAAGAGGTTTTTTAGGACAGCTATAGGTTAAGTATCGCCTTAGTATTAACCCGTTTACTAATTCTACCTATTCTTATACATATAGAGTATGAGTTATCTAGTAAAGATAAGGGTACGGAAATAGAGGGTAAGTAATTGTATTGTTTTTAGCTAGTAGCGCAGACTATAAATATAAGTTAGTAACACTGGCTTAACTTTAAGCAGTAACCTACTTATTCTTCTTTATTCTATTATAAATAAAAACCTATCCATTTTATATAAAAACATATCCTTAACCATACTGCGCCATTTCTCTTTATTTATAAGCTAAATTCGTCCTCTAGCTATTTTATTACTAATATAGTAGTAAAGCGTTTTACTCTTAGGGTTAAAGTTAATATCCTAACCTAGTATATTCATAAATATATTAAAGCTTAGATTATTAACGTATATATCTAGGGCGTTATTCTTGCCGGTCGCTAGCTTTTAGGTTAGGATAATTATTAGCTTTTTATTAGCTGCCCACTAGATTAGTATTATTATTATTCTATATAACCTTAGTGTTCCCTCCTACCTTATTACCTTTAGTATGCCGGCTAGTAGATAATATATAATAGCGGAGTGTGGGAGTACTAAGTTACCTATTATAATTTGCTTAGTAAAAGCCGTTTTGTTTATTTAACGCGTCGCGTTATAGCTGCAGCGCTAGGCAAGCTATTTAATATATTTAGTATATAGGTTCTTAGGTAAACCTAAAAATATAAATAGGAATTTATTAGAGATTTTATTTAATATTTGCCGTATTTATGCCTTACTTATAAGGGAGCGTAGTAGCTATTTAAGGAGCCCGCACATTAACATTTTAATTTTAACATTATAGTAGATTATATTATATTATTTGTTTATAAGCCCTAGATCTTACGTAAGAGTGTCTCTAGTGTTATAGCTTAGGTCTATTATTAATACTATAATTCTAAAAGCGTTATAAAAGGTATAGTAGGAAAAGACGTTGTAACGGGACTAGTCCAGTTACAGTAGGAATGTCTTAGTAAAACACTTAATAGATAACTGTCTAAAACTATTTATAACTGTCTATAACTATCTATAACTATGTGCAACTATCTATAGCTATCTATAACTATCTGCAATTATCCGCTATAATCTACCGTTTTCCACTAGCGCTATAATACTAAAGTCTATTAAAGACCGCGTGCGTATATATGTACGCATTAACTACTAAAACCCCCAACTATTTAATTATATAATTCTCTTATTATTCCTTTCTCTTCTTTACACAATGTCTTATTCTCTGCAAGAGCTATATATCTTTAAATTTAGATAGAATTTATATTATTCCTTTAAATTTTCTTTAAGGCCTCTTCGTGCCCTTATACTACGTTATATTAAAATAACTATTATTAAAATAGCAAATAAATATAAATCCCCTTTAATAACTATAAGCATTATATCCCTAGTTAGGGAACAGTTAACTATAATACAATAGTCCTTTATAGATACCTTAGCTTAGTAATAGGCTATACTGGAAACCTAGCATTAATAATTAATGGAAGTACTCTTTAAAGAACTCTGTAATATTAAAGCACTTATATTAAAGGCCCTAACACCGCCTATAAATAAAATTAATATAACTATATGTAAGCCTAGCCCCTTAAACGCGAACATTAAACTAGTAATAGTAACTTAACCTATATCTATAATAAATTTAATACCTATTACAAAATCTAAAAATCTCCCTAATCTCCTAATATTTAATAGAAATTAAAATAACCTACGTCTCTTTATAACTAAGCTCCATCTTAAACTTTTAATAATAATAATAATTTATTGCTTAACGTCCGATTTGGATCCCTATTAGGCCCACGCGGACTACTCCTTATTTATATATAGGGAGAAAACTCTATTTAAGAAAATAAGAAAACCCCGTGATCCATCTCCCCGCCTTTTAGGACTCGCCTATAAGGCGCCTACAAGTCACCTATAGTGCTCTACTACCTTACTTTTTAACCTCCTTGGGAACCACTGCTACCGTAACAAGCCTATGGACGCGCTAGTATTGTAAACTTAACTCTACTACTATAGAGTCATTAGGGGGCGCCTAATACTCGCCCCTTTACCTTCTATTACCATTTCCTTTACAACCTAGAACTAGTCTAGTACATTTTAGTTAATAAGCCACTGGGTAACCGCCTTAAGACCTTTTTATATTAAGAGCAGTATATTATAGTTCTCTGTGCCAGCTACTAAGAGTATTACTTCTTAGTTGGTGTGTAAGGGGCATAACAGTATTATATGTTTTAGTGTCTGTTTTGGCCAACTATATTTGCATCTTAGGCTACCTACTAGGATACCTACCTAGTAGAGCTAGTCTTTTAGTCCTATTATTCCTATTCTTAAGAGTGTTGCTATTATATTTTCTGCCTTTATTAGGCCTTCTTAGAGCCCTTAAGTGTTTACCTCCTATAGTGTTAACCATGCTACGGCTTAGGTTTCTCTTGCCTAAGACAGCCTCTATACCTTTAACTCCCATATACCTCCCTAGTATTGGTCTAACCAGTATTGCATTATAGTAGATAGTTTCCTGGCGTTCTTTTATATTCTACTTTAGCTCCTTTCTTTCTCTTACTATTGTTTTTACTAACCTCTTATATATCTCCCTTCCTCCTCTATATAGGCCTAGGCCCTAAAGCAGCACTATTCTTCTTTTACTTTCTTTACCTATTTCTCCAATATATCTTCCCTACTTTAAGGTTATTGGTTTGTTCTCCTATAGGGCGCCCTAGGGTCCCTCTATAGTTTATTTAGGCGTGTCTTAATATACTTTATAATATTAGAGTTACATTTATTTTACGCCCTTTGCATTACAGCGGCTTTAATATGTAGTTATAGGGGGGGAATATTAGCTTCCTTCTTAAGCAGTGCTGTAGCTATTTGCTTATACCCGCTTGTTATACTCCAGAGGTAGGCTGTTTAGACCTTTTAGAGTAGTTTAAGGAGTGATTTAGGGGGGCCTTTTTTAGTTTCTCTAATGGCCCAAATACTGGACCTATATGTTATGGTTAGCTAGACAACTGCTGTATATAGTAGGCGTGACCTCTAGAAGTATAGTCCCTATATAGAATTAACAATCCTGGATAATGCAATGTACTATACTTGGCCCTTATAGGCCGCTTGCGCCGCATATACGCTCTACTAGAGCTTGCTATCTACCTATACTCCTAATACCCTTAGGCCCTAAACTGGTTAACCCCTAAAGCCTTAGATATAAATTAAATGCCCGAGATTTATAGATTGGTTACGTTTTCTTATAAAATAGATTAGCTGGTATTTCTCTAGTAAGAATTGGACTCTATATTATCTTACCTATTCTATATAGGTGTTATAGGCTTTCTCTAGTGTTCTGCAATTTTCTGCGGCTATTGGCCCGTATATAATTAGGTTTGTGTTATTAATAAAGCCTATCCCCTAAGTCGCCCCTTTCTTAAAGGAGTTAAGTAGGTTGCTTATAAAGAAAAGGAAGAGTATAGGTAAGAGGGGTGATCCTTATGGTATTCCTATTGCAACTATAATAGGGGGGCTCTAGTATCCGCTAAAGACTAGTGATATTTCTTTCTGGCCTGTAAACCCTTAAACAAATTATATAATCCATTCTAGGAAGCCCTTTGCCCTAAGGCAGGTAGTCATATATTAGCTAGTAATACAGTAGAGTTTAACATACCTGCTTATCTAAGCCTCTACCCCAGTTTTCTAGTGCTTTAGTCCTAGTCTATAAGCAGTTGGCTGCCACCACTACTTATATAAGGAATTTCACCATTCTTTTGGATATCTTATAATGGGTTATTAGCCCAAGTACTAGTCTGCCCCCCAGCAGTCTGTATAAAAGTCTCCTCCTAGAGTTGGTACACTTTTATATAGCTTGGGAGCCTTCCATAGCCTCTAGTTTTACGCCTTTTCCATTGTTTCTGCCAGCATAGGCATAAGCTGCTATTTTCAGGGGTTGTAACTCCCGTCTTACACGCCTACTGGCGTAATCCTGTAAAGGTGTTGTGGCTGCATCCTACAATACAAACTTAGGCGCACTTTCTATAGTTAGGCCCAGCCAAAACCTTCCTGCCTAAGTAACTCCTATTTACTCCTTAAGCATATCTCGCCGGCGTACCGCCCTAGAGACGAACGGTTCTGTCTATTAATATACTAACACGCGCATCTGTTCTCTTGAGCTACATAGTAGTCTCTTTAGCCAGGACGTAATCCTGCCTGCCTACTAGGTGCACTAAGGGTTAGAGCCCAGCTAAGGGGTAAGGTCCTTAGAGCCAGCAGTGGCTACTACGCACTACGCCCCATAAGAGGTCCCCATTTCACATTACCTATAAAAGTCTCCTTATAATAGGCCGACTATGTCTTACAGGAGAGGGGCCGTAGAGACACTAGGTCCTGCACCAGACAACCTGCTCCCCCCTCTCCTACTAACCAAGCTTGTGTCCCCCCCTTTTATAAGCTGGCCTATGTCTCTAACTATTAAGACCTTATCCAACTGGCCTGTGTTTCCCCTATAGCCTCCCCCATATATATGCATTAGGTTACGTACACCACGCCTATTAAGACCCTCCTATAAGTCGCCTTATACATATACGCATTAGGTTACATGCACCACGCCTATTAAGACCCTCCTGTAAGTTACCTATAAGTCAACTATAGGTCAACTGTGAGTCGACTAAGTTATATGCCATAGGGCTATCAAAGCTGGCCTGTGTTTCCGCTGCCTAGAGCTTTACCCATGTTTCCACCTCATTAAGCTGTCTGGTTGCCGTCACGTCGCCGTCGCATCGCTATCGCGTCGCTGTCGTCCAGGTCGCGCGCACCACGCCTATTAAGACCCTCTTCTAAGTCACCTGGGTGTACCAGATACCAGATAGGCCCTTATAGAGGGGCCTTAATAAGTTCTCTAGGCAGGGCCTTAACAAGTTCTTTATAGTAGCCTTAGGGCCTTAACAAGTTTCGTACAAAGTATCTGCAACGCGTTAACCTTAACAAGTTCTTATAAAAGGAGGTTCCCTACGCCCTCGCCATATCCTTTTGGTCTCAGAGCTAGTGTAAGCCCAAGGGTGTCCTGTCGTACGCCTAGGGCGCGTCTACGTTGACTAGCTAAATAAGGCCAGTTTCGGGCCTGGCTGCGAGCTAGGTAGTTGTACGTTAGGCAGTTTTCGTATCCTAGTTTCCCTTAATGGCCCCCCTAGATGGTATGGCAGGAGCCCTAAGTAGGGGCAGTAGGACTCCTGGTGTTATTAAGGGCGATATACGCGTCGCAGGCTCAACACCACAGAGTCGCAACACCAGCGCGCTGCACGCGCTACGACGGCTCTCCTCCATCGCCTCTGCACTTAGCCATCATAAGGAATGATTTCCCGATAATGTTTCCACCCGCGGCAACGTGGACGCGTGCAGTAGGGCTTCGCGGGCTAAACTTTTAATAAATTATAATTAATACCCTACTAAAGCTAGCAAGGTTAGCTATAGAATGTATTATTTAAGCAAAGATGCTATATATAATATAGATCCATTCTTCCATAACGGCACCTTTATTAATTTTAAAATCTTCATCTCTTTACTAAAATAAATATATAATAACGCCAGCTGCAAGTATATAGCTATTACTAAACTTAAACCCCTATAATAACGGAACTAAGACTTTACCTACTTCTTTTTAGAACTTTTAAGCCTTACTAGTAAGCTAGATTGGAATAAAGCCGCTAGAATTGCTGCCCTTTAATAAGCTATTTTAGATAAGATTAGAGCCTAGTTAGTAGGTAGAGAACTACTAAAAAACCTATCCAAATTTGCTATAATATATTAATAAATTAATAAGGACCTTGAATATAATAAACAGACTTATTTTCTAAAGCTAACCATACTTTATATCTAGAACTCTATAAAACCAGTATATACCCTAAAGCGCAATCCATCTCTAAAACCTAAAAGCCCTATATATAACCCTATAGACCTTAATACCACTTAATCTTATATACCCTTAGGAACCAATAAATAAAGAACTTAAGCTATAAATAGAGAATGCTTTAGATGCGGTAAAAAGGGACATATTTAAAGAAATTATTAAACCCATCCTTTTAAAAAGGTCTACTATAGTTCCTCCTGGTTCTTAAATTATACTTACTCTATAAATTATACTTAGTTGCTATAAAGTATCTTACTTTTAATTAACTTAAAAAACAAATTATCCTAGGGCTAAGTCGCGCCTTAGGATAAAAAGTGGAAGAGTATAAGTATCTAGGCTCTTTTAGCGCTAATATATAATATAACTCCTTTAATATACTTAGCAAAATTTAAATACTTAAAAAATAGAAGGAAGTATAAATCCTAATAAATAGTAACTCTTTAATTAACGTCTGATACGGATCCTATCTAGGCCTACGCAGACTACTCCATGCACAAGGGAAACTTATAAATTAATAGGAAGAAAACCCTTGTTAATATAGGGGACGGAAAAACCCTATAAGCCACCTTAGTAGAATGAAAAACCCTTACTTTGCTATGTCCGTCCATAGCAGCGGCCCTACGGGCCTATAGCTACGTCCTATCCTCCTTAGATATTTAAACTCCTTAGGAACCACTGCTTCCTTCTCTAGCTTATCTAAGCTAGGGTTCACTACGTCCTGGCCAGGCCTTACCAATTAATTGCTGTGACTTTATTATTGTTGTTTCCCATATCTTAACTATCCCTTATGTGCTATCTCCTATAGACCATTGCTATATACGCCATGCCCCCCCCTCCCTAAGGCCTATTAAAGGCGTAAGGGGGATTCATCCGTTCTATTATTCTAATACTAAAAGATAAAAGCAGGATGTGTTATACCTAGGTATCTTTTATGCCTAGGCCCCAGTTACTAGGCCCTCTCTAAGGGCACCACTCCGTTAAGAGGAGATAAGGAAAACTATACGGGGTTATCCGGCTAACGGTTTTGGTAGTATTATAGCAGTACGGCGAGTGACCGCATGCTCCGCGGGCGATCGCCCTAGGGGTTGAGAGGGGCCGTATATTTACTTATTTGTTTATTTATTCGCGCTCGTTCGTTCGTTAATATAAGGTTATTAATGCTTTTAATTGGGGGTTAGGGGATATTATCAAATGCTACGCATCCATGTTAGATCGTACAGGTGCCCTAGATAGGAGAATAGTAGTAGTCGTCATACTGTAGAGGGCCAACAGTAGTGGTTTTCAAGATCTTACTATCCGAAATTTTTTTACCACCGCCCTTAACGCCCATAACTGCCACTAGGTCCTGTCCGCACGCTATACAACGTCTCTGCGTTGGCTCTGGATCTGAACTTCGAAGACCTAGGTTCGTAGCCGTCACTACGTACAGGTGCAGAGTCCGATTTCGACGGCCAAATCCTAATAAATAGCGGAGCCACTAGTATAGGCTTTATTAATATAAACTACGCGAAAACTTAACGCCTAAATTTAAAGAAACTTAATAAGCCCTAAGTCCTATAAGGCTTTAATAGTAAATCCTTAATATATGGCAAATTAATGCACTACGCTTTAGTAAAAATGCGGATAGGTAAACACCTTAAATATATTTCCCTATTTATTATACCTTTAAAGCAATATAAAGTTATACTTAGATATAGATGGCTAAAGTAATATAACCCCTTAATTAGTTAGGTTAAAGAAATACTAAAGTTCTATATAACTTACTACCAAAGCTATTACTTAAAATACTACCTGCCCTATAAATATATATATAACTATTTAAGTTTAATATAATATAAATTGCCCTTACTATTATAAACCTTAAGCCAATATAATAAACCTATAACTGCTAATTATGGTAAAGAATGCGAAGATATTTTATTAAAACCTTTTAAATTTTATATAATATAGGCCGCGTCTTTTATCTTATTAGCAAAAAAACAAGACCATAAATTTTTTACTATAACTATAAAAATATTAAGAAAGCACTAGAACTAAAACAATATACTAATTCTTAACCTCTTATACCTAAAAAGTACCATAATCTAATTAATAAGTTTAAAAAACAATTTATAGACTAACTACTTCTATACCAAGATAAGCACAATTTTAAGATATAACTTAAGCCTAGTATAATACTAAAGTTTAATCCGCTATACGGTATATTATAAGAAGAATTGCTTATAATATAATAATACCTTAACAAGTATCTAAAAAAGGGATTTATTCGCCCTAGTTAATCTCCATTTACCTTACCTATACTATTTATTAAAAAGCCAGAAGGAGGCTTAAGATTCTATATTAATTATTAAGCTCTAAGACTCGCCAGGAAGACGCCGGCCGAACGCATAGCTCCCTTATCGTCAGCACACTTACACCAGGAATGCAAAAACTCCTCATCCAAAAAGGAGTAATCATAAATGGCCTCATATACAACACAAGGCTCTACAACCACAGACTACGCCTTAAACGATGCTATCGCTGCGCATAATAGGGACACACCTAATCCACATGCACAGCACAGGTGTGCTGCGGCCACTATGCAGGCCCCTATAATACAAGACACTGCTTAAATCAAGACCAAACAAAATGCGTAAACTGCCACCGAAGCACACATAAGGCGTGGGAGAGAGAAGACTGCATTAAGTACAGGAGACAGAAGGCAAGGGCTTAACAGCTATAGGAATAACTGCACGCTAGGTTATACAAATGGAAATAATAGGTAATAAGCTAGGGGGACGCAGGTGCCTTCCCAGCGTTTCCTACCTTTAATACTAGGGGGCTAGGCCAGCCATCCCAAGCCTTAACGGGCCAAAAGCGACGCTATGTGACATCACTAGACCAAATAGGGACATAGGGGTCACAGGGGATATAAGGGAGAGGACGCCCTATAGAAAGACCCCCATAGATAGCTATAGCAAGCTTAAGACCAGGACAATTAAGAATTAGACTTAACGCGGTAAATATAACATTTACAGCTAATCTATAAAGGGCATATAGCCAACTAGTAAGATTATGGAAAGAACCGGAGATAATAATAGATTTAGATATAGAAGCGCTAGTAGGTACACAAAATATAGAAATAGAAAGCTCTATATAAAATAAGTAGTAACTAGGGTGTAGATATAAGAGACAGAAGTTCTGAAAATCCTAGAGAAAGTAGAAACAGAAGAAGTAAGGAATAAAGGAGAGACAAAAAACCCTTACTAGGGGTCTGCCACCTATCTATTATATAGTATAACTGCGGTAATACAAAGCACTATCTTATAAGGCCCCTACTAGACAGTCTAGACCCAGAGAAACACTATATCCTTGCTATATAAGAGCTGTATTATAATACCTATATATAATTAACATACTGCCCCTAAGGATTCTAGCTCCTATATAAACCAAAAGTAGCTATACGCGTATGCTTCATAATCAGTAAGGCTATTAGCCTGTCCTTATAGTTATAGCAGGTAGTTAACCTAGATATTGCAGTTATAATAATCCAGAGATATAGGGGACTAGTACAAATTATTAATGTATATAACCCTAGGGTTAAAGGGGTCCCACAAACAGAGAATATTATATTGGTAATAAGCTTACTAGAAACCAAAGGCACGAAGTCTATTCTATTAGGTAATATAAACCTCTACTACCCGCGGTAGGGGGGTATCTATGTTGCTGCTAAATAATAGGTAGAGTGCCTATTAAGAGCTATAGACATCTAGGGCCTTAAACTTGCCACCTCCCTAGGAGCAATTATATAGCAATAAGGCACCGCCAGAAGTATAATTAATCTTACATTTATAGACAAAGGCCTATACTAGAGACTTAAAAGGTGCAACCCTAAAGAAGAATAGGCACTCGTCTTAAACTATATCCCTATCCAAATATAGCTAGATCTGGATATTAAGGCACAACTAAATAGTAAAAGATACGCAATAAGGAAGCTTAAGACAGACAGTTTCCTTAATATAGTTAAATAACAACTTTAAGACCTAGAAGAAATCCACCTAATACCAAACAAGTAAGGCTTATTAGCTACCCCTAAGGAAATTAACCAAAGA
>Ga0307507_10010532_pt1 | contig 11927 bp, 9 predicted proteins | sample 7_EM_MG_FD_207223 | JGI IMG/M metagenome (GOLD analysis project Ga0307507, IMG submission 207223) | Populus trichocarpa ectomycorrhiza microbial communities from riparian zone in the Pacific Northwest, United States - 7_EM | ecosystem: Host-associated > Plants > Roots > Unclassified | place...
CTTTTGCATGCACAATTAGATGCATTTGCCAGGTGTGTTGAACATGAGCTGATTATTACCTTTTCATTTGTTGATTGCTACAAAATCTTTCAAGGTCTTCATAAAATTAATGTAGCAGAAACTCTGTGTATTTTGGTTATGATGCTTATTCAGTATGTTCAGGCCTTGAGGATAGGCAGGCCCCCAGTGTGGGCTTACAATCGAAGAAAGTATGTTCAAGCAATATTCAGTATTTTTATTATGATTCTTATTATTGTATGTGATGGTAGTAAGTCTCTGCTGCTTTGCCATGTACTGTATTTCATTAACTTCTATATATATTTATTCGTCATTTTCAAGAATTTGTTGGTCTTTATGTATTTCTCATGCTATTGTTGTGTGATTGTTTTTGAATCATTCTCTTGCTCTATGTTATGAGTTGTTTCATTTATTCATGGAATGAAGAAAATGGAACCACTATCGACCCTTTTCTATAGCTACAGTTTCCTTTTGTATTGAAGTATGGAAGGTAACTTTGTAGATGTTGGTGAAAATACATATGAACTGATAGAATGATAACATTCGTGGTACTTTGGCTTCTATCAGGCTTGTTTTGAAGGGCAATACGATTGAAATGACAGCAAATGTACTTGGTTTGATGATGGAGAGTAATGGAATTACAATCCTGGAACCTTTTGACACCTCAGTTAAATATTCAAATGCTTCTGGGAAGACCAATATACATCTATCTGTTTCAGATATATTCATGAACTTTACATTCAGCATCTTGAGACTGTTTTTAGCTGTTGAAGAGGACATTTTATCATTTCTGAGGATGACGTCAAAGAAAACCATACCCTGTTCTCAGTTCGACAAAGTTGGAACAATTACAAGTACATGCTAAACTAGTCTATGTCTGGAAAGATATGAAATTTTTTGAGCCATTGAATTATCACCTGATTATTATTGTACTGTGTAGATCCATATACTGATCAGATATATGCCTTCTGGAGACCTTGCGCACCACCTGGTTATGCAATTCTTGGTGACTATTTGACACCATTGTCAGTGGAACCTCTTTTTAACATTTTCATTTTCTGAGATCACTCTTTTAGTTCTTTGCCTTGAATATTGTACGACTGGTTTCCACATGACAGGGACAAGCCGCCTACAAAAGGAGTTGTCGCTGTGAATACTAACTTTGCAAGAGTCAAAAGACCCATATCTTTCAAACTAATCTGGCCACCTTTAGCTTCTGAAGAAATTTCTGGTCAAGATGTGGCCAATTCTAGCTTCTTACTAGATAGTTTCCTTACCAAGGAAGGCAACTACTGTTCTATTTGGTTTCCTGAAGCACCCAAAGGTTATGTTGCGTTGGGTTGTGTAGTGTCCCCTGGAAGAACACAACCCCCTCTATCTGCTGCTTTCTGCATCTCGGCTTCTCTAGTTTCTTCTTGTTCCCTCAGGGATTGTATTACCATCAATTCTGTCAATTCGTAAGTGTGATTTTTTGTAATTAACTTGTGACATAATTTACATTCAGATCAATGCATGTAGAAACCAACATGCCCATAGATAGATGACTGCACACATACACATAAATACATAAACGGGCAGGAAACTCAAGTCTTTGATGTCCAACTCCTTGGATCATATTATGTTATAATGACCATATATACTAACATTTCACTTCCTGATAGGACAGTTGGAAGGACACACACAATTACACATGCAATACTTTGTTAGTTGGTTTAATTGTCTTGCCCCATGTTTGGTATAATAACCTCATGTTCATGATTGGTGGTTGTTATTTCTTAATCAAATTTATTCTGTGATTAATTTCTTAATGGGTTGAGTTCTAATTTTGTGCTTAAATTTCAGATACCAGTCAACTTTAGCCTTTTGGCGTGTGGACAATTCTGTTGGTACTTTCTTGCCAGCAGATCCTGTGACTCTCAGTTTAATAGGTAGAGCATATGAATTGCGTGATGTAAAATTTGGGTTTCTAGAATCTTCTTCAGCATCCAGTGGCTCAGATGTACAAGCTTCTCCTTCCGGTAACGTTGACATACAACCTGAAAATTCGACAACTGTAAACTCTGGCCGGGGTTTTGAAGTTGTTGCCAGTTTTCAGTTGATATGGTGGAACCAGGGTTCGAGCTCAAGGAATAAACTATCTATATGGCGTCCGGTAGTCCCCCATGGCATGGTATATTTTGGTGATATTGCTGTTACAGGGTATGTGCTCTAACTGTGGTTCTCTTACAGATGTGTGCTTGGTAATGTGATGTAGACTGTTTTTCAAAAGTATTTTTCAACTGAAAATGTATCAAAATGATTTTTTTTTACACAAGCACATGAAAACAATCGAAAAGCACCTAGAAAAGCACAAATTTAATTTTTTCAGATAAAAAACAATTTGAAAAGCAGGACCAACCACAAAAACAAACACTAACCTTTTGTTAAAGGTAAAAATGTTAAACCTCCTTGCTCATTTGGAAATTAGGTATGAGCCTCCAAATACCTGCATTGTCCTTCATGATACTGAGGATGGAGTGCTTTTCAAAGCACCTCTGAGTTTCCAGCCTGTTGGACAGATTAAGAAACAGAGGGGAATGGACAGTATTTCTTTCTGGATGCCTCAAGCTCCCCCGGGCTTTGTTTCCTTAGGTTCTATTGCATGTAAAGGCCCACCAAAGCAATTTGATTTCAGTAAATTAAGATGCATGCGGAGCGATATGGTTACTCAGGATCGGTTCTTGGAGGAAAGCCTATGGGATACTTCTGATGCCAGGTATACAAAAGAATCATTTAGCATATGGTCAGTTGGTAACGAATTGGGTACCTTTCTTGTCCGCAGTGGTTTAAAAAAACCACCAAGAAGGTTTGCTCTGAAGTTGGCAGATCCCAATTTACCAAGTGGTTCAGATGATACTGTCATAGATGCTGAAGTTAGAACGTTTTCTGCAGCCATTTTTGACGACTATGGTGGTTTGGTGAGAAATATCCTCTATATAGCTTCCTTTGAATTATCAATAAATCAAAGCCTATTTGAAATATTTGTCAGTTAAAAGTAGTGTACTGAACTTAATGATGTGAATCATGACTCTGAATTTGTTTCCGGTAGAAACAAGTCTCATTTAGGATATTTTCCTATTAGTTCTGACTAATTTTGGCATTCTTCCATTCATTTGTCAAGCTTTTGAACTCATAAAGTGGCTCTCTTTAAAAATAATGAAACAAGTATCCAAACCAAAAATAAAAGGATCATTTTATATTTGCTTACCATAGCCATTATGCCTTTTATTGGCCTTGAAGATTTGCTTGGTTGCTTGGATTTGCTTGCTTGGCTTTGCTTAAATGTTGTCAACTGTGGAAGTACCACTATTGGAACCCTAAATCTTATTTTAAGAAAGTTTATGGAAAATGATCTATTGTACTCTGTTCCTCTAGTGACCAAAAATCTCCAAAAATCGAATAGATAAAAATATAAATATTTGAAAATTTTGCATAAAAGAAGTTTCATGTCTAACTTCTTCCTTTAGGACTCCAGATGGTTCTTGGAAAGAATGGGGGATGCAGGTGATTGAATATCAATTCTCTTTTAATTAGCATGACAGCTTTTGAGTATTGTCCTTTTCCTTTGCACTCCTGATGATTAGAATGGAGGACCTTATTTCTTCGATAGTGTATATGCAAATAACAGATTCTCCAAAATGCTAGTGCCTTTATTGTTCTGTTTTACTCTGTTCATCCCATGAGGGTTTCAATACCAATAGAAAATGTTATTTATAAACCTCATGTCTTGAGGCCTATTACTCAGCAAGTGTGGTCGCTAATGCAATCATCTATAAAAGTGGCCGTCTTGTCAAGTGTTGAATCTATTCTAGTCTATTCTTTTCTAAACCTGTTGATTTGATTCCTCTGGAATATATATTGTGAAGCTTCAGCAAAATGGTCTTACTGATTCTATTGTGGAATTCACAGATGGTTCCATTGTTCAATGCACATTTAACTGGAATAGGTTTCAGCTTGCATGGAAGAGCTGACTACTTGAATTCTACTGCCAGTTTCTCTCTGGTTGCCAGATCATATAATGATAAGTATGAATCGTGGGAGCCCCTTGTTGAGTCAGTAGATGGATATCTTAGGTAATTCTAATATCTCAATTGAATTAAAATTTGATTTTTTTTGTCTTGTGTGGACAGATATCGTAACTTGATACCAAGCATTGCTAGTTCAAAGGGACTTTATGTTCCTGTGAGTCACTACAAACCATGTTTTTGCTTCACAAATGTGCAATGCTATCAGATGGCATTCAGTTCTTTTTCTTGGGATAAGCTAAATGCTCTTATTTCTTTCTGAACAGCATTGGTCATGTTGTGGAAGATGCTAAGCTGTTTAGTACTATTTAGGGAGCAGTTATCATATAATGTCTGGGAAATAGCAACCTCCATGCATGCATGGTTTAATATTTGAACTATGATGGGACATTAAAATAGACTCTAATATGGCACTTTTCAGTGTAGTTCTTAATAACTGTTGTTTGGATAGCATTCACGACAAACAATTTTACTGTGGTATTTTAGTAAAATGATCCATTGACATGCCTTAAACATCCATTGTAGGTAGAAATTTCCAGAAAATATATGAAAGTCTTGGGGGAGGCTCACTTACCTTAGCTTGCTTCTGAAATGAAAACCTACTTTTGGTGATGGTGGAAGCATTGACTTTTTATTTTCATCATGCTTTAGAAGTTTGGAAGTTAGTTGTCCTGATATTTTTTTTTAAATTTTTTTGTGATCTTAAAGGTCCTATTAAGACAATTACTTCTCTAGAAGAGTGGTGCCTGAAACATTTTCCTCAGTAATCTGAACTGGCTAATGTACTTCTTTACGTGTTATGAGAGCATATCAATGTAACAGATTAGTTTGGTCATCCCAACCTATTGTTTTTGGAGACGAAAAACCTAATATAATTTTGCACTGAGTGTATGTTATATATTTGTTTGGTTTTTGCTAGTTCCTTTGATTCTTTGTTTGGCTTTTGATCTTAATGCAGTAATTTTATTTCCAATTGATGGCTGATTTGTAGTTACTTTCAGGTACCAATATGATCTTAATGCCCCAGGGGCAGCATCTCAGCTACGCTTGACAACATCCAGGGATCTAAACATAAATGTTTCAGTATCTAATGCTAATATGATTATCCAAGCTTATGCGAGCTGGAGCAACCTTAGCCATGCCGATGAATATCATAAAAAAAGAGTAACTTCTTCCTCTTCTCTCTCTTGTGTCTGCTAGCTTTTACTGTATAAATTAACACATCACCTAATGAATTCTCTTGTTAAATAGGAAGCAGTTTCTCCAACACATGGTCTGAGATCTGTCATTGATGTCCATCAAAGGAGAAACTATTATATAATTCCACAAAATAAACTTGGTCAAGATATTTTTATTCGAGCAGCTGAAAATGCAGGCTTCTCGAATGTGTTAAGAATGCCATCTGGGGACATGACGCCTGTGAAAGTTCCTGTTTCAAAAAATATGATGGAATCTCACTTGAAAGGAAAACTTAGCACAAAAGATAGAACAATGGTGACAGTTGCTATAGTGGATGCAGAGGTACAATTATTTTCTTTCATATCATAGAGGAAAAATCTTACTTGTTCCCAGTGACATGGTCTGATTTTCGGAGACTACTTGACTTCATTTCATGTGAAACTGTTTTAACTAATGGTGATGCTATGGAGTAAATTAACCTTCTTGATTTTCATGTGATTTTCTATTTTGATTATCCATTCTCCTTGATAAGATTGCTAGCTTGGTTTATAATAGGGTAGCATTTAATAGGACTGCTTCTAAAGATCCAACTTGTAGTTTACAGACTTTGCACATTGTGTGATTTGTGCATGCTGGATTTGACCATCACATAGTTTTCCTTTTATGCTCTCTAGGAACCAAGTAAATTGCCATATTTACTCAAAGGATAAGATGAGAGGGCATATACGGTTCAAATTGTTTTCGTAGAGCTCTAGCATCCTCGATTGGGTTATGGAAGTTCTAGGAAATCTGCATTCATAAGTACAGAATCTATTTAGCTGGTGACAATCATTATTCTAAACAAACCATGTCAAAACATTTCTTTAAGGAATTGATTGAAATGCTGGTTAATATTGGCTTTGATTACCTGGAGTCTGTATTTAAATGTTTTGTGAATGAATCTGTTTATTCCGTTCATTTAACACCTCCCTGTGTAGAGGTGACTATGATCCTTTTGTTATACTGTGATTAATATTCTAAGTGTTTTCATGTATTTTAACCATCCAATTGTTTTAATGTTCTGATGTAGTTGCCAAGAGTTAGGGGGTTGACTTCTAATCTATACGTTGTAGCACTCCGTCTTACACCAAACCAAAACCTTGGTAGTGAATCATTGCTTCATCAACAAAGTGCACGTACAAGTGGAAGCATTTCAAACTTCTTGTCTGATGAGCAGCAATTGGTCAACTGGAGTGAAATATTTTTCTTTAAAGTTGATTCCCCGGTATGGAATATTACTTGTTTTCTTATTGAATTCCAGTTTGTAAATCTCTTTCCTGTCAACTATTGAAATTTGATGGATTCAGTGGAATATTTCTGTATCTTGGTTTAAACTCTTTTCAAAGACGATAATTCTGCCTTTCCTACCTCATGCAATTTTCCCGAGGAAGAAAAGATAATTGAACTCATTTTCTTTTTTCCCTTTTTGTTTTGTCGTATCCTTCAACATGTACCGCTCTATTCTTGTTGATCTTTTGAGGACATCCTATAAAATTGGATAGTCAGTCTTTGTAGTCTAACAACCATGTTAATGCGCACCTTTAAATGAGGACATGCTAATTATATTACCATACAGGTCAATCAAACTCGACAGGGTTTACAGCGCCACATGTTTTACCTTTTGTTATTTCCTCTACTAGTCACTAGGTTTTTTTGGTCTTGCAAATTCTCATCACTGTAATTTGAAAACTTGAATCAACACATAATTTATGTAATTCATGGTCAGGTGTTTGGAGTTTTGTTTTACAGGGCCATCTTAGCTTATAATTTTCGCTGTGTTGAGTTTTATTTTCTCATTGGTGGTGGTGGGGGTGGAGGTTTGGGGGGTAGTTCAATTGCATTAATTTCTTTTGTTCCTGTACCGCCACATATATGTTCATATTTCCATTTAATCCATTTTCATAATTGAACAACTTACCATTGATTGACATGGGTACACCATAGCCTTTACTTCTTTATTCAATTTGTATTGTTGTGTCCTGAATGTTATTGTGCTAATGGTCAATTGTTGGTCAAATCACCTATTTTCATGTGTGCTTTCTTCTCCTTGTTGTATTATTGTTTACTAAGTTACTCCTGGTAAGATAACCTTTGATTGGTTTATCAATTGCAACAGCTAATTCTTTCAGTTGGCATTCATAATATGGTTGTTGATGCGCGCATTTACATCTGAATTTGTTTCTATGTTCTCTTTGTAATGGATGTTGATGAAAGTCCTGAAAACTTCATGTGGTTGCAGATATTTTTTTTTTTTTTGGAGAGGTGTTTTTGTGACATGATGTTTAAATGTCTAGTTGATGTCCTTTTGGTGACAATTGCATTTATTCTGTATATTGTTCTTTCTCCCTTCTAGAAAGATGATATAATATATTCTCATTTCAAAACATGAACAGGACAAGTACTTGCTGGAGCTAATTGTGACTGATTTGGGAAAAGGTACATCTGTGTATTTTCGTATGATATTTATTCATCTTGTCTATTTCCCCATAGCTTTAAGGTCACTGTTCTGTTGGGAAAAATATTCAATTCCAATAATAGCATTTGCAGGTGACGGACTAAATAGATCTTGTAGCTGAATACACACTAGGCCTCTTCATTATTAACTTGCTCTTTTTTTTTTTTTGATCAAAATGTAATTATTAACTTGCTCTTTGATTATTAACTTGCTCTTCATTATTAACTTGCTCTTTGATTTCACAGGTGATACTGTTGGATTCTTTTCAGCTCCCTTGAATCAGATAGCTGGAAACATCAAAGAAAGCTCTTATCAGTTTGATTATCTGAATTACTTAACCTGGATTGATTTATCTTCATCCAATTCTATGGTGAATGCCGCCTTTCATATCTTAATATTTTCATTTCTTTTGTTGGTCTTGTGGAAATTATCGTAGGATCCTTAGTTAATTCTGATGCTAATGATATTGAAACAGACTATGACTCAAGGAGATGAACACACGAAGTCATCTGGGAGAATAAGATGTGCTGTACTCTTGTCACCCAGGTCTGAAGCCATGGACAAAGATGAAGTTTTTATTGGCAAAAGAAAATCTGGATTTATTCAGATTAGTCCTAGCATGGAAGGGCCTTGGACTACTGTGAGGCTACACTATGCTGCACCTGCTGCTTGTTGGCGGTTAGGAAATGACGTAATTGCCAGTGAAGTAAGTGTAAGGGATGGCAATATATATGTGAACATGAGGTCTCTTGTTTCGGTGCGTAACAACACAGATTTTATACTTGAGTTATGCCTTGTGCCCAAAACTTCAAAGGAAAACATCAGGAACATCAGGTCACTGAGTATTGCAAGCAAACCTGAAGGTTTACAGATTGATGGTAGCACAGTGCAGACAGATGAGATTTTTGAAACCGAAAACTACAACCCATCTCTTGGCTGGGTTGGCTACTCAAATTATTCAGATGGTGGAGATCACAATCAAGTGAGTGATGATGAATATTTGTTTGTTTTCTGTGTGCCTCCTACATGTTTGTTTATGTATTTGATAAGTAATAGTGAATATTTATGTACCAACAAAGGGACCAAGGACTTGCCATTAAGGATATGGTAACAATTACAGAATTGACTTTTCATTTTGTGCGTGAAAAATAAATGATTCACAAAATCAGAAAATCGTTGTTGTTGACAAAAGATTACCAAGTATACCAATAATGTTAGGGCTTGAAAGAATACCTCAAACAATGTAAGCATAACTCTCTTCCAGGCACCATCAAGACATAACTTCAGTTACCTTGTAAAATATTGCGAAACAAATTGAATAATAGCTGAACTGAACTTTTATGTAATTTGGAAGTTCGAAAGCTTAAAACCCTTTCTGTTCTTGGACCTTCTGATTTTGTCATATTTAGCAAAGTTTGAATTACTGTCTTGATGCCATTATCTTACTTCTAATACCTGTTAATCACACAGGAAATCTCTAGAGTTGGATTACCATCAGGCTGGGAATGGACTGAGGATTGGCATTTGGATACCTTGTCCGTCAATGATGCTGATGGTTGGGTATATTCTCCAGATGTTGAGAGCCTTAAGTGGCCTGAGTCATCTAATCCTTTAGAATTTGCGAACCATGCAAGGCAAAGGAGATGGATTAGGACCAGGAAACAAATTTTGTATGATGTAAAGCAGGAAGTATCCGTTGGATCACTGAAGCCTGGAGATTCTATGCCTCTTCCTTTACCAGCCTTGACACAATCTGGTGTGTATATATTGCAATTAAAGCCTTCAAATGTTAGTACTCATGATGAATATTCATGGAGTTATATGGTGGATAAGCCTGGACAACCTGAGGGTTTTGGTGAGCCAAAAGATTCTGGAATATGTATATCATCTCTCACAGAGTCTGAAGAACTATTGTACTGCAGCCAGATAAGTGGTAGCTCTTCAAAGGGTTCCCATAAATTGTGGTTTTGCGTAAGCATACAAGCCACAGAGATTGCAAAAGACATTCGTTGTGATCCTATCGAGGATTGGTGTCTTGTGGTCAAATCTCCATTAACTTTTAGCAATTGCCTTCCCTTGGCAGCTGAATACTCTGTACTCAATATGCAACCACGTGGTCATTTTGTAGCATGTGCTAGGGGAGTATTTTCTCCTGGAGAAACAGTGAAGGTTCACACTGCTGACATAAGAAAGCCTTTATTCCTTTCACTACTTCCACAAAAAGGATGGGTTCCGATGCATGTAAGATTTCCTACAAGCATATTAGTCTCGTTGACTTGTTGCTATATCACTGTCTTTGTTAGCATTGAATACTAATCACCTTTGATTTATTTTATTAATGTTTTTTCTGAAGTTTTCACCAATGTCTTGTACAGGAAGCTGTTCTTATATCTCATCCTAGTGGACTTCCATCAAAAACAATAAGCTTAAGAAGTTCAATTTCTGGAAGGTTCTGAAACATGCTGCATAATTTGTTTTACTAGAATGTCTTTGAAAAATATGTGCTTACAAATCAGATAATATGCAGGATTGTCCAACTCGTTCTTGATCACAATTATGACAAGGAACAACCACTGCTAGCAAAGATCATTAGAGTCTATGCTCCTTATTGGTTTTCAATCACCAGATGTCCTCCACTTAGATTTAGGCTTGTAGATCTAGCGGAGGAAAAAAATCCACGAAAAATTGCTCTTCCATTTATGTCCAAAAGGAGAGATCAAGAAATTCTCGGGGAAATAACTGAAGAGGAAATATATGAAGGTCATACAATTGCTTCGGCATTGAACTTTAATTTGCTGGGCCTATCAGCGTCTATCACTCGATCTGACCAGGAGCAGCACTTTGGCCCTGTTAAAGATCTTTCTCCCCTTGGTGATATGGTAATCAATTTGTTTTATCTATCAAGTTATCAATTTCTAATGTCCTTGTTATGATCTCACCTTTTTTGGGTTGTTAGGATGGCTCTCTGGATTTCTATGCTTACGATGCTGATGGTAACTGCATGTGGCTTTTTGTTTCTACAAAACCATGTCCTTACCAATCTGTCCCTACTAAGGTAATACATAATATACAGAATTTCAGAAATCTTCCCAACTATTTGTGTTAACTCATCGTTTTATTCTTTAGGTAATTTATGTTCGGCCATTCATGACCTTTACTAATAGAATTGGTCAAGACATGTTTATTAAGCTAAACAGTGAAGATGAACCAAAGGTTCTACGGGCATCTGATTCAAGAATTGCCTTTGCATACCGCAAAACCACTGAAACTGATAAAATCCAGGTTAGTGGATTGCCTTCAGAATTCTAACAGTTAATATTTATTGATTTCTGTGGAGATGAGGAATTTTACTTGTGGAGGAAATAGATATGATATCTCCTAATTGATAATTTTTCTACATGCACTGTTCTTTTCTTCATTTTATTTTTATTATGAAATGGTGTGCTTCAGAAGTTGAGAATGTCTCCTGAAAGGGTATTTAGTGTACGACTCTTCTAGATTCAACTAAACCAAAACCATTGAACCATTCAACTCAGTTTTTTTAGCGACTGAAAACAATGATCAAACTTTCTTTGTCATATTCACCCAAGGAGAAAATAGAATTTTTCTTGAATTGAGAAACATCATGCCTATTATCAGGTGTTCCTCAATTTCAAAAGAGTAAAGCCACTTTATCTGCAAGTCATTTCTTGAGTAAGTTCAAAAGGCTAATCTTGAACCATCAGAATTATGAGAAGGGTAGAATCAAAATTTGGGATGCATTATTGTTCCACTACTTGTCTCTCATCTTGGCATACTTCTTTAATGCAAATTTCATATTTAGTTTCTAATAACATGTTCTGAGGATCTATATATGTTGACATTGGTTGTTTATGGAGCTTAACCAGAAGCATGATTTTTCCATGTTTGTATGATTGTAGTATGTTTATCATTTATCATTTGATTTAATCGCAATTGTGGTGCATGTACTTTGTCAAAATTTCTATTTGAATTCCTATAGTTTTTCTAGCTGAGTGTCTTAATTTATGAAAAATGATCAATCAAGTGCATTGCCAAATCAGTGATCAATATTTTGTAAACAAATGCACATAATTTATTGTTATTTTAAATGTACAAGAATTCAAATAGAAAATAAAATGCAAGTAGGGATACCTAGAAGAAATTTTGATAAG
>Ga0307507_10010533_pt1 | contig 11926 bp, 13 predicted proteins | sample 7_EM_MG_FD_207223 | JGI IMG/M metagenome (GOLD analysis project Ga0307507, IMG submission 207223) | Populus trichocarpa ectomycorrhiza microbial communities from riparian zone in the Pacific Northwest, United States - 7_EM | ecosystem: Host-associated > Plants > Roots > Unclassified | place...
CGACCCGACCCAAACTCCTGCCCCCCGGACCCGACCCGACCCAACCCGATCTAAACCCGGGTCGACCCGAAAACCCGAAGCCCAATTGCGAGGCTTGAGCAGCACACCAGAGCGGTGTTTGGCCCCAATTATCTGGCTTGTCAGGATTGACCTCTTCCCGCTCGAGTAGCATTTCTACTACTTCCTCGTGTCCATTACAAGCAGCCCATGAAAGTGGAGTATACCCGCCAAAATCTTCTCTGTTGATATCATAATTCTCCATTTCTATAAAAGCAGCTACAACCTCAACAATTCCGAAGAATGATGCGCAGTGTAGTACACTGAACGAGACGGCGGTACTAGAATCCTTTGGATATAGAAGACCTACTTCCCTCGAAAGTAATTGGGTGGATATGTGTCCATCAGATCCCTGAAAAGGTTCTAGGGCAAGTGATTTGGCCAATTGCGAGAGTTCCCTTTTCGCATGGATTCCCCAGTATAAGGAACAATATTCTAGAAATGGAGTGTCATGGATGTTGGAAGAGGGATTGGCTGGAATGGCTTTGACCCGTTCAGAATTCAGATATGTCAAGCAGATCTCTGCGATTGCTGAATGTGGTCTATTGAAAATATCGGGATGGGCGGAAATATACTCTTGAAGAGCAAAGTGGGTTAGTCGCACAGTTGATGACTCCTTATCCACAGAAATTATTCCTTGACAACAGCTCACTAATGTCGACACCGAAGGGATGTTGCCGGCATTGAAATCCCTGGAGCCTGGCTCGACTGCTAAGGCGTGGCAGATCTCATCCACCCTAAGCGGCCGTTCCGCATGACTGATCCACATCAAGGCTTCCATCCCCAGTCTCGATTTATCTCCACCCTGCGCCTTTATCCGTTCAATTGTCGTACCGTAAAAATCTCCCAACCCCAATCCACTCGTCCTTCTACTAAGCCTTTCTCGTCTCCGATATATTGTCGATTCTTGCAAGATTGCGTCCCTATTTAAGGAAACGAGTAGAAACCTAAATCTACCTATTAGTAGATGAGGTGGGATACTAAGTATCATTACCCTTACGCACATTTCTGATATATTCTCGGGAGTATTCTCTAGGATGTCTGCCTCTGGACTCTCGTCCAGGGCATCCGGCGTTTCGTCCTCGCCCAGCCTAGCTTTAAGGTATGTTGTGGTATCCCCTTTGGTAGGGCTTATAGATAGACTTGTCACTCGTCCAGAGAGGCGCTTTCAGTGTTCGCAACGGGGCAGCCCGTCCGTCCTGAGGGTAGGACGAGGAGGGACTACGAATCGTAGTCCGTCCAGTCCTGGAGAGAATTTTGCCTGGGGCAAATGGCTGTAGGGCGGGGGAAGACGCCGGGCCCCACAACAAGATTGCAGAGTGTCTCAGAGTGTGGGGCCAGACAGATCCCTGCAGATCCCCACAGATCCCAACAGATCCCCACAAATACCGGCAGGTCCCGACAGATCCCCACAGATGCCTGCAGGCCAAGACAGATCCCCACTCTTCTCCACCATTTAAGCAGAGAATCTGGAGCCCGCCATAATCAGTAATCGTCTTCAGATCCAGAAGCGAAGAAAACAACTGCAGTGTGATTGTGACACACTCTAGAAAGAAAGATAGAAGATGGACGAACTGTAATCTGGGTCACTATGCCCTGTTTAGACTTTATCTACAAATAGGTGTGGTAATATCACAATTGAGGACAATTTGAGGTCGAGTTTTCCTAAAGGCCGTTTCCAGTAAGAGTTGACCTTGTTCAAGTGCTGCTTTAATGGGGCCATCTTTGCCTATACGGTATGTATCACGTAGGTGTTAAATCATATTATTTGTTGATGAATCCAAAATGAAAAATAGAAAGGAGAGGGAATGTGTATCCCTCCTTAAGTTAAATTTCCAAATAAAGGAGAACTATCGACCGGTTCTCAGAGCTTAATGGTAAAGAGACCGGTCACTACTAGCCCTTACAGGGAAGGCCGGGAGTTCGACCCCCGGCCGGGGTGGATGTAGCAAGCAGGCCTTTAATAAATAAAAGGTAGTAAAGTAAGCCCTGGCGAACCACCTTTTTGCCATCAGGGCTATCAAGTTTTTTTTGCCCTAATGGATCTCTTTAAAAGTTTATGGGAACGTTGAAGAATGATAGTCGATGAGTACAGTGAAGACTGGAATTCTATTCCGCACGATGCCCATCTTTTTTAAATGTCCGTCTCCATAGCCCTGTCCAACAGCTATCGTTTTACGTCAAAAGAGTGGGATTGGCCTGATTGGGCAGATATTTTTTATAAATTATTAGAGCTCTTGGAGGATAGGCCCTTCATATTCAAGACTATTTAAATTTTGCCGCTGTTCGCTATTTGTGCCTAATATGCTCAAACTGATTATTATTGTGAAAAGTGCAAAAGTGAGTGATCAACGATGAAGGAAGACTTACAGATCCCCACTCTCCTTATCAGGGGATCTGCAGTCCACTACCCTCCCCTGTGGTCCTTTTATTCGGACAGCATAATAGTGTCTCACCTTGTGGGGCCTATGGTCCTTGCTCAACCCTGCAGTCCTAAAATGTCCCAGGACTGGACGGAGTAAAAATTGTCGTCCGGTCTGGTCCAGTCTTCTTGGCAGTTTCCCCGTGGGGCCGCCCGGGCCCCCAGACCGTTGTGAACACTGGCCGCTTTTCGATCTCGGCTCCAATATGGGATCTTCCAGTCATGAATATTCTTGTGCCAGGGGACTCCTCCGGAATTTGGTTCAGTGAATCAAGGACCCTTAACCGTTGCACTCCCACACATTCGTCAAGAGCGTCAATACAGATGAATGTTGGCTGTGAGGATGTGATGGCCGTAGCATCTGGACGATATCAGCGAGTTGCGGTCCGCATCCACTAGTGGCCTTTTTCTGCTCCTGGTAGGCTCGCGATATTTCCTCCGGAATCCTTTCCATTCCGCTAACCATCTGTTTTAGCAAAGAAGCCAGCACACTGGTCGCAGACTGCTCCTTTCGCGCTGAAAATTCGAAGTAAAAATACGTAACGACGATGGTTTGTCCCCTAGTCTGATCGCACAACCTGTCTACGACTAGTGAGCTGCAATCGCTCCTTGTTTGCTAGGGCTTACTTTCTCCCCTCCCCGGAGAATAATCCGTGTTACCTGATGAATGTCTTGCCGACCCCCGGATCTCCGTAGCAAAACAGAACGGTGTTATCAGCTCTTTCCCCACCCACACCGCGCCATCTCCTAAATTCCTCAGTTTGCATGAGCCATACCCCGACATCGTTGATACGGCACTCGCGAAGTTCCCGATGCCGTAAGGTAGGCTCTAGGGGTGATAGCCATGTTAGGACCTGAGACCGATCATCAGCAAAAGTGCAGTCGTTCCACACATTAAAAGAGTTAGTATTATTGGAGAAGTTGTTGCCATCGGTGGTGCTATGTTGGGACATGTTCCACTCTTTGTTGGCTGCTTTGCTAAGAAGGAGGAGCTGCTGAGTAACTTATGGTCGTTGATGATATTCCAGGGAATGGAAGAAAAGCGGGGTCTTGCTGGAGAAAAGTGAGGGCCCGCTAGTGTTACAGCAGCCTAGCACCCAGCTACCTCTACGGTTCACATTCGTACGCATGCAACCTGGTAAGGCACCCAGATGGACTAAAGAGGATTTCCACTACGAATATCTTGGCACAGTAAATGCGAACAAAAAAACTAGTTCCTCCTTCTTTCCACCCCTCCTTTCTACCGTGCAGGTGATGATTCTTGATTTTGGGATAACCGCTGACCCTAGAGTTGGTCTTCGCATACTAATATTATGGCTGTTTTATTTTTTGTTCGTTGTCACATTACTAGTATAACTTGTATATAATATTAGATCGATAGGGGTCAAAATTACGCGACCGTGAGCCTGGTAGCCAGCCTTGCGATAGATGTACTAGTACCCCTAAAGTTACTCAATTCCACATACTCGAGTAACTAATTGATGACTTCCAGAAATCTCACTATGAGAGGATAAGCACTATGATATAAGCCAGTGAGTAGTGTACTAGACATTAACTTCTATTGATTTTATTGGTTTTTTTTTATCAATATTGTTTTGCAACGCCCGCTCCCATGCTCACGGTCGCGTAATTTTGACCCCCGTCGATACTGGTGTGGCTAGGGGCCATACCCCCAACAGCTCTACGGAAAATAACTTTGCGGCTCAATCGAATTTTGTCGCTCAACATTAGTTTATCAACATAATGCTACCTATACCAGGGCCTATCATGCTACCAGCACCATCTTTTATCCTTCCTCATCTGCAGATAGATCTACATCAGGATGTTGATATACAAATTCAAGATGAGCATGCCTCATTTTACACCACTCACCCGTAGTTGGTAATTCCGGAATTAAGTGACTAGCAAGCAAAGGTTGCTGAAATACCCGCATTATTTGGGCAGACTAGAAATTAGGCTAGGGACTTAGCGGGAGAGCTAAGTGAAGTGGTGACATGGCTGATGCCATGACGCATAGTGTATGAGCAGCGCTAATAGTCGATGCATAACTGAACATTATAGGAGAAAGAAAAAAAAAGAGCGGGAATGACAACAGATGGAACTGCTGAGAAAGTACTAATTTATACCTCTTCGGTAGAAAAAACCCTTAAACCTTACTACAACGAATGGGGAAGGAAAATCTTGGCTGAGAAGCATGAGTAAAATCTATCGAAGCCGTTCTTATTGGCAGCCATCCAGGCTAATGTATTCTCATATTCGCTTGCCTCGCCTGACTTTACTTAGGTGCTATTGTCGGGGGACAAAAATAACCGCAGTATCAAAGGGGGAAAATCTTCGGCAATGACAACGGCCTCCCCCACCAACCCCACTATCATGCAAACCAAAAAAAAATTAAAAAAATGTAAATACATAGTAGAGATTAATATTTGGTATACCATCCATCAGCCTTAATAATTGCCTCTATTCTATCCACCATTGACCCTGGCAAATTATCAAAAACCTTTGGGTCTAGAAGTTCCCAACAATGAGTGATTGCCTCCTCTATTGTTTTTTTTTATTATGCGTTCATTGTCTCAAGGTACAAAAAGTTTCATGTAGCGCTAGCCATGGAAAAAACAAAACCTATAAATCAAAACAAAAAACAAAAGAAACCACATGGCCGAGGCCACCACGAATCTGAAACTAACTTGTCTAAAACCACTTCCAACGCTCTCCTACATGAGAAAATATGTAGGTATCTTTTAAGCTGTAAGCCAAATACCCTAATTTTTGCATAAGGAAAAATTTTACACAATCTTGTCGGAAAACACATACTTCAAAACCATTGACACGGGAGATGTTGCGCTTCCGGGGGGTGTGGGGGAGAAGTAAGAGTAGGGTGGTGGAAAAAATTGGGCGGTCATTTCAGGGGGGAAGCTGGTCTTGGTGCTTGTGATGTATTGGCCGAGGGCATTCAGCAGGGGGGGTTCGGTCCAGATTGTGCTGTCCGCATTGATGCTATCAACCTCTTCCGTTAGGAGGTTTAGGGCTTATGTGCGGGAGGGCCAGTGGAGGATAGCGTGCTTGAATGTTTCCTGCTTGGTTCCGCATCGAGGACAGGTGAGTGAGAGGTTCTCGTCGAACCAAGAGGGGTGTGCCGTGAGGTAGGTTTCAGCGGCATGCATCTGGTGGATTCTCCCGGCCACAAATTTCCCAAGGGCCATAATGGGGTGTCGGGATAGGTGGGGGGAATCCTTGTAGTAGAGGGGGGTAGGGGGGTCAGTGACCTAGTTTTTGATCAGGATGTCTTTTGCTCTGGTCCGCAGGGCGTGGTAGGTGGGTGGTATTAGTTGTGCCGGAGGGATGTTGTTGCCGGCGGGGAGGGGGGCGTGGAGGACGAGGGGGAAGCCTGTTAGGGCTTCTTGTAGTGGGCGTGTGAGGTGTCCGAGGGCATCAATGGGTAGGTGTTTCCTGATGGGAGGGGAGGGAACGGTGGTCCGCCAGTCGAGCGGAAGGTACACAGACTAGAGGCCCGTGGTGAGGTGCAGGGAGGAGTCTGGGACCATGAAGGCCTCAGAGAGGGAAAGGACAATGGGAGCCTTGCGGTAGCCGGGTTGTTCGTGGGAAGGGCACAGGCGATCCTGAGGGCCGCCAGTCGTCTTCTGTATCTGCAACAGGTGACGATGGGGGGGAGGCATACCTCCCGAGATGGGAGGGAGGGTGGGTGGGAGTCAAATGTGTTGGTGGTACACCTCCAGACCCTGTGCCAAAAGCTGTTCGTGCACCGAAGGGGGCCAGTGTTTGGGAGGTAGAAGTCGGCTCCGTTGGTTAATATTGGGAGGAGTAGGCCTTGGGCGATACGGTGGCATAGGAAGGTCCTAATGCGGGCGTTTGGGGAGGTTAGTCTTTTAACAAACGAAAAGGCTGCCTAGGCTAGCGAGAGTCTGTGTCTATAGTGGTGTGTTGCCGCCAGTGGGGGGGGTCACCCTGTAGTCTAACCACCCTATGACCTGCTGGTGGTGGAAAGGTTGTCTCTCTAGTTCGATGTGGTTGGTAGCATTGGGGGTCCTTTGGCTGGAAGTCCTCCCGGGTCTGAGTTTGGTTTTTGGGAGTGAGAAGGGGATTCACAAACTCCGGCCCCTGTCGGCTATTCCTGTGTAGGTTCTTTGCAGGCAGAGGACATTGTCCCGGTGGAACTATGAGGTCACTGGGATGGAGGAGTCGTCAACAAAAGAGAGCATTATGCCCTTTGGTATTGCTGAGTGTAAGGGGGCGACATAGAGGAGACAAAGAAGGGGGGAAATATGTGACCCTTGTGGGGTGCCCACTGAGACCGGGGCCGGAAGGTTGGGGGAGCCTTGGAGGACCAGGGTGTAGGACCTCTCGGAGAGAAGGGAGGGGACCTAGTCAACCGTATAGGAGGGAGGGTGTTTGGCCCGGAGAGAGGCCCTGAGGGTGGAGGGATTGACGTTGTCAAAGCCACCATTGATATCAAGAAAGAAGGTGGAGACCCTGAGTCTGGGTCTTTATAGGATCCTGACTTCGTGTGCCAGGGAGAGGCAGGCGTCTGAGGTGCGAAGGCCTGGGAGTGAGCCGCACTTGTAACCGGTAAAGGTTACTATGTTGGTTTCGAGTATCGTTTGATACTCAGTATGTTGTATGATTGAGTTTGATACTCATGATGTTTTATGTTTTGTTTCGAGTATCTTTTGATACTTAGTATGTTTTATGATTGAGTTTGATACTCATGATCTTTTATCTTTGGTTTCGAGTATCGTTTGATACTTAGTATGTTTTATTTATTGTATCAAAATATTGTTTGATACTAGATATGTTTTAAGTAACGTTTCAAGGCTACCGTTTGGGAGTCTTTATGGTTATTGTTTATAAGGCTCCAGTTAGCCTGACAAGTGTATTTAAGACCTGCTATTCTCTGAACTTGGAGAGAGCAGACTACGACAGACGGAGTTTTCAATATACTTGGTTGAACAGTTACTTCTTCAGTTCACTTCGAGAATCCAGTCAGACCCAAACATACTTAGCTAATAGGAACTACTTGGTAGTTGTGATATAGGAAGAGGTTTGTTACAACAACTTGGTCTAAGCCTCCGGTACTTAGTCTCGTTGTAACCGCCTCGTGGGTGGTGGGTGGAATCGATAGGGTAACGATACTATCTCTGTACCAAAGTGCGGTATATCACGAGACTAAGTACCGGAGGCCTAGACTAAGTTGTTGTAACAAACTTCTTAATATATCGCAACTCCCAAGTAGTCCCTAATAGCTCAGTATGTTTGGTCTTATTGGATTCTCGAAGCGAACTGAAGAAGTAACTCTTCAACCAAGTATATTGAAAACTCTGTTTGTCGAAGTCTGCTCTCTCTAAGTCCGGAAAATAGCAGGTCTTAAATACACTTGTCAGGCTAACCGGAGCCTTGTAAACAATAACCATAAAGACTCCCAAAACGGTAGCCTTGAAGCGTTACATAAAACATATCAAGTATCACAGGATACCTTGACATAACAACTAAAACATACTGAGTATCAAACGATACTTGAAACCAAACATAAAACATCATGAGTATCAAACTCAATCATAAAACATACTGAGTATCAAACGATAATCAAAACCAAACAGTAACCTGTACCGGTTACACCCCGAAAACACAAAGTAAACATTATTTGAAATTAAAAAAAAAAAACCTAGATCTCCTCGCTATCATAGTCGGTGTCCAAATGGGGTTCCCAGAAACCCAAGTCCACCACCGGCTCCTCAGAGGGCTGCTCATAACCATCCTTAGTAGGAGTAAAACAAACCGTAATCTAAGCGGAAAAAACAGTAGCAAATTCCTCCCCTGGCATGTTGTCAGTCCACCATCCCTGTACCAGGTTCTCCGCATTCTCAAGTCCTTCCACTGGTTCCCAACTATTTTCGCTATTTGGGTACCCTTTTCATTTCACCAAGAACTGTCCTCTGTCATGTCTCGTTCTATGGTCAAGATTGGTCTCAACCTGTCATTCCTTCTCGTTATCAATTAGGATAGGTGCCGGCTTGGTGTGGCCCCTTCCAGGGAATCGTTCATCATCGTTAGGGTGGCAGGGTTTGACAACTGAGCAATGGAATACTCCTTTCTGTCGCCGACATAGCCTCGAATCCATACTAACTCTGGAGTTTTGGGTATGTTCATCGAATTCGATGACGATAAAGGGGCCTCTTCACCCTGGTTGTAACTTCCTGGACCTGGCAGATTCCGTTGCAAAATTGTCGCCAAATATCATTACCATTCCCCCAATCTCCACAGGCTTCACATCGTCTCTCCTCTTCGCCGCAGTCTTAGTAGATGTAGCTCTCGCCAGGTTCAGAGCTTGGTATGCTGCATTCCTGATTTCCTGGTGTGTATTGTAATAATCGTCAGAGGCAGGAACCGCAGAAGGGTAGACTGGGTAGGTGTCTAAGAGGCGGTAGTCTCGACCATACACCGCTTTGTATGGAGACATGTTGATAGTATCAGAGTGGCCAGCGTCAGAATGTGCTGCCACCTCAGGGAAGGAGGTGAGCCAATTGGTTTGGCGGAGGTTGGTGACGTTTCTCAGGGCAGTCTTGAGGTCCCTGATTTTCCGTTCAGCCTGCCCATTGGTTTGGTGATGGCCGGGGGCAGCCATGATGTGTTCGATCCCCATTGTCTTAACTGTCTGTTTCTAGAACTTAGAGGTGAATCGTGGGTTAGCATCACTGACAATCGAGGTAGGTACTCCATGAGGCGTAAAAATATGGTGCTGGAGTAGCTCAGTAGTCTGTACTGCCGTTGCAGTAACCGATGTTGGGATCAGCCAGCTGAATCCCACTGCTCTATCCACTACTACCAGGACCGAATCCTGGCCTTTCAATTTGGTAAAGGGACCCATGAAATCAATAGCATAGCTTGAAAATATCTCGGAGGGGAAAGGGAGGGTTTGGGCATCACCGGTTGGTAGGGTGTTGCGTTCTTTGTTGGCCTGGCATAGCTCACATTGCCTAACAAAGTCCCTGAAATCCTTCCGCATTTCCGGCCAGTAGATATATTCAGATGCATACCGAAGGTTCCTGTCCGCACTGTGGTGTCCCTTGGTGTGGATCTCGCTAATCATTAGTTCCCTAAGAGTTTCTCCATTGATCTCGTGTCCCTTTGGTATGTAGAGGCAGTCCTCTCCTCCTCGAGTGGTGGCATAGAGTAAGTAATTCCTGATGCGGTAGTATTCCATTTTTTCACCTCGGGAGGTGTTGCTGGAATCTTGAGCCAGTTGGTATACAGGGTCGTTCCTGTACCCTTTGATAATCTGCTCCCTCCATATAGTCTCCATTTCGTTCATAACTTGAACCACATCTCTTTCATCCACAATTCTTTCCCACCTGATAACCTCGCTTTCCTCTTCTTCTGCAATATCATTGTATAACTGGTAGAGGTTTCCGTTGTGGTGGGGTAGCTTTGGTGGTTCAATAACTGGAATGATGTTGTGGGAGGCAAGCGGCCCTCCGTAGAGGGGTTTGGTAGGAGAGGGTCTGGGGGCATGGTGCACCGGGCACCCAGGGCTTTCACAGGGGATATTCGTAGTTGTGCAGCCTAGGGCTTCATGTAGTCTTCTTTTGATCTTTGACAGGTCTGGTCGAGGTCGAGGGGAGAGGATAGTTTCCTCATTGTTCTCCAGATCCATAGGGTCTTGCATTGCTCCCTGCTGGGGGTTATCGATTGGGGGGCTGCTGCTCAACTCGCCTGCATAGACCTTATTCCTAATCTTATCATCTTCATGAACAGGGCATATTAGCACGAAACAATCTGACCAGTGTTGGGCTGAATGTGCGATTTCCTCATCACTCCGGCCGCTGCTGATGCTGTGATAGTCACCCCAATTGTTGATAGGGTCCTTATTTCTGTAATTGCTGGGATCAAGCGCAGCTCGATGGATACTGCAGTTACTGCTGCAGTCTGAGTGGTTGTGGTTGTAGTTAACCTCGAGGACTTCGAATCGAGACATGTCTTCTGGATCGGTTTCAGTGAAGTGGGTAAGAGGAGAAGTGTCGCTTTCTGAATCTTCTTGAGTAGCGTCTTGCACAGTATGAGGATAGCTTTTGTCTTCTGTATAAAGGCGTGATAAAGCGTCCGCTAAATAGTTCCATTGTCCTGGCCGGTATATAATTTTTGTCCTAAACTGGCCTATGTATCCTCGCCAGCTAAGTTGCTTCTTGGTTGGTGTTCTGCTTGTCTTGAGGTACATCAGGGGCTGGTGATCAGTGACTATCGTGAATTCGTTTCCTGCCAGGAGGTAATGGTATGCTGTAAGGGCATCAACTATCGCCAATGCTTCCTTGTCTGTAATGCCATAGTGCATCTGGGCGTTAGAGAACTTCCTACTAAGGAGCGCTGCTGGTCTGCCTGTATCAGCGGTTTCTCCTTCTCCTACCCAAGCACGAACTCCTGTATCAGAGGCGTCGGTTATCAGCCATATTGGTAATGCTGATTCATGGTCGATTGGTTTCATGATCTGGTTATGTGCTGCAGCTCACTTAACATTATCCATGGCATGATCATGTGTTGCAGTCCACACAAACTCCTCTGTTCCAGTAAGCGAGGTCATGGGTGCTGTAATCAATACCAAGTGTGGAATAAATTGGCTAATGTAATTGACAACTCCGAGAAATTCCTGTAATTATTTCTTGTTCTTTGGAGTAGTCCATGCTTCAATTCTCGCGATCTTCTCAGGTGATGCTCTCAACCCCTGATCGTCAATGACATGTCCTAACACATCCATGCTTGCGGCAAAGAATTCCGACTTCTTTCTGCTAGCGTAACACTGGGCTTGTTTTAGTTTGTCGCACACCATTGCGATGTGTTTCAGGTGGTCTTGTTCTGTATCAGAATATATGAGAATATCGTCAATATAAACGCACATGAATTGTCCTAGGTAGTCGGCGAATAAATCAGACATTATTCGCATGAATGTTCCTGGTGCGTTCATGTCTCCTTGTAGCATCACTTTGCTAACGAAACATCCAAACGGTGATTTGAAACCGTTCTTATCGACATCCTTGGGCTCCACCCTGGTCTGAAAGTAGGCATCACTGAGGTCAATCTTGCTTCGGTATCTCGCTCTTCCTAGCGAGTTCAGGATCATTCTTTGGTTTGGAATCGTTTCATCATCTTTGATGGTTATCTCATTCCTTGCTGTGAGATCGACCAGTGGTCTCATTCTGATTTTATCTTTCTTTTCTTGAGCGAAGATGGGTGCTGCTCCATGAACTGCTTTCCGTTCAATAATCCCTTGTTCGACCTTCTCGTTTATCCATAAACTCATGTCCTTCGCCCATCTTTCTGGAATTGAGTAGGTTGGTAAGTTCCTTAGCTCCTTTCCTGGTATTAGACGGATTTCGTGGTTTATCTTTCTAAGTGGTGGCAGTCCTTCTGGTATGGATTCTGGGAACACCTCTGGGTGTT
>Ga0307507_10010535_pt1 | contig 11922 bp, 4 predicted proteins | sample 7_EM_MG_FD_207223 | JGI IMG/M metagenome (GOLD analysis project Ga0307507, IMG submission 207223) | Populus trichocarpa ectomycorrhiza microbial communities from riparian zone in the Pacific Northwest, United States - 7_EM | ecosystem: Host-associated > Plants > Roots > Unclassified | place...
GGTGCTGTTATAAGCTGGTATGTACTGGCACTCAGTAAAGAGGTCGTACTGGGTATTGATTTGCGTGCTGTAGAATATATAAATACATTCTAAGCTAGCTGGGTAGTTGGATGCTGCCGGAGCTGCTGGGTGCTGGTTTTGCTGCTAGGTACTGGATTGCTGCTTTCGATCGAACGAAGCTGCTGAGGCGGCAGTGAACCTTGTTGCTCTATAGCCAACCGGTGAGGTTGACTATTGATCAATGTCGGTAACACCTAAGTGCACTTAATTGGCCTATTAACTGATGGATTTGTTCTTGTCTAATAGGTGTCGAAAGCAGAGGATTGTAAGGATCGCGGTGCCTAAGTAGGGGGCTGATGAGTCACCGTAAGGGTGACTAATTAGAGACACGCGACTACGTGATATACATTCCAACAGACCCAGTATAGGGGTGGTAGGTATAGGTCTTCTACTAGGCGCCCTACCTTTTTTTTTACCCATTTTGCTATGGCCTAGAGGCCCTTATTATAGGGGAGGCTTAGGTTAAAAGTATACTCGTTTATAAACTGTCTCTAGTTATTCCTTGCTTTTTTTTTAGGGTATTCTTTAACTGGTTTCTTATGTCTTTATATTATCTTTTATCTTTAAGGTTATAACTGCTTATATATTTCCTTCTTGCTTATTATTGGCTAGTAATAAGAACCACGCATTATATGGACCATGCGTATTGCGTATAGGGGCCCAGTTATAAGACTGGGCAGTGCTCTTCTAGCCTGTTTTTAATTACTGCCTAGATCCTTTCTAGTCTTTAATTAATTTCCTTAGGGGTAGCTAGTAAGCCTCGCTTATTTAGTATTAGGTAAATTTCTTCTAGGTCTTAAAGTTGTTATTTAACTATATTAAGGAAACTGTCTGTCTTAAGCTTCCTTATTGCGTATCTTTTACTATTTAGTTACGTCTTAATATCTAGATCTAGCTATATTTGGATAGGGATGTGGTCTAAGGCAAGTGCCTATTCTTCTTTAAGGTTGCACCTTTTAAGTCTCTAGTATAGGCCTTTGTCTATAAATATAAGGTTAATTATACTTCTAGCGGTACCTTATTACCATATAGTTGCTTTTAGGGGGGTGGCCAGTTTAAGGCCTCAGATATCTATAGCTCTTAATAGGCACTCTATCTATTATTTAGCAGCAATATAGATACCCCCCCACTATGGGTAGTAGAGGTTTATATCTCCTAATAGGATAAACTCTATGCCTTTAGTTTCTAGTAGGCTTATTACTAATATAATATTCTCTGTTTATAGGACCCCTTTAACCCTAGAGTTATATACATTAATAATTTATACCGGTCCCCTATATATCTAGATTATTATAACTGCAATATCTAGGTTAACTGCCTACTATAACTATAAGGACAGGCTAATAGCCTTGCTAATTATAAAGCATACGCATATAGTTACTTTTAGTTTATATAGGAGCTGGAATCCTTAGGGGCAGTATATTAATTATATATAGTTATTATAATACGGCTCTTATATAGTAAGGATATAGTATTTCTCTAGGTCTAAACTGTCTAGTAGAGGCCTTGCAAAACGGTGGTTTGTATTACCGTAGTTATACTATATAATAGATAGGTATCAGACCCCCGGTAAGGGTCCTTTATCTCTCCTTTATTCCTTACTTCTTCTAATTCCACTTTCTCTAGGATTTTTAGAACTTCTATCTCTTATATCTATACCCTAGTTACTACTTATTTTATATAGAGCCTTCCATTCCTATATCTTATATTCCTACTAGTACTTCTATATTTAAATCTGTTATTGTCTTTAGTTCTTCCCCTAATCTTACTGGTTGGCTATATACCCTTTATAGGTCGGCTGTGAATATTATATTTACCGTGTTAAGTTTAATTCTTAATTATCCTAGTCTTAAGCTTACTGTAGCTGTCCATAGGGGTCTTTTTATAGGGCGTCCTCTCCCTTATGTCCTCTATAACCCTTATATCCCTATTTAGTTTAAAGATATTACACGGCGTCGCTTCTAGCCCGTTAAGGCTTGAGATAGCTAGCCTAGCCCCCTAGTATTAAAGGTAGGAAACGCTAAGAAGGCACCTGCGTCCCCTTAGCTTATTACCTATTATTTCTATTTATATAACCTAACATGCAGTTATTCCTGCAGCTATTAAGCCCTTGCCTTTTATCTTCTGTATTTAATGCAGTCTTCTCTCTTCTACGCCTTATATGTACTTTAATAGCAGTTTACGCATTTTATTTAGTCTTAATTTAAGCAGTATCTTATATTATAGGGGCCTGCGCAGTGGCCGTAGCACACCTATGCTGCATATGTAGATTAGGTGTGTCCCTATTATGCGCAGTAATAGCATTATTTTAGGCGTAGTCTATAGTTATAGAGCCTTATATTGTATATAAGGCCATTTATAATTATTCCTTTTTAGATAAGGAGTTTTATATTCCTAGCGTATATATACTGACGATAAGGGAGCTATATATTTATCTGGCGTCTCCCTAGCAAGTCTCTAGCAACCCTTATATCCTCTTATTATTCTTATTATATGCTTAGTTTACATTTTCCTATTAAAGCTATTAGATTTAGGTAATCCTAAGACCTAGTATAAGGCGTTCCATTTGTTTTACTATCTCCTATATAGTTGCTATATTATCCGCCTAGCGTCCCTTTTTTACCCTAAGGCTTAGGGGGACTACTAGGACTTTAACTAGGTAATCTTTACGGAGCACTTTTATACCAATGCGTTCTCCTAGCCTGTCCCCTGCCCTTACGGCTTATTCCTTTACCTATTAGTCCTTTAAGGTAACTCTAATATCTCCGCTCCTAAGGTGTTAGACTATAACAGTATTATAGACCTCTTTACAAATCTCTATAAGAACTTCTGTTTCTAATTGTCCCCTAAGCCCCTCTACTTCTTCTGTGTTTAGTTATATTATAATTATATGCCCGGTTATTATCTTAAGAGGGGTAGGTTCCCTATACTATAAAAGCACAGCTATAGCGGCCTAGGTGCGGTTCGCTAGTAAGGGGGGGTTATATTTATTTTTAATTTTGCTTAGCCGTTGGAGGATTTGATTAAGGGTTTGCTAGAGAGGCACCTAAGGTTTACTAGACTGGCGGAGCCATTCTGCTAGCTGCGTTAATTTATTATAGCTAATAGTTACTCCCCTATAATTCTAGATACTAAACGCGTCTAATAGGCTTTATATTTTATTAGATACCTTCTTAATAGAGGTATTTCCACTTTATAGTGTGGTATTCGCCCGTCTTTGTTGTGGAGGGCTATTGTTAGGCGTGGTTCTGGCGGTCGCGCACGAGTGCGAACCACCGTCGTTCGACGTGTGCCTCCCCTGCGATGCATGCATCTTAGGGGGATTTTCTGGGAGTTTTTCAGGGTTCTTTTGGTTGGTTTTGGTCTTTTTTAGGCCGGGTGCAGCAAGAGCTCCTCGAGACTGGATTTAATGCTAGTAATATAGAATAAGCATTATTATTTATATATCGCTAGTATGTAGCCAGTCCGTTAGTTAGTTTAAAAGGAAGTACTTTGTATTTATATATTCTGTAATAGGTCCGAAATATAGTAAAATCTTCTAATTTAGGGTCTATTCTAATCCGGTAAAAGGCCTAATAGATATTAAGCTTAGTAAAGATCTTAGCTCTACTTATTTAGGTTAAAGTCTTATTAAGTAAGGGTAGTAGGTAGCGGTCCTTATAGGTTACATTATTAAGTTTGCGGTAGTCTATATAGAAATAAAGTCCTCTATTTAGCTTTTTAGTAAAGAGAATAGGTAAGTTAAAAGGGGCTTAACTAGGCTTAATAAAGCCCTTATTTATATTATTAATAAGGTACTGCTTTATAGCCTATAACTTAGCAGTGGACTACTGACAAAGGGGGCTATAGCTAAGTATGTTTTCCTTCTCTAGCTTAATTTTAATCTTGTGGTTATATAGTTAGTAAAGCGGAAGTATATTAGACGTTGCCTTAGAGAATATATTTTTAAATTTCTAGTATTAATGGGGTAGTTTCTGTTCTACTAGCTTCTTATCCATAAGCTTACTTTCCTATCTACTAAGCTCGCTTTCCTTTTCCTTAATTATTTGATTAATTTTATATAAGCTAGTAGTAAAAGCAATGGTATTAGGTTAGACAAAGTTTTAATAGAATCCTACGGCGCTAATGCAGCAGATATTAACTGGGGGAAGGTCCATAAGTTTCTTTATAGACTTTTATTAGGCCGTATTTTACGGTATAGGGTTTATAATCTTCCTTAGCTTATATTCTATTTTCTATAAGTTATCCTTTTGGTCTATATATTTAGTATAGCGTCTAGTACCCCTTGCTATTCTTTATAGCTATATAGGGCCTAAGTTCCCTATAGGGAGCTCCACTAGCTTTTTACTAACTTTTTTAATCTTTAGTACGGGTGGTATAATATAGGTAGTCTAGGGGCGGCGTAGTATGCAGATCCGTTATAGGTTAAGCTGTACGTCCTTTTTAAAAGCCTGGTCCCTATATATAGCGTCGGCCTAGTAAATAGTATTTATCTATAGCTAAATAAGGTTCTCTATTATAATATTAATTTCTTTTATAAAGGAAGGTATTAGGGGTATAGTTTTAGGCTAAATAAGCCGTCTATTCCGTATATTAAGCTATAAGCCTAAATAGGCTAGCCACTTTCTTCCTAAGATTATATTATGGCTTCTAAGGTCCGTAATAAGGAAGGGGATATTATACTACCTTTATCTATTAACATAGAGATAGATCTATAGAATGGTTGTAATAGGTGGCCCTATTCTTCTATTATACCTATAAATAGGAACTGGTTTAGGTAGTTTCTTAAGGGGTATATTTAAAATTTTAGCCAGCTTTATGGCGTACTAAGTGTCTATTAAGGCAAAGGTATTTACTCTGGAGTTAGCTAAAGTAGAGGTTAAAACTTAATATCTATTGCGAAATAAAGTATAAGGGATAGTTAGCTTCTTCTACTAACTAGCTAACCTAGATTAATATATAATATATTAATCCCTTTTAACCCTAGAGAGGAGTCTTCCTCTAGGGCTCCTTTTTTTCTAACTCCGTGCTATCTTTCTATATTAATAGAACCTTATCCGTTTTTACCTTTATTGGGTAGTCCTTAGTAAAGTGGTTTTTCTAGCCGTATAAGAAGCAAGCCCCTTAATTACTAAGGGCCTATCTTTAGGGGTTACTATATATAGGCTAAGTATGCGCCAGACCCGCGGTGGGGCTAGCTGTATAGCTAGCTGCTAAATTAATGGCGGGCTGTACGGCTGGTGCCGTAGGAGTTGCTAATTATGCTAGGGCACTATAGGCCGTTCTTATAGCGCTTATAGTCTGGTTTAAAGAGTTTCTGGCTTTATACTACTTAGCTTATGCCTTAATTTAATAGAGGCCTTAATTAATAGCCAGGCAGTGGTCTCTAAGTACCTTTAGCGTCTATATAGTAGTAAAAACTAGTAGTATAGCGCGCTGTAGGTCCAGGGTAAGCTTATTAAAGAGGTCTAGCATTAGGTCTTTATAGGGAATTTAGGCTTGGCCGGCTAGGTGCAGAAAGTGGGTTTAGAAGGCCAAAAAGGTCTCTGTTATTTTTATATTAAGGGCTTTATAATTAAGGCGGGCATTCTATATCTTAAAGGGGTCCTTATAAATAGAAGATAGGTAGTTAATTATCTTTTCTCTAGAGAAGAAGGGGTCCGCTAAGTCCTAGGCATATTACGGACGTAGATACGTTTATACGTCCCCGTTAGTACGGCCGAAGATATAGGCTATTTTAGCTTAAGTAGTAGGGAAGTAGTCCATATTAACTTTAAGCTTGTCTTATAGTTAAAGCTTCTAATTATTAAATATAGGGTTATTTATGTCCGTAAGTAATAGGGGGTCTACGACCTTCGCGGACCGTAATAATGCTAATACTATGCGTTAGGCTAGGGCCTTAAGGACTATAGCAAGTCTTTAGGTGTCTAATAACTCTTTACTAGGTACTAGGGTGTCTCTAGTTTTAAGCAGCTCTTAAAGCCGCTTAATTTTAGTATTAGCTGCTATAAGTTCTTCCTAAGGGGTTAAGACGGCGACTGTTTTACTATTGGAGGTATTTATAGGTCCTACAGCGGCTTTGCTTGCTACTATGTTTCTTAGCATAGTGGTAGGGGTTTTGGGTAATTTCCGGTATTTATTTATTTTTTAGGGGTTCTAGTCCATACATGTCCTATCCTTAGATTTTGCGTTCTATTTGTGTTTTTTTGGTTCTATCCTATCCTTATGGTCCCGGTAATGTCCTTGGGGTCCTATTCTATATTCTTATAGATATATTTAAGTTCCTTCTTAAAAAGAAAGAGTAGTATAAGCTTTAGATAATATTAGCGACTTAGTTAATTAAGGTATAAGCATAGCAAGAAGGACGTATGTAAGCCTGTATGATTGGATTATCTATAAACAAGGATCTAAAGCTAGAGAAAGGAAAAGAGAAGAAGGGTAGCGCCGCTTGAGGTTTTATACGATCGTCTGGTCACGTGACTGCGGCTGTCTAAAACAGTAAGAAACTGTCTGCGATTGTCCGCCATAATCCACCACTATAATCCACCGTTTTCCACCAGCGCCGTAACAGGGCGATAGGCTTAATCTATTAGCGCAAATCGTCGCTATTATGGTAATCCACTCTCTATTACCATTCTATACTATATACTTAATCCTTTTAGCTTTAAAAGCCTTTTTAGTAAAGATCCTTTTAGCTTTTTAAAGGAAACTAATAAGAAAGCCTTTTTTATTTATATTATATAAGTTCTCTAGCTAGATCTTATGTTCTTAAAATTTCCTTTTAAGTAGCTTAAAATAAAGGCTATAATAGAGAGCTAAATTAGCCTTCTTTTACGACTTATTAATTAGTATAAAAAAGCTAGTTTTTAGCTCTTTTTAGTAGTGGGATAGCCAGTAAGTAGCTTAGTACTCTCCAGAATTTCTTTTAGCAATTTAGCCCCTAAAATTACGCACTATAGCGTTTATAGGGGGTAATCCACGCTTAGTAAGATCGTTAATGTACTTAATAAGGGCCTTTAATTGTGCATCTAAAAGAAAACGCTTATTATTACGCGCATCCGAGTATAATTTAGTAACATTGCGATATTGTTAAGAGAGGGTAGTTTGATTAACACTAAACTGGTTAGCAGTCTTAGTGTAATTAGGTTGATCCTAGAGCTTTAGATTAATAAGTGTAGCCTATAGACGTTCTTCAGGGTTAATTTTGGGGTCTATTATTAATGTTTTGTGGATAGAATTTGAATTTTGAAAATACGAGATTTTTGGTGGGGGACCGTGCATTTGGTGGCGGCTTGCATGATGTGGCGGAGAGTTCTAAGGGAAAGGAGGGCTGCATTACGGGGCATTATTACATTTGCGAAGAAGGCTTGAAAGGAGCTTCCAATGGATTATAGTGTATTTATATAATAGGGTAGGTTTGGGGTTGATTTTGATGTCAAATTGATCTTGATTCTGGTCAGTGTCCGTGCACGCATTCAGGGGGGTAGTAGTTGGCTCGAGTGGGTGGCTGACTCGTATGGGTGGCTAAGACGTTAGAAGTACGGAAATTTGCACTTTGGCGCATTGTCATGAAAGTACGCCATTTGTGGCGCGACAGTTCGCAGGGTTAGCGATTTTGCACTTTGTACTCTGCTACGAGTGGCCAGCTTCAGGATATGGACGAACAAAAAGCCTCGTGTCCCTTCACATTTCTCGTGTAATTCCTCAATTGATATTTTCACTTAAACTCTCTGGGCTTACCATGAATAGTCCCCGCCGCTCACCGAATGATGAAAAATGGGAGTTTCACAAGAAGGAAATTTATTGGATTTATATGAAGGAAAACAACACTCTCCAGACCACTATGTCGATAATGGAAGAAAATCACGGATTCATGGCAAGGTAGGTCGACCACATGTTTTCGAAGTAGTTTATGGACTGACTCCTATCTATAGTGAACGGAAATGGAAAATGATTCTTAAAGAGTGGGAATTCTTCAAGTACACGAAAAAGAAACCTATCAAGGCGGCTGAAGTGACATCACCGAGGGATGGTAAGTAACTCTAGATACTTGTGATATTTCTATCGAGCAAAGCTAACATTTCCAGCAGAGAAGCATGAAAATGTTAGGTACCATTCACCACGAAGCGAATATCTTACCATATCAACCAAAGTACCAGAAGAGGATTCTTTCCTTCTCGAAATTACGAACAACGTGATAGCCGAAACTGGCAGCAAGCCTTCCCCTGAAAGCCTCAATAGATCAATCCTCCTTGATCGAGAGCTGTTTAACAACTTTTGTACGAAGACATGTTACACTTTACAGAGCGATCCTGGGCATCAGAGTGTATGGCGGATCAACGTTCCCCAACTTGCATTTTCCTTCGATTTCGTTATGCATGGCATACTCGCCTTGTCAGCACTCCATTTGGCCTACCTCTATCCACAGAAGGACTTCTACGTATCACGCGCCCAAATACACCACCAAATCAGTCTCCATAGAGGCGGGAAGTTCTTACCACATATGACGCAAGAGAATTGTTCCGGGCTCTGCATCTTCTCTATACTTGTTGCTGTTTATACTCTGGCTAGTCCTCGAAAGCCGGAGGACTTTCTGCTCGTCGGAGAAACAGGAATAGCGCCTTGGCTGTTGATGTTCCGAGGAACTCATGCTATCATGGAAAGTTCAGAGGCAGCACTCGTGTCTGGACCTCTTGAACCGATGTATCAAAACGGCTTCCGAAGAGTCCAGCTGCGGGAGCTGCCCACGAACAAAACCTCGACTGGAGAAGAGCAGCTTAATGTACTTCGACACCTCATCGCCGAGACGATCCCGGACCGAACGAGGTTCGATATATACGTTAAAGCTATCGAGGAGCTCCGTAAATCATTTATGGTCTTTAACCTTTACGAGTACAACCATGGGGCCACAGACGCCATCATCTGGGTCCATCGCGTTCCTGAGAAGTATTTACTTCTGCTCAGGGATCGGGAACAAGAATCCCTCTGTATATTTGCCTTCTTCTGTGTGCTTCTTCACCAGATGAACTCGATTTGGTGGGGAGAGGGCTGGAGTACTCACCTAATGACACAGATTCATCTTTTGCTGAATGAAGAACATCGCCAATGGATATGGTGGCCGATCAAGCAAGTCCCAATACTCAGCAACTAGTACGACTCTATTGTAATGGAGGGCCTTTGAGAACGGCGTGGGGTGTGGTGCTCGTAATTTTATGGGAGTTCCGAGGGCAGCTTCCGCCGTTTTGTAGGTCATAGGTCCTCGTTGTTTGTATCATTACTGTAATTACTGCTCTCGAATACTCCATCCGTTGTCCCTCTCGAAGCCTTGGGATCGTCCGACTGGGTAGTGACTGGGCTGCTCCGATTCATGTGTTGAGCTTGGCATCGACCTTCGAAGCGACTGATAAGCGGCTGGGCTTGTGTCTCCCTTGATATAAAGTCTAGTACTAAAGTCGGAGCCCAATCTACCATTTAATGTACCTTAAGTAAGAAAATAGAAAAGACTATAAGAAACCCTAACGCCCTATCCCTACCCTATTTAGTATTTATTTCTATCCTTCAGTGTAACCAACAGTGTCGAACCAAAAACTAGGTCAAAATATGAGAACTCGTGTAGTATTGAATGTGGCTCTAAGGCCTCTATATATACACCAGATAGGTGACAAATAGAATGACGACTACGTCGTCATTCGGTAGTGGAAACAGGTAATTAGACATTCGATGAGACATATGACGGTATATAGCGGGGTAGTGAGACATAGGGTACTAGGCATGTCATATCCAGTTCGACAAACAGGCAGCTAGCTGCTTATGTAAGCAGTCAGTCAGCGTAGATAGTTATAACAGTCAGTCAGCGGTAAGACTGCAGCAAGCTAACAGCTCGCTGCATAGGTGGTAAGAAAGGGTCAATTTGGTGGTGTTTTTGAAGCTTTTAGTAGAGATCAAGAATCTAAGATCTTCGGCTAATATCCGGGCGGGAAACCCTGGGATATTCATATAAAATAGTATGGTTTTCTCCAAATTCCCCGTCGCGTCTATAAACGCGTTTACCTACTAATATTAACCTTTTTATTACCCGCCAGCCAACTAGTAGAGCTTCTTCCTCTACTTTATCAGCATTTTGTTGGGGTGCCAAGATCCTAGAGGCCTCCTGATAGGATTTTAATTTTCCTGGAGGTCCTGATCGTCCTGACAGGCTCCTGGCAGGATCTTTGATTTTCCTGATTGTCATGACAGGCTCCTGACAGGAAACTAGTATTTCCTGATCGTCCTGTCAGGTTCCTGGCAGGATACCCCCTCCCCCCTAAAGTAACACCCTATGCACACCCCTTAAGCAACACTACTAAGGCTCTGTACGAGGCTCTGTACGAAGCTCTACACAAAGCTCTGTACGAAGCTCTACACGAAGCTCTGCACGAAGCTCTACACGAAGCTCTGCACGAAGCCCTGCACGAAGCTCTGCACGAAGCTCCGCATGAAGCTTTGCACGAGGCTCTACACAAGGCTCTACACGAAGCTCTACACAAAGCTCTACACGAAGCCCTACATGAAGCTCTACACGAAGCCCTACACGAAGCTCTACACAAAGCTCTACGTACAGAGGCTCTGCACGAAGCTCTGCACGAAGCTCTGCACGAAGCTCTGCATGAAGCTCTGCATGAAGCTCTGCACGAAGCTCTGCATAAAGCTCTATACGAAGCTCTACACGAAGCTCTACGTACAAAGGCTCTGCACGAGGCTCTGCGCGAAGCTCTGCGTATGGAGGCTCTGCACGAAGCTCCGCATAACACACATTACTCTCGGGTCCCCGCTATATTCCCAATAGCCTACACGTGCCTCTGCCAAGTTACCCCCTTTATAGCCACCTTAGTTTTTACCCTTCCTTACATCTTTCCTACCTTAGAATGCACTAGAACGGTAGCTAGTAGAGGACCGTTACTAGAATTAGACAACCGTCGCCAGAACTAGATGACTGTCGCCAGAACTAGATAACCATCCTAGAGCCAGACGACTGTTACTAGAACTAGATAACAACCTTTTAAATAACTAGCCAGCGAATACCACGAACAATTTAATTGATCGATTGATCAAATTAAACCTAAGCTTTAATATTGGCTTATCACCAAATTAAATCAAGGCCTCCTAGGGAGGCACCCTAAATAACTACCGTTTAAATATATAGCTAGCGAACGGCCATAGAGAACGATCTAAATTAATTAGAGCCTTTGTTGGAATTACAAGGTTATAAGGTCACAGCGGAGGTGTCTTGAGGGTCTATTTGATGATAGAGATGACGCAGACGATGAATATTGATTGATTCGTGATGCAGTAGATGCGGTTGATGTCTATCTAGATTGACATGCAGAGCTCGCTCTCGCGACGTGTCCAGAGCTTAGTCAGCATCTCTCGCTTAATTCTGACAGCCTTTAATCGGGCCGACCCCTCCCCTAAATTAAATTAGATACTAATATAGGCAGGCAGGCAGGTAGGTAGGCAGGTAGGCAGGTAAGTAGGTAAGTAGGTAGGTAGGTAGGTAGGTAGGTAGGTAGGTAAAAGAGGACCATCACCAAAACTAGATAATAATCGTTTAAACGACCAGCTAGCGAACACCATGATTAATTTAATTAATTAATCAAATCAAACCGGAGCCTTAGTATTAGCCTATTACTAAATTAAATTGAATTAAGGCCTCTAAGGGAGGCACCCTAAATACCTACTGTTTAAATATATAGCTAGAAAGAGACACCACACATGCAACCTTACTAAAAGGTAGCGCCACACTTCAAAACTTACGCATACCCATCTTACCATCAAAAACAATCGATTTTCCGACTTTCAAGACCCAATTCCTCCTACCTAGCG
>Ga0307507_10010536_pt1 | contig 11921 bp, 10 predicted proteins | sample 7_EM_MG_FD_207223 | JGI IMG/M metagenome (GOLD analysis project Ga0307507, IMG submission 207223) | Populus trichocarpa ectomycorrhiza microbial communities from riparian zone in the Pacific Northwest, United States - 7_EM | ecosystem: Host-associated > Plants > Roots > Unclassified | place...
ATACTCTTGGATCTAGAAAATTTACTTCATTGAGATTAGGGGTATTAGGGTCTTTTACTTTTTTTTTGTTAATTTTTTGTTTGATTGAGGGTAGTAGTGTAATTTAACATTTAAATAGTTTTTTTTATTTTGAAAAAATTGCTGACGTATGGGAGCCACCGCACATTTTAAGCAGTGCATGCAGCACCTACCCGTGGTGAAAAATGTCCTGCCATCTCATTTGATGCCTCATCGTTTTCTCTTCCATAATAAGTGGCGAGTGCAAGCCAAAAATGATCGGTTTATCGCCGTTGGCTGTTTCTTTTCCTCCCTATGTTTCTCTTTCCCACCGTAAAAAAAGCACCATGGTACTTATTTTTATTGGTATTTCAAATTCAATCTTTTTAATTTTGATTTTATTATTTTTATCAATTTTTTTTTTGTTAAGGTTTTTTCTTTTCAATTGAATCCTTGATTTTTAATTTGTATATATAATATGTTTCTTTCCATGAAAACAGCTACCTATAAAAAATCAAATCTAGTCAACTTCAACTAAACCTATACATAGATTGCTTGATTTGGATAAAAGATGAGAAAGCAACATAAGAACTTGACAAATCTTTGTGAGAGATTCACAAATTTGGATCCTTTGTTCTTTTGAAATTTTTTATCACACATGAATAATCAATTAACAAGTTCATGAATAATGGTTATGAGTTTTATATGTGGCTATGGTTGATGGTTAATGTGAAAAAGGAAGAGAGACGGATGCTAATTTGCGAGGATAATATGCCAGCCAACAAAGGAGAGCGAGAAAAATGAATTGATCTCGTAAACTACAGGGACTAAAGCATAATTCACTCTATAAATAAACTCCAATGGGGGCCTGAGTTTGGCCGGGCGTGAGGCCTCCCTTACGGACCTCTCTCTCTTCAGCAGTCGTCAACCCTTCAGGTTCTCTCTCTATCCATGTATGTTTATTATTACGAAGAAGCAGAGTTTTAAGATTAGAAATAATAGTAATGAACTGTTTGAAGCATTGATTTTTGTATATTGTTTGATTCTTTCAACACAGAAAACAACAATCAAGAATTGGAAATTTCGTTTATTTTTGCCATTATTTATTTCTAGACTGAAACACCCTCTCCTCTCTGTAAAAAAACAAACCAAACCCCAAGAACTATGGAGGCTGCGGCTGTAAACACTAACCGCAAAACCTCAAAACCTCAGTTTGAATCAAGCTTCGACTCTCAGGATATTTCCCCATCAGCTAGACTTCTCTTTGAAATCATAACAAGACCCTCATCTCATGATATTGAATCTGCACTCTCCTCCACTGGAATCCCACCCACTCATGATATTGTGCATGAAGTCCTCAAACTTTGCCACGAAAATGCCACTTCTGCAATCGCATTCTTTCGCTGGGCTGGCAGGACCCACAAGCTGACCTCATACGCCTGGAATTTGATGGTGGACTTACTAGGCAAGAACTGGATGTATGAGCCCATGTGGGATGCAGTTCGTACGATGAAACAAGAAGATATGTTGTCAATGGCAACTTTTGTTTCTGTTTTTGGAAGCTACTGTATGGCTGGTAAATTTAATGAGGCTATAATGAGTTTTTATGTTATGGATAAATATGGTGTTCAGCAAGATGTTGTCGTGGTGAATTCGCTTTTGACCGCCATTTGCCACGAGGAAAATCAGACAGCAAAGGCGTTGGAATTTTTCGACAAAATTAAGCTGAAAATCCCCCCCAATGCGGATACTTTTGCTATTTTGCTGGAAGGATGGGAGAAAGAAGGTGACGTGGCCAAAGCCAAGACTACATTTGGTGAGATGGTGATTAAAGTTGGTTGGAGTCCAGAGAATATGTCAGCATATGATTCTTTTTTGACAACACTTGTTCGTGGGTCGCAAGCAGATGAAGCTGTCAAGTTCCTTCGGGTGATGAAGGGGAAGAATTGCTTGCCAGGTTTGAAATTTTTCTCTAATGCTCTTGATATGCTTGTTAAGCAGAATGATTCTACCCATGCCATCCCTCTGTGGGATATAATGGTGGGTAGTGGTTTGTTGCCTAATTTGATCATGTATAATGCAATGATTGGCTTGCATTGCAACAACAATGATGTTGACAATGCATTTCGGTTGCTTGATGAGATGGTTTTCAATGGAGCTTTCCCAGATTTTTTGACCTTCAACATAATTTTCCGATGTTTGATCAAGAACAAGAAAGTTCACCGAGTAGGCAAATTCTTCTACGAGATGATAAAAAACGAAAGCCCTCCAACACATTTTGATTGCTCTGCAGCCATTATGACATTGATTGATGGTGGTGACCCTGAAATGGCAATTGAGATTTGGAACTACATAGTTGAGAACCATGTCTTGCCTCTTGATGGAAGTGCAAATGCACTTCTCATTGGGTTTTGTAATTTAGGAAGGATGTCACAGGTGAGGCGGTTTGCAGAAGATATGCTTGATAGAAGAATAAATATATATGAATCAACTATGAAGAAGTTGAAGGACTCTTTTGATAAAACAGGTAGACACGGAAGAGACAAGTATGATTGTCTCATTAGAAGATGGAAAGCTCCCTAGATGTCATGCTGTATGTTTCCTTTTTTTATTTATCCTTTCTGGTACTGTTAAACATGTGGCAGTCCTTCCCAGAAAGACTTTGACGCAAGCTGATTCTTCTGTTTCTTCTTGCCTTTGCTTTTGCATCTGCTAGTAATATAAGATCCTTCCATTGCGACAACCTTTTGTTCTGGTATATAAGGTTCGTCTATTGTCTTTCGCTCTTTTATAACATCTGCACTTGCCTTTCAAGTTTTATATCATCTGCACTTGCCTTTCAAGTTTGTTTTTGACTGTAAATTCCTCAGTCACTCCTCATGTTTGATTCCAATGTTTTTAGTTAGCAATTGTTTATGATTTCTGCCTAAGCTAGGATTTCTGATCCAAAGTTATATAAAATGCATGTTTGTTTAATGAATTTTTGGAGTTTTCGAGTCATACCAGTTAATTTGGCTTGATGAGTGTGGTATGCAGTGTCTGAGCTTCTTTCTTGGTATGTTATGTTTGCATACCTTTCCTTCCTGCGATCCATGTATTTGTTTATTCACTACATTTCTCAGAAGTTATTTTAAGGTAAGACCATTGGGTTTCTTTTGGAAGTTGAAGGGAAAATCAGCTGGGTTTCTTAACACTCAATATGTTTCATCTATATCAAGTTTGGACTGATTGCCTTTGGTTTCCTTCTCCTATGCTAATATTCATTTCTTGTGTCATTACCTTTGTTTTTCTTCACTTGGTCCTAAAGCATCTGTTTCAGATATCAGGTACCACAATAATGGGTTCTCCAATTGACCAGTGAATATTACTGAAAAATAAATTGTGATTTTTGAAAATAGCCGATTCAACATGGGAACAGTGTTGGGACACTCACCCCTATTGGACACTGATCTCCAAGTCTTGTAACATAAGCGGCAATGCATAGCATGACCATGAATGTGATTTGAATTGCATGATGGCTGAGTTAGGTCTTGTCTAATCATGTCAATCTATTTTACATGAATGGTAAAATGTTTTTTTATATACTTCAAATCGATCTTGTTCATTCAAAATCTCTAACTGGACAGATTGAATGAATCATTAATTACCTTTAGCTTATTTTAGAAAAAATAAACATATTCTAAAATTGATGTACTAGTTAGATTAAATTTTTAAGGGGCCATTGCTTGGAATAATGCCAAGCATCTAAACTTCAACACCTATGCCAGAGGGGATTCACCTCAAGTAGCTCTCTTTGCTGTTCATTCTCATCCTTGTAACCAATGCATTGCACGTCCTGATTTTTTATACCAAATTATTTTGTGGTTCAGCTTATGGTGCCAGGAGTATTTATTGGTTGCATAAGTGGCAAAGTATGTAATGCTGTCATTTTCTATTCCCCTCTTTTCTGTTTTTTGGATGTTGATCCTGTGTGATTCATCATCCATCTGCAAATTTGTGATATATATTGAGGTATTTTATTTTCTTGTTATATTTTTAATTTATAGAGTATTTTGTATACCAAATGTTCTTATAACTTGTTCTTAGTTTGATTTGATTTTGAATGCTTCCCTTTCTTTTCATTTTTGTCTTTTAAATGTATTTCATGATAAATTTGAAAAACAATTCATTAATTTAGAATGTTAGGTGCTTCATAGGTGAATAGTTGACTAAGTATACTTTAATCCTACTCTCTATTAGTGTAATGTACGCATATAGCATAGCTAACTAGAATTTTTATTATGCTATAAGATTATCTTTTCCAAATTACTACCTTTTCTCTTCCGTTTTTGTTTTATTGGGTGAGGGAACTAAAGATGTGGTGGTCATTTTATCAAAATGACAAATTCTCGTGATTTAATGATTGAATTTTTTTTCAATTTCAATCTTCCTAGCTTGCTTAGCTTTGCTATCTTATTGGATGATTCCTAAAACCTCCTCCTGGAAATTGAATTTAGCGAAGATTTCTGCTAACTATGGTTTTCATGCCCAAGCCTTCTCAAGCCCTTCTGGTTCGAGCCTGAAAGCTGTAGGCCTCAGACAACTCAGATAATGTTCTAGAAATAGACAATTTTGATCTTCCTAGAATTGCCTAGTTTGCCTTGACGCCTTTCCCTTTCCAACCTTTCAAGGGCTTTTCTGACTGTTCTCTTTCGAGTTGCCATAGCCTAATACACAAATTTGTAGAGAAATGGTAGATCACCTTTCCCACTAATGGGCAATATTTGGTCTATTAGGTTCAGCTTAATCTAGAACACCCTTTGCAGCTCTCTTTCCTGTTTCTGCATGCCACTCTTTAGGCATCTAAAGGAAATTAACTTAAAATTTTTTTTAGAAAGGTGAGGTGCTTTACCTGGCATCCAAAAAAAATTTGTGATGATGGCTTTCAAAAGATGAGCAAGGATAGGGAGGGGGTGACTCTCGACCATCATTGCTTCTTCTTTGGGAAAAGAAGTTCATGACCTGTAGGCCTTGTACCTTCACGCGGCATTGCTTTGTCAAGCTCTTGCCTTTGTGGAAGTTTTCCCACTGTTACCTCCTGTTGTGAATGCTGCCTTCACCAAAGCAGCAAAGGGTTTGACATTACTCACCCTACACAGTTGTATAATTTGGTATTTACTAGGTCATACTAACGTTAACTGGGATTAGTTTGGTGAGTGTCCAGTAGATCATATCTGTTTTAATTTCTTGGTTCTTTTTTGTGGAAATTTATTGAAGCCATGTTGAACCTTTCCTTGCTTTTGGTGGGTACTCGTTGAAGTTGTTTTTATGTAGTTTCTTTTTTATTAGTGGTGGGATTTGGCCACAAAACATCCTAGGCCTTTTATGCACGTCTTCTTTTCAAAAGTTGGATTTTTTCTTGTAAAAAGCCTTTGAATATTATGAATATGATTACTTGTTTTTGTGAAAAAGAAACTATTATCAACTGAAATTAAGCTTTCTTTTTATGAATTTTCAACTGCAAAATGTGGCTATGACGAGGGAGATTTTAATATCTGTCACAAATTTTGCATTTCTATAAAATTGCTCATCAATATTTTACAAGACAGATGTTGGCAGGGAATGGCTAAGATGAGGGAGATTTCTTACTTGGTTTGATTGTTGTAGCTGATTAAAAGTTTAGTCAAGGAGAAAACGGAGAAGACGATGGAAAACTTTGCAATTTGTCTGAAACTGTTTTCTCTGAATCAATATGATTTTCTTTCCTTCTCATAGGTGATGAGTCTTCTTACTTCAAAGAGACAGTTTGCTTCACTTTTTTTGTAAAGCTTTTGTTTGTTAATTCAAGCCTTGTATTGTTAAGGTGCAATTATTGATGGACAACCAGGAATTGGTTTTGGCTTTAGAACTGTCCTTGATTGCTTAAAGCTTGTAGCAGGGATGGTCTCTCTGCTTGGTTTGTTTTTGAAAACGCGTTTTTTTTTTCCTTTCATCTGATATTTGGGTGTGCCTGCATGAGCATTGTGTGCATGCTGTGGGGGTTGTGCTTCTGCATTCCAATTTCGGTGTTACTGTCTTTTGTGCTCATGTGCATTACATCAAAATACATGAAAAATTTAATGTTGCAGCATTCATGTGTTTCAAAACTAAACTTTGCGTGCTAGCTGCAATGAAAACCAGGCAACTTTTGGTCATTTCCACAGTTTTTTCTTTAATGGGGTTTTGTTTATGCAAGGATCTGTGCAGTGGTTGCAACAATAGATTATTTTCTCCTTTTGTGAATAGATATCATGTAAATGCAATAAATTGGTGAAATGTTGGAGGAATTTATCTTTTCTAGAAGATTAGAAATGAGGTGAGGTGTGTGAATTGAAATTCAATTAGCTAACACATGGGCCGATGTAACATTCAGGGATGGTTTATCAATCAATTATCAACCAAATTTGATAACTTAAAGAGCATGAGGTGGCATGCCCGCGCGGTACTGCTGGTTTATAAAACAAATATATTTAATAGTGTTATAATTATAAACTAGTGCTAGATAAGTAATAAAAACTAAAAGTATGATGGAACTAATATTTCATGATGGGAAAAAAAGTTGTGTTGGTGATCAAAAACTTAGAGACTGAATAAAATGATTGTTGTCGTCATATTTTTTAAAAATTACAAAGCTAAATTCTCTACCAACTTAACATAAAAAAAAAAACCAACAAAGATAATCTTGGAAGGAAAAAAACCAATGAGAAAAAACGTAGCAATTGACAATGTTTTGTGAGGAAAACTACAGTGCTTTCTCCAATAAAATCGACAAAGATAATTTTAGAAAAAATCATAAAAAAAAACATTTCGAGAAATACTGTAGCAATTCACAGTGTTTTGTGAGAAAAGCTACAACGTTTTTCTCATATGATTTAGCTTTATTGTAATTATAATTCTTAACCAACTCAATATTAAAAAAAATAAAATCAATAAAGATAATTTTGGAAAAAATCATATGGGAAAACATTGAAACAATTCACAGTGTTTTAAAGAAAAAACATTACAAAGCTAAATTCTCAATAAGCTCAATATTAAAAAAATAAAATCGACAGATACAATTTTACAAAAAAAAATAACAAAAAAAAAACAGAGAAAAAAAACCATGTTTGAAACATTATAGCAATTCACAATGTTTGAAAGCTACAATGCTTCCCCACATGATTTAGTCTTATTTGTAATGACTTGTAATTGTAATTCTCAACTAGCTCAATATTAAAAAAAAAAAATTGACAAAGATAATTTTGAAAAAATCATAAGAAAAAAAAATCTTGTTAAGAGACACTTTAGCAATCCATAGTGTTTTGTGAGGAAAGTTACAATATTTTCTCCACATGATTAAGTTTTATTACAAAGTTAAATTCTAACCAGCTCAATATTAAAAAAATAAAATTGACAAAAATAATTTTGGAAAAAAATATTACAAAAATAGAAAACACAAAAGAAACTGGAAAAAAACCATGTGGGAAAAAACACTATGACAATTTACAGTAATTTGCGAGGAAAGTTATAGTGTTTTTCTCACATATTGTAACTGTAATTTTTCACCAACTCAATATTAAAAAATAAAATCGAAAAAGTTAATTTCGGAGAAAATCATCAAAAAACAAAACAACAAAAACCATGCGGAGAAACACTATAAGCAATCAACAATGTTTTAAAGAAAAAAAAATTACAAAACTAACTATAAGCAATCAACAATGTTTTAAAGAAAAAAAAATTACAAAACTAAATTCTCAATCAGCTCAATATTAAAAAAATAAAATCAACAAATATAATTTTGAAAAATCAAAAAATAAAAAAGAAAAACCATATGGGAAAACGCCGTAGAAATTCACAGTATTTTAAAGGAAAAAAATTACAAAGCGAAATTTTTAACCAACTCAATATTAAAAAAGTAAAATCAACAAAGATAATTTTGAAAAAAAAATAAACAAAAAAAAGGGGAAAGTTGGAAAAAAAGGAAAGTAATTTTGAAAAAAAACAAAAAAGGGGAAATTTGAAAACAAAATGAAAAAAAAAAAAAAAAGTAAAAAAAAAAAGAGGAATGCACTGTGGATAACTATTGTAATCCACAATGCATTGGGTGTGGGTGAACAGTGAATTCCTCACACCCTTTAGCTTATTACTTAATTGTTATTCTTAACTAGTTTAATATCAAAAAATAAAACTGACAAAGACAATTTTAGAAAAAAAAAAAACTATGTGGGAAAAAACACCGTAGCAATCTACAGTAATTTGCGAGGAAAGTTACAATGCTTCCCTCACATATTGTAACTGTAATTTTTAACCAGCTCAATATTAAAAAATAAAATTTAAAAAGATAATTTTGAAGAAAATCATAAAAAAAACAAACAAAAAAAACCATGTGGAGAAAAACTGTAGCAATCAACAATGTTTTAAATAAAAAAATTACAAAATTAAATTATCAATCAGCTTAATATTGAAAAAATAAAATCGACAAATATAATTTTGAAAAATAAAAGAATAAAATAGAAAAATAATGTGGAAAAACACCGTAGCAATCCACAATATTTTAAAGGAAAAAAATTACAAAGCAAAATTTTTAATCAGCTCAATATTAAAAAACTAAAATTGACAAATATAATTTTGGAAAAAAAAACAAAAAAAATAAAAAAAGGGAAAAAAAATAAAAAGTGCAAAAAAATTAAAGTAAAAAAAATAAAAAAGTTACAAACAAAAAATGAAAAAAGGGAAAAAAAATGAAAAAGTGCAAAAAAAAAGAAAAGAAAGAGAAATGCACTGTGGATTACTGTTGTAATCCACAATGATTTTGGTGTGGGGAAATAGTGATTCCCCCACATCATGTAGAGTATTGTATAATGTTGTACTGGATTCATTTAGCATCTGAATCGCTCATCAAAACTTTGAAAAGTTTTATTTGAAAAGTTTCCAGGGGTGGGAGTGTTTGGGAGTGCTAAAAGTTGTTTTTCAAAGTGTTTTTTTATTTGAAAATACATTAAAATTTATATTTTTTATTTTTTTAAAATTTAATTTTAATATCAACATATTAAAACAATCCAAAAATACAAACAATATTAATTTAAAGAAATAAATTTTAAATTTTAATAAAAAACAAGTTCAATCTCAATTCCAAATGACATCTTAGTCATAAGAACTATTTATAAAAAGTTCTGACCATGTCCTTCTACGAATAAAAATTATCATCACTTGTCAAAATCTTTTGTTTCTAACCACAAAGCCCATATTAAGATCCAAGATTCGGCATAATAAGGTGTGGTTTATCAATCATCTAGTTATGTATTAAGATACAAGTTTTCTTTAAAAAAAATTAGATTATATACATGCTTATATAAAAATTAATACATGTTGATTGATTAATAATAATAGTTATTTATATAAGACTTTTTGCAATTTATTACTTTCTTTCTTTTATTGCAATTTGCAACTTTTATTTATTGTTTTTCTTTCTTGCTTTTTTTTTAATTGTTTTCCATATTTTACAATTTTTGGAATAAACCTTCTCTTCTTTTAACTTGTTAAAGTCAAGTTAAGAATTTCATATTTTGTTTATTTTGTAAGATTATTATTTGTCTTTGCTAGTTATTAAGTTTCTAAGTATAGTTTCTCTTCATTGAAAGGAAGAGACGAAGAACATGTAACATATTAATCAAATAATTAACAATCAATCAATAAATTGATTACCTGAGAAATCAACATATTGACATGTCTAGTAGGTAGTTTGCTATCACAATAACAAATTAGTTACTATCCTAAAACTTAAATAGAAAAACATATGGTTATAATGACCGTTTATTAGTTGGTTCACACTATTGACAAATGTCATCCCTTTAGTAACGGGAAGTTAGAAAACAACCCATAAATATAGAGGTCAATGGAGTAGCCTCTATTAGACATGACATTGGATAGCTCTTCATCGTCTAATTCTCCATATCAACAAAGAACCATACCTAGATAGAATCACAATGTTCATTAGTAGTTTAAAATGCTTTAACCTTTGCTAAGAACACTACCTCAACTAACTTTTGATGGATATGTTAGTGCTTATATGCCTTTAACATAGCCTTACACTTTTCCTTTTTAGGGAACTAATGACACAATTATCTTTCCACAACTAGTTTGGCAAAATTGTAATAAGCAAGTAGTGAAGGAGCTTTTTTATTTTAAAATCTGAATTTATTTAATACAAATTTAAAGGTTATCTAACTCGAGATGAAAAATATACCTAACATGATTTATCATAATAATGTTATGGTAGTTAATAAGACTATATGGGTTATGGTAGAACAACTTATTAAAATTCAAAATGAACTGAAGTAGAGTTGTACTTTGTTTATTTAGACACTCAAGGACAATTTCTAGGATATACCACAATAATAAGCACTCTAATAGGAGTTTAGAAATTATAAACCTCAATTTAAATATTACATGCCTACATTTCAAGTACCATAACAAGCTCAACCAAATCTGGGTATGATCTTTTCTAAGGTACCATTTACCCCATAAGTATATAAATAGCCTAAAATCAATTACATGACACAACGAACTTATCTACAACCATCATAACCTATAGCTAGGTAGTTGAGCGCCTCATAAGCTCTTATTAAGGATAAAAACCAAGGAAAACAATTGATAGAGTTGAGTTAGCCCAACACTAAAAGGAGATTGGTTTTAGAAGTTAGGTGTATAACTAGGATTTTATATAATCATCCATATTTGAGTGTATTAAAAGGTTGCATCTAATTCCCATAGGAATCAAGATAGTTTATGACTCTAAATAATTTTTGGGAGAGGACAACTAGTCATCATGGGAACATATCAACAAGTTTATTAATTAGTGTGGTGATGGTTATGCTAATCCCTTTATGAAATTTAGGTTATTTGGTTAATCATTGTCCATAAATGCATTTTATTGGTTCTTTACACTACCACCTAACTCCATTAGTAGCTAATAAGAGATGGAGACATTTTTTCATGAATATTTCAATAGAATTGAACCAGAAGTAACATTGGTTGACTTGGTCATAATAGTATAAGATCATGGAGAGTTTATAAAAAGTTTTATACCTTTGATTTTAGGACTCTAAAAACTAAGTGCACTAGCCATTACATAGTAAAAGTGCATTAAGTTAATTTTAGAAGGAAAGTTATGAAATGCCATAAAATAGTTTATAGGAACCAAATATTCAAATTTTATACCTTTATGATGCTCGATATGAATGATGGCAAAATAAACAAAAAGAAATCATTTAGGGGAATATACTTAGTTGGCTACTTAAATGAAGTAATAATGGTACATTCAATAGTGAATGTAGATTGTAATAAAGAGATTAAAGAAGTTCAATAACTAATATCTATTGTAGAACTCAAAGAGGAAAAGTCATTTAAGATTGTTGTATTAAGAAAACTAGAAGAGGCTAACAAGCCTATTGGTGAAGAAGTAATAATGACCAAAACGACCATTAAAAAAAAAAACTCATCAACATCAAGAGAACATAAAAAATATTCTATAAATTGATGTAAGGAGGATAAATCAAACTATTGGAGAATCACACAATCTTTACTATTGAATAAATAAAGAGAAAGATGTACTGCAACTAGCATGACTCCTAGAGATATGATATAGTAGTTGTGTTGTTTTCAAGAGTGAGATTGAGAATTTATTAGAATATGGTTGAATTTTATTTTTAGAAAAGAAAATGAAGATAAATAACAACTAATTCCTTAAGGTGAAAACAACAATGACTACTTCTAAACCACAAAGACTTCTTGGCATTAGAGAAATGCAGTAAACTAGGTTTGACTAATCACGAAAGAGGCTAGAATTAGCACTAATGCTTATATATATATATATATATATATATATATATATTAGAAGGGGAACACTTGGGGGGGGGGGGCGGAGA
>Ga0307507_10010537_pt1 | contig 11920 bp, 13 predicted proteins | sample 7_EM_MG_FD_207223 | JGI IMG/M metagenome (GOLD analysis project Ga0307507, IMG submission 207223) | Populus trichocarpa ectomycorrhiza microbial communities from riparian zone in the Pacific Northwest, United States - 7_EM | ecosystem: Host-associated > Plants > Roots > Unclassified | place...
CATTCCAGGCGATCCTCACAAACTCCTCCTTCTTGATTTCGAACGACGTCTTCAGGGATTCAACAGGAGTAGGCATAGCAAAACGAGGAGGAGGTGTGTGGAGTGGTTATGATGAAGAAGACAATTGCTAATTTGATATTGTTCCTTTTCTTCCTAATGTTGATAGCGTTACTTTTGTCACGTGGCTAAAAAAAGCTCTGAACGCTGATGAACCCCACACCCAGCCACAACCACACAACCACAGCAACATTGCCATGTCCCATCCATGTAATTATCCTATCTATCAGTAAATGCTTCACTAACGTTTTTCAAGATCCTAGTCCCTCAAAATCTCGGGCCCACAAATGAGTTTGGTTCTCGGATTCAACTTCCTCCCCAAAATTAACGCCGAATTCTCAACCCATCACGAAATCATCCACTGCCAAAACTACACATGCCCTCGACATTCTCATGCAATTTCCAGAAGACAACACGAAATCCAAAATTGCTCCTCCACCCTCTCTTTCTCAGCCGCGTGCAGTTGATTTTTTTAACCTTTTCCCTGTCGATCCACCACCGCCGAAACATCCTATCACCTCTGTCAAATCCGCCGACATTTTGGAATTATCTCCACCCCTTCTGTCACAGGCGAAACTACGAAGGCTGAAAGAAATCAAACCCAAGGCAGAGATGACATCCACTTCGAAGATCGTAATCGATCTTACGGATTCTGACTCTGACATTGAAGATGCATATCCCCTGTCACGAGAGGTCATAGAACTCTCGGACTCTGATGATATGGACGTCGATGAGACAGCAAATCCATGATGGATGTCACACCAAATTTTGGCAGAAACGTCGGAGATGGGTAGGGCTGGACGTTCAACACCACCACCGGCAACTCCATCTCACCCTTTCTCCTTGATTTCAAGACCCCTTCCCTCCTTTTCGACTGCTCCTGAAGTTTCCACCAATCCCAAGCAAACCCCTCACGTTTTTCACCGCAATGACCACCTTGGACCCCAACAAATCGTAAAGCCCTGGGATGGGACCCTACAACCTTACGATTGGATCTCAACCTGTCAGGATTTTCACCCGGATGAAGTCGATTCTCGGCCGAAGGGATTCCCAATTTTTGTACACAAATTTATTTATTTTTGACTTCAATTAAAAAATTTAACTCTTTTAAGGCTATATCTCTGCAAGATATGTCCTCATTACACCAATACTTGCTCGCCCGCCACCAAATTGAGGATCCGGACGATTACTCTCACTTCATTTCCCTTTTTCGAAACACCTGAGGTATACTGGCCCAAAATGCCTGCAGCCGCTATGAAGAACTTGCAGAGGTATCTAGGTCAATTGAAGTGGCCTGAGCTGCAGTGTTCGAAAGACTTCAAGGCCACCAACGGGAGGAGCCCACCTAATTGACTGTTTGTCCGTGGATGTACCATATTTTATTATATATTTTGTTCTTATACTGACAAGTCAGCTGTACCATATTTCTTGTGTTTTAATTTTTGGTCAGCTCATCTGTATATACTTTCAAATTCAGCTGAGTTAGCTAGATCCAGTATTCATCCTGTATATTAATATCGTGCTATACATCATTGTACAGGTACTATAGCTACTATGCCTGTTTGTTTGTCAAATAGTATCCCTTGTTCGGGGATACGTGTATTCCCAAATAGTTTCATTTCTCCTTCCCGTCGCATCGTCAACTCGTATCTCTTATTCCAGTTGTTTTCGACTGGTGGTCTGATGGTCATCCCTTTTGGGGTGACCATGTCTTCGCGGTCGAGCATCCTATCAAAATGAACACCTCTCAGGTCATGGTCCATCGTTTCGTCATGGATGCTCTCTACTGTGATGGCCTCCGCCATTACTATCCTTGCCATGTCTGCGTAGGAGTCCGTAAGGGGAGTGCTGGTCCGGGAGCTGATCTTGTTTCGTGCGGCCTCTAGGTATTGGTCGGTGATACTATCTGCTGCCATCATCAATAGGCTATCAAACTTCTCTTGCCTGAATCTTAATTTCAAGATTCTGCTGTGGTCGTTGACCACAGCGTACGCTTTCTCTTGGATCCACTTCTGCCATTTTGCTTTGTATATCCCTTTCCTTTTCCAAAGTATGGAAAAGTGACTTTGCACGCCGCTCCATCCTACAGCAGAGTTCTCCTCGCCAGAGGATAACTCGTCCTCAGGCTCGACGTTCATCGGTCCCACGTCGCCGTGCCAGTGTGGTGTGGGTGCGAATATGGCGGAAGCCCTATGGCCTTCGTCTCTCGCCTTCCCCTTCTCTTGTCCAATGGTCGACATCTGTGACGTGGCAAATGGCGTTGATACCACTTTGCCTGTCCCTACGGCTGTACCATAGGGTGCGGGAGTGCCAGGTCTTGATCCCGTGCGTCTCTGTCTGTCTCTGTCGTGTGGTTCCGTTGGTGACATGTTCGAGTTTGTTCTCGAGTGTTGTTGTCTGGGTTTCTATGATATAATCAGTAGACTTAAAAAAGTGTAAAACTTACGGGTTTTACTGGGTAGAGTCACATGCACCAACTAAGTCTAACCAATGTATATCGGTAACCTAGTTTAGTACAATTGTGAGCTCTACCCGTTAAGGTAGAGCGACGTATCAATATATATACAACTCCACATGACAACGGTAAATATAGACACATAATTACATAAGGTGATTGTGCATAGCAAAGCATAAGGTATGAGGGTCAGAGCCCTTACAACACTGATGTCGGGTATGTTCTCGTGATTGATAACTTGGAACAATGACGAAATAGGTTTTCTGTCTGTCGCCTACAGATTTCTAATTCTATTTAGTCAGTATTAACATAAAATAGTTAAATAATAAAAAAACCTACAATTTGTGGGGCTGGGCATGACCACCCATTCCCTGCCTTCGTTGTGTTGTGCTCCTCATGCCATGGTATCCTGGTTGTTTTCTGTGGCATCTGCCATTGTGTTTTGTCGATGCCGTACCGAAGCGGCAGAGGTGAGGTGAGGCGGGGGGGAGTGGGGCTGTGATGCGGAGGTACGTCATAGCCATTAGATTTCTGTTGTCAAGTAATAGTATTAATAAAAATGTTTAAAAAACAACCAAAAAACGTACCATTTTGGGGGCTGGGCATGACGGCCCCCCTGCCCTTGTTGCCTCGGGCCTCTGTGCCACAGCACTTCCTCGTTGTGTTTAGACTAAGTCTTGTGGCAGCCGCTTTCTGTGTTGTCTAGGTACCTACGGGGTCTGCGAACATGTGAAGGTAGATGCAGAACGGTGATGGGATTCTGTTTTCAGGTTGTTAGTATCAATATTATAATAGTTAAAAGCTTATAATAAAAAACGTACAAATTCTGAGAGAATGGGCACAAAGGCCCATTCCCCCCCCTTTTTGTTGCCTCTCGTGCCACCTCATTGTGTTCTGTGGCATCCGCGTTGCATGTTGTCCACCAGCGCAAGGTGGCAGAGGTTGGGTGAAGCGGGGGGAGTGGTCAGTTGACGTGGCGGAGCGAACAAAAAACCCACATTCGGGTGGGTTTTTTGTTTGTCGTTGTCGGGTTTCTGTTTTCAGATAGTCAGTATCAATAAAATTGAAAAACATATGAAAAAAAAACTTACGAGTTTCGAGGGAATGGACCATCGTGCCCATTTCCCTGCCGTTTTCTGCCCATCTCCTGCTCTTGTCAGTGTGCCTCTCGTGCTGCTTCGTTGAGTCAAGTGCTTCGTTGCGTGTTCCGCGCTCACCACTAGGTGGCGGAGTAGCAGGCGCAACTGTAGTGGCGCTGGTGCTCTGTTCGTCGTTTGTCTGTTTTCAGGTAGTTAGCATCAATAAAATTAAAATGATAATGAAAAAAAAAACTTACGAGTTTCAGGGAAATGAGCACAAAGGCCCATTCCCCTGCCATTTTGTGTCCACCCCCTGCCCTCATCGTCGTGCCTCTTGTGTCACCTTGTTAAGTCCTGTGGTAGTCCTGTGGCATCTGTGCTATGTGTTGTGTGCAAGGTGGCAGAGGTTTGGCGAAGCGAGTGGTGGTCACTAATGTGGCGGAATGTAATCACATGTTAGAAGTAATAGAATGCCCATGTGATCACGGAACGTTGAAATGTTGCAAGTCTGACATTCTGCCACATCACAGACGACTGCCACCACACTTCGCCGAACCTCTGAGTCCACCATCTTGGACAACATGCAAACATGGATTCCACAACACACAATGACGCAATACTAGAGGCACGAGAGGCAGAGGGCAGGGGATGGGCACAAAGGGGCAGAGGGAATGGGCCAAAGCCCATTCCCTCAAAACGTGTACATTTTTTTAATTTACTATTGCAATTTTGTTGATACTAATTAACCTTTCTTTTGAGCTTTTTTAGGTTGTTTGACGCAATGTGGGGGAAAAACCCTTCACAACGTGTCTGGTGGGCATTTTCGACATGGCGTGAGGGGGAAACCCTTCACGTCATGTCTGGTGGGCATGTTTCCCCCTCACACTGTGTCTGGTGGGCTTTTTCGACACGACGTGAGGGGAAACCCTTCACACCATGTCTTGTGGACTTTTTTGATGCGACATGGGGGGAAAACCCTTCACATCGTGTCTTGTGGGCTTTTTTGACGTGGCGTGATGCAGAGACACAAGAGCACACAAATGTACCCTACATGGGCTGTGTTCTTCTGCTTGGCGTCGCTTGCACAGGGTCTGGAATATTGTGTACTTAAATAATCTATTCTGTAGTCTGTACTTAAACCACCTAATCTGTACTTATATTGACTGTAGTTAACAGGAAACAAAAGGATCTTAAGAAGAAAAAATACATAAGAAAACAAAGGCAAAAAAGATTGCAAAGAAACAGAAGTTAACAAAAGTTACTATTCTTCTTTTGATCCTTATGCTCCCTTTTTTGCACTTAAATGCTCTATTTCAGCTTCTGTGTCTTTGTCCTAAATTGCAAAAGACGGAAAAAGGCAGACAAAGGACAAAAGGTAATTTAAGGCAGCAATAGGACATTCCCTCTTTCCTGATGCAGCACGTCTTTGGCATCATCGGCAGGTTCTGGGTCATCATTAGCTTCGGGTTCGTCAAGGAACAATGGGAGTGGGGGTTTCTTGGGGAGCTCGTTGATGCATGTGAACGCTGTTGTTTCTTTGAGGAAGACAATCAGGGCAGTGATGCCCTTTTTTGTGCTGAGGATGGAGGGGAGCCATATGTATGTGGATACTTTGCGTAGTACTTTCTGTTTGTGTTTGACGTTTGTGTGTTGGGCAATGGATGAGTATGTGTTCTCTGGTCTGGAATTCTTCGCTGCAGGGGCAGGAGAAGTCTTCTTCGGGAAAGAACCTGTGATGGAATTCACCTGTGTGGCCGTGATTAGTTCTGCACTGGATTAAACAGCCAAAAACTTCTCTTTGCGTGGAGCTGAAGTGTTTGGAGGGTGAGATTGGTTTGCCATGGCGTAACCTCCCAGCTTTGGGGTTTTAACGTAAGTTAATGTAAGTCTCGGTCGGTGGTGGTAATGACTGAGATTGCAGCAATACCAGTTTACCTGGCAATCCTACTGCTATGAGGTCACTATCTCAACCCACGTCACTTGAACAATGGCATTGACGACTTACCCACTGTAGTCCTTTGACAATCAAGGAGATGGCCAACGGCAAACTTGTTGATGGCTTAACAATCTCTGAGGACCATATTCGAGGAAAATGCGAGGATTGCATACTAGGTCAACAGACTCGTCGACCTTTTGATGGAGAAACCGAGAAAACATTGGATCCACTCGAATTGGTGGCATTTGACCTTTGGGAGCCGTCCAGAGTCCAATCCGGTGGGGGAAAGCTGTATTTCATGCCAATAGTTGATGCTGGAACTTCATACAAACATGGGGCTTACCTCTGTGATAAATCAGATGCGTCCACCATTTCCGCTTTCGACTTGTTCAGAGTGAAAGCAGAATCTATGACCAGGAAGAAAATTCATCGACTCGTATGGATTGAGCTTTTGAATCCAATACCTGGGAAGAATATTGCCAACGACACAGAATCATCCATAAATTCACTGCCTCCTACTCATCTGCACAGAATGGTTTGGCTGAACAGGCCATCCGTACGACCATGGATGATGTACGTACCTTATTGCATGATTCTGGGCTTGGACACTCATTCTGGGCTGAGGCTGCTGCTTATTCTGTCGAAACCCGCAACCTTATCACTGCTCGCCGTCACCCAGGTAAGATCCCTCTGGAATCGTTTTCAGGAAAAAGGCAGGACGTGTCTCACCTTCGTGCCTTTGGGGCCAAATGCTGGGCAAAGATACCTGTCGTGAATGGCCACCAGGTCATGGGTGGATCCAAACTCAATCACCACAGTGTCGAATGTCAGTTTCTTGGATATGCAACTGGCGCTGGCAATTATAAAGTCCAGGACATCTCTTCCCTTCGTGTATTTGTTTCACATGATCTTATCTTTGAAGAAATTCAGCCACATCGCAACTGGGGGAGAACAACGCACTTATGCCTCTTTTCAACGTCCTCGAAAACCTCAACAGTGACACAGTTGACGATAACGAGACACCTGACCACAACCATGACGAAACGAATGACCAAACCAATACCTCAACATCCGAACATGTCGAGAACATTGATCATGAAAATCCTGATGATCATCAGAAAGTAACCATCATACCCATGAAGTCAACAGACAAACCACGTCGTTCAACTCGAATCCCACAACCCTCGAAAGCTATTCTCCAGTCTAAGGGCTGGACAAGCAAGAATGGGCCACTGGACGACGTTCTCAGGCCTCTCCTGCTATTGATGGAACATCCATTGAACAAAGCGATTACATCGCATGCTTATCAGAAACCAAGGCCTCGCATAACATTCCCCGCTCATACCATCACGCAATGGCTACCAATCCTGATAGGTGGATGATCCCCATGGAAGTCGAAATGAACACATTGAAAACTAAACATACGTGGGACCTCGTTAAACCTCCAGCTGGGGCAAATGTCATGGATTCAATGTGGGTTTATGATATCAAGTGGGATGGTGAGGGAAACCATATTAAGGACAAGGCTAGGCTCGTTGGAAAGGGATATACTCAGCAACTTGGCATTGATTACAACGAATCCTGGGCAGGGGTAACCAGATTGGAATCCGTAAGTATAACCGCTGCCATTGCAGCAAAGAACAATCTTAGGTTGTAGCATATTGACTTCGTTGGGGCATATCTGAATAGCCTAACAAAGGAGGATATTTATATGAAACAACCCGAAGGATTTATTGAGCCTGGACTCAAAGACCATGTATGCAAACTCGTACACACAATATACGGAACGATGCAGGGCGCGCACAACTGGTACGAAACACTCACGGAAACGTACAACAAACTCGGTTACACTACTTCTCAAGCGGATCCTTGTGTGAGATATAAGCAGGAGGATAACGACTACACTATCACAGACACCTATATGGATGACGTCTTCAGTGCTTCAACTATGGAAGGCAAGGTGGAAAGGAGGAAGAGTGAGATGGGGAGAGAATGGGAGATAAAAGATGTGGGAGAGTCCGAATATTTTCTCAGAATGCGAGTCCAGCAGGATCTGACACTGGGAATGATAAGATTCAGTCAACGACCGTACTGGGAACACGTCATCAATCGTTTCAACTTGGATCATGTCCACCCAAGGAATACACCACTCCCAGTTGGAATCATACTGGACAACAATATGTCACCCAAAACTGACTCCGAGAAGAAACAGATGGTCGACAAACCATACCGACCTGTACTTGGATCAGTTATGTGGGGACAACTAGCTACCTGACCTGATCTATCCTTTGCCGTTTCATTACTCTTGCGCTTCCAGGCAGATCCAGGAATTGAACATTGGAACGCACTTCTACATGTGATAGGGTACATCAAGAATACGACCAACTATGGATTAACCTACTCCAGAGATGCTGAACTTTCCCCCACGGCATTCGTTGATGCGGATTATGGTGGATGTCGAGATACACATTGATCGACCTCTGGTTATGTCTTCACTATGGCTGAAGGACCGGTAACTTGGAGTAGTAAATGACAGGCCATGGTTGCACTCTCCACAGTCGAGGCAGTACATTGCCATGTCTCAATGCACGCAGCAAATGGTCTGGATGCAAAGCTGGCTTGATGAAGTTACTATTGAGCATGAGATGCCAGGAGTAATAAAGGGAGATAGTCGAGGGGCGATTGCGTTGACGAAGAATACGAAGGACCATGGCAAAATAAAGCATATAGATATACGACATCACTACATCTGGAAACTCGTAAAACCGGGAGCCATTATACTGGAGCAGATCCCTTCTTTCAAAAACCTTGCTGACTTGTTCACAAAACCACTTCCCCGCGATCATCATCACAAGTTTTTATCTATCCTCAATATACGCTAGGCTGCCTACGTTCATGGGGGAGTATTGAAGAATGACTGTAAGCACCTGCCATATTCCCCTATATTATACCATCATTTTCCATTACCCCTTTTTGGGTACCCTATACCTTTTTATGATTTCCGCGTTGATTATCTTATGATACTCCTATTTTATTGTACTCAAGATGTAGCATATATCTACGATACCATTCCGATTGCCCACTCTCAGTTGTTACCACCACCAACCGAGAGTGAGTACTTATTATACCTACTACGTCCGTCCTTGTACTTATGTCTCTTACTATTTTAGCTTACATTAACATTCCTTTTTCTCCCCAGCCAGTAAGGACAATGGTTCCATCTTTCTTACGGATAATCCCGCGACCACCTCCAAACGTCATTGTTAAACCCACTTTGTCGAAGGCGCTAATCGAGATGAGGTTGGCACTAAGCATTTGGGGTGTGGAGAACACGAGTATAGGTAATTTCTTTCTCTTTGTTCTCCACAAGATATCGTTGAGTAACCTTTCCTTCTCCAATTATTTCAAAGTCACAGTCGACTGCTTTGGCAGAATCTCCGGTGTGGAGTTATTGCCTTGTAGTCAATAAAAGTGTCCCTTGAAACAAACATAGTGTCACTCGCTCCAGAGTCCATGAAAGTGGGTATCTTATCCGTTCCAAAGGTTTGGAAACCCTTGCTGATGAGAGATAGAGGAGGAATGTGATTTATGGACTCATCAAGGATTACTCCAGAATTTCCAGGAGTATCGGGTATATGTTGCGGAAAGTACAAAGTGCTCGGTATTCCAGGTCCTCAGCTCACATTCTTGATCAATCAAATTTGCATTCTGTGATTTTGGTCATATAGGCAATTTTTGTTTCTCTGATAGTCCTGAAGTCCAAAGTAAGAAGCTAAGGACTTAAGATGGGAAATCTAATCTATATATATACAGTCACATGTGACCATTACTCTAACACCCTCTCCCCCTCCCATAATCTAACATGTCTGTCTAAGTAGATTAACAGAATAAGGAAAGGAAAGGAAAAGATATTTAAGCTGAAACACCCATCTGTTCTCTGCAAAAGCGAACTTTGGGTGCTGGAACACTCTTGGTAAGACAGTCTGCAATCATGTCCCCAGTAGGAATGAGGTCAGGATTGAGTATTCCATTGAATGGTCAAGTTGGGAGAAGTTCTTTCAGAGTCCATCACCATCAAGCGGGTAGGAGCATCTGTTTTTTTCACATGTCCAGTTGTGTTAGAGTAATGGTGATTTAGGTCCTTAGCTTCTAACTTCAGACTTCAGGTATATAGTAACATCATTGCTAATATACAGCTTCTAACTTCTGTTAGAATCCGGACAGGACTTCTGGGCGCTGACCGTGCCGCTGGACGCTGGAAGGTGACTAGAGGCAGTAGAGGCGGAACTCGATGTATTCAGATGAGTTCCAACTGGGGAACGCCCAGAAGGAACTTGAGGTTTATATACAAGACAAAGAACAAACAACGAACAAACAGAAGGAACCTTCCGGAAAGGTTACGTAACGGATCCATGGAATGCTTATGTAATGGGAAGTTGGTGCTACAGTGTCCGTGTCGAGGAAACGATAAAGAGTTGTCATACCTGATATTCGATCTGAGCGGTTACCCATAAGGGTACCTTCAACAACTTCGGACTTCAGACCCTCAGAGCAACAGGTTATGGGCCCCGGCCTCTAGACTGCATCCTCCATCCTTTCGAAGCTCTTTCAGCCGCATTTGGCGTGCTCCCTCGCAATTTGTGTCCTAGTAACTGTACAGGTGCACAAATTGCTCTGGGCACTGGTTTACATCTATTCCAACTCATTCCAATTCGCACTTCTGCTGAATTCGACTCCCATTCATCCGCATCGAGCGCGTTGGCTTTCAAAGGATCACCACACACATATACACACCCAGACATACGTAAATTATCATTTCTACGTCGATCCAACCGCTGGTTCCCTCACACCACAATCATCCTCATTTCGTTCTAAACCGCATTTCTGCCAAACTCGAGCACCTCGCCGCACTCCCACAGGCGTCCTGTATCATTTTCATCGATATCCAACTGCTGGTTCCTTCGCAGTACACTGTTTCTCAGTGTGTTAAACTCAAACTCTTGCTGGTTCTGATCTCCCTCGTTTCCTATCGCTGTCAAACGCTTCCTACCGCGTCTCTACACGTCCCTGCACGTTCCTCTTGACTTTCATCAACATCCTACCGCTTGTTCCTACACAATACTCATCACAACATGACTTCTTCAATCCCATCCTTTGATAAACTCAACTCCACCAACTACAACACTTGGAGTGGTGACATGGAGGCTTGGTATCGTGCTCAGGCGCTCTGGCGCATCGTTTCTGGCGCATCTTAGCCCCCTACAGTCATTGCACCACCCAGGGAAGGGGAGGAGGATAAACTCAAAGCATTCCAGGTCAAGGCAGACAAGGCTGCTGGCATTATGTGGTTGATGGTTGAGCCCACTCAGAGGGTGCACTTCAGGGGGATTAAGGACGATGCTGTGAAGATGTGGGGGGTGTTGGAAGGAGTTCACATGCAGAAACAACCAGGTACTCAGTTCAATGCTTATGATGACCTGTTCTCCATTTGAAAATGCGATGAGGAGGACCTACAATCATTAATTAACCATGTGGACGATGCTATACACCGCATTCGCGATTTGCGGTCCATTGGGTTCACTTTGGACAAGCTGGATGATGAACTTGCCTCCATGACGCTTATTCGAGCTCTCGTTTGTCTCGTCCCTCTTGCTCAAGGATGATCTGGACAAGATGACCGTTCAAAATGTGTTTGTTTGTGAGGATAACCAGCGTAGACGTCGCCAGGACGATTCCCCTGCTGTGGGGAGCGCTCTGATTGCTGCCCCTTGCATATGCACATTTTGTGGCTACTCTGGCCATTCACAAGATGCCTGCAGGCAGTATGCTCGTGCTAAGGACCAGCTCCTGAAGAATCGAAACACCAGAGGCAAGAACAAGTCCAACAACAACCCTTCCTCTCAGGACTCTGCATCTGTATCCCAGGTCACCGAGTTTGCTGGCAATGCAAGTGCTCTCTCTACATCCTCCTCTCCCACTCCTCTTAATACCAATTGGCTTGCAGACACAGGGGCGACTTCTCATATGACCCCCCATCGTCATTGGGTGTGGAATTACTCCCCCCTTCGCATGCCTATCAGGTTAGCTGACAATAGTGGTTTTTAATCCAGTCATTGGTGGAAAGGCTTTTCAGCCAGTAGAGTTTACTAGAGTTCTTCATGTACCTTCTCTTCAGAATAATCTCCTCTCATGCCTATATCTCACAAAACATAAGGGATTCGAAATACGCATTGATTCGCACCAGATGGACTTCAACCGTGATGATAGTGTTGAAGGTACCCTTATGGGTAACCGCTCAGGTCGAGCATCAGGTATGACAACTCTTTATCGTTTCCTCGACACGGACACTGTAGCACCAACTTCCCATTACATAAGCATTCCATGGATCCGTTA
>Ga0307507_10010538_pt1 | contig 11920 bp, 7 predicted proteins | sample 7_EM_MG_FD_207223 | JGI IMG/M metagenome (GOLD analysis project Ga0307507, IMG submission 207223) | Populus trichocarpa ectomycorrhiza microbial communities from riparian zone in the Pacific Northwest, United States - 7_EM | ecosystem: Host-associated > Plants > Roots > Unclassified | place...
ATTGATCAATAGTGATCGTCACGGTTTTCAATCTTCCATGTTTTTCCGCTTCTTTTGTTTTGTTTCGGAGTTTGATTCCATTTTATAACTTCGAGATAACTACAGTTCAGTACGCAGCTTCTACAAAGCTGTACAATTTTAAAAAAAAATTAGTTTGGTTTTTAGAAAAGTAATTTTTTAAAAAATTATGATGGAAAATATTTTTTGAAAATTATGAAAAAATTTAAAATATCATATTATTTGCTGATTATATCAAATTTGTTCTTTAAATTTTTAATTGCTATAATTATTTTAATTCAAATATTTATTTTTCAATTTCATCTTTTAAAATTTAATTTTTATATTAACTTTGTTTTTTATTTTTATAATTGTTATTTGCTTTTCTTTTATCATTTTTTTATTGAAATTTTTTATCTATCAAATTTGGTCCTCATTCTTTTGATTGTTACTTATTTTTTTTGAAATAATTTATAAAATGTTAATTGTTATTATTTTAATTTCTTCATCTTTTATTTTTTTTTTAGATTTGATCTCTATTATTTATTTTATTTGAAATAATTTATGAAATTATATTTTTTTTTCAATTTTATTCTCATTCAACTTTTTAATTTGTAAGATTTGTTCCTCATTATTTTAATAAATTTGAGAAAATAAAACATTAATAAGTTATTTTCCAACTCATTTTCCATGACATAACCAAACACTGGAAAGTGTTTTTCAACTTATTTTTCATTACACTACCAAACATCAGAAAATAATTTATTTTTCTGAAATTCACTTTCCAAAAAGAAACTACTTTCCAGCAAATAAATGGGGCCTTAGTTTATAACATGACCTTAGTCCCTAGCCCTTTTGTTTAATCTTATTTAGATCTTCAATCTTTCTTTTTTCTGTAATGTCATCCCTATATCCGACTTGTTGATTTTAATCAATTTTTTTTGTTTTGGATTGTAATTCAAATGCATGAACAATCAAATTTGATATACTGGAAGGTGACATGGACAGAGGGATTGTTAAAAAAAAAACAAGAGGCTGAAGACCTAGATCAGATTAAAAGAAGATTAGATTGGTTTTTGATCCGTTAGTTATCTTCATGGAAAACATTAAAAGGTGTGGTATAATTAGGGCAGATAAACATTGTTCATGTGTGCTCACAAGTTATTGTTTATTTTTTAATAATTTATTTTCCTTCTCAAAGTTTTATTATGGACAATTTAATCTTAATTGAAAAACAATTGTTTTTAATTTTTTATATGAGGGTAGAAATGAAAGAATATAGACTAAATTAAAAAACGCGTCAAACATGCTAGGGATTTCATGAAAAATCCCTTCATCTTTAAAAATAACAAAAACTATGCAATTTAAATCCCTTTAAATTTTTTAAAAAATCATTTTTGATACAAAAATTTATTTGTATTATTTCTCAGTCTCTAGTTAGAGAGAGAGGTCACCGGATTCCAATGATAAAAGATAAAGTCACAATTTGAGTCATTTTCAACCATTTAAGTGATAAAATAAGCTTGATGGTGGTGCTTCAGAGCTTCAATATTATCTGGAAAAAACATATCTAAGTCGGGAAAAATAAATCTAACTCAATTTGATTTTTTAAGTTTTTATATTTTATATTTTATTTATTATTTATTAAATAAATTTTTTAAATATTTATATTTTATTCATTGAATTTATACTGTTTGTTATTCAATTATTATTTAATATTCAACAAAAAAAAAATTGTTAGTTTCAGAATGAATTTTATAATATTTATATCATATCTATTGACACGATCAAAGAGTTGATGTCTTCTCTCAAGTGTAGGAGTGTCGAAATAATAAATAACCCAGCAAGACCGTATCCGAACCACATGGAGGTTAACTGTATAAACTACAAATAAAGAAATAGATAATAACAGAAAAGGAGTTGAAGAGAGCTTTGAGATGTGATATTGATATAAGGATTAAACAATGATAAAATAATTATCAATGTTAGAGGATCCACTAATGGTATTTCAAACAAATATAGTATAAACTCTTTTTATTACCCAACTAGAAACCACACACAAAGAAGGTTCCAATCGAATTATAAATTGTTAACATGATTACATTAGTTATCTTATTCGAATTATGCTAATACTTGTAAATATTGTCAGGTATTCATGATTATAACTTATGTTAACAACAAATCAAGTTCCTTTCATAGCACAGATGTCGGTTATACCATACGGTTGGGCTATGAAAGTGCCAAGTATTTGTTGTACCAAGAGTTATACAACATAAATCTAGATTAATCATTTAACAAGCAGAGTATTAAAAGTGAACAAGATAGCAAATACAAAACATGTTAGTATCAAACATTAAAGTCCATATTGAGTTTATACTATACTTATTCTTACACCATTAGTGTAACCTTTTCACCTTGACATAACAAACTTAGCTAAACATAATGAAAAAGAGAAACATAAATAAACAAAAGGAGAACATGATTATATAAGTATAATAAAGGAAATGAAAGGCATAAACAAGAGATTGATGAAAGCAAAACTTAAGCATTACAAAAATATAAAGAAAGAAAGCAAGAACATGATCTTGATCTGAAAACCAAGATGTCTAAATGCATGCAAATGCCTCCTTGGCCAAATTTTAGAACTATTGATTTGATGACTAATTGTTGAGTGAGTGATCACATCTTAACTTGGTGACAATCTTTATCTTCTTGTCTGAACAAAATATCATTGCTAACATCAGAATTTGAACAGATTGTCCACATGAAAGTTCTAGGAAATTGTCTGAGCTTTCCAACAAAACAAAAATCGATGCATTTGGACTTCTAGAACTTGAGATATGGGCTGAACACTGAACAGTGTCTGGGCTGTAGGACAAATTCTGACTTTTCCGTTATTGCTACCATTTGAACTCGAAAATGGCACTTTAAATCTTGGACTCTTCATGAAAGTTTTAGGCCTATGTCTTAGCTTTCCATACATATAAACCAGACCTAAATCCAAGTTCTACAGCTCCAGTTATGATCCAATAACCGAATGGTGTTTCAGTTTGGACTGAACCAGCATCTCTTTTTTAAGCTTAGCCCTCTCTTTGTCTTCTTAATTTCAGTAGTTAAACTCATCAATCAATCCTTTGATTTATGTGATAAGCCTGCATTTAAAATGAACATTTACCATAAATTAAAGGAATCTTATAATATTAGACATGTTATTATAAAACATGCTTTAGTTAAGGAGTTATTGATACTTCAAGTGCAAAATGATGATATAAAACCTTGATAAAAATATACTTTTAAATATTAATCATGTATTATTTATAAAAAAATATGTTATTTGAATTGGGTTAATATCCATCAAATTTAAATTAAATTATAATTCTTATTTATTTTTCAGTTTTTTCTTTTTACCTTGTAACTCTTTGTTTTTTTCTTTGATAGTAGTAATTAATTGTTTTCTAACACTCATTTAAAGCCTAAAATGCCTTTTCAGAGGTTATTTGTTATTACAGTGTTGAATAGCTTCTATTTATACTGGATTTTATTTATAATTGTGTTTTAAATTTAAATTTTATATAATTTAAAATAATATATTTTTTATTTATAAAAACTTAATTTTCATTTATTTATACAAAAATTCATCACTTTGTAGTTTTAACTAAACATGTTTTTTAAAAAATACAATAGCAAAAACTACTAAATATCAAACACACACTTAATACCTTAAAACTGTCTCTAGTTTCAAGGAAATAAATAAATAAAAATAACATTTGAAATAAATTAAAAATAAAATTTGTAAGTTTTGAATTTTCTGTAGAATTGTCAGAGCATTGGAATCCAATATTAATTAAAAGCTAGATTGGAATAGAGTAAAACAAGATCTTAATCCAGAATTTGTCTGAATCAAACACATTTTGTTTTATAATTTCAAAATAGAAAGAAAAAAATAATTACAAATAAACTTGTTATGTTTAGTTTTTCTTTCCCTCTCTCTCTTCAAACATATTCACTCACTGTTCCAATGTTCTTTTCTTTTGAAGAAAGCCGATTTAGGGATTCAAAGGATGGTCGGGACGAAAGGGAAGCGAACAGGCCAGCAACTTATGATTCCGGCAACGAGAGGAGAAACCACGAGGTAAGGGAGATGACCACAGTGTATGGGACCATGATGGTTACTTGAAAATGGAGGCTGAGCCGCCACCACATGTGAGGAACAGACCTGCGTTTAGGGAGAAGAAGATTCCAGTGACGACTGACAATCCTGACAAAGCAGCTGTGGAACCTCCAACGTCAAGCCATTCTGGTCGTCCTGTGTACATCAGTGAAAGTAGGGAGGAAAGAGACCATAACCCTCGCCATATAGACAGGTCTGAAAGGCCAGCTGCTGGAAATAGAGGAGACATGCTGAGGGGTGGCCTTCCATCAAGAGAAAGATATGGTGGTGGAAATTATAGGGGAAGAGGGAGATTCAGTGAGAGGCAAGGTCATCGCCCAAGTGGTATGCAAGGAGAGAAATGGAAGCATGATTTGTTTGATGATGCTAACAAGAGTCCGACCACCAAGAACGAAGAGGATCAAATTGCGAAAATCGAAAGACTCTTGGCTTCATAGGAATACAGAGGATGGCGTGAAGTTTTTGATCTGCATAATGTTAGTGCCCGTTGTGTTTCTTAATCAGATCAAGACGTTAATTTTTCTTTTCTTTTTTTGTGTTGGCGTTTCCCCCTATCAAGATTTAAATGTTGTGCGAACGCCCTGCTTATGGCTCATATAGTTTTGAGCGCATTTTGGAGACGTTTACTGTACCTTCTCATTTTTTTTTCCTGGCCTTAAGGGGGATTTGAACTCGAGATCCTTGGAAAAGGTACACAACCGCTGGTGGCGCGGCAAGCATTTCACTTGTACACGGTCATTTATTAAAATTGTGGTAAAAAACATTTGGTAATTTCTTGTCTTGATTTTGAAGTGGCAGTGTGATACGATTCGGCAAAAGTGAGGCCAGGCTATAATTTCAGTCCGAAAACATTGATCTTGACCCGACCATGACCCCTCAAGACTCATGTGCAGGTTTTGAATCGTGGACCGCGGGGTTCATGAATGGAATCAACATGCTCGTTTCCATGGACTTGTGGAGGTTCAGATATTCGGACTTGAGATGTCTCTGTAGATGTATTACAAGTTTTCTCACACACAGTATGCTAGTGATTTGATCATATTTTCAATAATACCAAGAAAAATCATCAAGAACCTCAACAGTGCAACTAGAACTTTATCCATGCATGGCCTACTTTTGAAAACAAAATTCCACAAACAATGTGGGACTATATAACCTCGACTAATTCATTCATCTGCGTGAAACAAGGTCTTCAATATCAGTTACACCCAAATTTGGAGGCTTCTTCTCATCAGGCAAGTTGACCACCAGCTGACCACAAGCACCACTTATATCCTGACCCATTTGCTTACGAACTGTTGTCCGAATGTTATTTACACCTCTAAGAATTTTCTGGAATCTCAACACTTTCTCTTCGCTACTAGTTCTGAATTGACTCAGACTACCAATTGGATTGAAAGGTATCAAATTCACGACCTGCTTGGAAAGTAAAAAAGTTGAATAAGAATGAAATTGTATATTCAAATAGCCTGCAGCTAATGATAGTTATGAAATCACAACTGAAAACATGAGCAAAGATAACTGAAAGTGACAACAATAATGCAAAAGGACAACTCATAAAAGACACAATGGGCCACAGAGCATTCAAAGTGTACGCTGGATGAAAATTACGAAATAAGTGTAATTAAATTCCTTCAGAAGAGTTCAGCCTACCAAATCTTTCATTGTCATTCATCATACCTTAAAATCATTAAGGTATGTCCACAGTTGGGAATTTAGGTTCATAAACATCATAATGAAGCTCATCCACTAACCCTGCCAGTCAGTATCACCAGAGCAAAATTAGAAAGTTAAAACAAATTTTTTGGCGTGTTCCATCCTGTGAGAGTTTCTTTTCTTCAAGAGAGAAATTCAAATACTATGATTTGAGTTAACAATTATAAACTGGGGTTTGCTTAAATTCCTCAATCTAGTGATCTGGAAAGTACTTATGATTCTGACTGGTTCCAGGTGTTTTGGTTCTCCATCATCAAAATATGTTTTTCTAACTCATAGTAAACTCCCAGTCAATGAATAAAAAAAAGGGATGTGAATCTGTAACCAATAGAAAAGTAGGTTCTGTGAAGTGACATCGAAACTATCACGATTCATGAATGACAAAAAAAGATGAGTAGTTATGAGCAAATAGAAGAATATGCAGATGCTCATTGGGTGTAAGTCAGTAGAAATTTCTTTAGAGATAATACTCAAAATTAAATTGGTTTGCAAGATGAAAAGCTGTTCTTAGATAATTAGGACTCGCTCCCTATTCTGCAAGTACAGTTTTTCAATGCCTTAAAGATTTTGACACTCAGCAAGCAACAAAACCAGATCTCAAGCCTTGTTATAGAGTTCCACGCATAGCACCATTACATATAAAAATTTTGTGCTTAAACTCAAATTTAAGAGCTCACCACATCAAATGTCTCAAGCAATTTGCCTAGCTGGTGGGCATGCTGCTCTTCATCATTCACCCCATCAAGCATTATATACTCAATAAAAATCTTCTGCATACTGAAAATTAAAAGACCAGCCGTGAGATAAACAAGTTGCAAAGACATGTAATTTGGAAATGAATTACAGAAACATAAGACTAGCAAAGTTTTACCTGTTCTTTTGATATACTTGCAGAGCATCCATGAGTTTTTCCAAAGGGAAAGCCCGAGCTGCAGGCATTATCTGACAGCGAACATCTTGAACTGGTGCATGTAGGGACACTGCCAGGTTCAATCCAGGTAAATCTTTATGAAGCTTGTTGATAGCGTGAATTATTCCAACCTACAGAAGATAAGATTGAACCGGTATGCTTGTAAGTCATTCAATAAACCAATTTAAAAATTTCAACCTAACTACATACTTCTCCTTAGGAACAGTTCGAGTTTAATAGATTATGAAATCCATGTCAAATATATCAAATAAAAGTGGAAGAGATAAAAACACAGTAAAAAATGACAGTATAAGGAATCTTGTCTCGACTACTACATATGATGTCCTCACAACATTCCATTTCCAAAATTCCAAATTGTGTGCTTAACGGGACCATTAAAAGATCCCATTTACTAAATTAAAAATAAACTCATATGCACAAAATTGTGTTTTCATATATTTATATGTTAAAGTAAGGTAAATCACAAAGCTTAACCACCCAAGATTCTTCAATTGCAAGTTATGAGCAGGCCAAGAGAAGGAAACAACAAAGATGAAGATGACAAAACAACAATGATAAGGTAAAAGAAACAGTTGTAGTAGATTTAGTTAAGAAATTATGGATTTCATCAAATCTCAAAACCTAGAACATTGTAAACGTTACAGGCTTGATGATATGTGATAATTGAGGATGATATCCAGAAAGTGTGGGCAACAAGGGCCCAATCTTTCAAATTCTACTGGAAGTAGATGTGACAAGAAATTCATCTAGGAGAGAGCAGGGCAAAACAACGTCAGTGCACTTACTGTTGATACAGTTATTCTCTTTGGAGATAGCTGAAACGGAACTCCTGACATAGCACGTACTGCTTCCACCAAGGCAGAGTAGTTATTCAGTGGTTCCCCCATGCCCTAGCCACATAACAGAAAATCAAGAATTTAGCTCAATTTCAAACCTCATTTTGAACCAATATAAAGGCTCGGAAATTGCAATTGGGGAGAGGGGGGGGGGTGCTGACCATGAAAACAACATTCCGTATTTGTGATAAACGAGAGGCATGAACTAATTGCTCGACAATTTCTCCCGACGACAGATTGTTTTTGAATCCCATACTTCCAGTTGCACAAAATTTGCAACCCATCTTACATCCAACCTGCAATAGAAAGAGAAGAGGTTAAAACAAACATTGTGCATGAGCAGCACCTATATGCATAAACCAACAAAAGCAAGGAGACACAAGAAATCAAAGGTGAAGGAAAACTTCCTGCAGATTAAAATAAGGGACAAGAGATGGCCAAAAATATCATTTTTCAAACACAAGCCAAGCTTCATCTTAAGTTGCAATCAATGCACTGAATTAAAAATGAACAATGACTCAAATTTTCTGCTTTCCCGTAAAAAAAGAAAGCAATGTTGTGCAAGGCTATTCAAAACTTGTCTGGTCAATAAAGTTTTGAAATCGGCTCAAGTCACACATATAATGCTACAGCTTTGCAAGGCTACATATATATATATATATAAAACACGGATACAACATTCATACCTGAGATGATATGCACAAAGTCGATCTTGGACCACCAGGACGGGGTTTCCCACAATATTTCCCCAACCGGGTGTCATACCTCATAATCACCGCCTCCACAAATGCTCCATTCTAATGATTAATCATCATAATGTAAACCCAGATCAAGAAAGACCAATAACAGCGCCAATAAAAACACACACTAGCACACAATTTCAACCCTAAAACTGATCTTAATTTATCTTTTCAGTAAAACAAAATATCATCAGAGTTACAATGAAACTAAAGAAGTAAGTAGAGCAGTACCTGAAGCTTAACGAGGAGTTTGGTGGTGACCCCATCATTAGAGTTAATAACAGAGTCAACACTTGAAGTAGAAGTTTTGAACTTGGAACGCAAAAGTGAGTATGCAGCTGAGGGTAAATCGGGTATATCATCCCATTCACAATTAGGGTTCTTAATCACATACCTTAAACAATCCAAAAAAAAAAAAAAAAGTGACATTAATTTCAAAAAAAGAAGGAAAAAAACAGCGTTCTTGTAATTACTTACTTCCAAATAAAGGGAATGAAGTGAGTGTTGATGCCTGCTTTCTCAAACTCTGCCCTTACATCAGGACCGTCGAAAATCGATCCAACGCCCATATTAGTAACAGTTTAGCCCTTCGATTTTCTCTGTTGTCTGTTGGGGGTTTCTTTCTTTCTTTCTTTCTTTCTTCTCTCTCTGTCAGCTCTGTCTCGCATCCTGGTTCTGGTGATGACTTCGACACAAAACATGCTTCCAGCTTCAACACGATGTCGTTTCTATCTGGTAGTTAAATGAAATTAATCATATTCCCTTCTTTAAACGACGTGTATTGTGAACCGTGATGCACTTTGGGTAATGGACGCATGGGCCAACCATCGCAGCCCACCTCCGAAGCAACCATATGCTTCAAAAAATTAAAATGGTAAAATGACGGTGGAAGTATGGTTAGTTTTCATGCTGAAATGTATTAAAATGATGTTTTTTTATTTTTTTAAAATAATCTAAAATATATAAAAAAATTAATTTTTAGCAAAAAAAATTAAATTTTTTTGGAACGCGGTTTGCACCACGTTCCTAAACGGTGTCTTATTCATTCGCACTGTTATTAAAACATGGCTCCATATATGTATCAACCCGGTCATTTATTCATTTAGAACTTAATTGGATTAGGTTTTGAATTAAATTAGATAGTAGATAATTTATTTAACTCGATCAAAAAACTTTATTTGACTTTTTTAAAAAAATCTTAAAACAATGTAATTTTAAATTGATTTGGTTTAATCTATTTAATCCATAATGCAAGCTTTAGACCAGATGATTTTTAATAATTTTGATATCATGTACATGATAAAAAAATATATATAAAAAAGATAAATTAGATATTGCTCAAACATATATAAAAATAATAATAGATATTGCTCAAACATATATAAAAATAATAAAGAATGAAATAGTGGATATTTTAAAAATATTTTTGATGATACAAGTTTAATAGAAAGAAAAAAGTGTCTTTTGAGTTTGAGTTTGAGTTAAGCTCATGAGCTGGTTTTGAACTTTTTAGTTTTGATTTGACTTCTCCTGAACATGATCAAATCAAGCTTAATCAAATCTATTTTGAGCTCGGTTTCAACCATTCTAAGCTCAATTTGACTCCGGTCAAATCAAGCTCAACCAAGCCCATCTTGTTGTTTGATTTGATCTTTTCAAGCTAAACTTGGTTTGATTACAGGCAAACCGAGCCCAACCAAGCCCAAGGTTAGTTTTGACTACTGAGTCCACCAACGGTTTGCTCCGCTTGGTATGAATGCACTTTTCAGTCCCGTCATTCTCTTTTCTTCCCCCCCTCTCTCTCTCTCTCTTTTACTATCCATGTTGACTACACTCATATCGAAGAGATGTCTTAACCTACGCCATACAGCTGTGATGGCTTGATGTATACGTCACCTCTTGATATTTTTAAACTCGTAAAACAAAGAAGAGATGAGGTTTTTCATTCACAACAACATATTTATAATTACTCTTTTTATATTTTATGATATAAAAAAACATTTTTGAAACATTATACTGACTGATTTAACTATATATTAAAGTGTTGATTTACAAGAAACACCAATGTCTATAGCTTAGAAAACCAATTAAGGTCCAAGAAAATTTCTTCGGAGCATCATCAATTTTTAGAGCCATATCCGACACTCAAGGATGTTTCATAGTATAATTTTGACTATTCCTATTGTATAGCGTCGTTATGTTCTTACAATAGTTTCTGCATATTTTAACATGTGATATAGAATTAATTAATGTCATATGATATAAATGGTAATAATCAATTAGCATCTTAAAGGAAATGAAAAGTGATTTTAACGCTATTAAATAGTGTTTGATACTGCGTTTTAGAAACGCTTTTGAAAAAATATAAATTTTTTTTTTGCTTTAAATTAATATATTTTTGATGTGTCGTTCAAAATAATTTTTTTAAAAATAAAAAATATTTTTTAATATGCTTTAGAATAATATTGTTTAATGTAATGTCATATGATATAGATGGTAATAATCAATTAACATCCTGAAATGAAAAGTGATTTTAACGCTATTAGGTAGTACATTTCAGAAATACTTTTGAAAAAATTTATAAAAAATTTATTTTTTATTTTTGTTTTAAATTAATATTTTTTTTTATGTTTTTAGATCATTTTGATGTACTAATATCAAAAATAATTTTTAAAAAATAAAAAAAATATTATTTTAATGTGTTTTAGAATGAAAAACACTTTAAAAGCAACTACTACCATACTTCCAAATACTTTCTTAAAAATCTCAATTAAAAATACTAATTTGTAGTTTTCCAGTAGGTAACATTTTGTTTATTTATTTTAATACGTATCATTTACATCCTTAAAGAACAAAAAAATAGATATATTAATTTATGAAGTACAGACATGGGATTATATAAAAATAACATTGTAGTATTATGTCGCACTGTATATTAGAGGGTGTTTGAGAAAGTGATAATGATTATTTTTCAAATTGTTTTTTTATAAAAATATAAAATATTTTTAATATCAACCTATCAAATTAATCTAAAACATAAAAAAATTAATTTTAAATAAAAAATTTTAAATTTTACTCAATCCTTATTTAGAACGCAATTCCAAAGCTGCGTATATGTTCCTAATAAACACCTAGTTAACTCGGTTTTGGAATCAAAGTATATTATTATTATGAAATTAATTTACAATTTCCTATTTTTTCCTTTCGGATACACAATTATCTTGCAACAAAGTACAGAAGAACATGATATAAAGTAATAATACAAAAGAATCAAGAACAATACTGTCGAGTCATCTTCAATACTTCGAATCTCTTATTGTCGAATATTAGCTTTGTTGTTCACTTGCTTGCCCATTTGATGAGGATATGCATCAAACTTCGAGCCGCCAGTCATCGGGGGAGAGTTCACAGAACGTTTCCTCAAGCTCCCAGATCGGAGAAAATCTAAATTGGCCCGCAGCTCCAAAGACTCCATGGGTGGTGGCTGGTAGTCTGACCTGGTTCGCCGATGAGATGAACCATTAACCGA
>Ga0307507_10010539_pt1 | contig 11919 bp, 8 predicted proteins | sample 7_EM_MG_FD_207223 | JGI IMG/M metagenome (GOLD analysis project Ga0307507, IMG submission 207223) | Populus trichocarpa ectomycorrhiza microbial communities from riparian zone in the Pacific Northwest, United States - 7_EM | ecosystem: Host-associated > Plants > Roots > Unclassified | place...
ACGGCACTCGGGACGGCCTCAGCGGGAACTGGCCCCGCTCAGGACGCTGCCGGAGTCCTCTGTGTCAATCTGCTCGATCGGCACCTGCGAGGTCTCCGGGATCCGCATGATCGGCACCAGCGCGATCACCGCGGCCGCCATCAGGTAGTAGGCGGGCCAGTCGGCATTGCCGGTGGACTGGATCAGCGCCGTCACGACAACACCGCAGGTACCGCCGAACAGCGACGTCGAGATGTTGTAGCCGATCGCGAACGAGCCGTAGCGCACCCGCGTCGGGAACATCGCCGGGAACGTCGAGCCGATCACCGCAAGCATCAGCACCAGCAGCAGCGCGACCATGCCGAACCCGACGATCAGCCACAACACGCTGCCGGACTGCATCAGCTTGATGCTCGGCCAGCTCAGCACCAGGAACCCGATGGCCGCGGTGAGCAGCAACGGCTTCCGGCCGATCCGGTCGGACAGCGCACCGAGCGGGATGATGATGGCCATCTGCACCAGCTCGACCCCGATGATGATCATCGTCGACGTGTTGTCGTTGATCTTCAGGGTGTCGGTGAAGTACGTCGGCATGGTGGTCAGCAGCATGTAGTCCGCGACGTTCAGCAGCAGCACGATGCCGATCAGGTTGAGGATCATCCGCCAGTTGCGGACGAAGATCTCCTTGAGCGGCGCCTTCTTCGGCGCCTCGCCCGCGGCCTCCATGCGGCGGAACTCGGGGGTGTCCTCGAGCTTGTTCCGCAGGTAGAGCCCGATCAGGCCGAGCGGCAGCGCGACGAAGAACGGGATCCGCCAGCCCCACGCCTCGACCTGGTCGGCCGAGAGCGAAAGGGTCACCGTCAGCACGACGACGTTGCCGAGCACGTACCCCGCGAGCGTGCCGAGCTCGAGGAAGCTGCCGAAGAAGCCCCGGCGTTTCGTCGGCGAGTATTCGGCGATGAAGGTCGCCGCGCCGCCGTACTCGCCGCCGGTGGAAAAGCCCTGGATCAGGCGCAGCGCGAGGATCGCGATCGGCGCGCCGAGCCCGATGCTCTGGTAGGTGGGCAGGCAGCCGACCAGGAACGTGCAGCCCGACATCAGCAGGATGGTGACGGCGAGGACCTTCTGACGGCCGATCTTGTCGCCGAGCGGGCCGAAGAACGCGCCGCCGAACGGCCGGACGATGAAGCCGACCGCGACCAGGGCCAGCGACTTGAGCACCGCGTTGCCCTCGCCGGGGAAGAAGACGGTCCCGATGCTGGTGGCGATGGCGCCCGAGGTGAAGACGCCGTAGTCGTACCACTCGGTCGCGTTCCCCATCGCGGAGGCGAGCACCGCGCGCTTGACCGTTCTCGGGTCGACGTCGGGTTTTGCTGTCGTTGGTTCGCTCATTCCGGCGACGACCTCCTCCATGCGGACTTGACTGCTCGATCCAGTCTTGCCCGAGGGCTCCGCTTCGGCAGTCTGAGCCGAAAATCTTCTACGGTGTGGAATTTTCCGGCTACTGAGAGATATGGGTGCCTGGGTCGGGCGCAGAGGCCGTCTACCGGCGGGTTAACGTCAGGACATGAGTCCTGTTTCTCAACCGTGGCCGCCGGTGGCGGTGGAGCCGGCGGTGCCGCACCCCGCCGCGCCCGCACCGGGCACCGAGCTGGGCGTGCACTTCGGCGAGTGCTTCGGCTGCGGCGACGAGCTCGACGCGGGCCTGCACCTGCGCTCGACCGTCGGCGAGCGGTTCGTGCACTCGCGGTTCACGGTGACCGCGGCTCACCAGGGCGCGCCGGGCCTGGCCCACGGCGGCCTGCTGGCCTGCGCGTTCGACGAGGCCCTCGGGTCCACCGTGGGCAACCTGATGCGGCGCCCGGCGGTGACGGCGAAGCTGGAGACGGACTTCCGGCGGCCGGTCCCGGTCGGCTCGACCCTGTACATCGCGGCGAAGCTCGACGGCGTGGCGGGGCGCAAGATCTACGTCAGCGCGGACGGCCACCTCGACGCCGAGGACGGCCCGGTGGCGGTGAGCGCGCGGGCGCTGTTCCTCGTGGTGAACTTCGACCACTTCAGCACCCACGGCGACCCCGAAGCGCTGGAGAAACTGGCCGCGCAGCACAAGAAGAACCAGCAGGAGCGCGCCCAGCGCGACTGGGAGATCAACCCCTGACGCTCCGGCTTCGCGTGTGCTGAAGGGGACTTTCCTCGCGTCACATGCGATGAAGGGGACTTTCCTCCCACCAGACGAGAGGAAAGTCCCCTTCATTACCTGCTCAGGTCAGGGTGCGGGGGCGGATCTCGTTGGCCCGGTCCACCAACCGCACCCGCTGCTCCGTAGTGCTCGCCAGCCGGGCCAGCGTCCGGTAGCACCGCTCCAGGCCGAACCGGAGCTCACGCTCGTCCAGCGCACAGCCGACCACCCGGGACGCCGCCAGCGGCGCCGCCTGCCGGGGCCCGCGCAGCCACTCGTACGCCGCTTCCAGGACGTCGGCCGCCAGCCGCGTCCGGCGTTCGGCGTCCAGATGGAGCCGCTCCAGCCGCAGCGAGGCGTCGACCAGGTCGTGCTCGGTGACCGGAACCGGCTCCTTGCCGCTGCCGCCGTTGCTGACCGTGGTCTTGATCTTGATCGCGGCGACCTGGGCGTCCACGTAGTGCGTCGAGGACGCCGGGACCGTTTCGAGGACCTCGACCGCGCTGGCCCGCGCGCCCTGCGCGAGGTACACCCGCGCGAGGCCGAAAGCGGCGCTGACGTAAGACCGGTCGGTGCGCCACACCAGTTCGTAGAACCGCGCGGCCCCGAAGTAGTCGCCGACGCCTTCCGCGCTGATGCCCAGCGCGAGCTTGGGCGCGATCTCGCCCGGCAGGTCGTCGTACACCGCTTCGAACGCCACCTGCGCGACACGGGCACGTCCGCCCGCGAGCTCGATGAGGCCGCGGTACCAGTCGATCCGCCAGTCGTGCGGGAAGCCGTTCTTGATCGCGAGGTACTGCGCGGCCTGCAGCTGCCGCTGCGCCTCCGCCAGCTCGCCGAGCTCGATCCGCGCGCGCACGATCCGCAGCCGCACCTCGATCGACTCCCGCGGCGCGCCGGCCAGGGCCTCGATCGCGCCGCGCGGTTCGAGCGAGGTGGTCGTCGCCAGCACGCCGGCCGCCGGGTCGTCCGTGTCGACCTGCGGGATCGGCAGCCCGGCGACCACCTCGGACGGCTCGGGCAGCGGCACCTTCGAGCCGGACTCCGGCACCACCATCTGCACACCGAACGTGCGGCTCTCCGGGCCGAACACGGTCGACGCGCCGGGGCGCTGCTTGCCGGTGCCCAGCGCCATGATCTCGCGCAGCACGCCGGTCAGCTGGTCGGCCATCTCCTCGGCGGAGAGGAACCGGCGGTCAGGGTCGGTGTGCGTCGAGCGCTTCAGGAACCGGTAGTAGGACCCGAACAGCGCGAACAGCGGGATCGTGTCCGGGCCGGGCAGCGTGGTCTTGAACTTGCTGGTGTAGCCGGTGAACTCGAAGCTCAGCACGGCCAGCGTCCGGCCGACGGTGAACAGGTCCGACGCCACCGACGCGCCCTGCTTCGCCAGCTCCGGCGCGCTGTAGCCGGTGGTGAAGAACAGCGGGCTCTCGTAGTCGTCGGTCCGGCGGACCGCGCCGAGGTCGATCAGCTTGAGCTGCTCGTTGGTCTGGATCACGTTGTCGGGCTTGAGGTCGCAGTAGAGCAGCCCCTGGCTGTGCAGGTAGCCCAGCGCGGGCAGGATCTCCAGCCCGTACGCGATCACCTGCCCGATCGGCAGCGGCTCCGGACGGCGGCTCTCCCGGTGGTGCGCCAGTGCGAGCTGCCGCAGCGACTGGCCGCCGACGTACTCCATCACGATGTAGCCGATGGTCGTGCCGCTCTTGGGGTCCAGGTGCTGCACGAAGTTGTGGATCTTGACGATGTTCGGGTGCTCGACCTCGGCCAGGAACCGCATCTCGTTGGCCGCGGCGGCGATCGCGGTCGGGTCGCCGGTGTCGATCAGTCCTTTGAGGACGACCCAGCGGTCGGACACGTTGTGGTCCTGCGCCAGGTAGATCCAGCCGAGCCCGCCGTACGCGATCGCGCCCAGCACCTCGTACTGGCCGGCGACGACCTCGTGCGGCTGCAGCTTCGGCACGAACGAGAACGGCGCGCCACAGTTCTCACAGGTGCCCTCCGGCGAGCCGGGCTTGCCGTCCTTGCCCCGCCCGACCTTGGCGTTGCACTTGCCGCAGAAGCGTTTCTCCTCCGACACCATCGGGTTCGTCAGCACGGCGGACGCGGGGTCGCGCGAAGGCACCGAGGGCACGTCGACCAGCCCGGCGCCGAGGCGTCCGCGACGCGACCGGCCCGTTCGCGACGACGTGCGCCGCGACGTGCCGGGGAACGAGCCCGTGCCGCTGCCGGTGCCGGAACCCGTGCCGGTGCCGGTCGGCCTGCCTTCGCTGGTGCGTTCGGGCAGCACGCTCTCGGTGCCGGGGTCCGGCAGCGGCATCCCCGGCCCGGTGTCCGGGCGGTGCGCCGGCGGCATGATGCTCTGCGTCTCGGGCGTCGGCGCGGCGAGCACACTGGTCGGCTGCGGCGCGTCGGCGTCCGGCTGGGGCGGCCGGACGGCCTGGGTGGGCGGCTGCGGCGGTGGCATCGGCCCGACCGGGTTCATCCCGCCCGGCGGCCTCGTGGGGTCCTCCGCGCCCGGGATGGGGCCGCGCGGAGGCCGCGGCTGACCACGCGGCGGCGTGGGCGGGCGCTGCACCGGCGCGTGGAAGACGGTCCGCTCGCCGCCCTCGGACGGCGGCTCCTCGAAGCCGTCGAGCCGTCCGGAGATGGACGGCTCGGGAGTGTCCCAGCGCACCGGCGGTGGCGGGGTCCAGCCCGGCGTGGCCTGCGGTTCGTCGTCCGGCGCGGCGTGCCGAGGACGGCGCGGCTCCTCCGACACTGCTACCTCCCAGATCCCCGAACGACGTGCGGGAACGATCCTAGTCGCGAAACGAGCGGGGCTACTGGTACTGCGCCTCGGGCGGGTTCCCCGGGCCGAGGCTCGGCTGGACCCACTTGCCGTAGCTGGTCTGCCAGGCGCCGTTCGTGCGGACGTTCTGCAGCACGGAATTGACGAAGCGGACCATGTCCTCGTTGTCCTTCGGCACGCCGATGCCGTAATTCTCCTCGGTGAGCGGTTCGCCGACGACGTGCAGCGTCGGATCCTGCGCGGCCATCCCGGCGAGGATCGTGTCGTCGGTGGAGACCGCGTCCACCTGGCCCTGCTGCAGCATGATCAGGCAGTCCGACCAGTTGTCGACCGAGACCGGCAGCGGCTTCGACGGGTCCGTCATGATCTTCCCCATCGAGGTCGACTTCTTCGTCGCGCACACCCGCTTCCCGGTGAGGTCGGCGAGGTTGGCCACCTTCGATGTCTTGGGCACCAGCACCTTCTGGCCCGCCCGGTAGTAGACCGAAGAGAACTGCACGGTCTTCTTGCGGTCGCAGGTGATGCTGTAGGTCCGGACGACGATGTCGACCTCGTGCTTCTGCAGGACGTCCTGGCGCAGCGCCGACGGGATCGCGCGGAACTGGACGTGGCCCTCGGCGCTGCCGAAGATCGCCGCGGCGATCTGGTTGACCATGTCGATGTCGAAGCCCTCGAGGTTGCCGCTGGTGGGGTTGCGGAACCCGAACAGGTAGGTGGTCTGGTCGACCCCGGCGATCAGCTTCCCGCGGTCGCGGATCTTCGCCATGGTCGAGGTGTCGGAGATGCCGCTCTGCGGCGAAAGGCTCGCGTTGCAGCTGGGGTCGTTGGTGCCGGCCGTGGTCGCGTCCGGCCCACCGACATTGGCGGGCTGCGGCCAGCCGGCGTTGCCGACCGGCGCCGGGTCGACCGGCTTGCCGGCGCTCCCGCACGCAGCCGCGAGCAGCGCGACCGCCGCCAGCGCGCCCGCCCTGGCCAGAATCCGCCTGCTCACCGGTACTCCCTCAGTCGCTCCCTGATCCCCATGGTGACACCGCCCGCGGCGACCAGCGCCAGCACGGCCAGCCCCGGGGCGAGCACGAGCAGCGCGCGGTCGCCGCCGGTCGTGTCGTCGAGGAACTGCTGGCGGCCGACGTTGATCGCGGCCTGCAGGCTGTCGTCGAGCTGCTGGAACGCGACCGCGGCGCCGTCCGGCTTGCCCTGGCCGACCGCCAGGTCGACCGCGGCCTGGTACGCGCCCGCTTCGTCCTGGGCGCGGACCTGGTGGTGCGCCTTGAGCCAGCCCTCGGCGGCCTTCGACGCGTCGGCGACCTTGCCCGAGCCCTCGCCACCGGCGGTGAGGCCGCGCGCCTCGCCGAGCAGGCCGCCCTGGCCGTCCGCGCCGACGAGCTGCACGGCGTTGCGGGCGAAGTCCTGTTCGTAGGCCCCGCCGTCGCCGCGCGCGACCAGCGTCAGCGTCTCGTCCGCCCGGGCCTGCAGCGCCGCGATCCGGGCGCGGACCAGCACGTCGACCTGGTGCGAGCCGTCGTCCCGGCCGGAGGCGACGAGGCTGCCCTGGAAGATCAGCGCGACCGCGCCCCACAGCAGCGAGACGACCACGGCCGCGGTCGCGACGACGAGCCCGACGTTCAGCAGCCGGTTGGTGCGGCGCGTGAGGTAGACCTGCGCCACGACCAGCGCAGCGAGCAGGGCGAGGACCAGCAGCGTGGCCAGCCACGGGAAGCCGGTCGCGGTGTCCTGCTCGGCGATCAGGCGCTCGGTGTCGATCCGGTAGAGGTCCTGGGCGGCGGGCAGGATCTTCGCCCGCATCAGCTCGGAGGCCTCCCGCAGATAGGACGCGCCGGCCGGGAAACCCTGGCGGTTGTTGGCGCGGGCGGTCTCGACGAGCCCGGTGTAGACCGGGACCTGCTGGTTGAGCATGTCGACCGGGGAGGCCGCCTCGGCGACGTCGGCGGAGTCGGACGCCGCCTTCGCCAGCGCCGCGCCCGCCTCGGCGATGTCACGCTCGTAGCGGGTACGCAGCTCCGGCGGCTCGGTGCCGATGGCGAGGAACGCGCTCGACGCTGTCGCGTCCGCGTCCGAGAGCGAGCGGTAGACCTGCTGCGACGCGGCGGCCAGTGGCTCGCGGTGATCGATCAGGCCGCTGATGGTGTCGTTGCGGTTCTGCACCGACAGGGTCGCGACCAGCCCGGCGAGCAGCGACAGCAGCACCAGCCCGACGGCGATCACGGTGAGTCTGCCCGGGGTGGTGGCCGCGGACCGGACGATCGCGCGCACGCCCTGTCCCGGCAGGTCAAGCAGCCCGAGCAGGCCACCACGGCCGCGGCTTCCCGGCGGTGGTGGCGGTGGTGCCGACGCGGGCGGCGCGGCGGGCGCCGGCGCCGTCGCTGTGCTGGTCATCCCCGAGTCCTCCCCATGAGCCGTACCCGCAGAAAGGTAGTCGAGTCCGCCGGGGCGCGGCCACCGACACCACCCGCTGTCACCAGCACGTGATCTCGGGCGGGGCGATTCCGGCTCCGCAACCCAGGACTCGTGAGTGGCAAAGCCGGTTCTAACCGGCCGCGCCACTCACGAGTCCTTACGTCAGCGGCGGATCGCCGGGGCCAGCGAGTGCGGCAGCACGTCCGCGGCGTAGGCAGGCCGCTCGACGACGACCTCGACGTCGTCGGCGAAGCGGTACGGCCGTGCCCCGAGGATGCCGCCGAAGTGGCGTCGTAGCCGGGACATCTCCGCGCGGACGGTGACCGTGCGCTCGGCGTCGCCGAAGAGATCGGCCGAAAGCTCCGACGCCGAACGGCCGTCGCGGTGGCTGGCCAGGACGTACAGCATCTCCGCGTGCCGGGGGCTGAGCCGGTGGCTCCAGGTGCCCGCGGTTCCGGACACGGTGAGCGTCGGCTCGCGCGGGGCGCGGACGTCGAGGACGACGCGCGTGACCTCGGCCTCGGCATCGGTGACGCGGATGAGCCACCCGCCCGGGACGGGCTCGATCAGGCAGGTGCCGTACGCGGGGAGCCACGTCTGGCCGGGGGCGAGGGTGGCGGGCAGGGCGATCCGGTCGACCGGGGCGAGCCCGGCGGCCGCGGCGACCCAGCCGTGCGAGTCGGCCACGACGGCGGGGCCGGCGACCTTGGCCAGCACCGGAATGGCGACGCCGCGCAGCCTGTCCAGCTCGGCGAGGTGGGTCGTGCGCAGCTGCGACTCCGCCAGCCGCGTCACGGCGTCGACGAGGGCGAGCGTGGTCGCGTGGACGGTGGAGGCCGGCCCGGAGAGGTCGACGACGCCGAGCAGACGGCCGTCGCGCGGGTCGTGCAGCGGCGCGGCGGCGCAGGTCCAGGCGTGGTGGGACCGGACGTAGTGCTCGGCGGAGTAGACCTGCAACGGGCGGCGGGTGACCAGCGCGGTGCCGATCGCGTTGGTGCCCACGGTGTCTTCGCGCCAGTCGACGCCTTCGAAGAACCCGAGCCCGTCGGCGCGGCGGCGGACCGCGGCGCTGCCGTCGCGCCAGAGCACCTTGCCCCCGGCGTCGACGATCACCATGATGTGCGCGGCCTGCTCGGCCAGGCTGATCAGGCCGCCGCGCAGGATCGGCAGCGCCTCGGCCAGGCCACTGTCCCGGCGGCGCGCCTCCAGCTGTTCGAGGCTCAGGACGGGCGATTCGGAACCGCGGTCCGGGTCGATGCCGAGGCGGCGCATCCGTTGCCAGGACGCGCCGATGACGTCACGGGGGCGGCTCGGGAGCGCTTCGCCGGCGAGGGCGGCTTCGTGGACCCGGGCGAGGACGTGCGCGTGCCGCCGGGGGTCCACCCCGGCCGGCAACGCCGCCTCGAGATGGGGCCGGGCCAACCGCTGCTCCTCGCGTCCGGCCTCCCAGTCTGCCCCGCGGCCCCGGTGATCGGTAGGTGTCGGCGGCCACCACGCCGCAAGTCCGTGAATGGCACATTGAGGGTCGTAAAGGCCCTCAATGTGCCATTCACGGACTTCAGCTCAGCCGGTGACCGAGGCGACCGCGTCCACCACCGAGGACGGGGACTCCAGGTGCACCATGTGGCCCGCGCCGCCGACGTATCGCACCTCCTGCAGCGCGGAGGCGTTCGCCGCGGGCAGCACGGCGTCCTCGCGGCCCCACACCACGGCGACCGGAACGTCCACTGTGGACAGCAGCGGTGCCACGTCGAGGCCGTCCAGCAGGGTGTCGAGCAACGTCGTGAGGACCTTGTCGACGCCGTCGAGCCGCTTGTACTTCATGAGGTCGTCCGCGAGCTGCCGGGTGACCAGATCCGGCGACGCGAACAACGCCGCCAGGTGCGGTTTCAGCTCGCGTCGTGAGGTGGCGTGGGCGAATCCGCGCAGATAGCCCGCGTTGACCTGGGTACCGAAGCCGGCGGGCGCGACCAACGTCAGCGACGCGACCCGGCCGGGCGCCCGCGCGGCCGCCGCCGTCACCACCGCACCGCCGAGCGAGTGCCCGACCAGATGCGCGCGAGAAATGCCCAGCGCGTCGAGGAAGCCGATGACGGACGCGGCGAGTGTGTCCAGCGAGCCGTCGCCGACATCCTTGGTCGACTCGCCGTGCCCCGGCAGGTCGAGCGCGTGCACGATCCGGCCCTCGGACAGAGGCTCCTGCACGAAGAGCCACGAGTTCTTGTCGCCGCCGTACCCGTGCACGAGCACCACGACCTCACCCTCGGAACCCAGCGTCGCGTACGACAGCGACCGGCCGTCGACCTCGGCGACGCCCGTGACCGGACCCGCGACCTCGGCCACGATTCCGGCCTCCAGCTCCGCACGCGCCTCGGCGGCCGCCGCATCGACGTCCGCCTCGGGCACCGACGCGGCCGCGATCAGCGCGAGCGTGCCGCCGACCGGTACCTCCTCGCCGGCGACCGCGATCACCCGCCGCAGCACGCCGTCGCCGGGGCACTCCAGGGTGCCGTTGATCTTGTCGGTGTCGATGTCGGCCAGGTCGTCGCCGGTGACGACCTCGTCGCCCTCGGACACGAGCCAGTCGGTGATGCGGCCACGCTCCATCGACAGGCCCCACTTGGGCATCATGACGCGCTGGATCATCGCTTGTACTCCACAACGGCCTTCGCGGCGTTGAGCACCTTCTGCGCGTCCGGGATGTAAAGGTCTTCGAGGGCGTCCGAGAACGGCACCGGCGTGTGCGGCGGTGTGACCATCTCGATCGGCGCCAGCAGCGAGCCGAAGGCCTCCTTCGCGACGAGCGCGGAGATGTCCGTCGCGAGGTTGCAGCGCGGCGAGGCCTCGTCGACGATCACCAGGCGCCCGGTGCCCTCGACGCTTTCCAGGATCGTTTCGGTGTCGAGCGGGCTCGTCGTGCGCGGGTCGATGATCTCGGCCTCGATGCCGGTGGCCGCCAGCTCGCGCGCCGCCTCCTGGGCCACCGAAACCATCCGGCCGATCGCCACGATGGTCACGTCGTCGCCGTCGCGGACGACGTTGGCCTCGCCGAACGGGATCGTGTAGCTGTCCTCCGGGACCTCGCCCGTGGTGTCGTACAACGCCTTGTGCTCGCAGAAGATCACCGGGTCGTCGTCCCGGATCGACTGGATCAGCAGGCCTTTCGCCTCGTACGGGTTGGACGGCACGACGACCTTCAGACCGGGGATGTGCGTGAAGATCGGGTACAGGCACTGCGAATGCTGCGCCGCGGCACGGAGACCGGCGCCGTACATCGTGCGGATCACCACCGGCGTGCGCGCGTTGCCGCCGAACATGTACCGGAACTTGGCCGCCTGGTTGAAGATCTGGTCGAAGCAGACACCCATGAAGTCGATGAACATCAGCTCGGCGACCGGCCGCTGCCCCGCCGTCGCGGCGCCGATGGCCGCGCCGACGAACGCCGATTCGGAGATCGGCGTGTCCAGCACCCGGCCCGGGAACTTGTGGTAAAGCCCTTTGGTGACACCGAGAACGCCGCCCCACGCGTCCTCATCGCCGGGGCTGCCTGCGCCGCCCGCGTTGTCCTCGCCCATCACGATGACCGACTCGTCGCGTGCCATCTCCTGGGAAAGGGCCTCGTTGATCGCCTCGCGGTAGCTGATCGTGCGCACGGATCCTCCTCAGTACGAGACGTAGACGTCGGTTTCGAGATCGGCGAAGGTCGGCTTCGGCGCCGCCTTGGCCTCGGACACGGAGTCCTCGATCAGCTTCGCGACTTCGGCGTCGATGTCGTCCAAAATGGACTCTTCGAGCTGTTCGGTCTCGATCACGCGCGCACGGAACCGCTTGAGGCAGTCGAGGTTCTCCCGCGCGTTCGCCACCTCGCCGGCCCGGTAGGTCTGCTGGTCGCCCTCGAAATGCCCGTAGTAGCGGGTGAACTTGACCTCGATCAGCGTCGGGCCGCCGCCGGCGCGGGCGCGTTCGATCGCCTCGCCCGCAGCCTCGTGGACGGCGAAGAAGTCGAACCCGTCGACGATCACGCCCGGCATGCCGAACCCGGCCGCGCGGTCGGCGATGTTGTCCGACGCGACCGACCAGGTGCTCGACGTCGCTTCGGCGTAACCGTTGTTCTCCGCCACGAAGATCGCGGGCAGGTTCCACACCGACGCGAGGTTGAGCGCCTCCAGCGTCGTCCCCTGGTTGCTGGCGCCGTCGCCGAAGAACGCGACCCCGACACCGCCGGTGTTCCGCTGCTTCGCCGCGAGCGCGGTGCCGCAGATCAGCGGCGGCCCGCCGCCGACGATCCCGTTGGCGCCGAGCATCCCCTTCGACAGGTCGGCGATGTGCATCGAGCCGCCCTTGCCGTGGCACGACCCGGTCGAGCGGCCGTAGATCTCGGCCATCATCGCCTTGACGTCCACCCCTTTGGCGATGCAGTGGCCGTGCCCGCGGTGGGTGCTCGCGATGGAGTCGCGGTCCTCGAGGTGCAGGCAGACGCCGGTCGCGGAGGCCTCCTCACCGGCGTAGAGGTGCACGAAGCCGGGGATCTCCCCGGTGGCGAACTCCTCGTGCA
>Ga0307507_10010540_pt1 | contig 11919 bp, 14 predicted proteins | sample 7_EM_MG_FD_207223 | JGI IMG/M metagenome (GOLD analysis project Ga0307507, IMG submission 207223) | Populus trichocarpa ectomycorrhiza microbial communities from riparian zone in the Pacific Northwest, United States - 7_EM | ecosystem: Host-associated > Plants > Roots > Unclassified | place...
GAAGCCGAGCGGGCAGCCTGTCGCCGGAAGTAGTTGTCCAAACCCATGTAGTCGGCGAAAGTTAAGCCTGCATCGTTTATTTGCAAAAATTCCGTAGTGAATTCATCCTCATCGTTGATGGCCATAATAATTTGCTCTAGCGAATCATTGAAGACCTGAGAAGTTGTTAAAGCGATCCTATAAGATCCATTTACAAGAACGTACCTCTGAGGCCCGCTGATTTCCACCCACCTTGTCTTGGTCTTTCTGTCGTCCCTCTTTAGGCGACTTAATGACGGTACCTGCACGGCGCAACGTGGCAGGTTTTGGAGTCGTCATAGATCCTACAATTAATTTTTTTTAAATAAAAAAGTCATTGTATTTTAGTGGGACTTGCCTTGCTCTATTTCTTCGTCTGTGGCTTTCTTCACGAAATCCATGGAGGTAGAAAGCAGGGCTTTAATCTGCGTATTGTGCAGATCACTAGCTGCAGAAAAGTAAGCCTGGGAACAAAGAAATAAGATTGTGAATGTGCTGAAAGGAAGCAAAGCATTACTCCACATATTTTACCATATGCAGATTCATCCATTTCTCTGAGATACAGCATCAAACCCGAATAGCGGCCAAGATATTTTTCCAAATCGCTGTGGGAAATGATTTTTAGCCCTGATGGACCTTTCAAAACACCAGATGTATCCCCAAGGAGCAATTTCGACTGGTATAACCTTGAGATAAAGAGGACCTATGTATAAGGATGACCCACCTGTGCAACGAACATTATGGACAAAAAATCAAGCATCCGTTTGCAAAATTGTCCATTAAAGGTCTGGTATTCGTGAAGTCGTTCCATGGTTGCGGCCATGTCTATAATAATCTTGATTAGGTTCTTGTCCTCTTCAGCCGGAAATTATTACCTGTATCCCGCCCAGCCTGGAGAGCTTTGTAGAGTTGTACAGCCGCTACCTCCAATCGCTGGATACTCTTCGCTTTTTCCAAAGATTCTTGAGTGAGCGTTGTAAGTGCATCTTGGTCGACATGCACTGTACGAAGTAGATTTTGGAGTTCGGTCAACAATGCCCGCTGATTCTGAGTTTGCACTTGAAGACCGCGATTTTGGGATTGTATGAACGAAATGTCGTCGTTGACAGCCTAAATGGGGGATGAGTACCTGCTGCGGCAGTCTGAAAATGAACAAACGCTGAGATGAATCTTGTACGATGAAATAAGTCCGTCAATATTGTCCAATTCCGATACAGCATCCTCAATGTATCTCATGACGAGAGCTATACGTTCGTCGGACTCCAGAAATGAGTATATGTTGGCCTGATACGTCGTGAGATCGCAGAAGAAGACAAATAATGGCAGAACTTGCTTTCTCAAGTGCAGTCAACTCATCTAATAACCTGGCCTCTATCATATCCACCGCGCCCTTTGTCATCTTTCGCCCAATAACGTCGTCGCTCGCCCATTCGTACCCCTCGATCATCTCCTCCACACTTGCTAGAGTTGCACGAGCACTTTCTTCGTCACCTTCTATGTCAGCTTGGGGCTCATTTCCCAGGATAAGGCGGTCAAGCATGGCCTGATTGACTGGATCGAAGAAGGATATCCGTGCCTTTTGATCCCTCCGCGTGGGATGCGCTTCGGCGGCATATGAATGGTCAGTCTCGGTCCTTCTCGAATGCATTGATGGAGCAGGCGAAGCGTTATTTGTCGCTCGACTCGGAACTCGAGACCTCTCGTGATGAGAGGTAACTGACCAGCCCGATACTGCACCGGATGCCACAATGCGTGCCGAGTCCTCTGTATCGTTAGAACGCTTACGCGGCCGTTGGTATGTTGCAGAAATTGGGGGCACCACAATTGACGGCGGTCTATGATCTCGATGTGAACCTGTTGAGTCTGGATGCGAACCATTGAGCACATGAGGTTTCGGCGTTGAATTCCTTTCCTCTACTGCACTTGTATTTGGAATTGGCACGCGCGGAGGAGGCGAGGGTGTGGTCCCGGAATCCCTCGCTAGTGAAAATAAAGTCATCAAACCTGGACTGGAAAAGACGAGAAGATCGTACCTGCCGGGACGACAAAGTCTGAAAGCCCGTCAAGATAAAGAGGTGCTTGAGAAACTGAGACAGTGCGGAATAATCGTACAAGAGCGCTCAGAAAGCTGACTTGATCTTCTTGGATTTCGGTCTCCCATTTGTATGTTCTTGACATGGTTATATTGAAGGACAGTGACTAGGATTGATAACCCACTATCAGTTGAACAAGGCGTATGATAATTCGACGTTTAGCCCTTACGTCTAGGACCTGAATGCCTCGAAGCTCAGCTAGCCTCCACGTTTTGCCAACAGAGAATGTTCCATTAGTATTGAGCTTTGACTTGTGGATGAATCCCGTTCCATTACTGGCACCTGTATCATTTGTCTGGGATGTCGAATCGAAATCTGAAGATGGACATACGCGATAGAAGTATATATCGTGGTTTTCGGCCCCCCGAGTCGGTTGCAGCGTCTTCCCAGATCTTGAGATGTGCGACGTAACTCTCTTCGGGGTTGCCAACTGCATTCCGTTTTGAGAAGACAGAGTCAATGATCCTTTTCCTCACATCCGTCATGGTCGACAATTGGGAAACAAAACGGCTGGTAGCCAGGCGTGCGAAGTGACAGTGATGGCACCCGTTGCTTGTTGCTTGTCCCACATTAGGACATGACAATACCGGCAGCAGCCGCCCAAAAGTACAAGACAATTGGTTCTTATGACTTTGTTCTGCCCCAACACCTATTAAGTGGAATCCACCTGTCTTCTTGGTCGCTCGTTTCTTGTCTTTCTCGACGCGCTAGTCGCGTCCTGCCCATCGCTCTTTAACGACACTTAATTTATTAACGACCCATGTCTGCCAGCACCCCTCCGAATCCTCTCTACCTATTGGCCCAAGTCGCGTCTGAGGCTAAACCTGCATCCCGATTCTCATCGCCGTGTTCGGAGTCATTGAACAGTCCGTGCTCAGCCTCATCACCTTCGTCGGAAACGCTATACATCACCTTCACAGAACGTCGTCACTCTCCGCCTTTGCGGTCACTCAGGACTTCTAATTCATCCACTCGTGCCGAGGCCAATTTTGTTCCCTACGTTGTCCGAGCAAAAAGGAAGTCTCGGAAAACAGGGGTCGATATCAATACCAGATTGCAAATGAAAGCACGGAGAAAGGAATTGATGGACAAAGCAAAGAAGATCAAGTCCCTCGAAAACTCTCCCGTCAATGATCGACAGTTATCCGTCCTTCGGATGATTTATGATGAAATCACCATGTATCCTAGTGAATCTTGGATGGTTTTGGTAGCCATCGTTATCAGTCGGTAAGGCGATTACAGAACTCAGTCAAACCACTTATTCATTCTGCGTACTTCTAGGGCTTACAAGCAAGTCAAAAACTGGTTCTCTAACGAGCGTCAGAAAAACAGGTATGGAGATGTCATACCCACGGAAACCGAAGAAGGGGATAAGGTTCGGCTGCGACCCTCTGCTCTGGCAATACAAGCAGAGTGGTCGGACGCTTTCTTCGAAGAGGTCGTGATGATCCATAACTACAGGGTTCAACGAAACTCTCCATCAAACCACAGCATACGGCGTTCACCTAGGACTTCTGATCAATGAAGGACTCTACAACTTGAAACACATTGACAGGACTCTACCTTGGATTTTCTTTTCTCCATTTCATGACGATACTCTACGGACACTTGTTGTAATACCTAGTTTAAACAATTATACTTATTAATCTCGCTAGCATATACCCCACTTTCGAATCAAGTATTAGTATAATTAATGGAGGGAGCAATGGATATATATGTTGTGCTGACAAGAGGTTAATTTAATGTCCCTTGCCCTGCAAAACTCTGGCCTCCCCGTTCCGCATCACCTTGTATCTCTGTCCCCGCCAAGTAATATTATTGCCAACGACGGCAATTAAAAAGATCGGAAGAGCAAGGAGCTCTCTCGCCAGCCAAGAAAAGATGAAAGAGAACTTATTCCCATGTCCCGCTCCGTGACCACCAACAGAAGAGTAAACATCAAGATCGACGCTGAACCAGAATACGAAATGGAATAAGGTGAAAATCCACATTGAGATGCCGAAAATTTTGCGGCAACTGAGTGCAGCAATGGCACATAGGACCACTGATTCTGTAAATGGTTCCAAGATTGTGGCAGCAAGGACCATGTGCTTTCGAACACGGATCCATCGGACACGACGCCATACGTAATCCAGAAATGACATATTACCAATCACATTTCTAGCGACGTCGCATGATAGATCGTGTCTGAGGCCGAGTTCGTGCCAAATTGCACTCGCGATCATGTTGTCTTCCGCAAGGAAGCGCCCGAAGGCAGCCAAACCGTGCCCTTCTACAGGTTCGTGGCCGTTGCGAACCTGCAGACGCGAAGGTGCAAGTGAGGCATTCAACCTTTCAACGTCAGACCGCCGGTATAGATTCGATTTCCCAACAACGCAAGATTCTACTCCCAATGTGTTAATTGCGATATACATCTTAGCATGGTTGGTGTTGAGGAAAGCTGCTTCGAGTTGTGATCCAAAATCATTGCCGTCGACAAGTGCGAAGGGAACATGATGAATGACCCCAATGAGATGGGAACGAGATGGACTTGAAGCGGTCAGAGCCGCAACACTCCTAGTGAGTGTACCTTCATCAACAATAACGCCGGAGTCAACAACCCATAGTATGTCGTAGGCTGCTTGCCGGAACGAGCGAACGAGATTGTTGATTTTGGGATTGACTCCCACTACTTCTTCCCCTGAAGTGGAGATAAGTTTACTATGGGGTTTATCAATTGTCAATCGTACCGATTATTACATTCGCCTTCACATGTGGATATCGATTCCTCAATGCATCAACTACCAAGAGGGCTTCATCGTCTTCGTCAGCAACAGAAAAAATTATTTCGAAATTGGGATATTCTTGCTTGAAACTTGATTCAAGGTTTTCGTAAAGATTCGTGTCGAGACCCTTCAAGGGTCGGAGAATTGTCACGCCAGGAGCATTATCTGCCAAAGAGGGATGAGGTGGGGTATAACGGTACCGACGGCGACTAATATGATTTTTTGAGTCCAGCCAGAAGGGCCAGCAGGAGAGGCGTACGCAATGACACAGCCAAGCAGGCTCAATGCCCACATCACCAGATACCAAAGAAGGCCGGCCACGGACAACCCATATTGAAACCCGTCTCGGTTCATCCTACCAAATCCTAGCAAGTTATTAGACATTTCGGAGAGTTGGATTTGGCTTACCCAGCCTCCAGGTCCCAGGCCAGATCTCTGTCACACAGAGGTCACATGTTTATAATTACATCGTCGTCCGGCTGTCGCCGTAATCCGTTCGCATTCTCAGCTATTAGTATTATTCATGCCGGTCGGACCATGGTTGCAACTTCTCTTACCTGCATATCATAGGCCTAGACTGCAACATGGACCGCGTCAGACATCTTACTTCTTCTAGTGGGCTGGCTGCTCTGGAAATCAAGCAACCAGACGATGTCGTTATAACTTTGGCCATACGATCCCCTTTGTGCAAGGCGAAGAAGGGAGGATTTAAGGATGCTCGGTGAGAAGAGTTTAACACACTGCACCCTTTGTTTATTATTTTTGAAGGACCGACGAACTCATGCTCGAAATGTTCAAAGTGAGTAGTTGCAAAAATCCCAAAAAATTTCAATACTATATTGTTTTCTTTATTTTAGCATGTCGTAGCCCGATCTGGAGTTGAGCCGTCAGCGATAGGGGATGTTTGTGTAGGCACTGTGCTGACGCCGGATGCTGGTTACTACGCAAGGGCAGCAATGCTCGCAGCAGGCTTTACGGAGACAGTTCCGGTCCAGGTCATCAATCGTTTCTGTTCAAGTGGGCTCATGGCTGTAACAACCGTTGCGAATCAAGTCCGCAGTGGTCAAATCGAAATAGGTCTTGCTATCGGCGTTGAAAGTATGTCACACAAGTAAGTCTTGTTAGTATCTCTTTCGACTTTCATTGACTATTTTTCATACACAAGTCCTGATAAAGGTGGCCCGGAGTTTAGTGAACTCATCTCTTGCAACTCTGTTTCAAACGACTGTAAGGAAAGAATGGGATGGACTAGTGAGAATGTTGCCAAGGAGTTTCACGTAACCCGCGCGGAGCAGGACATCTTCTCTGCAGAATCATTTCAGAAAGCAGAACACGCCCAGAAGAGTGGTTATTTTTCAGAAGAAATAGTGCCATTTACTGTCCTTCGCAATGTGCGGGACTCTCCCAACAGGGAAGCAGTGATTGTGCACGAGGACGATGGCATTCGGTATGGGACTACAGCTGACATTTTATCCAAGATAAAACCGGCATTCCCTCAGTGGGGTAATGGGACGACTACGGGTGGAAATGCAAGCCAGATAACAGACGGTGCTGCTGCTGTACTCGTGATGACGAGGAGAGAAGCGGAAAGGCGGTGTTTACCTATTCTTGGGAAACACATCAGAACAGCCGTGACTGGTGTGTCTCTTTCGACGCACATTTCTCGAGTTAATTCGATGTTTTAGGTGTTCCACCACGTATCATGGGCGTTGGTCCTGTGTATGCAATTCCTCTGGCACTCCAAAATACTGGTTTGGAATTGCACGATGTTGACCTTTTCGAGGTGTGTTCGAGGCTTGTTTTTTAGGCACCAGCTGACCTGCCTTAGATTAATGAAGCATTTGCATCCCAGTGCGTCTACTGTATAAAGAAATTGAATCTTCCGAGGTAAAAACCTTGTAACCTTGCCCTTTTTATTTTGAGAATGACCATCTTGCTGTAGGGACAAGGCAGGCATCCTATAATTTTTGTCAAGCAACGTGTCTAAGAATTACGTAGGTAAACGTGAACGGGGGTGCCATTGCATTGGGGCATCCGTTAGATAAGTCATTCTTAATCTCTCTTCTACTAGGAGTTATTGATACGTGGACACCAATACGTTGCACAGGCACGCGACAGATTGTCACTGGTCTGAGTGAATTGGGACGTCGACAGGGAAAGGTGAAATAGCATTACTTAGAAGTGTTCCTTCCTACTAACTTTTACTCTTTGTAGGTTCTCCTAACATCAATGTGTATTGGCACAGGAATGGGTGCAGCAGCTATTTTTCTGCGGGAGTGATGATAGCAGTAAATTTTGTAAATCAATTTCCATATAAGGGATTTTCTGAAATTTATTTTGGCTGAGTTGCACGTTACAAATTGAGAGGTTAGTTTACCCACGCCACCTGTCTTCCGTTTACCATTCTGCTGTCCTGTTGCCGTTGTTCAACTGTTTACTTTTTCCTCTCACCATCATACTGAGAACGTCACTCGTTAGCACCTAGGGTTTCCCGTTATATTGTTTGTCTTTGCCACAATGGCACGCTATGATGCATTGGATAGCAACCACAATTCGCCTTATGGCTCAGGGGATCCTTATGGCAGAGAGTCGTCAGGGTTTATAGCCTCGCGGCCTCAGCCCAAAAAACGAACCAGCAATTGGATAAAGATTGGTATTCCTGTTGCCATTATCATTATTGTAGCCGCGGTGGTCGGAGGAATTCTTGGTTCCCGTCATGCCTCTAAATCATCTAGTGGCGGAAGTCAAGACCCTGCTGCTGCTGCCAGCTCTGCTGCGAGTGTTAAGTCAGCCATTGGGAGGTATGCCACCGGTACGAATAGCAAATATATGGTCCCACTCTATCCTTCCACAGTGAGTTGCGTGGTCTTTTTCAGTGTATCCCGCCCGTTAACTACCCGCCATGTAGACCAATTCGGCTGCTTTCTCCACCCCAACTTTCGTTTCTGGTCGCTCTTGGCCATCTGACCCATTTAAGCCCAGCAACCCCAGCCCGACATCCGTTCGGTCGGATAGACCCCGCCTTTTTGCACCATCTTACAAATGGGACGCATTACCTGCTTTAATAAAGAGTGATCCTTATCTCAAAGGATGGAATGACACAATCTTTGCCAATGCCACGGACTACTACAGCAAACCAGCAGTTCAGTACTTTATGGACGGAGATTCCGGTATCCTTGACAATGCCCGAGAAATCAAGATGAGGATCAAGGCCTTCTCATATGTATACCGCATGACCAAGGACAGCAAATGGGTTGACCGTGTCTGGGTTGAACTCCAAGTGGGTTCTTTTCAACTCCTTTCAATATCTGGTATTTAATCTGCTTGTAGAACGCAGCTGGCAATGGTCCCCAGGCATTCGGCAATGCTACCGATCGGTGGAACAATCGTCATTTCTTGGATTCCGCCGAGCTAACTTCGGCGTTTGGAATTGCCTACGACTGGTTGTACGAAATGTGGGACGATGAGAAGAAAGCCTCTATTCGTTCAACTATGATTCAGAATGGCCTCGCACCAGGACTTACAGTGTATACAACCGGTGCGACTTTTGGTTGGTGGGCGACGAACGTCTTCGGCAATTGGAATTGCGTATGCAATGGAGGTCTCACGGTTGGTGCGTTGGCCATCTTGGGCGATGATACCACCGGCACAGCGGCACAAATCCTGGCCCATTCTGTGGACAACGCCAAAACAAATTGTGCCAACGCCGTAACAGATGATGGAACGTGGCACGAAACGGCAAACTACTGGTACTTCGGCACCACAGGTCATGCTGAAATGGCTTCAGCTCTCATCACCGCAACAGGGTCCGACTACAATCTCCTTGACGTCAACGCAAATTTCTACAAGACTGGTTTCTACCACATGTATGTTTACGGGTCGACCTCGCTCTTTGATTATGGTGACCATGGCCCGACCAAATTTTCCACGACGGCCAATGCCATGCTCTTATATGGAAGCCATTATAACCAGCCCTCCTTCACTTTGTACCAACGTGACCGAGCAGACGCAGCTGAACCTTGGTCCATGTTTTGGTACGATCCCTCGGTATCTGGTGCTTTCTGGGATGGTTTGCCCCTTGATCGCTTCTTCGACCAGGATTTGAGTCAGTGGGTTTCCATGAGGAGCAGTTGGACTGACCCGAACGCCCTATATGTTGCCATGAAGGCCGGAAAGAATCAAGGGCACGAAACCCACAATGACCTGGACGCTGGTGACTTCGTATTGGATGCGCTCGGCACTCGCTGGGCAGGCGAATTCGGCTCAGGAGACTACAATTCACCTGAATATTTTTCGTCTGATGCACAAACGGCAACTCGGTGGCAATATTACCGAAAAAGGACGGAAGGCCAAAACACATTGTTGGTCAACAAGGCGAATCAAAACGTACTTGCTGCCCCAACGCTACTGAAGCGTGAAACCTCTGGCACGACGCAAGGTTCGAGCACCGTCTTGACCGTCCCAAAAGACTCGACTGCTTTCTGGACTGCTGATATTACTACTGCATATACTGACGCGTAAGTGTTCCGTCTTTCAAGAAGTGACCTCTGATTTAGTGGAATTAGATCTTCTGTTAAGCGTGGGGTTCGGTTGTTGAACGGGCGCAAACAAGTACTCATTCAAGACGAGATTACTACTACATCTGGTGTGCAATGGCGCATGCAGACTAACGCAACGATATCCACCGATGGGACGTCGGCGACGTTGAGCCTTGATGGAAAAACGATGAAAGTCAGCATCCTCAATGCGCCGTCTGGTGCAGCGTTCAGCACTTCTGATGCAGTGCGGTTTACCTCGGATCCGACACCGGCGGTGGCAGATCAAGCGAACCCTGGTGTGAGCGTGCTCATCATCGATTTGCCTGCAGGAACGTACAGCCTGCAAGTTCTTTTCAATCCGCAGTGGAGTGGAATGTCATCGTCAGACTATGTGACCCCGAAGGCGGTGGCACTGGACAGTTGGACTCTTACTAGTCATAATTAAATAATTTGTCGTAATTCCTGAGGATATGGACTCGATACTTATACCTGATTCAAAATTGATTTGTGTGGTCCTGTTGACACGAGTGGTTTCCATGCAACGACTGTCTCCCTCTCAACATTCTCACCAGGGCTGTGAGCCACCTTCGTTCTTTTCTTCAGTGTTGCCAGACTCCTTGACGGCGTCACGAATCCCTTGTTCCCTTCCACCACTATGTCTCCCTCTCGAGCACTCACTCTCACCCTCGTTCTTTACCTTTCCCTCGTCGTCGCCTTTGTCAACGCCCACGATGATCCCCTCCGCCAGCGTGCTCATCAGGACTACAACATGAAGCGCACCATGATGAGGAAGCGAGCTCCTCTGCCCCAGGGAATTGGTTCGATCATTAACCCTCTGCCAGCTTCTTCCGTAGTCGAGCCAACGTCCACTAGAAAAGACCCTGTGTCCGTCGTCCCTTCGTCTACTGCCCCTCTGCCAACTGTGAGTACACCCACCGTTCTCTTGTAGATATTTCTGACACATTCATCCAGTCGACTACGAGCACGAGCAGACTGTCGTCTTCCACTTCATCACTCCCCTCATCTTCTGTTTCCCAGAAGTCAGCGAGTTCGACGTCGGTCGTCGAGTCGTCATCTTCCCCTCCCCAGATCACTTCAACAACTGACGACGGAGCTGGTGGTGTCAGTACCATTATTGTACCAGGTGTCACTCGCACCTCTTCTGTCGCCGCCTCAGATTCCGTCGTTCCAGACAAGCAAGGCAACACTTCAAGTTCAGCCAAGGGCACCACACTGACCGTCCTCATCGCTATTGCAGCCTCCATTGGTGGAATTTTCATCCTGTGGACAATATTCCGCAAGTGGAAACTTTCCAGTTCCAAGGAGTTCGACCGCCGACTTAACCCCATCGACTGGCAACCAACAACCACTGGCGAGGAAGATCAAATACCAGGCCTGGCCCGTCGTCCCTCGATAGGCTCGATGCATTCCAGCGGACATGGACACGGCGCTGGTGTTTCCCGAGCCCCTTCAGACCACAGCCACTCAAATCCATTCGATGACTTCGACCCTGTCCAACAGCCTGCCCCTGTGCAAGTTGGTGGGTACGCTGACCTTGCACGTGGGTCGAGCCCTACACAAATGCAAGAGCGTCAGTATGGCCCAAACTATAACCACGGTGCCACTCCCCTCCCTCTTCATCATCAAAGTGGCTACTAGTCGCATACAAAGTAAAGCAATCCCAAGTTTCTCTCAATCCATGGACCATACCTGTTACATAGGATAACCAAGTTGGCATACCACCCCGTTCAACAGATGCATCTCCGACACCCCTCCAATGAAAAGAATCAAGCTTTTTTTGGAGGTTGGCATTCTTTCTTCGAATCGCTCTTTAATGTTTCTCTTTCTTCTGCCGCTGGATTGAGTGATCAATTTGTACGGCCCCTTTCCAAACTTATTCTAGATTTTAGCCAAGTAATTCCTTTTCTCCTGGCCAATGATATACCCGCCACAGTTCGACTTCTTTATATTTTATTTCATTTCGATTCGAGTTTTTCCCGTTTGAACTTTGAAGCCGTGTACGTATTCACAATAGACTTCTCCAGATACCAACGCGTGACTGAGAGTTTCGCTAATTCTGTTAAGACTTGGTCGGCCATGACCATGGCATTTTCTCAGAAAAAAGAAAGCTAACTACTATAGCTGCCACACCGAGGATGTATGATACACACCATCTCCGCAAGTGCTGTATCAACATTGGCCATATTTTACTGGAACGCAACCTTGAATCAGGTGGGTCAACTACCATCGGGTCGTCCTGTATCTGGGCACATTCAAGGAGTCCTTCAAGTCCGGTTGTTTTTTCAGGTGCGAAAAACCTTTGAGGTCTCAACCAATTTTCAGTTTCCGTGGCAAGGTTAACCTTTCCCGCGAAGGCGGAAGATGAAACGGGATTAGTCGGTGTCCAATCCATGTCTTCGCTGTTGGTTTCTTGCTTAATTGGAGAAGAGGCTTTCAATGATGGATGCCCAAAGACAGGTTTGTGAGGATTGATAATTATGGGTT
>Ga0307507_10010541_pt1 | contig 11918 bp, 5 predicted proteins | sample 7_EM_MG_FD_207223 | JGI IMG/M metagenome (GOLD analysis project Ga0307507, IMG submission 207223) | Populus trichocarpa ectomycorrhiza microbial communities from riparian zone in the Pacific Northwest, United States - 7_EM | ecosystem: Host-associated > Plants > Roots > Unclassified | place...
TCAGCGAGGCAGCACCCTCAGCGAGGCTTGGCGAATATTTGCGTGTGGTTTTGGTTGATACGTACAGAAATTTGGTGTCAAGCCATGCCATGCCTCGCTGAGGGTGCTGCCTCGCTGAGCGCTCACCCGGTCTACCGCCCGATACGATTCTAGCAGGTGCTAGTCTAACCACTCTCGTGTCCCGTGTTCAAACTCCACAGAGCTCCAAAAGCGTGACCGTTCATCCAACTTCGATCCCACGAACCCCCACCAAACCTCCGGCCCTCCAACCGCATGCACAACTCCCCACCGGCAGCCCACTTCCTACCCTATCGTACTCCAGGAGCGGCTTCCCGCCCGACTCAACTCACGTATGATACCCGAAACTCACGTTACCGAACCCTTTGAACAAAAATCGTCGCTATCCCGCCGACATCCGATCAAACGCAGAAACACCATATAGTCTGCGGATGGAAGGTTGGCATTGTATTTGTAAGTGACCGAAATTAGGCTGTGGTGTTGTTGGAGCAAGGTTAGTATCAAACTGAGAGTGCACTGCGTTTGCATTAGACATATTGTTACCTACCCGCAAAGCTCGATATATCGAGGCACTCGTTTCCCTCAGTTACGACCAAGAATTAGTCCCGTCGCATCTAGTGGCTACAGTTAATGCCCGTCAAACGTACTGTGTCCTCCATTGCTGTTCACCATCACCTTGATACCTGCCTCTGGCATAGTGGGCGTTCCAGCCAACTTCCGCTCTGACAATTCTTCTGTGTAGTAACTCACGTGCAACATGCAAGCCTTCATCTGCAGACAGCCGTACACGTACGGTACACACCTGCTCATGTGTTTACATAATACTCGAGTATGAACGTTCACCACTCCACGAGTATCATACAGGCACGGGACTTTCGAAAATTTAGCACGTGTCACTCTTAGTTTCACCAACTTTCACCTTAATACCCCCCCACCCCTACCGTTATCACGCTCAGCAGGAGCCACCACAAGACTTCATCCACACCGCCCCCCCACCTCCCCAGCAAAAAAAAAAAGACAAATCCCGAATTAGCTGCCCAGGTAGCTCTCACGCTGCCCCGTAAATACCCCCCAAGAATAAGGATGAACTCAACCGACTTCCCATATACCGGTACCGCATAGACCGGCAAGAACCGTCAGGCCCTAGTACTTGTACGTTCAAATAAGATTTTGTCCCAGTTTTGTCTCAAAATCGCAATAAGACGCCATAGGCTTGCTATTTATAGCCAAGACTAAGGCTTTAAAAGGGCTCTTGTTTTGACGCAATTGTAGGGTTTATCTTAGCCGCTTCTTATTTCGACGTAAAAGTGTCTGTCGGTTCTTAGTAGTTCATGTGGTACACTACCGTACACACTCGCACTTGAACGATATTTAGCACGAACATGAACTTTTAACAAATTCTAGAAGTGTAGGGTACCTACAAGCACAGCGCAGTACTGTACAATAATACTCCTACTGCATCTGTCACCACCCCACCGAATTATCCCCAACCGCCTGTGTCTCGGCTCCCTCCTTCACTAAGAAATCACCACGACGAATAACCTTCCGGGACATGCCAACAACCTCCAAAACGGGATCTGCGTTCCATTTATTATCCTCTGCCCACTCCCCCATACCCGTATATACTTTTTCAAACTCATATCCCCCGGAATTCTCTACTATCCGTGGGGACGATAAATTCATACGAGTGAAACCTTCAGGCTCCAGCCGCCACTTTTCCCCTGCTTTTGTTGTTGCTATTAGACGATAGAAGTTTACCTCCCTCCTTCTATGTAAAGTAAATTACGATCTTGGCAACGAAAAGAAACCGACCCCCACCGGGTTTTCCATATCATACAAAATGTCTATTCTCAAAAGATACCTTCTACTCACCACCGCCACAACATTAGAGAGATTTGGTGATTTTTTAGATTTATGGTGCATACAATTCGATATGGAGATTCACATATCATACTGGTACTTGAAAACTAGCCACATAACAGAAAACATGCTAGGAGTTCTGAGTCCAAGAGAAGAGCTTAAAAACACTGCCGAGATAGTCTGTTTGCACCTACGGTACGGGACTTCCGCTTGGCGACCATAATAACTAGCTAGCTTCACTCACCCGCTACAGCCAATGATCAGCAGGTCAAAAAAAAACATTTGGCAATTTTACATGTTAGATCCTATGATTCCTTTTCATTTGATTACAGTACCTTATCCTATTAGCTTTGTAGGGGTTGGTACAGTACACCATCTCTATACTTACCCAAATTTCCAACAAAACCAAAGGCCCGAACTGCACAGTACATCTCACAGAATCTCTCACTACACAGACCCGCGCATAATAGTATAACGATTAATACTGAATACACACCCCCTTCCCCGGCCGCCACATCCGTATACGGCATTTGAGAATGGTAGGATCCCGATATCTCCTGGTGAGGGATTCTTCCAAGCGAAGTATTTAAGCGCCTACTCCGGATACCCAAACAAATTCTCTGCTATCACGACCGTCTGGTACCCCCCCCGATTCCTAGCACATTTCTCCTGCGCTTGAGTACTTTTACGGTACCTCATCTGCCACCACAAAGTAAACTTTTGATTTTTTGCGGCACTGCACTGCACCAACTAGAACCTCTTTAGGCCCTTCTAATATAATACTCTCCGGCAACACCATTAGGGACAAATATTGGCCCCGCAATACAAGATAATATGTGGAAAATCCCTTTGGTTGGTTTCACAGGATCCTACAGTATGTCTTACTCCACCGGTACTGTACCGGTACTCAACCAATTCACAGCTTGCTGCAAAATTTTTGTAAAGAAGCCACCATTTATAGAGGTACTGTTGGAGTAGTAAGTTACCGGTACGTTACGAGGGGATGATTGGTTTCTTGCTTGCTTGCTTGCTTGCTGAGGCGTAATAAACTCCGCGATACCCAGAACTTCTTCCCTTTGGGCCACTCAGGCATGGAGAGCCACGTATTAGCTACATACTAACAAGCTTCCAGCGCGAGTTCCGATTTTGTTGAATTCCTGCTGCGGTCACCCAATATCACTCGACCACTGACTACCCCGAATGTCGGAAGTATTGCTTCACTGTGATGTGCAGTACAGATATGTTCGGCCAGTGGCCAGGTGACTTAGGACATGGGGAACTAGGACATGACTTGAGTCATATTGATGTATGATCATAGTAGAGATTGCTATAAGTACAGCTATATCAGGCGCGTCTATAGGCAAGCAAGCAAGACAGCATCTATCTCTCTCTCTCTCTCATCATTCAAGTCACATTACTTTAGACTCCATATTCGACCTCTCCTGCGCGACCTCCGACACCATCCGGGGCAGAGGAGCCGAGTGAGCGCCAGTGACTGCGATTTCGATATGTTGGATAATTGGGTTGCGGGACAGAGGCAAGGCGGTTTGTACTTGTAGTTCTTTAACTAAGTATCGAATCTTGGACTAATAATAGCTAGAAACCTTTCTTTCAAGTTTAGCTGTCCGAACGAAGAGGAAGTCCAAAGTATCATACCGTAGCTTTTGACCTCGCCTAAAGGGAGAGTCAGCTCAGTGCGAATCAACCAAAATCACGAGCAAATAATTGACAAGCCTCGCTGAGGATGCCGTCCCGCAGAGCCCTTATCTAGTTTCATTCCACCCCCCTATTACTGCCCTTGCTGAGATGCGTCCCCGTTCCTAGACTTCCGCACTCATAACTATACTGCCCAAATGTTCCTTGTTCATCAATAACTGCGCATCGTTAGTATTTCGACTAAAGAGTGTGTCTGAGTTTTAATTGCTTTACGGTATTACTAGCCGAAGTGGCTTGGCGCTGGCTTGGGTAGCTTTGGGGAGTGGCATGCTGGTTTAGCACATAATTATCGAGTAGTCTATGGCATTGCGAGCAGGAGTTAAAACGGGCTTTGAAGAGTGGTATTAGTTCTGCAAAAAAATCGATTGCTCTTCATTGTATCAAAAAATGGGAGGGAGAATTCCACGTGAAATACCTACTTAGAGTATTGTACAAGCGGATGTAGGCTGCCCATAGTTTTTGACTTAAACCGCCCTCGAGCGTTTGTGTAACCAACTTCAGATCTAGTGGTTGGGATGGTGTCGCCTAGCTGAAGGCTTTCCCATCAACCCCGCTTTTCCTCAATTTCAACTGCGCTCACAGACCCAAGCTAACCACCCCGCTATCAACAACATTCGCACCGGTGAATATTGAAAAATGTCACAAGCTCCCAGCAATAACCAAAGCTCTTTCAACACTACAAACTCTTTCAACAACACTACAAATACCTTTAACTACCTCACCCTCGACGATAAGTCTGAAATACTGTCATGGTTGTCTCCGTTAGAGTCCGGGGTACGGCATCGAGACATTGGAGCCCAGCGGGTGGATAGTATAGGAGCCTGGCTCCTGGAAACCCAGGAATTCAGACGCTGGTATAACGGTAGCCGAGGGGATGACGCCAATCATCCCACCTTATTCTGCCACGGTAGCGCAGGGGCGGGGAAAAGCTACATGATGTAAGAGAGAGTGTATCATTACCGGAAACCTAGTGATAGTATTGCTGACAGATTGGGATAACAGCTCACTAGTTATAGACAAGTTGTGTGACGATGCCGTGGAGAAAGATACTGCAGTTGCCTGTTTTTACTTCGACTTTGCAGCCCGGAATCAGCAGTCACCAGTAAATATGCTCGGCTCCCTGCTGCGACAGATTGTTGGCGGATTGGAGGGAATCCCAGAAGTGGTATTCCAGGGTTTTCGAAACGAGAAAAAGGTGATTGGGGGCAGAGGACTACAAGTGTCGGGGATTTTGAAGATGTTCCAGACCATCACAGCCAAAAAGCGAACGTTCATATGCGTTGACGCACTTGACGAATGTGTGCCAGAGCACCGAATGGTGATTCTCGAGTCACTAGGCCAGATTGCGCAGGGGTCACTGGATACTCGCATATTTTTGACCGGAAGATCGCATGTCAAAAGTGAGGTGGAAGGGAAATTGGGTGGAGCGGCGGCCTCCGTATTGATAGAGCCTACGGGTCATGGTATCATTAGGTATCTACGTGAGAAGCTGAGGAATGATACCACCCCGGAGATGATGAGCAATGCGTTAGAAGCAAATATTATGGAAAGCATTCCCCCACTATGCTCGGAAACGTATGTAGAAACTAGTTCAGGGGCAAAATCATGCAAAGCTACTTCAGGCTAACGCCAACACCCAAATCTAGATTCCTACTAGCTTCTCTTCATATCGAGGCAATCCTGCGAGAAACTAGTATCTCTCGGCGCGGAAAAAGGCTCGAGGCAGTAAAACGTGGAGCAGGGCTAGGTGATACATATGGTGCCACACTGGAGCGGATAAAAGCGCAAGACACGGAAAAGACAAAACTTGCGATAGCCACTCTGATGTGGATCTGTCACGCGGAACGGCCGTTACATGTCAATGAACTGCGTCACGCTCTCGCAGTGGAAATAGGAGCGACGGATTTCGACAGCGAAAATGCCCCTTCGATAGGTGCATTGCTGAGTTGCTGTCAAGGCCTAATCACTATCGACAAGGAAGCCTCGACTGTCCGGTTAATCCACTTTACAGTCCAAGAGTATCTCTGTGCTCATCCAGACCTCTTCAGTCGACCTCACTCGGTAATTACAGAATCGTGCTTGACCTATCTAAATTCAAAACAGATCCGGAGCCTCTCATCCCACCCTCTTCCTGACCACCAAATCATGCCATTCCTCGAATACCCCTCGAGGTATTGGGGAACACATGCGAATAGGGACCTCTCAGACCACGCAAGGGTCCTTGCCTTAGAGCTCTTGAATGGGTACGATGGCCATGTATCGGCCGTATCTCTGTTGAAGCAGGTATTACATCCAAGTCGCGTCGGAAGCATAGGTCGTTCCCCACGCTTCTCTGGATTACATTGTGCATCATTCTTTGGGATCATTGAACTTGTGACTGCGTTTGTGAATGCAACAGGGTGCGACATTAACCAAGGCGATTGCACCGGAAAGACACCCCTCTTATGGGCGGCAATGAATCGGTATGATGGAATGGTTAAGAAACTATTGGAGCGGGAAGATATCGACCCTGACAGACCAGACAACTGGGGCAGCACCCCACTCTCGTGGGCCGCCGATAACGGACATGAAGGGATTGTCAAGCTACTACTTGGCCGGAATGATGTCAACCCTGACAGGCCTGGTGAACGAGGCTGTACGCCACTCTCGTGGGCTGCTGCAAACGGACATGAAGGAATTGTCAAACTACTACTTGACCGGAATGATGTCTACCCTGACAGGCTAGATAAACATGACAGTACACCTCTCGTATGGGCCGCTATTGCCGGACATGAAGGGGTTGTCAAGCTACTGCTTTGCCGAAAAGATGTTGACCCTAATAGGCCAGATAGCCAAGGCCGCACACCACTCGGGTGTGCCGCTAGTGCAGGACATGAAGGGGTTGTAAAGTTACTACTTGGCCGGCAAGATGTTGACCCTAACAGGCCAGATAACGGGGGCTGGCCGCCACTCTTGTTGGCTGCTGGAGCCGGACATGAAGGGGTTGTCATGCTACTACTTGGCCGGAAAGATGTCGACCCTGACAAGCCAGATAACCAGGCTATTACACCACTCTCGTGGGCTGCTGCAAACGGACATGAAGAGATTGTGAAGCTTCTGCTAGAGCGTGATGATGTCGACCCCAACCACCCAGATGAGACTGATCGAACACCGCTCGCGTGTGCCGCTGTAGAGGGGCACGAAGGGGTCGTCAGGCTGCTGTTACAGCGTGGAAATGTCGACCCCAATCGGCCATATGACAATGATCGAACACCACTCAGGTTTGCTGCTGGAAAAGGCCATGCAGGGGTTGTCCGGCTACTACTTGGGAGGAAGGATATCGACCCTGACAGGTTAGATAATCAAGGCTGTACGCTACTCTCGTGGGCTGCTACAAATGGATGTGAAGAGATTGTTAAGCTTCTGCTAGGGCGGGATGATGTTGACCCCAATCGCTCAGATGAGTATGACCGAACACCACTCTGGTGGGCTGCTAGGATCGGGCATGAGGGGGTGGTAAAGATTCTTTTCCAACGAGATGAGGTCAATCCCAACCAGCCAGACACCAAATATGGCCGGACACCACTCTCTTTAGCGGCTGCGAAAGGGCACGAGAGGGTAGTAAAGATGTTTTTGCAGCGAGGGGATGTCAATCCCAACCAGCCAGACATCTATGGCCAGACACCACTCTTGTGGGCGACTTTGCGCGTGCACGAGGGGGTAATAAAGATGCTCTTGGAACGAGACGATGTCAATCCCAACCAGGCAAACACCAATTATGGCCGGACACCACTCTCGTTGGCCGCTGTGAACGGGCATGTGAGGGTAGTAAAGATTCTTTTGGAGCGGAACGATGTCTACACTGCCATTCCAGATAAGCAGAACCAAACCGCACTATCGTTGGCGCTATCCAACGGACATCATGAAGTCGTGAGGATTCTATGGGAACGGGACAATCTTAATTTCCGGCACTATTGAACCCAGTCGCCATTCATCCCCCCACCCGCTGGCGATGGAGAATCGTACGTGGTAGAGATGCAATTCAGAGATGATAGTCATAATACCGACATCGCAAACCTAAGTGGTCAGCCCACGCTCCTATCGGCGGACTCCGACGACCGACCAATATTATTCGACCTCCATGATTCTGCCTCCAAGCCCGCGGATAGACGCCTCCCTCAACCAAACCATCCGTCTAAGTTATCCCAGCACTCTTCCATCTAGCCCCTAAAATTCCAGTACCCTTAAGGGGGGCTTACACCCCTCCAACACCCAATGACTCCCCTCATTTGCCGCGACCGCAATTCTGTCTTAACCTATCTCTTTTCGCTTTTCACTTTTCCCCTCCACATCTTCCCTTAAACACTTACCAGGCAAGGGATTGGTATAGGCAGGACCTTCGTCTATTTAAATGTAAATATGCTTTGATAACGGCGTTTTTCTAATTTCTTCTGGCTCTTCGCTATTCACCTGCTGTTTCCTCCCCTTCTTCTCCGCCTATTTCGTCTATTGGAGTTCTGGTTAGACTTGGTCCTACGTGATTTTCTCCCTTCGTTCCGCTATTCTATTGTTCATTCAGTTGATATTTGTCTCGCGTTTTGTGGACGGTGGTGTATAATAGTCGAGTATCGGATAAGAAAAAGATGGCCGCTTGAAAAAAATCCGTCCTAAATTCGTGAGAGCTACAGAGGGCCGCTAGTTTATCTCCTCCCGGTAATCCCTCTCACTTGGGCTAAGCGATTCCCAGTGGCTGCCTTTCCAGACTGTCTTACTCCGATTGTGCCTATAGTTCTGCTGCCCGGTATGATATGATACAATTAGTGGAGGCCCCCAGATGATTAGACTAGAACCCTAACCCTACCTTAGCGCATATCTCCCTAATACCAGTAAAAGGTCTATTGGTATCGGTAATAGGGCGGGGATGTGTTTGTAGAATACAGGTTAGCAAACTTGGATCCTACAAATATATGATTGGAGGTTCTATTTTTTTTTTCCGGAATCCCATTGGCGAGCGGGCGTAAAGTTATGAGTTGGCCAATCATGGTGAGAATATCTGCGGAGTATTAAACTATACAGTACCAGACGTAGCCCCGATAAGATAGAAGTATCAGACGGATACAAAAACATGAATATAGCAACCTCGGAGAGGCAGTTAGGAGGCGAACAGTACCCCACACTCCACCCGAGCCTAGAATCTCTGGAAGAAAAATCCGCCCGGCGGGGTAGGTGGTATCAGCATACCAGCGTCGCCTTCTTGGACTCCATCCATGATTCCTAAGGTACAAGACTTGACAATTAGACCAAATCCTGCCGGTCAATATACAATACAGTATATTTTCTTATATGCAGGGGCACAGAAAAGAATAGATGGGTACATCATTTCGGTCGGACTCTACAAAATTCGCATTTGTGGTGTCTAGTATAGCTCCGAAATAGGAAGATTTTGTGTCCGGTTCATTAATCAAGACTTCACAGTTGCTGTCGATACTGCTATCGATACATGGAGGAATATGCCCCCCCTGCATGAGTTTAGTGTATATCTCCTCCCAATTGTTTTCATTCTTTTGGAGTGGTTGTGAATTCGTAGTTGTGAGAACCACGAGTGTTTGTGATTAAGTACAGGATATTGTAAGTATTTAGCAAAAAATGCTGAATCATATCTACAAGTATAACTTGGAAAAAGGGAAAGGGGGAAGCAAGAGGAAGAAGCGAATTTGTGAAGTAGTCTCGTGATCGTGCTTATCTTCCCCACCAGCAAAAAACTCAACTTGAATAGAGAAAAAATGAAGATAATGGTGCAACACTCATAGCGATGGGTCACTTCACCGACCCCTACTCAAAGTGTCTCCGCTTTCCAATCGGTGGATACCGTCCTCAGCCTTCTCTTCCCCATGCTTCTTAATACTTACATTACTCGACGTTTTTGAAAGCCTCCGGAAGGCAGATTATGTGTCGATGGTCAATATTACGGTGGTATTCGCAAACACCAGTGCTATGAAGATATGAATTATACCATAAGTGGTTCGCTTGTATGTTTCCCATTCCGAAGAGTTGGTGAAACATCTAGCACACCCCTAGCCTCGGCCCCAATAACTCCTGGTAGGTTATCTAGTCATCCAACCCACACTCAGTTCCAGTGAATCTCTCCCTTCATTATTGGCTCCCCTCACCGCGATTGGATAAACTGGCTGTATGCGGAATCTCTTCCCAATGGACTTTTGCAATCTGCGGCTGCTTGAAGGTCATATTGTGGGTGCGCGCACGTCTTGACTGGAGGACAAAGCTCTCTATCTGAAATTTTCCCCAGAGGGTTTCCTTAGCCTTGTCCGGGAGTATAAGGGCAACTCCTATCTCGGCACTGGAGGTTCCCTTGGCATCGCAGTAGGCAACTTAGCCCCCGCCCGGATGGTATCCCGTGCGCAAGTCAACACTGTGGGGAGATAGCCATTATCCTCGCTACTGTCTTGCGCGGGCTAGGCCTTTTCCAAGCAGTTTGCAAGTAGGGCTAGGGGGAGGACCGGGAGGAGAGAGAAGGGGTGGTTGTTTGGCTTGCCGAGGGCTGAGGGCGCAGCACTGGCGAGAGCGCGGAATCGCGTGTCCAGAAAAGAAGCGCGAGTGTTGCGATGGTAGGTCCTGGTAGTGGAGTCTCGCGCTGCGCGACAGAGAGGAACCGCATCAACCCTGGAATGGGCCGGAGGAGTCGAGGGTTGGTGTTTCCCGTGGGATAGCCCAATAGGGAGGTAACTGGTATTGCGTGAATAGAAACAGGCCCCAGAGGTGCTCGGTATGGGTCGAATCCGGGATGCGGGGATTAACGTTGGGCTGCTAAACCCATTGCCGATAACAATTGCGGATGCTGCAGGTTATGTATTTGAGAGCGGCTTCAATTATGGTGTCTCCCCAACTCATCGCATAAGAAGGATGGATGTAGCGCTATTTCTGCTGCTGGTGCTGTGGTTGGAAAGGTTATTGCCATTGCTGAGGTTGCTGGTGGTGTGAAAGGCTCCGACCATTTCTCCAAAGAACCTCCAGAAGCGAGATTGCGGTATGAGGAGGCTCTGCAAGGCTTGGCGCGGCTCTGCAGTGAACAAAACAACACGCCACTCAGACACATCACCACTACACACGAACAATTGCTGATTTACTAAATGTCATTTCTTACGTAGAGCTGGCCTACGAAACTAACCTTTTCACCTGCAACCCTTTATCGGGTTTACCACCACTGGTGCCTCAGGCGATGCACGTCAAGGACTAGAACGTGTTTTGGTGGTGTAGTGGCATATTTTTAGCGAGGCGTGGGACAAAAGGTGGCGTTGGGGTACCGTACTGCCACAAGTACCAGGATAGGCATACAGGGATATGTTTTGCCTGCCTGGGTGGGCAGTCGGCAATCGTAATTTTGACACCTCTTGATACGGGGCTTAGAACACTGGCACGGCATCGGCTTTAGGGATCATGGGTTATCAGGCACCTTCTAGATTCAAGTTGTTTGTCATTGCTAGGGCTGAGGAGTCACTACTCGCAAACGCATGACATTTGTGAACACAACTGCTATTGCATACCGCCAAAATCATGAGGCTCCGGCCGATTTTTGCCCGTATGCAATCCCTTAAACCGTTTTCAAGCACTGGCACTAAGTGCGGGTCCAGCTGGGTGGTGAAGTAACTAAAGAGAGCAAAGTTAGGAATAATTGTGACAGCTATGATGTAAGTATCATATGATGAGCTTGAAGGGTGGTACCGGTATTTAGAAGGCTTTGCACTACCCTATTTGGGTCATTGTGATATGAACAACTTCGCACTTCAGCAGTGGTGTAGTGCTCAGAATGGTGCTAAATGAGTACTGCTCAGCATAGCCATGATGGAACCAAGGTTATCTGCGCAGATTTGCTCCTGACTATGGTACAACTACGAGTACTTCACCTGATTTTAATTCATCTTGGTGTGTTGTCTATCATTACCTTTCCTGCAACGCTAAAAGTGAGTGAAATTCGGGACAGGCAAAGGGATAGCAGTTGTGTTCACAAACGTCATGCGTTTGCGAGTAGCTTAGTGTGCTTCTTTAGAGTTGGCTGAGTTTTGGGACCATTAGCGAGACTTGGCGCGGCTCTGCGTTGACCGTAACTACGAGCCACTTGGGCACCCTGCCACACGAACAGATACTGATTCCTTAATTTCTTATGCGGAATTACCAATTGATCTCTTAAATTTTAATATTTTACAAGTGGCAACCGGCCTCCGGCCGGATGTGAATTTTGAATATGGCTATTGTGGCCGAGTATATTTTTCCAGTAATAATAGACAAAACTAAGAAGCAGATCAAATTGCAGACAAACTCATATACCA
>Ga0307507_10010542_pt1 | contig 11917 bp, 14 predicted proteins | sample 7_EM_MG_FD_207223 | JGI IMG/M metagenome (GOLD analysis project Ga0307507, IMG submission 207223) | Populus trichocarpa ectomycorrhiza microbial communities from riparian zone in the Pacific Northwest, United States - 7_EM | ecosystem: Host-associated > Plants > Roots > Unclassified | place...
TTATACAAAAGTGTCAAACAATAATTTTACAATTAGTACATTTGCTCCTATAAAATACATAACACCTAAACATGTGAATACATAGTTCTTTTCAAAAATATGTGGACCCATGGATCGAGATTACCTATGCACCTTGTTTGTGTGATGTTCCTGTTACAAAAGCAAAATAGATACAAGAATTATAAATAATCTAAACATTATAATAAACAATTAGAAGAATGTTATCGTTACTTTTTGTTAGCAACTTAGTGGGTACATTCCTTCTTTTATTTCTCATATACATATAAACATCGGTCGAGGTTAATCACTTCACTTTAACCTAGTCATCCACCTTGGATGCTTTTAGCTGTAGCTAACGCAATCTTGAAACTCGGTCATCCATCTCGGATGCCATTATCCGAAGTTAATCACAATATCTAACTCGATCAACTTTTATGTCATTAGCCAAAGTCAATCATCATAATCAACACAGTTATCCATCTAGGATGTCATTAACCAAACTTAATCATCATATTCAACCTGGCCATCCATCTAGGATGCCAATAGCCGAAGCTAATCATCATACTCAACCTGGTCATCTATCTAGGGTGTCATTAGCCGAAGCTAATCATCACAATCAACCGACCATCCATCTAGAATGCCATTAGCCAAAGATAATCATTATACTCAATCAAGTATTCCATAGGCGATTTATTATTCATCACAAGATAGTACTAAATCATTCGTAATGAATTCATTCAGAGAGTTTATATTATGCTAGGAGAGGGTGGAAATCACCTACCTGTTTCTCCTGTGGAGTGCCCTCATTCGGTCGAAGGTCCGATCCCGGTCGTACCACCTGATATATCAAATGATCATAATCAGCGTACTCGTATCAAGCAACCATATAACCATCATCATATATATCCCAAAAATACACATATTCACATTCAAGTGTTCCATACATTATACAATCATACAATGAACATCATCGTATCAAGACACTTCTTTTTATTTTAAACGTGGCCACTCATGGGCGTCCTAGTGTTTAATTCTTGAGTTTTGTAGTGACTTAGATCAGACTAATGATGAAATCATCACAAGCATTAAATCATTTCTGATATGGAATTCATCAACGAACTAAGTTGTTGATGTCATAAAAAGTCATCAGCGAAAACTGGTTTATTAGTGACACAGAAATCGTCAGCGAAAACTACTTTCACGACTGACGCCTGGAATCGTCAATGAATACGTTCACTGTCGATTTGGAAATTATCAACGAAAACTGAGTCGCTGTGGACTTAGAAATCATCAATGAAACTACTTTATCGGCTAATGCTTGGATTCATCAGCGCACACACTAACCATTGACTAAGAAATCATTGAAAAAAATTGTCGTTGTTGACCCAGAAATCATCAACGCGATCTAGTTCTACTGTTGGCGAATGAAATCATCAACGCACATAATCTACTATTGACTTAAAAATTGTTGATGAAAATTGCATCGATGCTGACTGAGAAATCATCAACGCAATCAAATTCTATTGTTGGCCCATGAAATCGTTAGCACACATAATCTATTGTTGACTCAGAAATCATTGATAAAAATTATGTCGCAGCCGACCTAGAAATCGTTAACGCGATTCAATTCTCCTGCTGGCGCATAAAATCGTCAGCGCACATAATCTACTATTGACTCACAAATCATTAACAAAAATTACATCTTTGTCCACCCATAAATCATCAATGTGATTCAATTCTACTACTGACGCATGAAAGCACACATAATTTACTGTTGACTCAGAAATCGTTGACAAAAATTACGTCGTTGCCGACCCAGAAATCATCAACGCAATCCATGTCACTATCGATTCAGAAATCATCAGTGATGATTGAGTCACTTTTGGTTTTTACTCTTTCCCTTGACAAAGCATAAGGTCTACGCTAGGCTTTTCCCTTTTATAATTCACCCCTAATCGAGTTTGAACATATACCGAAATCAATCACATTCAAATTTTATCATAAAACCATCAATAATGCACAACCAAATCTCAACATGTATATTCTTCCAAAGAATCCCCTAATCATCACTTCAAGGCCGAAACCTAGACTTGTTTCCCCTAAGGTGTACATTATGACATATCCCTTCATGGTTCTCTCTTTTTCTATGGTCGGACATTGTTGTCCATTTCTCCCTAATTTGTATATATGCAATTCATACTTTTTATCATAAGTATTTCACAACCACATGCTACAACCATACCTTTATTCACTTGGTTTATAACCATGCAATTTCATCAATCACATAGCAAAATCAAAGCATTAATATCAACATGAATTTTGTTTCAGCACAAGTGTGTTCCTAGGAGTTTAAAAAGGTCACAATCCATGCATTCTATCATTTCATCTCATATTTCATACAAGTTCATTAATCACATGTGTAAGGTCAAGACATTAACTTCATCATAGATTTTATGTTAGTTTAAGCATATTCTTAGGAGTTCAACAAGAACATAATTTAGGCATTTCATCATTTTATTCCACATTCCATTCATCCTTTCAATTTGGCCACCCCCCTCTTAGGTTTACACACTCAAAGTCACTCATATTCACATATATTTCTTTTGTAAGAGTCTTTCCTTGTGTTCTTTTATTCATTATTCTATTTAGAACTTCACATTTAATCATTCCTGAAATCATAAGTGCAAGAACCTTAAGCCTTCTATTTTGGGGTTTCATCCTCTTTTTATCCCGAAATCATGAGGTAGTAACCAGTCAAGGAAGTGATATTCCTTATACCTCATGTTTTTAACTACTCTAGGGAAGGTTTGATGATATTATTCTTCTCTTCCTCTTGATTTCTTCTCTTATTTTCCTGTTGTAGCAGTTGTTCCTCTAGGCCCCCTTTTCTTTCATGGTTGCCTCTCTTCTCTCCCTTCAATCAAACACTCAAGGATGACAACATGCATCTAGGTTTGGTAGGTTTTTCTTTGGGAAAGAGAGACTGTTACAGCTGGAGCTGTAGCTGGTTTTGGGGGAAAGGAAGAGTCATCTTTGTCTCCCCCTTGTTGCTACCCAGTTTTTGACCCATGTTTTGATAAATTTTTCAGAAAAATCCAAAAATAGCGAAAAACAATGAAAATCCAAAAAATATATTTTTTAATATATTTGCATCATTTTAAGCATTTTTAGCATCGTCTCAAAAGAATTTAAATTTTCAAAGATCTTTGGAATGCGTTTGACTTTTAACGCGACATTTTTAAAATCATCGATTTTTCTCATTGAGCCGATGTTGATATTGCTCGTTATAAAAAAAAATACAAAAAAATAAGAAAAATCAAAATTTACAAAAAAAAAAAGTTGAGGGACCAAGTTGGAAACCTAGCAATATTTTTACCTATAACTACTGGTCTCCACAACACACATAAAGGGAGGGCAATTTTGCACAATTGAGGGAATCACAAAGAAACCCTAAACCACAAAAAACCCTAAAAACCATAACCCTTTCTTCTCCTTAACCCAAACCAGCCGCCCCCTCACCAAGTTCCACTCTCCCAGCCAACAAAAAAGTCGTCGTCCCCCGGGGTCCTTGGTTGTTGTTTTCATAACAGAGCCAAGGACCCCCTGCCATTTTAGCTCTCCATCGTCTCCCCTGCACCCAAAGCAGCTCCATTCCCACATAACCCCCCAAACCAGCACCCCACACACGTCCGGCCATCTTCATCTTCTCCACTCAGCCTCCACACAGTGCCCCCATCTTCTTTTCCTTTTCCAGCCAACAACACATAGCCCCTCCCTTTTGATTTTCTTCTTCCCCACAGCAGCCAACAACAGACCCATAGTCCCCTCTCTCCAGCAGCCCCATAAACTGTCCCATCTCTCTCTCATCAACACAAAACCAGCGCCTTCTCGACCACCGTGAACAGCCGCCTCCAGCATTTTCTTCCCCACAACAGCCGACCACCACATCGACACCCACCGATCTGTCCATTCCTCCGCCTCAACACCGCCAGCAACCTCTCCCATCTTCGCAGCAGCTCCAACGGCCGCAAGCTGCAGCAGCAAAGCCAACTAAAGCCGATGATCAGACCACTTCGTTCTCCTCCATCTCAGCCGAACCGGACACCAGTAGCTGCACAACCATCGACCGAAACACATCCACCCATCCGGCCGCCTGAAACAGAGAAGAAGGATAAACCCAAAGAAAAGCAGATCTGTAGAGACAAAAGCAGACCCAAAACGGAGAAGAGAAAAAATAGATTCGTGAACAAGAAAGAAAAAAATTGAAATCAACTGCTTGCTGCGTTTTTTGGGTGCTTTGCAGGTCACCGCCGGCAGGGAAGGGAAGAGGAGAAAAAGCTGAGCCAGACCCACCCATTTTCTGGCGTTTCTCGCGGCGGCATGTGAACCCACGCGCCACCAGTGGCGGTGGCACCTGGAGAAGACGCGCCGCAACTATTTCGGCACTGTTCATACAGGTCCAAAAGGTTTCCCAGCACTATTATGGATTTTTAGGGTCTGTTTTGTAATTTTTAAAGTGTTTAATGTAATTTTTGTTTAGTTGTAGTGTGTAAAAAATAAAAAGAAAAGAAAAAAAGAAAAAATATAGTAAAAGTGTATGTGTGTGTTTGTATTTGTTTTATGGATGTTTTATTTATTTATTTATGATATAATTGCAAAGAATAATTTAATATTTTGATTTGCTCAAGATAAAGGATTACGAACTTATACGTAAGTCGTATTTCTAATATTCGATGAAAAGATAATTTTTAAAACTTCTTTAACACATCAAAGCCACGAAGCAGCTTACCTCAGGTAGGGTGCGTTAGGGGTGCTAATACATTCCCTAACCACAACCAGTCCCTTACCCGTGAATCTCTGACAAGACCAGTACATCCGGGTTTCCTAGTAACCCTCAATGAAATACTAGGTGGTGACTCCCAAGAACAAATCAATCAACGAACAAAAATTCGCCAAGCCGACGTCGCGCGGGTGACTTGTGACACCCCTTATATTTATATCACTCATAAATGTGATGGGGTTTTTGAGAGGTTGGTTATTCATGTTATTATCCCTTTTTTGGGTTATCTTAGAGTTGGTTACTACCCTATATTTTCCACCTATGATAGGTTGGTTTTCCTTCCCCATTTTCCACCTATAGCATGCCAATTTGTTTTCATTAATTCTTGCTTAGCATAGGTTGGCCTTTTACTTCAATTTTTGTCTGGTTTTACATTCTCCCCCCTTAATATAATTTCTTCCTCAAAATTATAGAGGTTTCACATTCCATACTTGGTTGTTCAAATAGTTTGAGGTACTTCTTTCTCATTTCGATCTCTCTTTCCCAAGTTTCCTCTTTTATTTGAGTGCTCCACCATAAGACCCTAACAATAGGGATCTTCTTATTTCGTAGTTCTTTCACTTCCCATTCTAGAATTCTTATGGGCCTCACTTTGAGCGTTAAGTCTTCCTTGACTTATACCAGAACTTAGGGTAGGACTCGAGTGAGATTCACATCGGCCTTTCATAGCAAAGAGACATGGAACACATCGTGCACCTTGGCTAATTGTGCAGGGCATGTTTACTTTGTAGGTTACTTGCCTAATTCGCTGCAAAATTTTAAATTGTCTGATGAAGCAGGGACCTAGCTTTCCTTTCAATCCAAATCTCAACATGTTCTTCCACAGGGCTACCTTCCAGAACACCTGGTCCCCTAAACTAAACTCGAGGGGTCTTCTCCTCACATCTCCATGCTGCTTTTGTCTATCCTGTGTGGCTTTTATTTGATCCTTGATGGTTCTCACTTTCCCGTGGTGACCTAAACCAATTTCGCACCATACAACTTCATGTCCCCGATTTCTTCCCAACATAAAGGAGTCCTGCACCTTCTACCATACAAGGCTTTGTACGGGCCATCCCTATTGTGGCTTGGTGATTACTGTTGTACGTGAACTCTATTAATGCTATATGTTCTTTCCAGTTTCCTCCAAACTCTAACACATACGGCCTTAATAGGTCTTCCAGAACTAGGATACTCTTTCTGATTGGCCATCGGTCTGGAGGTGAAATGCGGTGTTTATATCCAATCTTTTCCCTAAGACGTGTTGTATGCTCGGCCAAAGATGAAAAGTGAACCTTGGATCCCGATTCGAGACAATAGATACGGGAATCTCATGAAGTCGCACTACCTCATTTATATATATCTTGGCAAGTTTATCTACTAAATCGGTCATCTTTATTGGCAAGAATAACATAGACTTTGTCAAACAGTCTACAATGACCCATATTGCATCATTCCCTTTCTTTCCTTTAGGAAATCCCAACAGAAAATCCATGGTGATCATCTCCCACTTCAATTCTGGGATTTGTAGTGGCTATAATGGTCCTGCTGGCCTTTGATGTTCAACTTTAACTTATTGATGTATACTGCACTTTGACACATATTCGGCTATTTCTCTCTCCATGTTAGGCCATCAGTAGTGGAGTTTCAGGTCCTAGTACATCTTGGTGCTGCCAGGATGCATGGTGAATTTGGATTTGTGTGCTTCTCGTAGAATCATCTGTTTAACCATTTCATTAACTGGTACATACAAACATTATCCCATTATCAATGTTCCATCATCCGCTATTCAAAATGGAGTTTCTATCCTGGCCTCCATTTTCTTCCTAATTTTGGACCCTTCAATGTCAGTGGATTGAGCTTGCAATATATGTTCCCGATATGTTGGCTGCACTATCAGCTGAGCTAAGTTAATACCTAAATTTACACCCATCTCTTTCAACTCCGCTAGTTGTTGCCCCCCCTATGTTGGCTTACTCAGAGTTGCTTTATTCTTGCAATTGAGAGCATTCGCCTTTTTAGGGTGGTATTTTATGGTGTAGTCATAGTCCTTAATGAATTTTATCCACCTTCTTTGCCGTATATTTAACTCCTTTTGCGACACCAAATACGTCAAACTTTTATGATCAGTAAAGATTTGGGTTCGAGACCCATACAGGCAATGTCTTCATATTCTCAAGGCAAATTCAACAGCGGCTAACTCCATGTCGTGCACCAGATAATTCTCTTTATGAGTCTTTAATTGTTTTGATGTATAAACAATCACCTTCCCATATTGCATTAAAACACACCCTAACCCTTTCCTCGAGGCATCACTATAAACCACAAAACATTTGGTTCATAAGGGAAGTGTTAACACTAAGGCAGTGGTGAGCCTCCTTTTTAACTCTTAGAAGTTGTCTTCATATTTTTTCGACCATACCCACCTTTTGTCTTTCCTAGTTAATTGTGTCAAAGGGGTTGCAATCAGGAAAAACCCTTCAATAAATCTTCTGTAGTATCTTGCAAGTCCCAAGAAACTATGTTTTTCGGTTACTGAAGTCGGTCTCTCCCACTTCAAGATTGTTTCGACCTTCTGGGGGTCTACAAAGACACCTTCGACAGAAATGACATGTCCTAGAAACATTACTCTTTTCAGCTAGAACTCACACTTGTTTAGTTTAACATATAAATGGTGGTTTCTTAAAGTCTGTAGTGCTTGTCTTATATGTCTCATGTTCCTCAAAGGAATTTGAGTAGACCAGGATCTCATCAATAAACACCACCACGTACTTATCAAGGTATGGTTGGAAGACCCAGTTCATCAAGTTCATGAAAAGGGTCAGAGCATTAGTCAACCTAAACGGTAACACCAAAAACTCGTAATGCCCGTAATGAGTCTGAAATGTGGTTTTTGGTACATCTGATTCCTTAATCTTCATTTGATAGTATCCTGACCTCAAATCTATCTTTGAAAATACTCTAGCTCCCTTCAGTTGGTCAAATAGGTCATCTATCCACAGTAGTGGGTGCTTATTTTTCATTGTTATCTTGTTTAACTAACGATAGTCAATACAAAGTCTATGAGTTTCATCCTTTTTCTTCACAAATAGGACCGGTGCCCTCATGGTGAATTACTAGGCCATAAAAACCCCTTGTCTAACAATTCCTGTACACTTTTACCTCTCGTTCTAGGGGCAGTCCCGGCAGTTCTTTGGGAAACATGTCTGAAAATTCCTTTACTACAGGAATATCCTTCAGCCGTGAAGTTTCTTCATCAGAGTTTAAGATTTATGCGAGGTATCCCATACATCTTTTTCCCAGCAACTTCCTGGCAGTTACAATCGATACTAGGTTGATCGGGTTAGGAACCTTTTCTCCTTTGAAGAACATCCTCCTACCCTCAAATATTTGGAACGTAACAGTTTTAGTATAACAATTTATCAAGGCCTTGTACTTACTCAGCCAATCTATGCCTAGGATTATATCAAAATCATATAATTCTAAGGGTATCATGTCTACTTCTACTTTATACCCAGTTAGACTAACCCCCACCCCCATATATATACTATTTGTTTCTACATTGTTTCCCATCGGAGTCCCAATTATGAACTCTTTTTCTACTACTTTCACTCCCTTTCCTAATTTGATGACAATTCTCTTATCAATAAATGAGTGGGTGGCACCTGGATCAAACAACACATGCACATTAAAGTTATTCATCAGTAGCGTACCTACCACCACATCAGATGCAACCCTAACCTCTTCTTGTATCAAGTGAAAGACTCTTCCTAGTGTTTGGTCATTCTATATCCTTGGCCTTCCTCGGCAGGAGTTTGCCCTTGATTGGGAAGATCTCACCAACCTATTCACGGTGACTGATTGTTAGTGACCTTAACCTGACTGTCTAAAGCTCAGTGCCTATCCAGGGTTCCTGTTGGGGCACTCCTTATAATGGCCTCTTTCGCCGCAGTAATGGCATCCTTGCCCTAAATACTGATAGTTTCTCCATTTATAACCCTGTCCTCTGTATACAAAACATCGCCCCAGAGAAACAGAGTAGTCTCCAGGGTGCCTTTGATCACATTTCATACAGTGAGGGTAGTTCACATTATTTCGGTCACTAGTCCCTCATAAAGAGTTTGCCCTTGAGTGAGTTTGTCCACCCATCATTCTTCCATTTTGTTGTTGGTGGAATGACATCGTTAATACTTCCTTTTTCCTGTATTGCTCAAACATTCCAGTCTTTCCCTTCTTCAGAAGCAGTGGTTTGCTGGTAGAATAATCCCTATCTCTCTTTTAATTTGTTCCTTGATGCCCCTGTTGATCCTCTCCAGTACAAGCTTTTAAAGCTTGTGTCACCTTAATCAACTCCCTCACTATTTTAAATTGTAAGGTAATCAATTCTTGCCTTAATTCCTACAGAAACCTATATGTTAGCTTCTCAATCATGTGCTCTTTGGTCGGGATGTAGTGTGGGGCAAACAATGAGAGATCATGGAATCTTCTTTCATACTCCAACACTATCATCTCGCCCTGTCTCAATGCTAGGAACTCTTACTCTTTCACTTTGCGATAGTACCTCGAATAGAATTGGTTCTCAAACTTTGATTTAAAGTCACTCCAAGTCAGTGTTTCAGTTCCACACCTCAGTTGAACAATTTCTTACCATGTCAAGTCCCGATCAGACAATAATTGAATGGCATAGTTTACTTGCAAGCCCTCGGGTATGTTAATCTACATCATAGTCTTATCTACCTTCCTGATCCACCTCTCTGCTATTTTAGCATCTTGCTCCCACATAAATGGTTCACAACCCATTTTCCTCATACTTTTGATCAACCACACAAGTGACACCACGTTGTTCGTGGTCGTGACAATCCCTGGGGTGGCCTGCGGAACCCGTGTGATTGGAACTGCCTAAGTTATAGAGCTAGTCATGCCTTATACCACTGCCTTAACTATTTGGACCAAGAGTCCCGGATCTGTATAAGACGGGGGCACCCCTGTTGGAACGGTCGAGGGGTGTGCCTCTGTTCTTTCTTGTTGTCCCACCCCTATTAGGGGTACCTCTTCCATTCGATTTGGTACCCGTTCTTCCTCAGCTTTCGCGGTGCTTCCCCGAAGGGCTCAAATGATCTCACTAGAGTATGAGAAGCAGTATCATCCAATGGATCCTCATCCTGTCAGTCTTGGGTGTTTCGGCCTTCACTCCTCCTTTCTATGGAAGGTGGCTCGATTCGCGTCCCTTGTCGAGTGCGCACCATCCTAAAATAGATCACAACAACATCATCATCATCAATCCTCAAGATCCAAACTAGGTGCTCTAATACCAACTGTAATATCCCAATAATTCAAAGCCAAAATCGATGGTAAATTTTTCTTTTATAAGCCATCATATTCTCGATGCTTCTCACAGCAGCATTATGAGGGTTAGTACATAGGTTTCATCCATTAGCATGGTACAATACTCATATGATTGTCTAAATTCAACATCTTCGTATAAAAAGCACTCAACACACCAACCACACAACATCATATTTACATATACATAGGTTTACATTACATCATAATAACATATGCATAAGTTCACATCCCTTTTTAAATATTGTTATTGTTACTAGATTATACAAAAATGCTAAACGACAATTCTACAAGTAGTACATTCGCTCCTACAAATACATAACACCTAAACATGTGAATACATAGTTTTTTTCAAAAATATATGGACACGTGGATCACGATTTCCTACGCACCTTGATTATGTGATGTCCCTGTTACAAAAGCAAAATGAATACAAGAATTATAAATAATCTAAACATGATAATAAACCATTAGAAGAATGTTATCGTTACTTTTCGAGCAACTTAGTGGGTGCATTCCTTCTTTTACTTCTCATATGCATAATACAATCCTTATTATTTCATGTATTGTATTATCCTTACTCATACGCCCTAACCTCTTCATAAAACTTGTGGGGCTGGAATTAAAACATCGGCCGAGGTTAATCACTTCACTTTAACCCGGTCATCCACCTTGGATACAATCCTTATTATTTCATCCATTGTATTATCCTTACTCGTACGCCCTAACCTCTTCATAGAACTTGTGGGGCTGTAGTTAAAACATCGGCCGAGGTTAATCACTTCACTTTAACCCAGTCATCCACCTTGGATGCTTTTAGCGGTAGCTAACACAATATTCAAACTCGGTTATCTGTCTCGAATGCTTTTAGCGGTAGCTAACATTATTGATTAATTTATATTTGAAGACCATGTGCATCGTCTAACAACGTGTCATAATCCCCCAAATATTAGAAAATTCATTAGTGGTTTGACTTAACATTTCAGTGACTGGTTTCTCAATGTAATTAATATCCTTTCATCAATAATGTTTTGATTTAACATTAAGCATGGAGTATGTCTGTTGTGTTAAATCATGTTTATTCTCTAGATAATAGTCATTGATTGTTTGAATAAGATTTGAAAAGAGTTTCAAATCTCATTCCATCTTGACCAAGGATTTCTTCGTCAATACTATTTGAGAATAGATGGAACATTTTTTCTAATTCACCTAAGATGATTAATCCTCTCTTGATCACTCAAGCACGTTCATATAATTCATGTTATACCTAATGACTGCCTTTTTGTTACCTCAATTAAGATAACATGTAACGGGATCAAAGCATAACATTCTTTATATAAGATAACTTAGTAATCTCAAGTCTATAGATGTGAAACCCTAGAAAATTTATAATTTAAATATGCGAATGTGTAACCTGCCATGTAAACGTAAGACTGAAAGTGATATATAATGGAGGGGATGACCTCCCTAAAATGAATTTTGTTTTAGAATTCATAAAGACAGATAAACTGGTAACATGTTTTGATGAATAAAATAATGAGTGAAATGACAAAATGTTTCCAAGAAATAAGTGAGGTAATAAATGAATACATTCCAAAATAATAAAATGACCTTAAAGGTTTAGAAGGATAATTGATATTATTTTATGTGAAGATTGAACAAGAAAATTTGGATCGTTGATGAAAAGTCATGAACTGATCAATTTTACATTAGAAAGCAGAGCTCTCAATTCAATCGTCGGATCGGGATGAAATT
>Ga0307507_10010543_pt1 | contig 11917 bp, 12 predicted proteins | sample 7_EM_MG_FD_207223 | JGI IMG/M metagenome (GOLD analysis project Ga0307507, IMG submission 207223) | Populus trichocarpa ectomycorrhiza microbial communities from riparian zone in the Pacific Northwest, United States - 7_EM | ecosystem: Host-associated > Plants > Roots > Unclassified | place...
ACCTCCCCCACACTTAACACTTCAATCGTTACCATTTTTTCTTATTTTCTCGTGGAAAACACTCGAAACAATGGCACCCCGTCAACCAAAAGGTCTGGCAAGTATAAGTACACCTTCATCCCCCCTACTTATAATGAGCGCAAAGAATTTCCTCTAATTATCTGGCTTCTCGAGAAGGCCTTTACCGAACAGTTTGTTTCCCATAATTTGAGCCTTATTTAGCTATACCAACTGATCACCCTTGATAGAGCCAATCGCGTTCCCAAACCGCCTGTGGGGAAGCTAGGTCTTGGAATTGTATACTTCCATGGACTTCAGTTCACAACGGGTAACTTTGTCATCATCATGGACGCTGACCTATCGCATCATGTAAGTTCGCATAGCAATGGTAAACGCTAACAGAAATTAACAATGTATTATAGCCTAAATTCATCGCCGATTTCATTGCGCTTCGGAAGACGAAATATTATGACATTGTTACTAGAACCCGCTATGTAGGCAACGGGGGAGTTTACGAATGGGATTTCAAGAGAAAGCTCTTTTCGCGTGGAGCGAACTTGCTTGTCTCTGTTGTGTTGAGGCCCAGCATCCGTGACTTGACTGGAAGCTTTAGGCTTTAGAAGAGAAAAGTCTTAGAAATAGTCATCTCGCAGACAGAAAGCAAGGATATACCTTCAAGATGGTATGGTTTTTATCCTATATGGTATGGTTCTATTGCTGACACTTCCGATACAGGAAATGATGGTTAGAACCCGAGGTCGAGGCGCAAGGAAATATACTTGCGGAATGTCATGCGTGTCACCTACCCACCTACCCACATCCCCCGCTTTTTAGAATTCAACCGTCACCCACACCTCCCACGCCGTTCACACCTCCAACCCCTCGGCACTCCTGCCGCCTCCGAAACTCCAACGACGACTTACACCACCACCGTCACCGATACTTATAGTGTGTTCGATACCTCTACCGTCACTCACACATCTGCTGGGGTTCCTCCCTCCGGCGCTCGCTGTCCCACAACCATAACCGTTTCTCCAGAATGTGAGGAGATCGATATTCCTTGCCACTCAGGTTCCGCTATCACTCCGAGAGTGGCTCTGCATATATTCGCCAGATAACGGGGAGAAGCCACACTAGGATGAAAGAATGTTACTACGGGTTCTGGTTTTGTAATGAGGAGGCTCCCCTCGATGCGGCCGTAGCACATGTGTTGGACGATGGGCGCGCACCTGTTAGGGACAGCCATTTGCTCATTTTGTCCATGCGTCCAGGATTAACCGCGAGGCTTTCGTTGAGTCCTGGGGAGATAATTTACGCATCCATGGATTCCAGCTATTGTGGCTGTGGAAAGTTATCATTAAAGCAATCTTCCCACAGGTCATTGACGACGAACTTCTCAAGCTGGTCCACCCCTTCAGCAGATTCCATATGCTTCTTAGCGCGGAGCCTTTGATGTAGTTGAAACCAAATCCCAAATTAATGCGGTTCCCAACACTTCTATCGTCAACAGTACAGCCACATCTCCGTTGTTCCGGATTCTCTGGGGACCGATTCTTCCTAGATCAGAAGAGCGCTGGAGGCCTAAGGACAATGAGTTAGATTCCAAATGGAGGAGGGAGGTGAGAAACGGCGCCGAAATAGGCATGATACGGATGCGGAACGAACCCTCCTCTCCATAAATGAGTCACGTGCGAGCCCGAGGGCAAGTCCACCTTGGTCAGTGATACAATCAGGGGCATTCCAATGATCCGGCCAGAGACCGGCGAGCCTATTTCCAAGCTTGCCACCCGTGGTGTCGGACTCTGGTAAGCATCAACCAATGTTCCCAAGCGTCCAGTCCGTCCGTCTTTTGCTTAAGACGGGACGGACGCCAACTTTCATTCCTCTGCCCGGGACGGACGCCGATCCCATAGTCCGTCCTTGCCTCTGCCCGGGACTGAGTGCGGGGCCCTGTAGGTGTCTCACTTGAAGCGTGTATTAGTCAGATATTGTCAATTGTTTCCAGTAGATCAAACAAATTTATTGCAATACAAATAACCATATCCTTAGTCGCACTAAACATTCCTCATGCCTATAGAAACAAATAGTGAGATTATACTCTAAGACCACTTAGATCAGAGCCTTGTTCTGAACCACCGGAAGCTATAGTCTTCCCATGTGCTATCTTTACTGCACGATCCTCCAAATCCTTGAGCATAATCTCTATCTCGGTAATTTCCTTGTCTAAAATCAAGCCTGCCTTCCGCCAGGACTTCATACATTCAATAGCCTCTATAACCCCATCTCCTAACCGACTACGACGATCTGTAATAAGATTTTTGCCAGTTATTTTAACCCAGTACTAAAGTAAGCCATTGCACTATGTGAATCAATTTGTAATAATAGAGAAAAGGCTATAGATAACTTTACCTGCTGAATGCCCTTTCTACCTCGGCACTCATTGCTGGAATGCTATGGATTTCCAAGGCCATATGGGTGAGCTGAGACCACTTCGGATTATTTAATCGTGCAGCCCAATAAGCCAAGATATCTGGAACCTCCTCCTCCTCTTCTGCTGCCTGAAAGTGGTCGAAGTAGTCGCTCTCTCCTTGAGTAAGACGAGTTTGTTTTTTCTGCTTCCAGCGGGAAAGGGTGTCGTCCGGGAAAATCTCAAATCCAGTACTAGCTGTTGGAGTGGGGCATGGCTGGGCTGGGGTGGTATCGATATACTGTAATGTGCGGTATTCCATAGTCCACAAATCTTTACTCTTAGTGGTAGCCAATAGTATCCAACCAGGATGGTGACGCCATTTGATTTTGAAGTACCTAACCTTAGTGTCCTGGTTGAGAGCGACAGTAGCATAGACTCCTGGTACTCGATCTGCCAGTGAGTAATACCTATTAAGTAACTTAGCACTACACTCTACTAGTATATCTATAAACCTTGAGTGACTATGGATCAAGGTAAATCATTCTCGCACTCAATAGTATAACAAGAAATGGATTTGCACATACCGGTCAAGAATTGCCCAAGCATGATTTATTGAAGTCGATAAGTGAGAACTGTAAATTGAGGAGTCCGAATATGCCAGTTTGGCCTCCTCCAAGTGAGTGAGTTGGACATCCACAGCTTGAAGGACACGAGCAAGATATCCGTTTGCATGATTTCTCTGAGTTCCGGTACCCTGCAGCTGTAGTGTAAGACGTCGAAAAGGCTTCAAGATTTGAAAGATACTCTTCAGGTGATCCCAATCATCTCGGGTTAACCCATCACCAGTCACAAGATTAGGGTTATCCTGATCATTCAACTGAGGTTCAATTGCACTTGGTGGTAAATGAGACAAGCAATGGGTTTTTGCATGTCGTTCTTCTGTAACAGCACTTCCGACAAACTCATCTAAGATATCCTGTAACTCAAAGGCTCGTTCCAGTACATCCGCATCACTAGACTCCCGTGTGATATTGCCTATGAGAGGTATTAAGGGGCCAGTATACTCGCCACCGCGAGCAAGTCGTACCTTTTGAGAGAACTGATCACAACGCTATAGTGTATGTAAAATCCAGATTCCTATGTTATGTAACTTCCCCATAGGACCCTTCTTCCGCCAGGACTCCAAGAGATGTGACTCCTTCGCTATATCAGTATTGTAGGCAATATTGGCCTCAAAGGCTTCCCAATCAGAGCCCCAGAGAAAGCCCTTGACAACTAAGTTAATGATATGACCGAAGCATCTAACCAGGGATGTTATGAGGTCGAAGTGGATATTTCGTTCCTGTAACCTTGCTCCGAACTCAACCAGAGCAGTGTCATTATTACTAGCATTATCAGTTGTCACATAGCCTACTTTTGTATCTATTTCATACATATCCAAAACACCAAGAGAGGCCTGAGCAATATTTCGACCACTATGTGGCCCATAGAAGCGCTCAAACCAATGAGTAGCAGACTGAAGTACACCCAGTTCAGTCACGCAATGCCCAACGATCCCTAGGTAAGAGCGGTGATTAGGTCAACTCTACAAGTTGAAACTAAGATGAACGCGGAAGGGAAGAGCGTTGAAGTAGCTAGCAATTCTGGTTTGGCACTGGCGATGGAGCTTGATAATCCAGTTGCTTATCGTGGTACTGGATTTTGGTAATACGTTTCGGAGCCCAGCTTGTCTCGATGCCTACCCAAGCCTGTATTTCACTATTAGCAATCAAATAAAATCTGGAATTATATCTTACATGATTAATCAAGGAGAGGGTTTGGTACACAACTAAGCAAATAAGCCAAGAGAGTCCAAAATGTTGAATCCTCAACTGCGTAGAAGGGTGTATTTGTAACGTATATCCATCGTACCAGTAGTTGTTTAAACATATCCGAATTAAACCGGAGCCCGGGGGCCACCGTTCGTCCTAAGACTGCAACTATTCCACACTCATCCGCTGTGCTACTAATATCATCCCCACCATCAGGGTATTCCTTTGGCACCCCATGCCACCCAGCAAGAAGTAGGTTCACCTCCTTTGTTGAGGAATCACTATAAACCCGAGTCTGGCTTCGAGGACCTGGTTTTTAAATAAGTTCATTTGAGCAAGCCATACGCGATAGTATTTTAAATAGTTAGTATATGATAGATTGAAGAACTTACACCTAGCACACCGCCAGTGCCACTTTCCATTGTCAAAAACCTCCATACCATTGCTCGGTAACCACCAGTGGCCTTTTCTGGCCTTCCGCGTTGCAAGAAATGCGCTAGAAACATTGAGATTCATGCTCGACATGTTGCTTCTCATAACAACAGAGGAGCCAGAGGGTTCCTCCGCAATATCTTCGGAAATTCAATTGGAATCTAGGGTAGCAGTTGGAAATCCATAGGGGGCAGAACTGAGGGTCTCGCTTGGAGCAGAATTGTCATTCTCCTCCTCGATATCTAGCGGAAAGTTATTACAAAAATAGGGTGGCAAGACTTGGGACACAGAATCGGCAGGCCCTAGTGATCCCTGACTTTGTATGAAATATGCGATACAGCTTCCAACATAGTTCTTCTCGTAAGGATGTATCAAGAGAAGTATCTCTGAAATGTTTTGCATTGTGCTCATAATCCGTGGACCTCAGGCTCTATTTGTTCTATTAGCAAATACGAGGTAACACAACGAGTGCCACCTACAGACGTCCTAGGTATCCTATCGATATCCCTTTGCCAGTAACCAAAGCACGCGGAGAATATTCTCTGCTCTGGTTTGTGAACAGACATGGGAGTGCTTCTAACCCTGTAATTATCACAAGGTGCGGCTGAGATGATGTGGGTGGAGAAAATGATAGCGCAACACTCCTGATTGGCGTGCCCTGCAGATGACGACAGGGCCCTGCAGGTGACGCTAGGGCTCTACCGTTGACGGTAGGGCCCTGCAGGTGACGCTAGGGCCCTGCAGTTGACGCCAGAGCCCTGCAGATCACCACCGGGCCCCGCAAATCACCGCCGGGCCCTACGGGAAGATCCCATTTGGAGTAAGACTGTAGGGCCCTCCCGTCAACCCCTAGGACGGCCGTCTTCACAAATGATGGACGCCGTTAGCCGCCGTCCTGAATTCAGCTGCCCGGGACGCCCGGGACTATAGTCCCCGCCGGGCCCTGTAGGGCGCCCTGGACGGTTGGGAACATTGGCATCAACGGGGATTTATTGCTTGAACATTTTCAACTAATCGCCTGCATCATAGGACTGAGCTAAATCGCACAACTTTCTCACTTGACAAAGCCAGGCCTCTCGTCGAGCTTAAAAATAAACGTGACTATATCATTAGATGTCTGCAGGCTGATTTTCGAAAGAGTTGGTTTGATTAAGATTCTAAAGGGGAAGCCGTGGATCTCGAAGACATGATGGATGAACTCATGTACGTTAAGCATGAGTTCCGCTCGATCGATCTCTCTTTAAAACGGCTTAGTGGAGATTTCATTCGATGTATTGAGGAACACTTCACTCCCGTTGAAGGACAGGCGCCCCTGTTCAACAACTACCCCGATTCGGCGATCCTCCCGCTACTGCTGAAAAGATTTGAACCCGGTACTCGGAGGCCAACGCTCAACTCATCCATACACATGGTATTCAGCATTTCCTCCTTCTACGTCAGGGGTGCGGCCAGAAGCCTGTCCCATTTGTTCCTTCACTTGACAAGAACTTTAAATTCTAGCTCACTAAGAATCCCCTCTTACAATCGGGAGACCCTGAGCAGGTTGTTGGTCTGGATGTTGGAAGAACTTGAATTCTTCAGAGACCTGTAGCTATCAAATACTCTAAAGTAGTGAATGAGCCTATCAAGGATATTCTAGACGCAGTCCACAATGGACACATCCTCCATTAACAACGGATTTCTATGGCGGTACCGAGAGCCCGATCCCTGTTGTTGAGTATTTTGGTGGAAAAAAACCGACCGCTCTTCCGGAAGACATTGAGAGGGTAGACGGGTTGACCGCTTCCGAGGAAGGTAGAAAGAGAACATTTAGACTCTCGGCGTCCGCCTCCCAGGGGGCCTTTCCATACGCTCACCCGTGGCTGAGGCCGAATGTCGGTGAAACCTACTCGTCGAGACATGCTTGATATACCAGCTATGTTTTCATTCAAGGGAACAGATTCTAGGACACTCCGATGAGATGGACTTTCCCTCTTACTCATAGCATGGTGGTCCGAATAACCAACGCAAGAGATCTCGCTAGGGCCGTCATTACTGTCAAGGAGAAAAAGCACACCGGTAGTTGCTATGTCAAGCCCGTCGACGTTAGAATGTTGCAAGAGAAGGGGATTCTCATTGACCTCATTGAGGAGTGTACCACCAAGTGGAAGCCCGCACCCTTGCTACTCGGGTTCCAGTATCACTCCGAGCATAGCTCTGCATCCATGCACGAGATAATGGAGAGAAGGAACGATAGAGTGAAAGAATTTTACTCCCGGGCCGGTTTGACAATGGGAACGTTCCCCTCGATACGAAAGTAGAAGATGTGTTCGACGGCAGATGCCCGCAGATTACTGAACAGGCGATTGCCTATTTCATCCACGGGGTTGATAATGGCGAGGCTTCCGTTTAGCGGCCTAAGAAGAGTCGCAAATGCGCACCCTATTGGATTAGCTGCACACTTTATGACCAATACGAGGCTTGTATCATGGGGGTACGGTACCGGCTTTCCACCTTTTTGGACCAATCGGATGTGTTTCAGCCAAGAACTTTATTTCGACGTACTCGCACTACCGTAAAATCTAGTGAAAATCCACTACCTCAGTTAGCCTAATAGGTTGAGTTTTCCAAGTTAGATCCAGCGCCTCCTAAGAGCTAATCTTATACTCTGTCAAAAAAAGGTTAATCCTTCTAGGGAGCTCTTGCCTCTGAATCCGGAGACCAGAGGGCTAACGGAGATAATCAATGTGACACGATTAAACTCTCACTGTTAAAGGTCAACAATATTCCTCACCGAAACCTAGTCACCACTTTTCCTCACCCTCTCCCGACCTTCTCCTACATGGTCGCACCCCTTACAATTACACTACTCCCTCTCTCTGGAAAAGAATTTGTTCCCTCAAAAGAGCGTCAGGAGAACTAGTTACATATCCCATTCCTGCTCTCATCAGGCTTCATAGCCAGAAGTTTCACCACTGAACCCCATCACACATCCATTCTCCTTCCGTTGTTCCTGTTGTTAAGCTCTCTCTTTTGCACAACATCAGCCTCTCAATTCTTTACATCGTGTTATTAGCACGACAAGGCCAGGACTCTGGACAATGGCTGCGGCGATGGAGGTGGCATGATCGTGTTCAGGTGTTGATGGGAGATGTCGCGGTGTATCTGCAGGAGAGTATTTGGTGTTGCTGAGCCGGTATAATAGCTGAGTTTTGTTGGAAATCGTAGTTACCCCCATGCTCTAATATTCTCTGTTGCTGCAGTCACGAGTGACACCTCGTGGTGACCCCTTGCGTTGCCCTGTTTCCTCTCAGCATCTGGGCTTCCCTTCTTCCTTCCGTCTCCTTTCTTTCTCTTCTTTTCTCCCTTAACCTTCTTCTCATTGTTCGACTAGCAACACAAGTTGTTCACTTCCTTTGGAGTCTGCGCTCCTCTTGAACTCATGATACCTCTCTCTTCGACTTGTACACTCCCGATACCTCTCAACAACTTTTCCTGGCTTCCCTGTGGCTTACGCTTTCAAATAGGGAGGGTGGCGAGGAACATGGAGGACGGCAGGAGAAAGTAAAGACTGTAAAAAGCAGTGAGGATGGCGGGGAGTGGCGTGGGGTGTGAAGAAAATAAACAATAAACATAGTTCCATAATCGTGTGAATCTCCATATCTTCAAATTCATAATCTCCTAAGGAGTACACTATTCTATATAACAAACATTCCCAGCCTCCGGCTTCCATTTCCCCATTCCATTCCAGTCATTCCCCTCATGCCATTCCACAAGTATACCATTCCGCACTTGTACCATTCCGCACATACCATTCCACACATACCATTCTTCCGCACATACCCTCCCGACTCCAAGTTATCAGGAAGCATAACCGCCATTCCTTTCAACAGGGTGGCCCTGGATGACACGAGTGATGTCTCATGATGGCATGATGAGTCCTTCGTCCTCATCTTCTCGGGCGTAGTCCTTCTTAGCACCCCCGAAAGGTGAACTATGAGCTGTAGTCCCTCCTGTCCTACGCCGAAGACGGAAGCACTGGACGGCCGGGGACGCTGGCAAAATAACTTCGAGTATATGAGAGGTATCTAATAACTGTGCTACATGACATTTGTAGACTGTATTTAAGAAAGGGTTCAACATGGCGAAGGGTAGTCGGATTCCTGACGCTAAGGCACCCCCTCAGTAGTGGAAAAGTGAACTGCTCGGATGCACTTTATTTTTTTTATTTTCTTCAGTGCAAAAAAAAAAAACGTTAGCATAGCCTTAATAGGCAAAACCTTTTTGATACTGGTACAACAAGCTAGTTTTTAAAATCTCGGAATGTGAGCTATATTCCTTGAGACTGGATTACTATAGTTCACCCAAAATTCGGCGCCCGTAATTGTCCCAATATTTCCCCCTTCACGCAAGTACTTGGCGATTCATAAAGTAGCGACTATGCTCGAGTACCGGTACTCGAATGTAAGGGTACTTCGAGCGCGGTAACGCAAGTGCTGGTTCAGCGTGTTGCTCCTAAACCCTACTTCTCCTTGCAAAAGTGAGTTCGACTTTTTGCCAGTAGCAAAACAGTTCTCACCAGTTATCACTCTAACCCCGGAATCTGATTAATGAAAACAAGTAATATCAAATCAACCCTGAATGTAATCGCATTCGTTCGTCCTCTCACACTTGCCTAGTCACTTTCTTTATCTACCACCTAGACATTATAACAGACTATAAATATACAAGCTTCTGCATAGTGATCTAGATTTTATTCATTCCCGTATGCATTCCCATTCCAGCCTTCCTGTCTCCACCCACTGTCATTCTTCGTCCACCATACGTTCCACTCTATACATTCCACTAGGCCAACCACGATTCCTACATCCCAAAACAGTGCAACACATTCCGGACAACAGTTTAGTCATCATCCAAATTGCACACCCTATAGTGGTGGTGCACCCAACTGTTGCCAGCTTCTAGTATTCAGGTGTAATGGCATTTGGAGACCGGTAACACAAACGCACTCGCCCAGCGTATTGCTCGAGCAAAGGTAGAGGGGGTGCTTGTTTTAACCAGTTCCGACTTCTTGCCACCACAAAAAATACTAACTGACTACAACTAGAATTTCCTTATCCTGCTTAGTTCACATACAAATTTCGCATCTCGTAATGCAGGTGGACGTGACTTTTGGCTACCATTAGTACATCTCCGCCCATTGGGAGTATTCTAGAACATTACTCACTCCATAATTCCGAAGTAGGTGAAGGCCTGCGTACTTAGCACACACACAAAATAGGGAGGTCCGGAAAATACGAGTCTCACTAACCCATGGGATAGTGACGATTTAATGAGGGCGCTAGTGATCCCGAGACTGGGAAGACATCCCCGGAACGCTCGAGCTGTGATATGAGGTAACTTACAGGTGGGTCCCGTATTTATTAGCGAAGCAAGGACGATTTACTGATATTAGTCAACCGTAACAGGATCACGACGTACCCTAATCCTGCATTGACTGAAAATAGTGACTGTAACGAAAATATGCCCGTCGCTTGCATTTACTATCACTCGGAAATCATGCGCCTAAAGCACAATTGAGATGGGTAAGAGAAATCCCCACGAAAAATGCTGAAATCCCCTGCCTGCATGCTAGATTCCGCTTGTATCTCGATATCGCCGTGCGTTGCTACCTGCCCGATACATGGGGCACTGTTGGGATACTGGGCGAGCTAGAGAGGGATATCGTACGTGATGTTGTTTCTGTTGACCTGTTTTCCTCAGCTATCGGGCCAGGTATCCCATCGCTGTTTGCTAAAATCGTAAGGTACATTTTTCGTTCATTACTGGTCTATTATCTCTCGCCTTTGCTGACTGTCCGCAGATATAATCATATTCCGGATACCCAAATTTTTCATCAATTACAGTCACGAGACAGAACTCTTAGTGAAATCTTAGTCAGCGAAAGGCTAAGCGAGAATAGGACCACACATCCCCCCGACATAGAATAATCACCTACGATACAGAGGACTAAATGTGCTCTTGTTTCTTTACTACTAAAACAATAATTAATGTTTAATTCTCCTCTTTTTTCTATCATTGCAATATCATTATCCGCCTTTTGCTAAATACCCGGAGGCGCGCAGGGGGTATCTCGGTATTCCGCAACCACGAAGATTTATGTCAAACAACGGTATTACGGTAGCAATAGCCAACACTCAGTTCTCACTCTTGATGTTGGGAAATATTTCTACGCATCAACGGTGTTGGGGGTCTCCGACAACAGGAGGGTGGGATTATATCCACCCGAGTGTCAACTGTAAGATGCTTAAGCGTCTCCTCGGGGCCTGCCCATCTTATTGATACCATCTTTCACGGGTCGTGACGAACATCAGCTGGAGCTGGTGACAAACAAGGGTACGGTCGCCACTGGGCATAGCGTACCAGTCCAAGATGAGGTCCTGACGAATATCAACCGGTGACGAACACAGGGATCAGTCGCAGTTATTTTTTTTGTTGCTCTACTTTGACCAATTCGATTTCCTGTTGCCAAATACCGCATTACCTGATTTTTTTCGCCTGTCGCTAGTACTGGTACTCGTACTTGTACGTTGAAATAAGAGTTTTCCTTTTAACCCGTCTCAAATTCGCAATAAAACGCCTTCACTTAACCCTTTATGGCTAAAACTAGGCTTATTTTGGACTCCCTCTGACTGCATTAAATGTTTTGCTTCAGCCCCTACTTTATTTCAACGTAAACGTACTAGCGGCAGGCGAATAAAACCAGGTAATGCGGTATCATACCCTTGTTGGTCACCCGCTGATAATCATGGTGGACTGTGACTAGAGGGGCGGCCAACAGGGATTAACATTTATCATCATTTTTATGATACTAGTAATTTTCAGTAACCCTAACCTTCACGAGTCGATTTTAGCCCATAAAGTACTCGTACAGTGCATGTAACATCTTCCACGCCATAGCCACTATGAAATCTAGAGAGGTCTAGCCAATCACATTACCTAAACTTGCAGACGGCTCGCTATGCCGGGCACTCGCTATGGCATGGAAGACGTTACCCCTGTTAGCTACCCACCCACCTTCTCCATGCCCGCCGGTGGTGACTGTACTGTACACTCGTGTCCATAAAGTCCTCATACCCCTGCGGTGCAACGCCGTTACCCCACTTCACGACAACAATCCCCCTCGACCATGCCTCCACCACATACAAAAAGAGCCAGAGAAGACAGGAATAAAGAAATTTATACCTTATATAAACACACAGATATGGGGTATAATAAAATTTCT
>Ga0307507_10010544_pt1 | contig 11916 bp, 2 predicted proteins | sample 7_EM_MG_FD_207223 | JGI IMG/M metagenome (GOLD analysis project Ga0307507, IMG submission 207223) | Populus trichocarpa ectomycorrhiza microbial communities from riparian zone in the Pacific Northwest, United States - 7_EM | ecosystem: Host-associated > Plants > Roots > Unclassified | place...
GAGGCACGAGCACGGCAAGAGGGTCGCGCAAGCCTGTACGATTGGATTGTCTATAAACGAGGATCCAAAGCTAGAGAAAGGAAAGGGGAAGAACGGAAGCACCGCTCGAAGCTATATACAATCATCTAGTTACGTGATGGCAACTTGCCATCACGTAACGGCAACTTGCAGCAAGTTGCGGCAATTTGCCAGTACCGTTTTCCACTAGCGCCGTAACATTACCCCCCCCTCCGAAAAAGCCTGCCCTTAGGCTTTGTATGTCCGTGGGGTGTTCTTATCTATATACTTGACAGGTAGCTTATTATCTTCGCTATACTAGCACTCTATCCACTTGTCTAGATACTTTAGGGGTCCTAGCTTGTTAGGGTATTAGTTATAAAATTCTTTAAGCTTCTAGGGGCAACCTATAAAGTTCTAGGCGGGGTACTAGGTTAGGTCTAGATCGTAACCTTTCTATTAGATATGGTATTTCAGCGTTCCTCGTACTAGTTTATAGGCTAGTATTTTATTAACTTCCTATTTGTTGTCGCCATTAACTTAAATTGGCAGTGGAGGCTTATTCTTTTGTCTAAGTAGTGGGTTATTTGTAGCTTTCTATAGCTTATCTGGTGAGAAAACAGGGTGGACTTTAATTAAGTCTAGGAGTTTAACCTTATATAAGTTTCCTTCTTTATTAAGGATCTTATACGGTCCTGCTATTTTATAGTCTAGCTTATAGCTAGGCCGTTCTATCTTCTAGTTCTTTGTTATAACCTAGACCTTGTCGCCTATAGTAAAGTTAGGCTCGCGCCTGTGCTTATTTACCTGCTATTCTATCAATTTCTGGGCCTTCTCTAGGTTCTTACGGGCTATTATCCATACTTCTTCTAAGCGTCTAGCATACTGCTGTGCTTCCTCATAAGATAGTTTTTCGTGTATAGTCTATGGTCCTTCCAGTCTCTCCCAGTTAAAGCTTATATAGGGTAAGTATCCCATTTCTAGCTAAATAGGTGCAAACCCTGTAGAATTATAGGGTAGGGTTGCCTAGGCGTAGTCTATTATAGGTAGTAGTCTACTCTAGTTATCCTAAAAGTAGTTAACAAAGGGCCAGAGTCTCTGGTCTAAGTATTAATTTACAATCTCCGTCTAACCGTCTATCTAGGGGTAGTATGCCGTAGAGAGCTTTAGCCTAATACCTAAGATCCGGGTGAACTCGTTCCAGAAGGCTGATATAAACTACGGCCCACAGTCGGATACGATAGTATCTAGTAGTCCGTAAATTTGGTAGACATAGTAGATATACAGTTAGGCCGCCTCTTTAGCATTAATATTCTTATAACAGGGGATTAAGAACGGGCGCTTACCAAAGTAGTTAACTAGGATTATAACCATATCATATCCGTCGCGGTCCGTAGGTAATTTATAGAAGTCTATAGAGATATGCTGCCAGGGGCGTTCTGGTATTGGGAGTAGCTTTAATAGCCCTAGGGTCTTATCTCGTGGAATTATAGACCTACGGCAGTCATCGCAGTTCTGTATATAGTAGTTAATATCCATAACCATTCTAGGCCAGTAGTAGCGGTCGCCAATAATTCTATGGGTCTTATTTTTTCTGGGGTGGGCCGTAGAGACCTAGGTATGTGCTTCGGCAATAAGCCAAGTCCATAAATTCTGTTCCTTTGCCACCACCAGCCGTTCCCAGTGCTTAAGCAGTCCGTTTTTGAGGGACTATAGGCTAGTAGCATCCTTTACCTTTTCGCGGTACTCCTGTAGAGAAGGGGCCGTACGGTTTGCCTGCAGTAGTTTATTAATAAGGTTAAGTTCTGTGGAGTTAATGGGATATATTTTGGCGTCTAAGGGGTCTGTATTTAGTTCTGCCTATATCTAGGGGTTAAGGTGCTCTGGTCGTAGTAGGGTCTAGGTCCGTAATAAGATCTTTATAGCCGCCTGGTTACCTAGGTCCTGTTTACGCCTTATAAGAGCATCCGCACAGTTTGTAGCGCCTGGTCTATACGTAATTAAGAAGTTAAACTAAGATAGGATATCCGCCCAGCGTGCCTGCCGGGCTGTAAGGGCCTTAGTTGTTATAAAGTATTCTAGGGCCTTATAATCTAAAACCACCTTAAAGGGCTTAGGGGTCCCCTCTAGCTATATATGCCAGTGCTAAAAGCTAGAGATAATAGCCAGCATTTCTTTGTTATGGATGTGGTAGTTCAGTTCGGCATCTATTATAGTCTTGGAATAGTATGCTATAGGGTGCTATTCTCTGTCCGGTTGCTTCTGGGAGAAAATACTGGCTATTATACTGTTTAAGGCATTAGTTTCTAGTATCAAGGGCCATTCTGGGTTAAAGTGGGTAAGTAGGGGAGCCAATACCAGCCGTTTTTTAAGCTCATTAAAGGCCTGCATATATATAGCGTTAAAGTAGAATGGCTAGTCTTTCCTAGTAAGGCGGTTAAGAGGCCGGGCGATCCTGCTATAGTTCTTAATAAAGCGTTAGTAGAAGTTATAAAAACCTAAAAATAATTACACCCCCTTTATAGTCCGTGGCGGTGTCCACTAGTTAATTATGGCCGTTTTCTCTAGGTCAGCCTTAATCCCGTCTATACTAATAATAAAGCCTAGGTACTTTGTACGCTTAATACTAAATTCCGATTTCTTGATATTGGCCTAGAGGCCGGCCTTACGGAGCCATTGTAGGACTTTATGGATATGCTCCTTGTATTCTAGCTCATTCTTAGAGTAGATTATAATGTTATCTAGGTAGGCTGTATAGAAGTTGTTAAGGTAGTTAAAGAGTATATCATTTATATATCGCTAGTACGTAGCCGGTCCATTAGTCAGTCTAAAAGGAAGTACTTTATATTTATATGTTCCGTAACGGGTCCGAAATATAGTAAGATCTTCCAATCTAGGGTCTATCCTAATTTGGTAAAAGGCCTAACGGATATTAAGCTTAGTAAAGATCTTAGCTCTACTTATTTAGGTTAAAGTCTTATTAAGTAAGGGCAGTGGGTAGCGGTCCTTGCGGGTTATATTATTTAGTTTATAGTAGTTAATACAGAAACAAAGTCCTCTATTTAGCTTTTTAGTAAAGAGAATAGGCGAGTTAAAAGGGGCTTAACTAGGTTTAATAAAGCCCTTATTTAGGTTATTAATAAGGTACTACTTTGTAGCCTATAATTCGGCAGTGGACTGCTAATGAAGGGGGCTATAGCTAAGTGTGTCTTCCTTATCTAGCTCAATCTCAATCTTGTGGTTGTACGGTTGGTGAGGCGGAAGTATATTAGACACTGCCTTAGAGAACACGTCCTTAAATTTCCAGTATTAATGGGGTAGTTTCTGTTCCACTAGCTCCTTATCCGTAAGCTCGCCTTCCTGTTTACTAAGCTTATTTTCCTTTTCCTTAATTATTTAATTAATTTCATATAAGCTAGTAGTAAAGGCAATAGTATTAGGTTAAACCAAGTTCTGGTAGAATCCTATGGCGCTAATACAGTAGATGTTAACTAGTGGGAGGTCTATAGGTTTCTTTACGGACTGTTATCAGGCCATATTTTGTGGTTTAGGGTTTGTAATCTTTCTTAGCTCCTATTCTATCTTCTATAAGTTGTCCCTCCGGTCTATATGTTTAGCACAGCGTCTAATACTCCTTGCTATTTTTTGTGGCTGCATAGGGCCTAAGTTCCCTGCGGGGAGCTCTACTAGCTTTTTATTAACTTTTTTAATCTCTGGTGTGGGTAGTATAACATAGGTAGTCTAGGGGCGGCGTAGTATATGGATCCGTTGCGGATTAAGCTGTACGTCCTTTTTAAAAGCCTAGTCTTTACACATAGCATTGGCCTAGTAAATGGTGTTTATCTATAGCCGTATAAGATTTTCTATTATAATGCTGATTTCCTTTATAAAAGAAGGTGTTAGGGGTAGGGTTTTAGGCTAGACAAGCCGTCTACTCTATATGTTAAGCTGTAAGCCTAGATAGGCTAGCTATTTTCTTTTTAAGATTATATTGTGGCTTCCTAGGTCCGTAATAAGAAAGGGGATGTTATACTACCTTCGTCCGTCTACACGGAGGTGAATCCGTAAGATAGTCATAATAGGCGGTCCTATCCGTCCGTTATACCCGCGAATAGGAATTGGTTTGGGCAGTTCTTTAAAGGGTGTATTTAAAAAGTCAGCCAGCTTTACAGCATACTGTATGTCTATTAAGGCAAAGGCATTTGCTCTAGAGTCAGCTAAAGCAGAGGTTAAAACTTAATATCTATTACGGAATAAAGTATAAGGGATAGTATAGCTTCTTCTACTAACTAGCTAACCTAGATTGATATATAACATATCAATTCCTTTTAACCCTAAAGAGGAGTCTTGCTCTAGGGTTCCTCTTTTTCCAACTCTATGCTATCCTCCTGAATTAATAGGACCTCGTTTGTTTTTGCCACTGTTAGGCAGTCTTTTGTAAAGTGGTCTTTCTGGCCGCATAAGAAGTAGGCTCCTTGATTGCTAAGGGCCTGTCTATAGGGGTTGTTATATATAGGTTAAGTATTCGCCGGACCCGCTATGGGGCTAGCTGCACGGCTAGCCGCTAGGTTAACGGTAGGCGGTACAGTTGGTGCTATAGGGGTTGCAGATCTTGCTAGGGCGCTATAGCCCATTCTTATAGTACTTGTGTTCTGGTTGGCAGAGCTTCTAGTCTTATACCACTTAGCACATGCCTTAATTCAGTGGAGGCCCTGGTTAATAGCTAGGCACTAGTCCGTAAGCTCCTTTAGCGTCTATATAGTAGTATAAACCGGGAGTACGGTATGCTATAGGTCTAGGGTAAGCTTGTTAAAGAGGTCTGGCATTAAATCTTCCTAGGGGATTTAAGCCTGTCCGGCTAGGTATAGAAAGCGGGTCTAGAAGACCAAGAAGGTCTCTGTTGTTTTTATATTAAGGGCTTTATAGTTAAGGCGGGCGTTCTGTATCTTATAGGGGTCCTTATAAATGGAAGACAGGTGGTTAATTATCTCTTCTCTAGAGAGGAAGGGGTCTGCTAAGTCCTAGGCATATTACGGACGTAGATGCGTCTATACGTCCCTACTAGTACGGCCGAAAACATAGGCCATTTTAGCTTAGGTAGTAGGGAAGTGGTCCATATTAACTTTAAGCTTGTCTTACAGTTAAATCTTCCAATTATTAAATGTAGGGTTAGTTCCGTCTGTAAGCAATAGGGGGTCCGCAACCTTCGCGGACCGCGATAATGCTAATATAGTACGTTAGGCTAGGGCCTTAAGGACTATAGCAAGTCTCTGGGTGTCTAATGACTCCTTACTAGGTGTAGGGGTGTCTCTGGTTTTAAGTAGCTCTTAAAGCCGTTTAATTTTGGCATTAGCTGCTATAAGCTCTTTCTAGGGGGTTAAGACGGCAACTGTTTTACTATTGGAGGTATTTATAGGTCCTACAGCGGCTTTGCCAGCTGCTGTATTTCTTGGCATGGTGGTAGGGGTATTAGGTAATTTCTAGTATTTGTTTATTTCCTAAGGGTTCTGGTCTGTGCGTGTCCTATTCTTAGGTTTCGCGTTCTATTTGTATTCTTTTGGTTCTTGGGGGTCTGTCCTATCCTTATGGTTCTGGTGATGTCCTTAGGGTCCTGTTCTGTGTCCTTGTCCTGTTTATGGCCTTATAGATATTTTTTAAGTTCCTTCTTAGGAAAGAAGAGTGGTGACGAGCTTTGGATAATGTTAGCGACTCAGTTAATCGAGGCACAAGCACGGCAAGAGGGTCGCGCAAGCCTGTATAATTGGATTGTCTATAAACGAGGATCCAAAGCTAGAGAAAGGAAAGGGGAAGAACGGAAGCACCGCTCGAAGCTATATACAATCATCTGGTCACGTGATGGCAACTTGCGGCAAGTTGCGGCAATTTGCCAGTACCGTTTTCCACCAGCGCCGTAACAGTTTCGTTGGTTTTTTGGTAGTGTATTGACCAAGCGACCCAAACTTTTGACGACTGACTTTAGATTATAACCCGATTAAGGTAATATTTAAGGACCTTAAGGCGTAGGTTAAAAGGAACTATTAACTAGTAGAGACATTTAAGAGCTTTAAGGCGTTTCTATACTTTGCCGTTAATTAATTAATAGGAGCTTATATGGAGGCGTATTATAGAAATATAGGATATATAGTTTAAATCTATCTACTGCCTTAATTATAAGGGCGTAAAGGGGCTTTAGGGAAGATTTAAAGGAACAATATAAATTCTATCTAAATCTAAGGGTATATAGCTCTTGTAGAGAACAAGACATTGTATAAAGAAAAGAAAGGAATAATGAAAGAATCTTATAATTAAATAGTTAGGGGTCTTAGTGGTTAATATATGCGTATATACACACGCGGTCTTCGACGGACTTTGGTAGAATTTAATTAATTTATTAGAACTTAGCAGGAGTTAACAAAGCTAGTAAAATTTAATTAAAGCGTTAAAATTTATCTGTTAAGTGTTCTACTAAGACATTCCTACTATAACTAGGCTAGTCCCGTTATAGTACCCCTCCTTTAGCCAAAGGTCCAAATAATTCAATTTTAGTTAAGACTTATAACTTATTGCGTTTTATATATTTACGTTAATAGCGGTATAGTATTCTACCGATTTTAATTATTAAATAAACTAATTAGGATTTTCCATCCCTAGGATAGAAAATCGCTATTAGCTTGGTTAAGGCAGTAAGCCGAATTAATATCTTTATAGTAGGTCTTAGTAAGGCAAATTAAACTAATTAGATAACTTTAACTAGCAGTCAAAGTTTCTTAGTATCTTATGTGTTATATAACCGTATTATAAACGTTATAATATATTTTAAGTTCTTTTTAAATTTAAGCTTCCTGCTATTATATTTTATATATTTATATTAAGTAGTAATTATTTACCTTTATATCGCGTCTCTTTAGCCAAAGCAGGCCGCAAATTTAACGTGGCCCGCCTCCACGTCGCCATACGGCCAAAAAGACTGAGAGTGCTTGCGAACTTGTCGCAAGCGCGGCGGGACCTAATATATATACTCTTATAGCAAATAATAGTTTTTATAGAATTCTTTTACTAAGGAAGGCGCGTCGGCCTTAATTTATTTATAGGTTTCCTAGGTTCGTATTTTATATCCTTTCCACTTAATAAGAAGTTTAAATTGTTTAGATCATGTTTCTATTATATATTATTAATTAAGTTAATAAAATAAGAGCTATTGCTATTATTAATAATTATAAAAGATAGTAGTAGCACTTTATAAGTTATAGGGTTATTGTCGGTATACTTACTTTATCAACGTGCACGAATATCACTATATTGCGATACGTATGCGGTGTTGAAGTTGGTAGTTATTGTTGTCTAGAAGTAAGGGGTTGCTCTAAGGTCAGGTTAGCTAGCCTCGCTTCGTGGTCTCGTGACCACGTTATATAACTAACATTCCGACACTGGAGCAACTCTAAAAAGAAGGCTAATCTACACTCTAAAGTCAAGTTTACTTCTAGACTATTTGTAGCGTATACGCAATAGCTAGAGATCCAATTAATACACAATAGCTTCCACGCTCCTTTTACAGGTCCGTAATTACATAAATAAACTATGTGATAAAGTTAAGACGTTGCGTAAGGAAAGAAGGTAAGAAAAACGGGAAGAAAGGGTATATATCGTTAACTTAGTTGCTTGGTCAACACGTATATGGGGTAGAATGGGATTTAGGTAGTGGTCCTGGCAGAACTTAGCAGGATTCAGTGGACTTAGCAGAATATGGCAGAATGCCGTAGATTGCCGTTAGGTTGCTATTAGATTACTATAGATTGCCGTTAGATTGCCGTCTTATGGTTAGTCTCTAATTGCTAAGTTAGTGGAAACAGGTGGATGTGTGTAAGGTGTTACGGGGGTATTTTATAACAATAACCCGTGTTACGGCTCGTATAAATGCCTTTGGACCGAAGCTTATAGAATGCTATATTACAAAGATGCTGGGCTAAAGAGAAGAAGAAGAAGAAGAGGAATCGTTAGGGGTAGTAGGTCGACATATCGTGAGGGCCGCTAAGGCGCTAGTAGTAAGCGAGCCAATAGCGATTTTCCATGCCCGGCATAGAAAATCCTAATTGGTTGGTAGAAGTCAGGGTCCGTAGAATACGGTAGGTAGCGTGCCCTAGCACTATCGCAGTCTTGGTTACATCCTAGGAGCTCTTAGGGCTGCTAAGGCTAGCCTTTAGCTAGGCCTTGGCCACCCCTTATAAGCTCCTTAGGCTTGCAGCCTCCTTCCTCCCCTATTAGTTCGTCTCTCTCTCTCCTGTACAAGGGTATTACCTACCCCCTACTGTACGCCCAGGCAATACTTTATAGTTTGTTCGTTCAACCCACCCCTACGGCCCGATTAAGGCAAGGGAACGTCCTCTTGTAGGTATACTAAAATATCTGCCGTGTCCGCCATGGCCGTAGGTTTAGGGTATTTGCGTAGGCGACCTCCGCCTTATTTGGGTTGTGGTAGTTGCGGTCCGTAAAGAAAGTAGTATACACTCTTTAACTAGGGTGTTCCTTCTCCCATATAACGGTTAGCGACTGCAAAGGAACTCCCTGGCTGTCTGTGTATATCTTTGCTACTATAGCAGCCCCCCTACCGCATAAGGTTGTTCCTCCTACCCCTAGGTCTAATTGCTGCTATAGGGTAGGTTGTGGTAGGGTAGACTGCGGTAGGGTAGGCTACGGTAGGGTAGGTTGCTGTTGGCCAGGTTACCAAGGGTTGTACTACTGCTAGGCAGGCTGCTAAAAGTTATATTGTTGCTAGGCAGATTGCTGGGGTACAAATGTAACGGGTGGTTAAGGTGTTGTAGGGGTAGGTATCTATGTTCCGGGCAGTGTTGTAGCTAGGTCGGTATTAGTAGTACCAGAGTGAAGATACTGGGCAGGAGGAGGACCAGGTGGGGTAGTAGGAGTAGTGGGGGCAGCAATTAGGGTAGCTGGCGGTGCAGCGATTGGGACAACTGGCAGTGCAGCAGTTGGAATAGCTGGTAGAATTGGCAGGGCAGCTAGTGGTGGGGTAGGCCTAGGTAGTATTGCAACTATAGCTGTAGGCTGACCCAATAGACCGTTACGGGTGTGGTTCAACCTATCTCGCAGTGTTACCGTAATTAGTGGTTCTGCTAATTCCTTAATGGTTGCTATAATCTCCTTATCTATCTATTGATGCAGCTCTTCCCATTATATAACCTCAAATAACCGTTTAGATATAGTGACTCTGTTGTTATATTTGCCTACATAAACACCTCTTTTAAGGAGATGTCTTCGCAGCTTGGATCTGATATCTGTGCGTATCTTCTTAAAGCTCTCCACCGTAAATCCCTTAAACTGCTCTAGAAAGATAGCCTATAAGCTATTGTCTGAGGTCTTGTGTTAGATATATTGTCATTTCTACAAACTCTACCAGTTCGTCCTTTGTAGCCTCGTTTGCATCAATTCCGTATCCGTATTTACTAGCCATTACGGCCCATTCTTTCTCCGTTAGTTCCATGATTGTAGGTATAAGGGTGGGTATAAGAGTTTGAGGCTTGAGGCTTGAATAGAGGTCGAGGTCGAGGGTTGGGGTTGAGGTCGAGGTCGAGGGCTAAGGTCGAGGTCGAGGTCGAGGTTGAGGTTTAAGGTCGAGGGTCGAGGGTCGAGGTCGAGGGTCGAGAGGTGAGGATGTAGAGGTAAGGGTGTAAGGGTGTAAGGGTGTGTGCGTGTCCCCTTGACAAATCTACAGTTTTTAAAGACTGAAGATTCTTAGCAAAGGTACGATCCTCTAGGCGATCTAACGCGTTAGCAGTTAAGCTAACACGTTCGTCTCAAGCTTTAAGGGTAGCGTAGCTCTCTCTGGTATGTACGTTCTCTACAGCCGTCGGGCCTGTAAAGTGTTCTTAGCAAGACTGCTATTCTCTCAGCGATCTGTTGTATTGGCTATAAGGCCAGTACAAATTCTCTTAAGCTTAAGGGAGGTCGCAATCTTCTCCGAGTAAAGATATAATTCTCTAGGCGATCTGACGCGTCAGCAGTTAAGCTAATACGTGGTCTCGAGCTTTAAGGGTAATATAGCTTTCTCCTTTAACTGGAATAGACAAGGCCAGGTGATCCGTGTACTGTTTCCAGTACGGTTCTCAAGCTCTAGCTTATTGCGTATTTCCTAATCTATACGTCTACTGATTAGTGTTGGTATACTTGCTTTATTAACGTGCACGAATATCACTATATTGCGATACGTATGCGGTGTTAAAGTTGGTAGTTATTGTTGTCTAGAAGTAAGGGGTTGCTCCAAGGTCAGGTTAGCTAGCCTCGCTTCGTGGTCTCGTGACCACGTCACATAACTAACATTCCGACAGTTATCCTTTAAAGGTTATAATAGGCTTATATAAAACATTAGGTGTATTTTTATCTTAGTCAGCCGTTTAAGCTTATAGGCGTATAGGCTTAGTTTCTTCTTAATTTAGTCTAGGTTAATAAACTTCTAATTAAGTTTCTTTAAGGGCTATTAAGTCTATAGGTTTTATATATTTAGGTAAACTATATTTCCTTCTTTAAAGTCCTATACAGGAGCTCGTCCTTTATTTATATGCCATTCCTATACCGTTTAAACGTATATTAATTTACTTTATAATAGTTCCGTTAACTGCTTTATTTAATTAGCGAAGTTATACACGTTAATTAACCAGATCTATTTAATTATAGGTCCTATTATATTAATTTTAGATTATAGTTTAAATCTAAGTTAAGGGTTTTATCTATAGGTTACGTAAAATAGCGTTACGCCTATTAATGCGTTTATTATATTATTTGCAGTAAACTTAGTTAAAGGTAGCCATTTTCCCCAGTCGTCTTATAGGTAGGAGTAGTATATTTATAGGTATTATTTTATAATCGCGTTTATAATTTTAGTTTAACTATTTATCTCTAAATAAAATATAGTTAAGAGTTATATTTAAATACTTAATTATTTATATAGAGCTTACTAGAAGTCTAAAACGAACTAACTTCCTTAGTTAGATATTATTAAGTTAGAAAGTCCGTGTAGCTTAAAGATATACTTAATAAAACATTTGGCTACTAATATTATATTAATTAAGTCTATAGGGATTATATATTATATTTTTATAAAATAGTTAATAACTACTATAATATTTATAAACCTATTACTACTAGGCAAGCCAACTATAAAGTTAATTAAGATATTGCGGCATCTTTATATTGGAATTAGTAGTGGTTAAAGTACTCCTTACTTCTTTATATAAGAAGTCTTTCTATATACGTACATTCTGTATACTTAAACATATTTTTATACGTAGTTGTGTATTATAGGCTAGTAGTATACTCGTTAAATAATCTTATAAGTCTCTATATAGCCAGGATACCCTACTATAGGGGAGTTGTATATAAATTTAAGTATCTTAAATTATAAAGATTCAGAATTTGGAACTACTATATTCTATTAATAGTATAATTAATTATTTTAAATTTCATATTTAGCGAGTGTAATATCCTTATATTATTATTTTCCTATTTAAATCTTTTTATTATATCTATTATCTATAACGTACTCTATGGGTAAGCGGCCCATACAGGTAAGCAGCCCACCTTAAAACCCCACTAAAAACTGGAAAAATTACACCTTAATATCTCTACAACCACTTTATAATAAATTCTAATAATTTGGATTTAGATTTTCATATATAATCTATAGCTTATATTAAAGTTGCATTGTAAATAGGTTAATAGTTTTTAAGATATAGTAATTTGGCCTCGTTTTGGCCTCGTTTTAACATCTAAATTATAATATCTTAAAAACTACTAATCTATTTACGATGCAACTTTAATAGAAGCTGTAGAGTATATATAAAAGTCTAAATCCAAATTATTAGAATTTATTATTAGGTGGTTGTTAAGATATTAAGGTGTGATTTTCCA
>Ga0307507_10010545_pt1 | contig 11916 bp, 15 predicted proteins | sample 7_EM_MG_FD_207223 | JGI IMG/M metagenome (GOLD analysis project Ga0307507, IMG submission 207223) | Populus trichocarpa ectomycorrhiza microbial communities from riparian zone in the Pacific Northwest, United States - 7_EM | ecosystem: Host-associated > Plants > Roots > Unclassified | place...
AAATTGGGTTATATGACTGGAAATGCAAGGCCAAAACTTAAATTAGTTTATACACTGACCATTGCTCTAGTTCTCTTTAGCTGAATATTGCCTACACTGACCTTTGCTCCAATATTGCACTATTTTCTTCTTTTTCGTTCTCTTTTTCAGAAATGCTTTAGTCTTGGTGGTTGGTGTTATTCACAAAAGGTCTGGTTTCCTTTTTGTCTGTTTTTTGAACATGTGAATTATCCAGGTGCTGCAAATATGATATTCATGGCCCTGAAGCAATTTTTTGGGATGATTTAGAATCGAAAATTATGGAGTGTGTCAGAAACACACTGGATAGGCGTGTACAGTTTTATGAGGATGAGATACGTAAGCTCACTGAACAGCGGTTCATGCCAGTCTGGAATTTCTGTAATTTCTTTATATTGAAGGTTGTTCCTTTTCTCAAATTATTTCAATAATCTGATAAAGGTGTTATAGCTACCAGCAGAAATGCCTGATTTGGATTTAAACTGTTGCCCATTTTTTCTTTCTTGTGTATATTTTATTTATCTTGGAAAAGCATATCTATGAAACATTGTCTTATAGTAGCCCATCATTTCTGTTTGTTCACAAAATATCAGTATTGATCCCTAAGAAGATCCCTATACATGGGGAGGCTTAACTCTAAGAAATCTTTTAGTTCCTTGTAGCCATATGCCTCAGTCATGCATAACATTTCTTCAGTTATTCCAGCAATTCTTCCTACCTCTAAATATATGTTCTGTTCTCAGGAAAGCTTGGCTTTTATGTTTGAGATGGCTCATCTTTATGAAGATGCTCTACGTGAATATGATGAATTGGAACTCTGTTATTTGGAAACAGGTAAGCATGTGTGTGCCTGTGCCTGTGCTGTTGTTGTTTGCATGATTTTCCTCCTTGTTTGTTCAAGTACTCAAAACATTTGTCATTCTTCACTGTTTTCAAATTATATTGTAATAGTAATCTTACTTTATTTCTTGTAGATGAGATATTCTTTTTAATAATCTGATACTGCTATATATGTCTATATTTTTCATGTTGAAAGTTTCGTAAAAAATCAAACTAGTGTATTCTTATTGTATTTTGAATGATATATTAAACTGTAATTAGCACTGATCACATGGTCATAGATCTTTTCTCTGCACATCATGATTTCAAATTGATAACTTAATCTTTTGTGTCATGTATGTCTGAGTTTTCTAACCTGAACCTTTATCCTAATTTGTGTTTTTGTTTCGTGTCTAAATTTTTGTACTTGTTGACAAATTCAGAGCATGAATGATAATATTATAGCAATATTTCTGTAATCTTTGATAGAAGCACTGTAACTTCTTGTATTTTACATTTAGGTGTTGAAGAAATATTCAACACTGGAGCTTTCTGAGCCCTCATGATCACTGCTTTGAGTTTTCTTCATACTTATGATTGTTTATATACTTGTAGGAGTATGTGTTTTTAGCATTGATGAATAGCTGAACATTTTATGCTTCCTGAGCAATAATGGACCAATAATTTATACAAATTTGATGCAGTTAATATGCCTGGAAAACAGAGAGAATTTGGAGGAGTAGACCATGGTGATGATTGGGCAGCACTGCTTAATCCTGAAAATAAGCCATTGACGCAGATTGTTCAAGATGATTCATTTAGAGAATTTGAATTTAGGCAGTATCTCTTTGCTTACCAATCAAAGGTATGGAAAGCTGAGAATTATTTCAATCCACTAAAATGGTACAATGATGCAGTTAATTCCAGAATGAAAGAGAAATATTTCTGATTGTTTGCTTTATCAACCACACAGATCTGTTTGTCTATGCCCCACTGCTTTCCTTGAACTTCTTTTTTCATAATTAATTTTCAGGATTCAGTAGTTAATTTAAATATTGCTCATTAGTTGATTTTTGTCCTTATGATTCATAATTGAATAACAGTTTAAGTGGATCTTGGATATGTGCTTGTATTTTTTAAATGCTATTGTTCTGCCCCTCCTTTGTGTGTGTTTGTATGTGTGCTCACATGACCTTTATATGTGCTTGCACACTTTGTGAACATGCTTACACGAGCACGTGCACAGACGGCCTCTGTTCTGTGTGGAGTTTTGGTTGATTTGTGTCACAAGAATCAGTTTTGTAGCCATTTGTTTGAATATTGCATGCTATAGTGTTCTCACACCAAAAGTTCACAAGAGTTTTTCGCCATTATACATTACTCTTCAAGGAATCCAGTTCAATTCCTGGGATTTTTGCTTTAATCTAATTATTCTGTTGGACTTGCAGCTTTTATTCAAGCTGAATCGTCCCTTTGAGGTTGCATCAAGGGGTCATTCATTTATAATTGGCTTCTCAAAGGCCCTCACATTGCATGAGGTATATGATGGTTGTTTCATTAAGTAGTTGCATTGCTGGGTTTTTTTACCATAGTTCAGAGGATTTTATTTCTGATCTCTCTTTTCCCTCTCTTATTGGCACTCCTCTTAGAATATGCTACCTTTTTGTATGCGAGAAGTTTGGGTAATAACTGCTTGCTTGGCTATAATCAATGCTACTGCTTCTCCTAATTACGATGGACTTGTGGCACCTGACATAGAAAAGGAGTTCTACCGCCTCAAGGGTGATCTTTATTCTTTATGTCGAGTTAAGGTAAAAAACTTTCTTCTTTTGGCTCCATTTTCTAAGCAGCAAATGGTGCTGCATCCTTTACCTTTTCAATATTTTTATCCTGTATGAACCTATTCTCTTTTGTCAAAGCAAGAATGACATTTGAAAAAAAAGAAGATTTTTTTTTTGTGCCAGAGACTTGGTACTAAGACTATTGTGCACGACAGTTGTGTTCTTTTGTTACTTCAAATTTTGCTACAGAAAGGGGTTTTATGAAATGCAATTATGACTGTTGCAGTTCATGAGGCTGGCCTATTTGATCGGATATGGAGCAGATATAGAAAGAAGTCCTGTCAACAGGTGAAAAATCGAATTATAAAGTGCAAATCTACTTGTCACCTCTTGTTTATATTCCACTTGGTCCTGTAACTAGAAAGTAAATTTTTCCAGTGTCAAAAAGTTATAATTGAGCTATTTAATCGCATTCATGTTTTGTGTATCTTTTAAATTATTTTCTTTTATTTTTTACAGTGCCTTACTCAGCATGCTACCTTGGCCCAAGCCTCTGGTTTGGCCATCGGTTCCACCTGATGCTTCCCCTGAGGTTCTTGAGAAGGAAAAGGTACGCTTTAGGATGCCGTGTCCAAATTTGAACCAACAGAAGGGCATTGGTATATATTTCTCTTATTTGTTTGTTTGTTTGTTCTCTTACTGTAGGATTGTGTTATTACTGTAGTTTTCTTCTATTTCATACATTGTTTACCTCTTCTGCTAATTACTAAGGGTGACTATCACGAAGTTTGTTGCTTCTAGATGATATAACACTCTTACAAATGAGTGAAAAGGCAATTAATGGTATCTCTACATGGTGAACCCAATTGATAGCCAAACCCAATTGGTAGCTAAACATTTTAGTCCAATTTCTTTATGCTGTAGTTTTCACCTGTTATGCAAAAAATGGCTATTTAAGTTTCCCCTGATAGAATTGACGACCATGTTTATCTTTGTACAGGTGATCCTTCAAGCTACTCCTAAAATCAAACACTTTGGCATCCAGAGGAAGCCACTGCCTCTTGAACCTTCTGTACTTCTGCGAGAGGCTAATCGGCGAAGGGCTTCCCTTTCTGCTGGGAATGTGTTTGAGATGTTTGATGGCCGCCCAACCTTGATTGATGGGTAATGGACTTGGGAATTGAGGCAATATAGTACTATGGGTTCTCCAAGAAGCAAATTTTTTTATTGATATCTCATAATCTTTCATCATTTCTTTTTTTGGTGCATGCCAATTTGATTGTTTATCTAATTGATACATAAATACAGATCAGCTTCAGATGCTTCATCAAGGACCCCCCTATTAAAGAAAATGAATGCGATTTCTATGTCGCGGACTAATTCTTCACCCGGAACTTTTGATGGTTCAGTAGATCGACCTATGAGACTTGCAGAGATTTATGTTGCTGCCGAACATGCTCTGAAGCATACAATTTCTGATGCAGATCTTTGGAAAGCTTTGTCATCTGTAGAGGAGTTTGAGGTATCTATTTAATCCAACATTGACACAGACATGCAATTTTTTTATTTTTTTTTGTGAATGAAAATTTTCTTTAATTGAAAGGAACTACGTAGGAGCTCACCCTACTACGAAGCAAACAAAACAATAGAAAAAAACTCTAGAGCAACTAATGATTAACAGAGTTGCTGAAGTTCATCTGGCACAACTATATCTAGGATCGACAACAGCTTGCTGGAGAATGTTCATTTGAAAAGGCCTGAGCTGCACTGAATAATGACTTGTGCAATCAGAGCTGCATTACCTGGGCTTTCTTCTGTCTCTTTCTTTCCATAGAACATGCACATATCTGCACTAAGCTAATCTCATCACAATGGAAACTAAAATCTTTTGCAAAAGTGCTTAGCATATCATCAACCCAATTCCCAGAATGTCTATTTGCAGAACTAATCTGCAAAATCTTGCTGGTTATTTGAAATTACTTTTCTAAAAGAGTATTGTTTAGACTGCTTGATCATCCTGCAAAGGATCAAGTACCAACTGTTAATTGAAATCTTAACTAAAAGAAGCCAAAGAAAGAATTGCCATTGTAGTGCGAACAGAGACCTTGCCACAGCAAACCATGTGCTTTTGCTTCAAGTTCTCTTCATTTCTGTATATTCATTCATTTTAGTTTTGTGCTTTGATTAAATGCAAAACCTTCTAACCCATGGCATTGTTGTTGTTAAATATTGGAATTCTGTGAACTGCCTACTTCTGACAAGATATTGTCAGTCAATGCCTGGAAACTTTTTGTGTTCAATGGTGAGCCATAGCTATATTGTTAAAAAGATGCATGAGTGATGGAAGATTATTGCTAGATTAAGTTATTTTCAGTGCTAATAGAATGCCAAAAGTTTCAACTGATTTTTCATATTCTTAATAGAATTGAACAGTTGGTAATTCTGAAAGAGATCAGTTCAACGTTATAGTTTGGTAGGTTGTGGATTTTAGTGCTTAGTGGTGAACGTGCTAGTTCATTACCCCCCCTCCCTCATTTCACCAATTTTATGTTCTTGTCATGGCAGCAAAAGTATCTCGAGCTAACCAAAGGTGCTGCTGACAATTACCATCATTCCTGGTGGAAAAGGCATGGAGTTGTTCTCGATGGTGAAATAGCAGCTGTTTGCTTTGGGCATGGAAATTTTGATCTAGCTGCAAAGTCTTATGAGAAAGTTTGTGCCCTTTATGCTGGCGAAGGATGGCAGGAATTATTGGCTGATGTCCTTCCCAGTTTAGCTGAGTGCCAGAAGATGCTAAATGATCAAGCTGGCTATTTAGCATCTTGCGTGAGATTGCTGTCTTTAGATAAAGGTTTATTCTCAACAAAGGAGCGCCAAGCATTTCAGGCCGAGGTTCTTCGTCTTGCACACAGTGAGATGAAGGACCCTGTGCCCTTGGATGTTTCATCACTGATTACGTTTTCTGGAAATCCTGGACCTCCCTTGGAGTTATGTGATGGGGATCCTGGTATTCTCTCTGTAACTGTTTGGAGTGGCTTTCCTGATGATATAACTCTTGATTCACTTAACCTCACTTTGACTGCTACATTTAATGCTGACGAGGGTGCTAAGGTACAATTTTCTTGGACATTGATAGTTGTTAATTGATTCTATAGAGCAGATATGATATGTACAGAATTCTTCACAACTCAAGAAACTTTCTCACATTTCAGGCATTAAGGAGCTCTACTGCCACCATACTGAAGCCTGGTAGGAATACCATTACCCTTGCTTTACCTCCTCAAAAACCAGGTTCCTATGTCTTGGGGGTTCTTACTGGGCAGATTGGTCAGTTGAGATTTAGATCTCATAGTTTTTCAAAGGTTGGCCCAGCGGACAGTGATGATTTCATGAGTTATGAAAAACCCACTAGACCTATACTCAAGGTATTGGTTTTGTGTTTCATACAAGGACCATGTGTTCTGGTCATTCCATTTGGTTAAATAGGTGCATTGTATTGCTTATCTAATAAAGCCCTTCTTTCTTAGGTTTTCAAACCAAGACCACTAGTTGATCTTGCTGCAGCTATTTCATCTGCTTTACTGATAAATGAAACTCAGTGGGTTGGGGTTATAGTACGGCCTATTGACTACTCTCTCAAAGGTGCTGTCTTGTATATTGATACTGGTCCAGGTCTGAATATTGAAGAGTCGCATGTCATTGAGATGGAGACCCGTGTCAATATATCACAGAGCAGTGCTGAAATGACAAACTCTAATGGCACACAAAAGGATTGTTCTTCAGCTTCTAAAAAAGAATTTCAGCAGTTAAAACTTCAAGATGGTAGAATAGAGTTTCCTGCTTGGGCAAGTGATGTAAATTCTGTTCTCTGGATTCCTGTTCGTGCAATCAGTGACAGGCTTCCTAGAGGGTCATCCTCAGGTGATAATAATGATTTTCAGCTTTTTGTTGAGTCTATAAATTTTTGCATGTATACTTTCTGTTGTATCCGATGATGTTCCTGTCTTGTAATATATTTCCTTTTGTGGCAGTCACCCCTCAGAAACAAAGCAATCTAGATGGCATGAGGACAATTGCTTTGAAACTTGAATTTGGAGTATCCCACAACCAGATATTTGAAAGGCATTGTCATTGTCCATCACTTCCCTGATTATACTGCTGATAATAAGTTATTTTATGTTTTTGTTTTTCTCATTCCCTCACCTATAAAAAGTATTAAAATATGTTATTTAATCATCCAAACATGAAAAATCATATTGCCTTGATCTGCAGAACTGTAGCAGTACATTTCACTGATCCTTTCCATGTGAGCACACGTGTTGCAGACAAGTGTAATGATGGTACTCTGCTGTTGCAGGTATGCTGCAAATATGTTAAGCTGGGATGTTTGTTACCCACCAAACTGATGCATTCTCAAACTGTTGACATTTTGAGGGAGACCATCTTAGCCAGTTCTTATTTCATGCTATGATAGAATTATAAATATCACAAATTATATTTATTATGTTCCTTTTCAATTTCATTTGAATTTCAGAATAGTTTGTGTTGCTTCCAGGTGATACTGCATTCCCAAGTGAAGGCTACGTTGACCATATATGATGCTTGGCTTGAGCTTCAAGATGGATTTATTCATACTGGACAAGGAACTGGAAGACCAACTTCAAGCTTCTTCCCGCTCATGATTTCTCCAACCTCTAGAGCAGGAATCATGTTCAGTATTCGCTTGGGAAAAGTAATTGACAAAGGTATAGATCTTTTTATTGTATTTAAAAAGAATTTCTTGTACTCATAGCTGGTCCTTAGTCAAACATACACCTCATTCATTCACAAAGCATGCTATTATGTTGAAACTGTGCATTGAGCTTTTAATGTCATTAGTGCTATGTTTGTTTCCCGGAATTCACTTTCCAGGAAACCACTTTCCAAACTTTCTTTTGTTTGTTTGCTATTAGAAAAGTTGGTCAACGGAAAACACTTTCCAGTCAAAGGAAAATTTGGCTTGGTTTCCAGGAAAGTGTTTTCCTGGAAAATTTGGGCGGAAAACACTTTCCGGAAGTTGTGAAAAATTTAGAAATGTCATATTATTTGCTGATTATATCAAATTTGATCCTCAAACTTTTGATTGCCATATATATTTTGTTTTAAATATTTATTTTTCAATTTCATCTCTTAAAATTTAGTTTTTATATTAACTTTGGTCCTCATTTTTATAATTGTTATTTGCTTTTCCCTTATCATTTTTTTATTGAAATTTTTTATATATCAAATTTGGTCCTCATTCTTTTGATTGTTACTTATTTTATTTGAAATAATTTATGAAATGTTGATTATTATTATTTTAATTTCTTCATCTTTTATTTTTTTTATTTGATCTCTATTATTTTGATTATTATTTATTTTATTTGAGATAATTTATGAAATTATATTTTTTTTCAATTTCATTCTCATTCAACTTTTTAATTTGTAAGATTTGTTCCTCATTATTTTAATAAACTTGAGAAAAATAAAACATTAATAAGTTATTTTTCAGCTCATTTTCCATGACATAATCAAACACTGGAAAATGTTTTCCAACTTATTTTTCATTACACTACCAAACATCAGAAAATAATTCACTTTCCCGGAATTCACTTTTCAAAAGAAAACTACTTTCCAGCAAACAAACGGGGCCTAGGAGAGTGTCTTGCTTAGTCATATTTACTCATGGAGAATTTTCCTGTTTTCTAGAAAACAGAGAAATCATGTTTACTGATTATTGTTTATCGGAAATGCGTGTTTTCAATTTTCTAGGAAGATTGAAAAATACTGTAAGTTTCCAAATTCTCCACTTTAGGAAATTAGGGCCTTGTTTGGTTCGTCAGTTAGTTAATCTCTTGACCATTTATCCTTTTAAGGACAATCCAAAGAAGGCCCTTGTTTTCAATTTCAAGAGCTATTAATTTGTGGACGCAATTTTTAGTTTTCTTTGGAGGAATTATTTTAGAACAAAGATGAAAAGCAGATATGGAAATTGGAAAATTGTTTTCTGAAAAGCAAACACAAATGTTTTTAGTCATTCTATATTCTTTCCCACCTTGCTTTTTCTCCTTGTTTCTTATTTTGAGAAAGAAAGGTAGTCAACTTGTTCTAATGATTCCGCCTCTGGTACACTCTTATGAACCTTTTAATTTCTTCTGTTCAGGGGTAAAGCTGTTCAGGGCTCTTGTCATGGAGCCCTGAATGATTTGATGTCAAGATTGAACATTTGAATTGTTTGTATCCCCTAGCTGTGGTTTAGTCAGGATAATGTTGTACTTCTTGGTTTCAATTGAAGTTTTAATTTTCCCTTCCTACATTTGGCTCTTGTTGATACACGTTATGTGCACACTGCATACTTTCATCGGTTGCTTTTTTGTATTTTCAGTGCATCATGTCTTAAAAATTCTCTTGGATTACAGATGAAGTGGAAGCACTGCAGACAGAGAGCATACTAAATATCCGATATGGAATTTATGGTGAGCGAACAAACGGAGCACATCCTCCTGTTTCCGTGGATGGCATTGAACCTGAGGATGCCAGGCAGGACTTGCTATTCAAGAGTGCTATTGTACTGCAGAGACCAGTGCTTGACCCATGCCTGGCTGTTGGTTTTCTTCCTCTTCCTTCAACTGGCCTCAGAGTTGGACAACTCATCACCATGCAGTGGAGAGTTGAAAGATTGAAGGGCCTGGAGGACAATGGAATTTCTGAACACAATGTAAGTCTTGATGGAAATTTAAAATAAGAAGTTCCTGCAACTATCATGAAGTTACAACAACATTTTCTCACATAGGTGTTATTGTCGTGATTATTATATACTTGTTACTTTTGTTCTTTTTAGTGCAAGTATTAGTCATGGTATTAGTGTTAATATTAGCACTGGTTTTACCCGCAAGTGCTTATTGCTAATGCATCACAGGACTAAGCAAATTCATTGTTCTGTTATCTCAGGGTATTTGCTTTAGTCATTTCAGTTGGAGTGGTATATTACCTGTTCCTTTCCCTGAACTGAGAGGAAAAAGAGCATTGGCATGGTCATTGTTGAATTGGATGTGATTTGTTGCCCTAAATTGCTTATATATTTTTCAAACAAAAGTTGCAGTATTTATTTATTTATTTATATATTTGGTACAAGTTGCATATATCTCGAACCCTTGTTAGTACTGTGATTTTTATTTTTGGTTTTCTCGCCTCCTTTTGACATCCCTTCTTTCTGAAACTGGGAAAGAAAAGCCAATGGATTTTATATTCTCAGTTTTGAATTTTTGCAATTAAAAAACTTTCATTCACAAAGCATTGCTGTTTCTCTTATTTGAGATGAATTTCTGTTTGCCTGCTCTTTTTTTCTTTTACTTTTTCCCCCCCTTTTTTGCTCACTCATCTGTGATGCAAAAATTTTAAAATGGCTAGAACATATGATTCTACTGTTTGTTGCCAATTCTTTTTTTTTTTTTTTTCTCTGCAATCAGCTCAAAGTTTAGTGTAATGAATTCAAACTTTGATGATATCACTGCTGACCTTTGTTTTCCGGGGACTCCTGATGTCAGACTTGAGATGTTAAAATCTCGAGAGAATGTGAGGCAGAACATAGGAACCTTGCAATTCTCACCTTTGTGTATATCAGTTAGATGATGTAAATCATGTTGTTCCATGCAATGAATTCATAAATACTCTCTGCTATTTGTGCAACAGGGTGAGGTGCTGTATGAAGTCAGTGCAAATTCTGAAAATTGGATGCTTGCTGGGAGAAAGCGCGGACATGTTACTCTCTCAACAATCCAAGGTTCCTAAACTACTTCAGTTCTGTCATCAATATTTGTTAGATGAAATATGTAGTGGCTTACAGGTTCCCTTTTCCCGTTTCCTTTATATTGGACAGGTTCAAGAATAGTCATCTCAGTATTATGTGTGCCGTTGGTAGCTGGTTATGTCCGCCCTCCTCAACTTGGGCTACCAGATGTTGATGAGTCAAATATAAGCTGCAATCCTCCTGGGCCCCATCTGGTTTGTGTCATGCCTCCAGCTCTCAGCTCCTCCTTCTGCATTCCGCCTTGATTGTTATTAGTTGATGCATTCCAGTTATTCTGGAAATGGTCGGATAGCCATTTCAATTCAATCAAATTACAAACACGGTAATATGTTAAGCATCCAGTTTTGCTTACCCTGAAACCTGTAAATTTGTAAGTTCCCGAAAGTTCGAGAATCAAGAACAGTTAGTTGAGTCGGAGTGAATTTTGATAGGGTTAGGCTTCTTTTTTTCTTAGTAGTGCCGTTTGCTATGTAAAGTCCTTGCTTTTGTATAGTGGAACTTCGTATTCACGTACACCATGCAAATCAAAGCCTGACAGAGTCAACTTTTTATTTCTCGTTCATTCTCCCTTTTTTCTTTTTGATAAAACTATATTAATGACAATTTTTTTTAATTTTCCAGGATACATTGAATTTACACGACTGATATGGAGGTTTTGCAGATATTGCTTTATCTTCGAAACAATCGTCATTTTTTAGTCTTTCGAACAGAGGACAATACACGAATAATAAGTGACAAATACTGTTGTTGACTTCTAGATGGAGATAATGGCTTCTTCCATCTTTTTGTAGATACCTTGCCATTCGTGAGAAGCTCTTTGCAGCTTCACTTCCAGTTCTGGAATTAACTATCCGTGCGTCAAAGCAGACTTCTGTCTCATCCATATCATATCCTTGCCGTGGGTGTTCTCCAACCCAGTTGAGCTAAAGACGCTTTTCCCATCCTGACACTCAAGTATACATGGTTTACAAACCCTCCAATTGACTCTATGAAATCAGCACTTTCCCCAATCTGCTCTACGTAAAGAGCACTTTTTTACAAGGGCAGCATTGTGAAGTGTGTAAAAAAAAAAAAAATATTTTGTTACCAGCCATGATAGTTGCTGAAATTACAGAGATAAGCAAGACAGCTAGCAAGGGAAACTTATTTGGCCTTTCATCCAAGCAATTTTAGTTTTACAGCCAAAACTTAAGGATTTTTTTTTTTTTTTCAGTTCCTAGAATGATCACTTGATGCCTTCACTTTACTTTCTCCGGAGGCTTTGTTCCTTCTCCACACTTGGCCGATTGTCCTTTAGTATTGCTTTAATTTCTTTAACGCTGCATGCATCTCTTCCCAATTTTATTTGCACGTTCTCCCCAAACTTCAATTCTTTAGGTTTCTGGTGATCATTCCTGGGGAGTGAGCTTGGTTGCTTCTCAAATCTCTCTAGACCTGCGATAAAAAAATGGCGCAAGTGGGAGTGAGGAA
>Ga0307507_10010546_pt1 | contig 11916 bp, 15 predicted proteins | sample 7_EM_MG_FD_207223 | JGI IMG/M metagenome (GOLD analysis project Ga0307507, IMG submission 207223) | Populus trichocarpa ectomycorrhiza microbial communities from riparian zone in the Pacific Northwest, United States - 7_EM | ecosystem: Host-associated > Plants > Roots > Unclassified | place...
GGGGGGGGGGGGGGGCGGGGCAGGGGGGGGGGGGGGGGGCCGGGCTTCCGTCGGCCGGGCCGGTCTCCCGTTACGGAACCGTAGACACCGCCCCGGCCAATCCCGCCCTGTCCCCGCACTATTCTCGGTCTGTCGTGGAGCACGGGGGTGCGACCGGGGCGTGACCGGGGAATTCAGGGGAGGCGGCGCGGTCATGGAGAAACTGGGGGCGGGCGATCCGCAGCGGATCGGGGCGTACCGGCTGTTGGCCCGGCTGGGCGCCGGTGGCATGGGGCACGTATATCTGGCCCGCTCCGACCGGGGGCGCACGGTCGCCGTGAAGCTGGTGCGGGAGGACCTCGCCGCGCAGGAGGAGTTCCGGGCGCGGTTCCGGCAGGAGGTGCGGGCCGCGCGCCGGGTCGGGGGCCACTGGACGGCGCCCGTGCTGGACGCGGACACCGAGGCCGAGGTGCCGTGGGTGGCCACCGGGTACGTCGCCGGGCCGAGCCTGCAACAGGTCGTCGGGCGCGATCACGGGGCGCTGCCCGAGCGCTCGGTACGGATCCTCGCGGCCGGTCTCGCGCACGCGCTCCAGGACATCCACGCCGCCGGCATCGTCCACCGCGACCTCAAGCCGTCCAACGTGCTGGTGACCATCGACGGCCCCCGTGTCATCGACTTCGGCATAGCGCGGGCCCTGGAGACCCAGGCCGGGGACGGGCTCACCCGGACCGGTTCGCTGGTCGGCTCGCCCGGTTTCATGGCGCCGGAACAGGTGCGGGGCGACCGCGTCACCCCGGCGAGCGACGTCTTCTGCCTCGGCTCCGTCCTCGCCTACGCCGCGACCGGCACCCTTCCCTTCGGCAACTCCAGTAGCGGCGTCCACGCCCTGATGTTCCGCATCGCCCAGGAGGAACCCGATCTGTCGGGCGTCCCCGAGGGCATCGCCGACCTCGTCCGCGACTGCCTCCGCAAGGACCCGGCCACCCGCCCCACCCTCCACCGCATCCTCGACCGTACGGGCGCGGAGGACACCGTCTCCGGCGGCCGCTCCCGCGACCCGTGGCTGCCGGGCACGCTGGTCGCCCAACTCGGCCGCCACGCCGTGCAGTTGCTGGACACGGAGGACCCGGAGACGGCGGAGCTGCCGAGGATCGACCCGGGGAGCGCGGAGCCCGAGCAGGCGGATGTGGAGCGCGTGGAGCCTGAGCGGGCGGAAGCGGAACGGGCTGAGCTTGAGCGGGCGGAAGGGGAACGGGCGGAGTTGGAGAAGGCCGCGCCTGGTTCGGCTGCCGCTGCTGCTCCCGCCGCCGCTGCGGCTTCCGCCCCTGCTGCCTCCGCCCCTGTTCCCCCTCTCCCTCCCACTCCGCCTCCCGCCCCTGTTTCCGCCCCCACTCCCACCGCCGTGGAGGAGAAGCCGGACCTCCTCCACATCCCGCCCGCCACCGTCTCCGAGGCCTCCCCGGAGCACGCCCCGGCCTCCGACGACTCCTCCCCGGTGCCGCCCGCGCCGACGCCCGACGACCGCTTCCCGGCGGAGGTCGAGGTGCCGGCCGGAGCGCCCCGTACCCCGACCGCGCAGCCCCCACAGCCCCCGCACCCGGCCTACGGTTACCCGCAACAACATCCCCAGCCCTCCACCGCCTACGGCCCCCCGCCACCACCGCCCGACACCTATCCCCAGCCCCCGGCCCGCCAACTCGTCGGCTGGGGCGGGCAGGTGCCGTACAACCCCTACCCCCACAACGGCGGCCTCGGCGCCACCCCGCCCTACGGTCCGGGGCCGGTCGGGGCGGCTCCGCTGTACGGGGAACCCCAGCCGCCGCGCCGGAACGGCAGGTCGACCGCGCTGCTCGTCGTGGTCGCGCTCGTCGTCGCGCTGGGGGCGGGCGGTTCGGTGTACGCGCTGATGAAGAGCGGCGGCGACGGCAGCCGTACGGCGGCCGGTCCGGGCGGTCACGCCAGCAGCGCCGCGCCCACGACCCCGGGGTCGACCGCGACCAGCGGGAAACCGTCGGCGTCCGCCTCGCCCTCGGCCACACCGACCGGCAAGGGTGCCGTGCCCAGCGGATACCTCGGCACCTGGAACGCGTCCATCGACAACGACACGGGCCACAACACCCGCCAACTCACCATCCGGCAGGGGAAGGTGGGGGATCCCGTGCTCACCCTGGTGGCGGACGGCCCGAACTACCACTGCGAGTTCAGCGCCGACCTGACCCAAGAGCCGGGCGGCGAGAGCCCGTTGGCGATCGGCGCCTCCACCGTCACCTCCGGGAAGCCGCTGTCGTCCTGCAACCCGGGCTCCGCCACTGAGATCACCCTGCTGTCGGACACCACGCTGGAGCGCGTGAGCACCAGCAACGGGGAGAAACTGACGTACACGAAGGCGGGCTGAACACCGGGCTGAACGTCGAGCTGAGCGTCGGGCTGGAGTTCACCTCACCGGGGCTCGGGTGGCCGCTGCCTCGGCATGTTCGGTCGGCTGCCGCCCCCCGGCCCACCCGGCCCTGGCGGCTGCGGGAACCTGCCCTGCACGACGGTCCCCTCCTGCCGGCTGCCGGGGACCGCCGCCGACTGGATGCCCAGTGGCCCCGACCCGGTCCGGAACTCCACCATCCAGTCGGCCGTCTCCACCCGGACCAGTTCCGTCACGTCCTCCGAGAAGCGTCGCAGCACCCCCAGACACCGGTCCGCGGCCTCGCTCGCCGTGCCCTCCGCGGGGCCCAGGAACTCCCGGACGCCCTCCGACGCCCAGTCGAACTGGAGTGCCTGAAGACGCCGCTGCACGGCCTGCGCCGTAGCGACGTCCCGCATCCAGCCGGACGTCATCCCGAAGAACCGGTCCCCGGCCACGCACGCCACCCCCAGCAGCAGCGCCAGATAGCCCCAGGAGGCCAGCCCACCCGCCACCCCGGCCAGGTCCAGCAGGGGCAGCGCGACTCCCGTCACCGCGCCCAGCGCTGCGCCCGCGCGCAGCACCCGCGCCCCGCGCCGCTTCCACACCCGCTCGGTGAGATACCGGGCCGCCGTCTCCAGCGCCCCGCGCTCGACCCACCGGTAGAGCTCGTCCAGCCGGGCCGTCGGCTCGCCCCAGTCCCCGAGCGGAAACGTCCGCCCGGCCAGATCGCCACCTTCGGGCTGAATCTCCGGCTGACCCACCCGGCACTCCCTTACGTCGTGTGACACCTGATGCTGATGTGCCGGACCCTTCCTACCGCGCCCCTTCCTACCGCCCAATGGGTGGCGAAGGATCTGGTTTCACCTCTTTTCCGCCCGGAAGTGGGTCTTGATCAGGTATAGGACACGATGAAGACTCACTCGAAAGAGTGCCGAAGCGATGACTGCCCGGACCACGTAGGCTCGTGCCGAGCGGGCGGAACCGCGCCTGTACAGCCGTACGAAACCAGGAGCTGATCGTGATTCCCGGTGGTGGCCAGCCCAATATGCAGCAGTTGCTGCAGCAGGCCCAGAAGATGCAGCAGGACCTGGCGGCCGCGCAGGAGGAGCTGGCGCGGACCGAGGTCGACGGACAGGCGGGCGGTGGGCTGGTCAAGGCCACCGTCACCGGCTCCGGCGAGCTGCGCGCGCTGAAGATCGACCCGAAGGCGGTCGACCCGGAGGACACCGAAACCCTCGCGGACCTCATCGTCGCGGCCGTCCAGGCGGCCAACGAGAACGCGCAGACCCTCCAGCAGCAGAAGCTCGGCCCGCTCGCGCAAGGACTGGGCGGCGGCAGCGGTATCCCGGGTCTGCCTTTCTAAGACAGGCCGCGGCCAACTACGGTACGTACGTGTCACGCGTACCGCATGACTCCACGGAAGGGCAGGCAGTCCGTTGTACGAAGGCGTGGTCCAGGACCTCATCGACGAGTTGGGGCGACTCCCCGGCGTCGGTCCCAAGAGCGCGCAGCGGATCGCCTTCCACATCCTGCAGGCGGAGCCGACGGACGTACGACGGCTCGCGCAGTGCCTGATGGAGGTCAAGGCGAAGGTCCGCTTCTGCGCGACCTGCGGAAACGTCGCGCAGGAAGAGCTGTGCGGCATCTGCCGCGACCCGCGCCGCGACCTCACGGTGATCTGCGTGGTCGAGGAGCCGAAGGACGTGGTCGCGGTCGAGCGCACGCGTGAGTTCCGCGGCAAGTACCACGTCCTGGGCGGCGCGATCAGCCCGATCGAAGGCGTCGGACCCGACGACCTGCGTATACGAGAACTTCTCGCGCGGTTGGCCGACGGTACGGTCACGGAACTGATCCTTGCCACGGACCCCAATCTGGAAGGCGAGGCCACGGCCACGTACCTCGCCCGCATGATCAAGCCCATGGGCCTCAAGGTCACCCGCCTGGCCAGCGGCCTCCCGGTGGGCGGCGACCTGGAATACGCGGACGAGGTGACCCTCGGCCGCGCCTTCGAGGGGAGACGACTCCTAGATGTCTGACGCCACGCTGCATGCCACCGATCCGGACCCGGACGACTTCGCGGTCCAGATCGCGGACCAGATCGAGAGCTTCCTGGTGGCCGTGTTCGAGGTAGCGAAGGGTGAGGACCCGGACTCCGCGGTCCCCTTCCTCCTCCTTGAGGTGTCCCAACTCCTCCTGGCGGGCGGCCGGTTGGGCGCGCACGAGGACATCCTCCCGGACGAGCGCTACGAGCCCGACCTGGGCCCGGAGCCGGACGTGGACGAGATCCGCGAGCGCTTCGCGGTGATGCTGGAGCCGATCGACGTGTACTCGGAGGTCTTCGACCCCTACGAGCCGCGCAAGGCCCCGGTACCGGCCCGTATCTCCGACGACCTCGCCGACGTCATCACCGACCTCCGCCACGGCATGGCCCACTACCGCGCCGGCCGCACCACGGAGGCCATGTGGTGGTGGCAGTTCTCCTACTTCTCCAACTGGGGCTCCACCGCCTCGGCAACCCTCCGCGCCCTCCAGTCCCTGGTAGCCCACGTCCGCCTCAACCAGCCCCTCCCGGAACTGGACGGCCTGGACACGGACGTGAGCGTTATGGGCGACGAGACGCTGGAGTTCGAGGCGGGCGCGGTGATGGCGGAGGAGATCGGGGAGCCGCTGGGGATCAGGCCGGTGAAGTAGTCAATCAGCGGTCTTTTCACGCAGGTTGTGGGGTGCGGCGGGTACGCTGCGCCCCACATTGCGTGTACGGGGATGTGCGGGTACGGGGACGAGGGGGACGCCCGATGGCGGACGAGGTATGGATGGGGTTGGCCGAGGCGATCGGGGCGATCCGCGCGGAGCTTCAGCAGGCGGCGCGGGACGGAGCGGGGCAGGAGATCCAGTTCCGGACGGGGCCGGTGGAGATCGAGTTCGCCGTGGACATGAAGAAGGACGGGGAGGCACGGGCGAAAGTCTTGGTGCTCCCGTTCGGCGCGGAGGCGAAGGCCTCACGATCAAAGGGCACGATGAGCCGCGTGAAGCTCACGCTCCAGCCGGTCGATGCCGAGGGCGAGGATCGGCGTATCGCGGACGACTCCGGGGAACGCCCCAAGTAACGGGGAGCACGGGGGTGTTGGCCTGTGGCTGTGGACGTGCGGCGGGTCGTGGAGATCTGGAATCCGGTCGGGAAGTGTTCGGGGACCGGGTATCTGGTTGCGGACGACATTGTCCTGACGGCTCTTCACAATGTGCTGGGCTGTGGGGATTTGGAGGTCAGGGGTCTCGACGGTGATTCCACATGGCTTGCGGCGGAAGTGTTGTGGCCACTGACAGAGCCACCCGATCTGGAGCGGGAGCCGCAGGCGGACGGGGCGTTGGTCAGGATCACGGGTCCGGGATGGCTCCCGCCGGTGGGTACTGAACCCGTCCGTTGGGGCCGGATCGACGGCGGCCCGGTCGTCCCGGACGAGGGGCGGCTTGCGTGCGTCGCGGTCGGCTTCCCCAGGTCCGAGGTGCGGGACGGCATCCGGGACACGAAGGAGATCCGCGGCCACATCGAGAGGCTGACGGGGCTCAAGTCGGGTGGGCTGATCACGGCGTACGTCGACCTGGTCGCCGTGCCCGGCAGGCGGGACGAGAAGTCGCGGTGGGCGGGGGCGTCCGGGGCGGCGTTGTTCGTGCGGGGGCGGCTCATCGGGGTCGTGACGACCGATCGGCGGCGGGATTACGACGGGGATCAGCTGACGGCGGTGTCGGTGGTGGGGTTGGCGGCGCGGCCCGGGTTTGTGGCGGCGGTGGGGGAGTTGGTTCCGGAGGACGTTGCGGCTGCTGATCGCGAGGGGGCGCGGCGTACGGCGTATGACGTCGAAGTCCCGCCAGGTGTGAACAATCTGCCCGAGCTGCCGTCGCTGATATTCGTCGGCAGGGCGGAGGTGATGGCCGAGCTGGAGTGGGCTCTGTCGGCGGAGTCGCAGACGATCACGCAGACGGTGCATGGGCTTGGGGGCGTCGGGAAGACGACTCTCGCTTTGCACTACGCGCATGATCATGCGGGGGCGTATCGGTTGGTGTGGTGGATTCGCTCGGACAGGCCTGAGCTGATCGAGGCGGGTTTCGCGGCGCTCACTGTGCGGCTGCGGGGCGAGGAGGCGACCGGCCTCACCACCAAGCAGGCCGCCGAGTGGGCGGTGGGATGGTTGCAGACACACCCTGGGTGGCTGCTGGTTTTCGACAACGCGGAGAAGCCGGGGGATGTGCATGCCTGGACGGGTCAACTACGGGCATCCGGGCGTCACTTGATCACGAGCCGATACAAGCGGGGTTGGGTGTGCGAGCCGATCTCGTTGCATGTGCTGGACCAGGAGGCTTCGCTGGCCCTCTTGGCGGGTCTCATCGGGGGCAGCGAGGACGAAGAAGACGAGGCCCGCGCGCTGGTGGAGGAACTCGGTCATCTGCCGCTCGCCCTGGAACAGGCTGGTGGCTTCATCGCGCAGAGAGAGGTCTCGATCGCGGCGTACCGGGCCATTCTGGAGCAGTATCCGGCGCGTGCGGCGGCTGCGGCACCGGGCGGCTTTGACCCTGCGCGGACGGTCGCGCGGATCTGGCGCATCACGCTGGACGTGCTTGAGGAGCAGGATCCAAGGGCGGTGGAGCTCTTGCGGATCGCGGCGTGGTACGCCCCGACAGGCATTCCGCGATCTCTGTTCGAGCCGCTTGCCGAGGATCCGGTCGATCTTGCCCAGCTTCTGGGGCTGTTGGCCGACTACAACATGATCACGCTCGACCGGGCGGGGGTCGGCATCCACCGCCTGGTCCAGATGGTGGCCCGCACGCCGATTCCGGATGATCCTCATCGGAGCCCGGAGCGGATCGCGGCTGCGGGGCGTTGCGCGACGCGGTTATTACGGGCAGGGGTTCCAGCGAGTCCCGGCCTGAAGATCGAGACATGGCCGACCTGGAGGATCGTGCTTCCGCACGTAGAAACATGTCTTGATCTGTCCGATCCGGCAGAGGACACTGCCGCCAGCATCATGATCCTTACCTGGGCGGGTGAATTCCTCCGGGAACACGGGAAGTTGAGCCAGGCTGTCGCATATTTCGAACGGTCGTTGGCAGCAGCTGTCCGGTTGTTCGGGACGGAGCACCGGGTCACGTTGACCGCGCAGAACAACCTTGGCGAGAGGTACCTGGACGTCGGGTGCGTGGTGCCTGCGATCGAATTGCACGAGCGGACGTTGGAGACCCGTGTCCGGCTACTGGGTCCAGATGACCGGGACACGCTGGCCTCGCGGGTCAACCTCGCGAACGCATACGAAAGAGCGGGCAATATGGTGGGGGCGATTCCGCAGTTCGAGCAGGCCTTGAGTGCCCAGGTGCGGGTGCTGGGTGCGGACCATAGGGAAACGTTGGCCACTATGGCCAGCCTGGTCGAAGCGCTTCGGGCTGGCGTGGGGCCAGCGCGGGTGATCCCGTTGTTGAAACAGGTGCTGAGGGAGCAGACGCGGGTGCTGGGTGCGGATCATCCGGATCCGCTGCTCACACAGCGCAACCTGGCCATTCTGCACCGGGAGGCGGGTGATCTGGAACGTGGGATCACGCTGTTGGAGCAAGCGTTGGCGGACTGCCTCCGGGTGTTGGGTGAAGATCACGCCGAGGCGACGGCTGTCCGGCATCAGCTCGCGGAGGCTTATGCGGAGGCGGGCGATACCGCGCGGGCGATACCCCTGTTCGAGCAGACGCTTGAGGGCCTTGCGTGGACGCTGGGCGAGGATGACCCGAAGGCGTTGAGCGCACGGGGCAACCTTGCGTACCTGCACAAACTGAGTGGCGATATTCCGCGCGCCATCGCCTTGTTCGAGCGGACCCTGGCCGGATGCCTCCGGGTTCTGGGTGAAGACAGCTCGACGACACAAGACGTCCGCCGCAATCTGGAAGAGATGCGCGCCCAACAGGGGCCTTCGAAGTCGAGCGGTGCTTGAGTCGCCGCGGTATGGTCCCGGGCATCGCCTGGATTACTGATGGCACAGAGCTACCAATCGCTCATGGCGAGGCTACCGCTCAACTTCGAAGACCCTTCAACGGTCTTGTTCCGACCCCTTGTTGACGCCGGTGCCGGGAGCGACCGACTGCTCAGGGAGCCGCTGATCATCCCGGAGTCGACGCGTTTTTCCGGTATCCACCCGGGGCTACAGAGTCCCCTTCAACTCGCCGGTGACGGGCCCGGGCGCCATGTCCAGTGCATGCTCGGGACACGCGTACAGGGCGACTCCAGGACCGCTGGCACGCTCGATGTGGCGGATCAACACGCCGGCCACGGTCCAGCGACCGCAGCGACAACACGGCGCACTATGAGCGGGCGGAAGCTCGCTGGTCAGACCTTCGGCAGTCACGCGGCCACCATCCCGGCAGCCTTGAACGCGGAAGCGGGGAACGGCGCCCCCTCGTACGTGTAGGGATAGTCCACCCCCATCGTGGCGAGCACGGCAGCCCGCCGCCGCTCACGGCACAGGCGGAGTTCGAGGGTGGTCTCCGCCTGCTGTCGGAACAGCTCTTGTGCTTCCTCTTTGGTCGGACCCGTCCACGGGCGGGACCACGGGCTGACCGGAGTGGCGGATTCAGGGGTCGGTCCACTGCGTTCGGCGAAGAACGCGGCGGAATGGCGTCCGGGATTGGCCCGGCGGCTGCCGAGCAGTACGGAACACACCAGGGCAAGGGCAGCGGCGATAGCATCGCGCATGGTCGTTCAGCTCCTAGATGGCTGATCGGCTGAGCCCCGACGGACCGGGCCTAATCGGTCTGTCGGGGCGTTCTTGCCTCCGAAGGTAAGGCAACTCCTCTACCATCGTCTATATACGTATGGAAACGGATCCAAGCGTGGCTGGTTGTCTACGCTTCGTCCATGAGTCCGACCATTGACTACGACGCCCCGACTCCGCCGTATCAGCAGATCGCGGCGGAGATCATTCGGGACATCGAGTCAGGTGTCCTCGCGGTCGACCGTCCGATTCCCTCGGAGTCCACCCTCATCCAGCGCTGGGGAGTGGCCCGGGACACGGCACGGCGGGCGGTCCGCCATCTGCGGGACCTCGGATACGTCTACACCGTGCCGCAGCGAGGGACCTACGTCCGAGACCGCAGCGGTGAAGAGGGCAACGCATAAGCCCCGTCCATGCGCCGCGAGGGCAGCGTACGAACGGGGCAGGGCCGGTCTACAGCGCGGGGCCGTCGTCGGCCACGTCCGTGACCAGGGCCAAAGGGAGCGATTGCAGGAGCTTCACTGCTGAGCCGACTGGCAATGCTCCGACTTCTACGTACGCGCGCCCTTGACCGGTGACCAGGGCACGCACGCGCGCAGTCTCTCCCTCGGGGATTCCGGCACGCATCAGGGCCGCACGCAACAAAGCCGCCGTGTGCTCCGCCTCGGCACGCGCGCTCTTGTACTGGGCCATAGGGATCACGGGCATCGCCGCCTCCGTGTGTGCGGATGGCTCCGGATCTCGACATTCGCGTCCGAGGCCTTGGACATGTCGCCGTCGCGACGAGCCTCGGCGCGCTCACGGCCAAGCGCTCCGCACACGTCGCAACCCGGTACTGGTGGCGGGTCGGTCTCCAGCCGCAGCGGCAGCAAGACCGGCGGGGTCGGATATCTGGTCGGCTCGGTCATGGCGTCCCCTCGCGTCGTGCGCATGACGACAACGCTAGGGACGGCGAAGGAGTGGCCTCAATGAACATGCGCGAACTTGCATACGGTCACCCGAGCGCGTCGATCGCCGCCGTGATCAGCGCACGGGCCGGGGCGCCGTACACCGCCAAGTCGGCCAATGCGGCGAAGGTCTGGGCGTACATGCCCACTTCGTGTGGTTGCGTGATCGTCAGGAAGGCGGAGACCAGTTCGACGTTGACCTGAGCGTCGTCGAAGATCCAGAAGCCCTCGACAGGCCACAGCGCCGTGCGGTCCGCGCTGAGCGGGATCACGCCCAGGCTCACGTTCGGCAGCGTGGCCAGGGACAACAGGTGACCGAGCTGGCCGGCCATGGTCTCGGCGCCGCCGATCCGGTGCCGAAGCGTGCTCTCCTCCACGACGACCGCAAAACGGCGCGGCCCCTCGTACAGAAAACGCTGCTTGTCGACGCGTACCTGAACGGCTTCCGCCAAGTCGTCCGGCAGAGCGCGCCGGTCGCGGATGGATGCGAGCAGTGCCTCGATGTACGCACGGGTCTGGAGCGGTCCGGGGACGAGCCATGGCGCGTAGGCGCGGAAGTGGCGCGTTCGTTCCCAGAGAGGGATGACGGACTCCTGGGCACGGCGCAGCCCGGAGCGCTCCATCCGGCGCCATTCGACGTACGCGCCCTCGATGTTCCGCGCCGTGGCGATCAGATCGGCCGCCTGATCCGCAGCTTCACAATGCCGGGTGTACGCGCGCAGGTCGTCGTCGGACGGTGTCGTGCGACCGTTCTCGATGCGGCTGCACTTGCTCTCGTGCCAGCCGACCCGAGAGGCAAGCTCCCGCGCTGTCAGGCCGGAGTCCTTCCGGATCTCGCGCAGGCGCTTGCCCAGAGCTTCTCGGGCTTGTTGGACGCTGGACGATGAAGTCACGTTCGACTGTTTCGGGTGGGTGCTGTCAGACCGGCCGGTACTTCTCGTGCGGGGTCGCGCGTTCCCAGACGGCAGCGAACGCGGACGCGCACAGCTCCACCATGGAGGGATCGGTGACCAGCTCTTTCCCGGTCATCGTGCCGTTCCCGGCGAAGTGGTTGAACAGGACCGACGTGCCGTCGAACAGCCAGAAGTCGTTGCCGGGCAGAGCCAGGTCGGAGGCTCGTCGGCGGGGTAGCCAGCGCACGTCCTCACCGGCCTTGATGTTGTGGCCGCCGGTCAGTTCGTACTCGTACCGGACGTATGGGGAGATCGGTTCCGAGACGATGCGCGCCCGCTGGACGTCCACGCCCCGGGCCACTGAGCCGGAGATGAGGTCGATCCACCAGGGCCAGCGTTCCGCAGGATCGAAACGGTTGCCGGAGGTCCACTCCTGATAGTCGTCATCGAGCCCGTACACGTCCCTCATCTCCAAGTGGAACGCACTGTGCCGAGCGGCGTGGATCAGTTCCTCAAATGTCGGCTCCGTCGCCACTGCTCACCTCCGGGAAGAACTGCATCATGCGCCTCGGGAACTCGATCACCGTTTCATGATCCGGGATGTCCATCTGCGCCAGCCGCTCGGCGTCCGTGACGCGCCACCCCTGCAGAATGTAGTTCCCGGTCTCGCTGTCCAAGTACACAGTCGGAGAGCCGTCGTTCGGGCTCTCCGGGTCCTTGCCCAGCCGCTGCAACGCCATGGTTTCCTCCGATGCCGTGGGTGACGGGCGACAAGATCGAGCTTGCGCCGGATCACCTCGGTACTCCAGCAACTTGCACCAACTTCTATGGGGAGTTGGGATCACAACCCCCAAACCCCCTTCCCCACCGCCGTAACCCCACCCGTCAACGCCAGCGACAACACCAGCCACCGCGCCTGCCGCTCCGGTATCCGCCCCGCGAGCCCCCCC
>Ga0307507_10010547_pt1 | contig 11915 bp, 11 predicted proteins | sample 7_EM_MG_FD_207223 | JGI IMG/M metagenome (GOLD analysis project Ga0307507, IMG submission 207223) | Populus trichocarpa ectomycorrhiza microbial communities from riparian zone in the Pacific Northwest, United States - 7_EM | ecosystem: Host-associated > Plants > Roots > Unclassified | place...
GTACGTACTACGTAGGACTACACAATTTCCGGATCTGAACCCTGCAGCGTGACATCAGTCACGGACCACAAGAACAAACAAGTTTTCGTGAGATTTGGATTCCAATCTCACATGCAAAACACTGTAATATTTCGTCACAAGTTTTAATTTTTAAAGCTCTAGTTGTCATCATTAAAATCCTGTATTCCTTCATAAGCCCATGATAGTTAATGCAATTTTATATTCCCTGCGTTGGGGTGTCTACTCTAGAGCACTTTTTATACTCTATTTCGTGGTGGGTGAATCCTAGATAGACTCCAAGCAATGTCATGACACATAGTACTGCTGCCAGCTCCAAGGTCTTGATTCTATTTCAGATTCTATGCATTTGCACTTTTAGTCTACTGAACAGGGCGTGTTCAAAGACTCTCTGTATCATTGCAATTGTAAATAGTGTTCACAGAGGTGTATGATGCTAAAATCGCAAAAATCGAATTTTATATGGTTAAATTGATTTAACCTGCATCACTGTCAATGAGAAACCTCAGGGTTTCTCCCAGAAAGGGGGTTTCTGGTTAGATTGATCCCTGAACAGTGGTTCAGAAATCTCAAGATAGTGAAGAAATCTATGAGGAGGAGCCTTTGCACAGAGTTCAAGGAGCGGTGGCCAGACTGGCCCATAGTGCAGAAAACCACAGCAGAGAAGCAGACGGAACTAGAAGGGGAAAGGATCACGGAGGCAGAGTTGGGGACAAAGGTGAAGGTGAACGGGATGGAAGTATATGCTGAGAAGTCCGGTGCATGTGGAAAGGGGGAAGTGTGCGACATGTGAACTGAACAGGTGTGTGAACCACACCTAAACAACACACACACACACTTTGAAACCTTAACACACTTTCACCCACTATACGTGCGTGGTACTTCGAGTTCAGGGTTCTCAAGGTATTAGAAAATACCCAAATGTTTTATTTAGCAGAATTAACTTTATTGACTTGTTTACGAATTTTTGTGTATAAAATCGCAAGTGGTAGCCCTAAGGCTTGGATTTGGGTTTGTTAAATCGAGTGTGATTTATAGATTTTACTAGCTGTGCTAGAATGAATTTATGGCTTCGTTTACCTTGTCTTTTAGCTAACTTTCTGGCTTCTATTGGCAAGTTTCCTTAATTTGCACAAAACAACAGACTTTTAGACTTCTGACACTGTATAGCCCCCTTGAGCGTTTACAAATATCAATACAATCTGACACTGTCCTTACAAGTTCGCTGCCTTGTCAAGAATTCTTATCCTTTTAAAACCTTAAGTTTACTTAAAAACAAAGTATGTTGACACCTTAAGCATGCTGGCTTTGTTCACACAGTACTTTATCTTAAATCACGAAGAAAACTCCTTAAATTTGATTACAACTGTCCACCTCCTGAGCCTCTACTCAGAGTGCAACTAGCTGGGTCAATGCGGGATGATTTCTTGCATTTTGACCTATTTGCGTGCTCCTTAAATACCTAAAATCCTTATCTATGCTTTCTACATGTGTTTATCTATGGCAAACGTTCAATAACCGAATGTCCAAGGTATTTTACTAGGGTATTGTATGTATTTTATAGTCTTTCTTGAGAAACACTACAGATGTTGTAGTGTTTGTACAAATGCATCAGTATTGATGTGTACGTGGTGATAGCCAGTATAGCTATTTTTATCTTTCCTTGATCTCTCATGTTTTTCTTCTGAATGGCCTCAGTTACTATTTTGATACATGACATCATAGTAATGATAGACTTGCTGATGTGATGATCTGCATTGCCATCAATCGTTTGGCCTATGGGTGTCTCAGTCAGTTTTCAATAGAAAATTTCTTATCTTATGGCTTGGAGCATGAGAATGCTCTTCAATTATTTTATCATATGAATTTCCTACGGAATGAAGAGAAGACATTCCATTGTGTGAGATGCAACTGGAATGGTATTCTTTCTAAATTTGTGTTTTCATGTGGTTGTGGCTGACCACACATCACTTTTGATGTGTGCATGGGAATTTCCATACATGGCTTACATGCTTGTAAACTATGCACTTTTTATATTTCTCATTTATAGCACATTGTCTTTATTTTCTTTAGGTAAGAAAGCTAAAGTGATTTCCTAAGGCTTAGCTTGTCATGGTAATACAATATCAGAGGTGTCTTTCCTGTGTGACAAGTCATGAGTGTGATGAGCTTGACTAATCAAGCTTGCTTGCATAATCACTTTCCCACACATGACTTTCTGACTTCTTGCGTCTGGCTCGTGTCACGTGTATACACCTACGCATCTTAGCTCAAATTAAATCATTTTAATCCTTGCCCATGTTTGATGTATAGTCCAACACCCTGTGCTGAGGTGTTTCTACTCTAGAACACCTTTTTAGTGTACTATTTCATGGTGGTGTTGTCTTTTACAGGTCTTCGAGCATATTGAAGTGGCCCAGTCTGCGAACCGACCACAATTTCTACCACCTTAGACTGCACATTGCTTGGCTGATACTTTAATCAACTGGACCAGGCTTGTCCATTGATCCTTATGATCATGTAATTTGTATTAAGTGCTATTACAGGGATTTATTGGTAAAAATGCTAAAATTCGCATTTTTAGGAGTGTATGGTTACACTCCATATCAACACACATGTTGCATGGGTGAACACAGTGGAGAAATTGGTGAAAGCAATCCCAGACAACAACAACCTCTTGGTTGTTGGCTGCTGGTGACAGTTACCACCCATGCTAAAGGCCCTTGTGAGTAGCTCAAACAACACTTGGACAGTGTTTTGCATGGCAGTATGAGCTATCAGACCCTTGGACATTGAGCAGGAGAAAGAGAAGCAAGACAAACAAGCACGATTAGAGGGGGAGTTGCAACGTGTTCGGCAGTGGCAGCAGCAGAGACAACCACCACAGTCACCCAGCTCGGCGCTTGGGCAGGCATTCTGCAACTTTTCGGTGGGACCCATACCTCAGCCATGATTCCAACCACCCACCACCAACACCCAAAGTCCACCTCAACAGTACAGAGGCCTGCAATGCACAGATGTGGAGAAGCTTGCTATCACATAGCATGCATACCCCCTCATCACCCTGGCTCAGTTACAGGGTGGGCTGCATACAAGGCAGACATCACAAACTGGAATTGCAATAACTATGGAAGGGCAGCACACGAGTCTAGACCATACCCACTCACACCAGGCACAAGCCCTGTGGGAGTGGAGAGTGTTTCAGATGCGGGAAGATGGGACACAGATTGACAATGTGCACAACAACCAGAAGGATACCAGAGCCAGAGAGGGCATGGCCCCAGAAAGCCAATTCAATCAGAGCTGGAGTGAATGCAACTTCCAGAACCACCAACCCCAATGTCAACCTTGTCATGGAGGATGATGTGTTCATATCCAGGGAGGAGTATGATGCTGCCGTCATTGCACATTACTTAGCAGGTCAGAACCAGGGAAATGGGGAAGGGCCATCTGGAAACTAGATGCCAAATGGATGGCCTGGCTTCAAGGTGGTAAGATGGGAGTATATGTCCTCGTGCACAATCAGGTTGGGCATGAGGACTCAATTTCTGAACCTGCAGACTATTCAGCTCAGCTACATGTTCCCAATGTACACAATATGGACATGGAATATATGGTTGTGGATTTGTATGCAGTTTGCCCTGAGTCACACGACACTCAGGGAAAGGAGGTAAAACCCTTCATCCATCAAGTCAAATTACAGGGGCTAGATGACAAAATGGTAGGGGTGTGAGGACTATTTGATAACAGCACAATGGTGGATGTGATGTTGACGAAGAAATATCTACAACTCCAACACAAGCTAGCACCCCTAGTGAGATCCATACGATGCTTGCAAATGGCAAGTGGAAGCATCATGAATCCAGTAGGATGCTGGAAGGGGAAGGTGGAGTTAGGAAGGACTACAGTAACAGGGTTGTTTGAAGTTTTCGACAGCAGCAGAGGTTGGGACTTCCTCTTCGGGAAACGACTGATGACAGTGTTCAGTGCTGTCCATGATTATGCCACAGATGAAGTATTCCTTCCAACAAACAAACAAATGCTGTGAAATCAGACTTGTAGCTACCACCTACATGATGTATTCTCAACAGTTGCTGTGAGGCATCTTTGATTAGCTACCGTAAATGAAATGAAATAATTTTCATTTCATTCATGGTGCTTATTTCATTCGAGCCACTGCATCAATTCTCTTTCATTCCTTATGAGAAAGGCTTTCATTTTGTTTCATTCCTCTTGCGAGCCATATAACATGTCATTTCAATCACCTATGGTAAGTCTTTCATTCAATATTTCATTCTGGTTGGCGTCCATTTCAACATGATTTCATTCTAGTACCTGGATTTATTTCATTCCCTTCCGACAACTCTTTCAAGCAATCTTTCATTCCCTCCTGACCTCTGTTTCTACCTCAATTTCATTTCTTGTGGCTCACTCTTCATTCACCAGTGAATCTATTTCATCCCATCCCAGTGACTCTTTCATGAGCTCTTTCATTCCCTCCAGGCTCCATTTCTATCACAATTTCATTCCTCGTGGTGGGCACTTCATCCTTACCTGGCATCTGATTCATTCTCTCCTGGCAGCACCATCATTCGATATTTCATCCCTGCTGGCTTTTATTTCAATCAGCTCTTTATTCAGGCTCTTCATCTCTGCCAGAAATCTGTTTCATTCTCGTCCGATGGTTCCTTCATCCTGCTTGCTGTTTCATTCCTTCACAGCATGTATTTCACCCACTCCCTCATTACCTATTTCATTCTTCTCAGCCCTCTTTCATTCCTGCTGACACCTACCTCAATCACAATTTCATTCCCTTATGGTGGGTGTTTCATCCACTCCCTCATTCCCTACTTCACCCCCCCAGCCCTCCTTCATTCAATATTTCATTCCTGCCAGCACCTATTTCAATTCCTATTCCTACCTGGCAGTTCCATTTCATCCCCCTCAGCCACTCTTTCAATCACAATCTCATTCCCTCATGGCAGGTATTTCATCTGCACTCTCATTCCTGACTTGATGCTTCTCTTTCATCCCCTCACCAGCTCTTTCATTCAAATTCTCATTTCACCCGCTTTGCTTTAATCATTATTTCATTCCCTCATGGCAGGCATCTCATTCATGCCTTCTACCCAGCTTCTGTGGCAATCGGCCCAAGCCTTTGGCATGCTCATTGACAGTGAATTGATCACTACTTTCATTCCCTCACAGGTAAAACCATTACCCTCGAGGTGGAGTCATCTGACACAATCAACAATGTCAAGGCAAAGATTCAGGACAGGAGGGCATTCCACCTGACCAGCAATGCCTCGTCTTTGCTGGCAAGCAGCTTGAGGATGGGCGAACTCTTTCTGATTACAACATTCAGAAGGAGAGCACTCTGCAGTTGGGTATGCTTCACATATGTTGCAAATGAATTAGAGATTGACGCTGGTTGTAGTGCTTCATCTTTGTGGTGGACTGTAATTCTGTTGAGCTCATTGTTGATCAGGCGTTAATCAATCTCTATACAATTCTACATGTAGTCATGATGTCTGTACAATAGGCACAATTTTTGAAAGGTGTTACTGTGCCAATCTCAGATTATGGTAAATTCATATCAATTCTGTTATATTTATTTCATTCTCATTGACGGCTGGACTTAGTATATTATTCGTGATTCACATATGTATCTAAGTTATCTGATTGCAAACATTTATCTATGAAAATATATCTAGATGAAGGCATGAGGGATTGTAAAGGGAGGAGGGGGTGCAGAGTAACCCCAAGAGAGAAGGGAAACAGGGAACAGTGACAACAAGGACACATAATATCATGACATAGCATAAGGGGGGTAACCTGGAAAGAGAGGCAGCAAGCACAAGATTGTGGGTCAGAAGGGAGACGAGGTACACGAGATCGTGCAGGGATTGATCTTGTGTCTAAGCCTTGACACATCTGAGAAAAGAAGAGTCAAAATAAATTCAATGAGATATTCTTGGAGGGAGGGGACTCATTATCCACACTGGCATTCGCTGTGTCAGGGGATGCACATTGGATGCCCATGGATCCAAAGGCAGAAGGTGGGGTTGCCAGCATCACTGAAGACAAGATCCAGGTAATGTCGTCAACGATACCCCAGGCCCACAACTCATCAGAACCAGCCTCCAGCTTGCAAATCCACCAAGAGAGGGCCATTACAATGACATAAAGGCCTGCCGAGCCTCCCTTCTTCAACAAGGTCCATGTTTCCCCTGCAGGGGTCTCCCTCAACAACGAACTGTCAGGCTTGATCCTCCACAAGGGTTGAATGGTGTTCCACCAGGCAACAAAATGAGAGGGGTAGTCAGCGCTGACAGTGACAGGCTCATGCTTCTTGTTGATGTGGCGCTTAATCCACTGGGCAACCTTGGGTGGCCCAGCAGATGTCAATAGTTTCTAGAGAGGTAGAGTTAGTATAGTTGTATATCAAAGTGAAAAGTAATAACTTACCCCACTAGGCAGACTTGCTTGCTCGAACTGAAGAAAAGCAGATACAAGATGCTGCCATGCAGCAGCTGGTGACACACGACGGAGATGGGCGATGATCACTTGAGTCAAATAAGCTGGCACCTTCTCATTGGTAGGCAAATATGAGCAGGTTGAGACTGCAGAAAAGGCCTCAGCAGGGGAGGCAGCTGAAGCAGGAGGGCAGTCATCGAACACAGATATGCCTAAGGCAGGGGAAGCATTGCTGGTGGGAGAGGCATTAGCAGCAGAGGGGTCGACGGCAGATACAAGAGAGGAGGGTGAGAAATCGATGGGGGGAAGGAAAGGTGCATTTGAGGAACTTTGAGCACTGGCAATGTCTTGATGTTCACATTTCTTATCTCCATGATGGGCACTGTCACATGCCTCTGTCATGGCTGTGTCACCATCTGCATCCACATGGATGGGGGAAACAGGCCCAGCCACGGTCTCTGAACCTGCTTCATCTGTTGTACCCGTTGCTGCCTGAACGACTTCACCATTGCTCCCTGCGACACCTCCTGCATTGTCTTTCGGTGTCTTGTCTTTCAGCTTCTCAGTAACTTTGTCAATGGCTTGTTCAACCTCAGGATCCTGAAGAAGTCTGTCAGAAATGGACATGGGCTTATCTTAGTAACATACCTTGTTCTCAATTGAAGTTTCATTCACTGATTTCATTTCTCCATCGGTGGATTTAGATCTGACAGATGCCGTTAGAATGTGTCACTTTCAGTTCAAAAGGCGAAACACCCACTTTCCATCTGTGGTGGTAAGATGAGCAGAGGTACAATGTTCTTCTGGATTTGGCTTTATTTTCTCAGCCTTGTTCTTTTTCACAGGAACTCCTTTTCCTATCTCCTCCATGGCCACCTGAAACTCCAGGTCCTTTATATTCACCAACAGAGCCTGGTTCCATGCGATGTTCCTCTCCTTCTGAAGCTCGTACTCCGATTTCTTGGGCTGGTCACCATGTTTTGAGTGCTCTTTCAAACTTGAAACTTCCTCGGATTTCGACTTCAACTTCTTTTGCTTATTCTTCAACCCACTCCCTTTGCCTTCACACTTCTTGTTGTCGACGGTATCATTCTTTTCTTTGTCCTGCTTGTCAATCTCTTCTCCCTGAATTTCCTCATTGTTCATCACTCATGCAGCACAGTCTTCAGAGGCTGTATCAATCTGGTGAGTGATTGACTTCACCTAGCTAGCATTGAGTCTTGAGACTTACAAAAGCATTCATTTAAGAAATCATCAAATGCATCCTGCATCTCTGATTTTTTCTCTTCTCCAAGGAATTCTTTGTAGGTTTGACCTCCCTTTGTCTTTCCAGTAGCATAACTAATGGGTCTATTAGCTCAAAACATATCTCCAATGTGTGAATTTCACCCACATCAAGGTTGATATCTTGCCTTCATTATTGGGATGAGGTCCACCAGCCATGATGGTTATGTTCCAGCTGGTCTGTTTCACAATGTTTTCCATGATTGTTGCAAAGGTGAGCAGCAGCTTGTTGATTGCTCTGCAGAGGTAAGTCAGAACAATATCCTCACATTGAATCATTCTTACATTTGGTATTGATGATTAACTTCATCAGCCCCAACTTCATGCATTTTTTTTTGGTGCTTCTCCACCTTCACCTTCATTTCGTCACTCTTGGCTCCATACTTTTCCCTCAAAATTTTGTTCATGAACACAAACCGTATTGGTTTCTTCTCCCCATTTTTTTTCACCCTCAGGGTTCTCTTCGTTCCACTTCTTCAAAAGCGCAGCATACCCTGCATCTATTTCAGCCTTCAAGTCCGGGTACACCAGGTCTGCGTACGCCTGCCAGGGGTGCTAAGCGTGCAGCCTGGCCAAGTTCAGCAGGGTACGGATGCCGTCGATACTCTGGTCTCCTTTTCCCAACAATGTAGGACGTTTATGGTTATCAAACCACACCCTTACTTGCTATATGAATTTGGTAAGTCATAGTGTTTCCAAAGAATGTTCTCTTACTAACCTTATCCTTCTTTTGGCATTTAGCGGCCACTGCTGCCATAAGGTCCCCATCTGCCTTTGCCAACTCCCCTGCTGTGGGTTCAGGGTCTGGCCATTTTCCCTGCCACGCAGTGCAAACATTGGCAAAGAATCTCCTCCTCATCGGGGTTGAGTCTGCTTGTAGGAACATGGGGAGTTCTTTCCTCAGCCATGCTTCTTGGGCATCAGTTGTCCATTTTCTACCTGTCATCGCTGCAGTAGAGAGGGCTCGAGTTTAGGTTGAAGTGTTATGTGAAAGACAAGTGAACATGTAGCAAGGGTTGGTGCTAGGGTAAGGCTCGTTTTTTTGCTTTATTATGTAAATTTTGCTGAATAAGTCATCACATAGGGGCTCATTTATCACAATAAATCTGCTGAAGGACGTCCTCACCCATTCGATACATTCTTCTTTGGTCTCAGTCAATCCAGAAAATCTCTGTTGTGGGTACGTGAGTGTTCATCATGAGAGTTTCCAATACTCAGTGGTTGAGAGGCTGGTATGAACAATATTGAATTAAGAGGGCTGCCATGGGTGCCCCTATTTGAACTCAGATTGCTCTGGTTATCCACTGGAAAAATTCATATTAAGTATCGGTTTTGTCAAAAACACAGTGTGACAACTCACTACAAGCAACAAGGATGAAGTTAATGGTTTGAGGGGATGGGAGGTGACCCTGCACTTGGGTGGAAAGTCAAAGGGTGATAAGCATGGCCACAAGTAATCATGGAATCGCCTTGACATCAGATTCTGGACCATCGAGCATGACAGACTCATCCAGCAGCACACCCATGACAGGTACAAGTGTCATCGATGGTTGCTTGACAGGTGTGGTATCAAATTCAAGTAAGTTAAATGTACATAAAGTCCTTATCCTGTCTCTCAACCTTTTGCAGCCCTGTCTCCCCCTCAAGCCAATCTGGCAAATTCACCATTGTCATATGGTCTCAATCCACAAACAAGACACTATGTTGTGACAAGAGGGCGATGATTATTTGCAAGCTCACGATTGGGGTATGTTGAGAATAACTCGGAATCCTGTCAATACCATTGAACAGCTTGGCCATCCTGACAATTCCGAGGATCTACCTATCAAGTAGTTTACTTCTTTCCTGTCACTTGCCGATCTTATATTTATTCTTTACATTTATCTCACTTCTCTGTGCATGTTCTTGACACCAACATCAAGCTGTTCAGGAAACACACAAGATCAGTGTGTTATCTCAAGTCCAAATAAGGAAGGGTGAGTCCCTTATTCAAATTTCTGTTTCATTTCATCTCATTCATTCCTTGCAGATTGTTTTTCACTGTTCCTCTAAGTTCCAGTGCCCCTCCACCTCTAGTCACCATGACTGATGGCACAGGATCTGAGGCCTCTAATGCTCAATGAGCAAAGCGAGCTTGTCTTCCCCAGTTTCGAGAGGCACGCCCAAGGAAAACTCCAGCCCAACAAAATGTGGTCACCTATGTGTCATTGGTCCTTTCAGTACAAAGAAGCAGTGCCAGGAAAGTTACAACTCAGGAACAAGAATGGCAACGCCAAACTTCAAGCAAAGAACCATCACCTTATGAAGAACCCCTGCCAGCTGAAGAACTTTCACCACCCCTGGACCTTGCGAGTGCATCGTCTTCAGTTTCAACTGAAGTACCTCAGAAGTTGAAACATAAGCATGTCAATATGACCAAGGTAAGCTCAATTCACTACATTCAAGTTTAACTCTATCTAACTATTTTCTCTGCAGTCGAGACTCTTGGAGTGGGTGGAATTGCAGGATTCATGTCTGGAGGAGTTGCTGCATCATGATGGTCCTTTAATTCTTCCATCTGTCTGCACATTCTGTCCAGCAGGAGAGGTATTATTTCAGTGTAAGGATTGTGGACATGGACATATGTTACTCTGTGGCAGCTGTATTGTGAGTAAGCATTGTGAGCTGGAACTTCATTGCATTGAAGTGAGTAAAGCTTTCTTTAGTGTTCAAGTTTTATTCTAATGATGCATCAGAAATGGAATGGCCATTTCTTCAAGAAGGCACCCCTCAGTACTCTCGGCCTAAGAATTCAACTTGAACACGATGGTGATCACTGCTCCATGCCAGTTCCAGCCTTGTCAAACTTTCTTGTTTTTGATGTATCTGGTGTTCATCAAGTCAACGTCAACTTCTGTGGCTGTGGACCAACATATGAACTTGACAAACACATACAATTGCTTTGAAAGCGTTGGTTTCCTGCTACAACCACTCGCCCACAGACCATATTCACCTTTGAATGTCTCAACACCTTCCATGAATTGACTCTGCAGGGCAAGACAATGCTATATGACTTTTACCATGTTCTCTTGCGTAAAACCGATAACGCGAATGTGCACCCTTCAATTGTATGTATTTTTTTCTGTACTTTATTCCTCATAATTGATCTAAGCCAATCTCACAGTACCAATACCCCGAAATGCATCGCACTTTTTGCTTGTGGCAAAATCTGATGTCTTTCAAGCACACTGGCCAGGGGCATGATCCTTCAGGTGTGAATGGCACCCCGCCTGGTGGATTGATGGTTGAATGTCCGACTTGCCCTCACCCTGGCCATAACTTACCTGAGGGATGGCAAAAGGCAGGCCTGTTATTGTGAGTTATCTTCTTATCTCTTTGTCAATGGCTCAGGTGACTGAACAATTGTTTAGATATCTGTATATTCTTTATCTTGCAATTGACGCGAACTTCGAGCTCAAAGGAAAAGATTGCAAAACTACTGACATTGACCTCATGCTGGGACTGGGTGCTTTTGTCAATGAAGATCAATACCAAGATTTCGTCAAAGACAACATCGACCAACCCGAGGTAAGTTCACATGCCAAATTGACATTGTCCGATCTTGACAAATTCATATCTAGATAAATACATGTGAATCAGAGCATGATGTGATTGTCAGGGCTAGCATTCGAAAAACACCTGGGTACACTGTCTTGGGTGCTGGCCTGAGGTCTTTATTGTCCCCCTGTAATTCCTGCCAAGCTCGGGTGGTTTTCAGAGGTAGAAGTTGGCAGGTGGGCCTCGCCCGAGCTTGGCAGGACTGAGACCAGCCCTGAGGGCTGAATTTCACCTCTGCCAAGGTTGGACCAGGACTGGACCAGGACTGAGGGGTTTTGACTGTAAACTGTGAGAAAATCATGTGAGATTGTACATGTAATCTCACGTGTGAGTTTAAACATCACACTAATGTCACAACCTGTGACATCACTTCTTTCTTCAACCAACGAGGTCTTTACCTTCCCCGGGTTATTCCATATGGAATCCATCAGGTATTCCATGTGGAATCCATGGAATCACTGTTGGCTGAGGCCTCAGCCAATTTATTGTTCCATGGACATCATGGATTCCATGTGGAATGATCATGGAATGGTCATGGA
>Ga0307507_10010548_pt1 | contig 11915 bp, 4 predicted proteins | sample 7_EM_MG_FD_207223 | JGI IMG/M metagenome (GOLD analysis project Ga0307507, IMG submission 207223) | Populus trichocarpa ectomycorrhiza microbial communities from riparian zone in the Pacific Northwest, United States - 7_EM | ecosystem: Host-associated > Plants > Roots > Unclassified | place...
TTCTCTTCTTTACGCAACGTCTTGTTCTCTTCAAGAGCTATATACCCTTAGATTTAGATAGAATTTATATTATTCCTTTAAATCTTCCCCAAAGCCTCTTCGCGCCCTTACACCTCTTCGCGCCCTTATACTTGTACTTACTCTATAATAAACAAGCTGGTAACTCCTAGTAAGCATTAATAAGTTTGTTATAGAGGAACTTATTAGTATATAAGTCTAGGTTAAGACCGTGCTAAAGGTGTCTTAGTTCTTTAATAAGCAATTATAGATAGTCTAGGGTTAATTTTCCAGTATTCTTACCTTTGCTTATTATAGACCTTAAGGTTATTAAGTTCCATTACCCTAGTATACTATGCCTATACTTAGGTCCCTTAAAGTAGTTGCATATAGCGTTGCAGATTTAGTTAAATAAAAGGGTTAGGGTCACATTTTTAAGGTTAATATAGTAGTGGTCAAGTGCTAAGCCGCGTAATATTATAGGGTAGGCTTTAACCTTGGCTTCTTGGGGTATATTAGCTCTGCTATAAAGGTTATAAAAGATAGTAAGTTTAAAGTTAAAATTGTCATTTTCTCTACTATACTTATTGTCTTCCGTATATATCTTTATGAGGTTTATTAACTCCTTGCCAAAACCCTAGTTTTAGTTCTATCTAGATAGTCCTATTATTGTTAGTAGATTAATATAAGGTTGGTTTTATTATATTGGCAAGGTAGGTTATATAGGTGGTATTATAGGTAGAATAGGGTTTATAGGTAGTATCATAAGTAGGGCAGGGTTTGTAATTAGTAAGGTTAAGATTAGGGTTTTAATAGTACTAGTACTGGTAAAGTTGTTCTTAAAAAGGTAGTCAATTTGTTCTAAATTAAACTTCCCTCTAATTACCATATGCTCCTTAATCTTAGGCTTAATCCATTCTATAGGATCCTCTTCTTATAAGGTATTAAAGAGTAACTATAGGACTATAATATATCTATCCTTCTTAACCTATACTCTATAAACTTAAAGGAAGTATTAAAGGTTATAAATAGTTGTCTAGTTATAATTCTTAAAGACTTCTGGTATAAAGGTGTTAAAGTTATTATAGTAAAGCTCCTATAGGTTATTATCTGTTATATTATAAAATCCATATTCTATAATCTTGTACTATATAAATTTACTGGTTTTTCCTTTATTAATGTCTTCAGACTATGCGTTAAGCCCTTCGCTCTATCTCCTCTGTCCTTCTTTAACTTATGCCCTAATGTCTAATATATTAATTCTTATCTTATAACTCTTGTTAAGTTTAATTTTAGGTTTTAAACGCGTAATAGACGCAAATTAATATAGATGTATAATGGACGTAAACCAAGGGCCTATTAAAAGGGTCAGTTCCTTAAGTACCTAAAGCCTTTTAGAGGGCCTAATACTCCTTATTAGGTTTAATTTTAGGTTTTAAACGCGTGGTAGACATGGACTAAGGGCCTATTAAATAGGGGTTAGTTCCTTAAGTACCTAACGCCTTTAGAGTACGTAATAGACGCGAACCAAGGGCCTATTAAATAGGGGTCGGTTCTTTAAGTACCTAAAGGCTATATATGAAGAATTAAGGGCCTCTTAAGAAGAGGGGTTGACTTTTCAAATATATATTAACTAATGCTCCTTAGCAAACGGGATCAGTAGAGGCCTATAGCAGGGACTAATTAAGCTCGTCTCTCTTTATAGGTAATACGTCTCCTAATCTGTAATCACTAATTAGTGTTGGTATCACTTCCAGTAATATATATTGCTATTGCAATAGTGTTAGGTAGTAACTGATTTAATTAATACTTATTGATTCTCCTATTCTATAGGTAGAATTTGGTAGATTTCTTAAGCTCGCTTAGCTCACGTAATCGCGTGCAACTGCATTGCGAAACCTTATTTAGACAATAGCTATTACTAAGCTTAAAAACCTATAATAATAGAACTAAGACTTTACTAGCTATGAGGTGAGGATGTAGATAGGAAGCTTAATAATAGAACAATAGGGTATATTATATAGATAGACAAATCCTTAAGCGAGAAGGAGGAGTCTAAAGTATAAGGTAAGGGGTTTCCCTAGGCACATGTAGCGTATATGCCTTAGGCGAGTTGCATGCGAGTTGCCTATGCCTTGCAGCTATATACGATCTGCTTAGGTTTTACCTAATAATACCCCCCTCCCTTTAAAAGGATCGTCCCTAATCCTTTATATACTCAGGCCTTAATAAAACCCCATAAAAACCTTAATAAGGAAAAAATTAGAAGGGAAAGAGCGTCCTAATTTTATATACGGAAAGATGGGTATATAGAGATTCCGTCAAGTTCTGCTAAATTCCGCCAAACTCTGCCAAATTCTGCTAAATTCTAAAGCTTACTTGTATAAGTAGGTCACTAGTACCTCGCGGGTAGGTTATAAGTTATTTACGTACAGCCAGACTTATGGATGGTAAGGCGGTATACCTAATAACCGCTACTAACTCTATACTTTAGCCTTATAGTATACTAGCGTAGGTAGTCCTAGGTTACTTACATGCAGCTAAATTTATAGACAGTAAGGCTATATACCTGTTAAATCCGCCGCTAACCTATGCTTTAGCCTTACGTTATCTGCGTAGCATATACGTAGCATATATATAGTCACATTAGGTTACGATATGCCTGCGCAAGGTATGTGTTTAGGGGTATATGGTATTTGGGTCTTCTGCCTATCTAATATCGGGTCGCAATATACCTGCGCATAATATACGTTTAGGGGTATACGGTATCCAAGTCTAATATATAAATTGTTAATACAGGTTACTACTAGTAGGTCACTAGTGGGTTAAAGAACCCTAGTTAAAGGGCCCCAGTTATAGATAGACCTATTGTCTAATATATTCCGCTTAAAGATCTCTAGTAGGAACTCGCCTCTAGGTTAGCTAATTACATATAGAGCGTGTAAAGGCGTCCCTTATACTCTATAGATAGACTAGTAACTTAGGGGTATTTCTTAAAGCTATTCCGGCTAGGGTAGTTACTACTACTTACTATAGCATAAGACTCTGCATAAAGTTAGTACCAGTAAGGTAACTTATAGGGTTATTGTTATTAGGTCGCGATGCGCCTACGCAAGATATATATTTAGGGGTATATATTATCCAAGTCCTCTTCCCATTTTAATGTTGGGTCGCGATGCGCCTATATAAGGTATATGTTTAGGGTATGCGTTATCCGCGTCTTCTTATATCTAACGTTAGGTTGCAATACGCCTATACAAAGTATATATTTAGGGTATGCGTTATCTAAGTCTAATATATATAAGGTCGTTAGTATAGGTCACTACTAGCAGGTTACTAGCGGGTTAAAGACCCTAGTTAAAGGACCCTGGTTATAGACGGACCTACCACCTAGTGTCTAAGCCGTTAGTATAGGTTACTACTAGTAGGTTACTAGTAGGTTAAAGGACCCTAGTTAAAGGACCTTAGTTATAGACAGACCTATTATCTAGATAGTTAGGCTTTATCTATAGCGACTTGCCGCTAGTGTTCTTTATAGTTACCATCTGCGTTCTTCTTATAATATATATGCGTAGCACCGTTATCTGGGGGGTCCTTAAAGCCGTCTAGCTGTTAAGTAGTCTCCCTAGGAGTTTGCTTAGGAAAGCCTCGCCTTCCTTAAGTTCTATCTTCTGAACCTAACCCTATAGAGCTTATGCTATAACCGCGCTTTAAGCGCAAGGATCTACTACTAACTATATAATCTTCCGCAAGCTTTATAGTATTAAGCAATTGCTCTATATAGCGGACTTTAGTAAAGAGGTCCTTAGCAGATCTTACCTATATAGCGAAGTTCTAGCGGAAGAGCTCTGCTTATAGGTAGGTTAGGAGGTATAAGAACTAAAAGTCTACCTGCTAATTAGGATTAATAAAGGGGATATATAATAAGAGGTCCTCTAAGCTACGCATATAGGCTAAAAAGGTATTGAATTTCTAGTTCTCCTTTATTACGGTTATATAGTACGCAGTAGCATTATTAAAGCGTCTTACTATAGGGTCCTTAATCTAGTCTTAAACTATAGTCTTAAATTTATCCTATAGTAGAGGACCTTTATCCTTAACGCCTAGACGGTAATATACTAGTTAGGCAATTGTCTTGGCTTTTATAAGACCTTTAATAGCCTAGCGCGTACATCGCTTATAGTTATAGTTGGCGTCATTAACCTTAAATTAGTTCTTAACCGTAGTAATCCACTGGTTAAACTTCTGTTAAGTAGTGCCACTAATATTAGGTGGTGACTTCTTAACTAGGGCGTTAAGATTTATTTGGCGTATACGCTTGCTACATAACTTATATTCTTTACTTAAGAGACAATAGAAGGGTTTTGTTAAGTTAATAATACTCTATAAGTTGGCTCTTTTCTTAGCCAGCTTATCTAGCTCCTTTAGGTTAGCAGTATTTAGTAGGACGCTAGTAACCTTGCTAAGCTCCTATTAAGCCTAAATATATAAGTTGAACTAGTCTCTAGTATTTATAGATATCTAATTATCTTAAGATTTAAAAGGTGGCTTAGATATTGCTAATATAGAGGCTTCATCTACACTAGATCCTAAGGCGTTTTGCTATTATATTGCGGGTATATTACTGTTAAGTATAGGCGTTAATCTTGTCTTTAGAGGCATTATAGAAAATTAAACCAGCTATCCTCCTAAAGGGATTAGCAAGGATTTAAATGTAAGATAAGGATATAGATAAGGAGTTCAATAATGGAATAATAGGGTATATTATATAGACAGACAAATCCTTAAGGGAAAAGGAGGAGTCTAAGATATAAGGTAAGGGGTTTCCCTAGGCACATACCTTAGGCGAGTTGCATACGAGTCGCCTATACCTCGCAGCTATATACGATCTGCTTAGGTTTCACCTAATACTAGCTTCTTTTTGGAATTTTTAGGCCTTATTAGCGAACTAGATTAAAATAAAGCTACTAGAGTTGCTGCCCTTTAATAAGCTATCTTAGATAAATTTAGAGCCTAGTTAGTAAGTAGGGAATTACTAAAAAACCTATCTAAATTTGCTACAATATATTAATAAATTAATAGAGATCTTTAATATAATAAATAAACTTATTTTCTAAAGTTAACTATACCTTATATTTAAAATACTATAAAACTAGTATATACCCTAAAGCGCGATCTATTTCTAAAACCTAAAAGCCCTATATATAACCCTATAGACCTTAATGCCGCTTAATTCTATATATCTTTAGGAACCAATAAATAAAGAACTTAAGCTATAAATAGAGAATACTTTAGATATAGTAAAAAAGGATATATTTAAAAGCATTGCCAAACTTACCCCTTTAAAAAGGTTTGCCGTAGTTCCTCCTATTCCTTAAATTATACCCACTCTATAAATTGTATTTAGACGCCATAAAGTATCTTACCTTTAGTTAACTTAGAAAATAAATTATCCTAGTGCTAAGTTGCGCCTAAGATAAGAAGTAGAAGAGTATAAGTATCTAGGCTCTTCTAGCGCTAATATATAACATAACTCCCTTAATATACTTAGTGAAATTTAAATACTTAAAAAATAGAAGGAAGTATAAATCCTTATAAATAGCGGAGCCACTAGTATAGGCTTTATTAATACAAACTATATAAAAACTTAACGCCTAAATTTAAAGAAACTTAATAAGCCCTAAAGTCTATAAGGCTTTAATAGTAAACCCTTAATATATAGCAAACTAACGCACTATACTCTTATAAAATTATAAATAGGCAAATACCTTAAATATATTTCCCTATTTATAATACCCTTAAAATATTATAATATAATACTTAGATATAGATAGCTGAAATAACATAACCCTTTAATTAGCTAGGTTAAAGAAATACTAAAGTTCTATATAACCTACTGCTAAAGTCATTGCTTAAAAAACCATTTACCCTATAAATATATATACAACTATTTAAATTTAATATAATATAAATTGCCCTTACTATAAACCTTAAACTAATATAATAAATATATAACTGCTAATTATAGTAAAGAATACAAAGACGTTATATTAAAACCTCTTAAAATTTATATAATATAGGCCGCGCCTTTTATCTTATTAGCAAAAAGATAAGATTATAAAATCTTTACTATAACTATAAAAGATATTAAAAAAGCACTAAAGCTAAAATAATATACTAATTCTTAATCTCTTATACCTAAAGAGTACTATAATCTAATTAATAAGTTTAAAAAATAATTTATAGACTAACTAGCCCTATACTATAATAGTACTAGAGCGCGTCATTGTAACAGGACTAGCCTAGTTATAGTAGGAATGTCTTAGTAAAATACTTAACAGATAAATTTGACGCCTTAATCGACTTCTGCCAAGTTCTGCTAGATTAATCAAATTCTACCAAAGTCCGTCCGCGTACACACGTGCGCACGCATTGACCAAGACCCTTAACTATTTAATTATAAGATTCTCTGGTTATTCCTTTCTCTTCTTTACGCAACGTCTTGTTCTCTTCAAGAGCTATATACCCTTAGATTTAGATAGAATTTATATTGTTCCTTTAAATCTTCCCCAAAGCCTCTTTGCGCCCTTACATTACGTTACATTAAAAAAAAAACTACTATTAAAATGGCAAACGAACCTAAATTCTCTTTAATAACTATAAGTATTATATCCCTAGTTAGGGAATAGTTGACTATAATATAACAGTTCTTTACGAATGCCTTAGCTTAGCAGCGGGCTGCACTAGAAGCCCAGTATTAGCGATTAATAGAAGCACTCTATAAAGAACTCCGTAACGTCTAAGCATTTACGTTAGAGACCCCAACACCGCCTATAAATAAAATTAATATAACTGTATCTAAACCTAGCCCCTTAAACGCGAACTTTAAACTAGTAATAGTAACTTAACCTATATCTATAACAAATTTGATACCTATTATAAAATCTAAAAAGCTCCCTAATCCTCTAATATTTAATAGAAATTAAAACAACCTATATCTCTTTATAGCTAAGCTCCATCTTAAACTCTTAATAAACTATAACCAATACCCCACTAAAGCTAGCAAAATTAGCTATGGAATGTCTCGTTTAAGCAAGGACGCTGTATAAACTATAGATCCATTCTTCCATAATAGCATCTTCGTTAGTTTTAAAATCTTCGTCTCCCTACTAGAATAAACGTATGATAACGCCAGCTGTGAACATATAGCTATTACTAAACTTAAAAACCTATAATAACGGAACCAAGAATTTACTAGCTTCTTTTTAGAATTTTTAGGCCTTGTTAGCAAACTAAATTAGAATAAAGCTGCTAAAGTTGCTGCTCTTTAATAAGCTATTTTAGATAAGATTAAAGCCTAGTTAGTAGGTAGAGAACTGCTAAAAGACCTACCCAAATTCGCTATAATGTGTTAATGAATTAACAAGGACCTTTAATACAACAAATAAACTTGTTCTCTAAAGCCGACCACACCTCACGTTTAAAACTCTATAAAACCAATATATACCCTAAAACGCGATCCCTCTTTAAACCTAAAAAGTCCTATATATAACCCTATGGACCTTAATACCACTTAATCTTATACACCCTTGGGAACTAACGAACAAAGAACTTAAGCCATAAACAGAGAATGCTTTAGATGTGGTAAAAAAGAACATATTTAAAGGAATTGCCGAACTCACCCTTTTAAAAAAGTTCGCTATAGTTCCTTCCGGTCTTTAAATCGCACCCGCTTCTTAAATTATACTTATTCTTTAAGCCGTACTCGCTCCTTAACCCGTACTTATTTTATAAATTATACCCAGTTGTTACGAAGCATCTTACCCTTAGCTAACTTGGAAAATAAATCGTCCTAGGGCTAAGTCGCGCCTTAGGATAAGAAGTGGAAGAGTATAAGTATCTAGGCTCTTCTAGCGCTAATACATAACATAACTCCCTTAATATACTTGGCGAAATTCAAATACTTAAAAAATAGAAGGAGGTATAAATTCTTATAAATAGCGGAGCTACTAGTATAGGCTTTATTAATACAAACTACGCAAAAACCTGACGCCTAAATTTAAAAAAACTTAATAAGCCCTAAGGCCAATAAGGCTTTAACGGCAAACCCTTAATATATAGCAAATTAACGCACTACGCTCTTATAAAAATGCGGATAGGTAAACACCTTAAATACATTTCCTTATTTATAACACCCCTAAAGCAATATAAGATGATACTTAGATATAGATGGCTAAAACAACATAACCCTTTAATTAGCTGGGTTAAAGAAACACTAAAATTCCATATAACCTACTACTAAAGTTATTACTTAAAACACCACCAACCCTATAAATATACACAAGATTATTTAAATTTAATATAATATAAACTACCCCTACTACGGACCCCAAACTAAAACAATACGGCTATGACTACTAATAGTAGTAAAGAATGCGAAGACGTTACGCCAAAACCTCTTAAAATTTGTATAATACAAGCCACACCTTTTGTTTTGTTAGCACGAAAACGAGACCACGAAATCTTCGCTATAACTATAGAAGACATTAAGAAAGCACTAGAATTAAAGCAATATATTAACCCTTGACCTCTTATACCTAAAGAGTACTATAATCTAATTAATAAGTTTAAGAAAAGATTCGCAGACCAACTACCCCCGTATTAGGATGTACACGATTTTAAGATAGAACTTAAACCTAATATAACACCAAAGTTCAGACCGCTATACGGTATATTATGGGAAGAACTACTTATAATACAACAATACCTTAATAAGTATCTAGAAAAAGGATTTATTCGCCCTAGTTAATCTCTATTCGCCTTACCCGTACTATTTATTAAAAAGCTAGAAGGAGGCTTAAGATTTTATATTAATTATCGAGCTTTAAATGTAATTACGATTTAAAACCAATATCCAATCCCCTTAATCTAAGAGACGCTCGACTGCCTAGCAAAGGCACGATATTTTACAAAGCTTAATATAGTCGCTGCCTTTAATCAAATTCGTGTCTGAGAAGGAGACAAGAAGTACATAGCCTTTTGTATATAATAGGGACTCTTTAAATACCTAGTAATGCCGTTTGGTATAAAGAACGGTCCTAGTATATTTTAGCAATACGTTAATAATACGCTTTATAAATTCCTTAATGTATTTGTTACCGCGTATATTAATAATATCTTAATCTACTCGTCTTTACTTTTTAAGCATTAAAAACACGTCTAAATGGTCCTTAAATATTTGCGAGATGTAGGTTTACAATGCAATATTAAGAAATATAAGTTCTATATGTCCGAAGTTATATACCTAGGCCTAATTATATCCCATAACGGAATTAAAATAGACCCTAAGAAGGTCGCTGCTATTATAAACTAGGGAAGCCCTAGTAACGTATAAGACATTTAAGGATTTCTAAAATTTGCAAATTTCTACTATTAATTTATTAACTACTTCTTGAAAATCGCCTAACCGTTAATAAACTTAATAAGGAAGAATGTAAAATTTAAATAAACTGCCAAATGCAAATAAGCTTTTAATAATTTAAAATAACGCTTTACAACCGCCCTAATTCTCGCTTACTTTAACCCTAACCTTAAATATATTGTTAAAACAGACTCGTCTAATCATGCCCTAGGGGGAGTGTTATCGCAGTATAATAAAAACGGTGAGCTGCGTCTAGTAGCCTTTCTCTTCTAAAAGCTTACCCCTACTGAATCGAACTACAAGATATATAATAAGGAACTACTTGCAATTATTAAATACTTCGAATAATGGCGTTTAGAACTTAAAGGATTATTGTTCCTAATATATATATTAACGGACTATAAGAACCTGTAGTATTTTATAACTATAAAGCAATTAACGCAACACTAAATTTGTTGGGCCGAATACCTCTTATAATTTGACTTTAAGATTACGTACTAACTAGGCAAACTCAATTAGAAGCCTAATATATTAATATAACAATTACAAGACCTACCTATAGACGCTTTAGATAAACGGATTATAAATTAATTACGGATCCTATTACCCCCTAAACATTTTAAGAAACTACGTCCTATATTCCTAGATACGGAACTCAACAAAAACAAATTAGAAATTAATAAATGGGAAATGGAAATTAATAAGCTAATAGAATATAAATACAAGAATAACGCATAAATAGCAGATATAATAGAAGCAATTCAAATAGGAAAATAATAGTATAAAGATATTACACTCGCTAAATACGAAATTCGTAACAATCGACTATACTATTAATAGAATATGGTAGTCCCGAATTCCAAACCTTTGCGATTTAAGATACTCGAATTTATATATAACTCTCCTATAGCGGGACATCCTAGCCGTATAAAAACGTATAAGATAGTCCAACGAGTATATTACTGGCCTATAATACACGACTATGTGCAAAAATACGTTTAAGCATATAAAATGTGTGTTTGTAAAAAGACTTCTTATATAAAGAAACAAGGAGTACTTTAACTATTATTAATTCCAATATAAAGATGGCATAATATCTTAATTAACTTCGTGGTAGATTTACCTAGCAGCAATGGATTTATAAATATTATAGTAGTAGTTAACCGCCTTATAAAAATGCAATATATAATTCCTATGGACTTAATTAATATTATCTTAGTAGCTAAATGTTTTGTTAAATACGTCTTTAAGCTACATAGACTCCCTAATTTAATAATATCCAACCATGGAAGCCAGTTCGTTTTAGACTTCTAGCAAGCTCTATATAAACAATTAAGTATATAAACACGACTCTTAACTGCATTTTATCTAGAGATAGACGGTTAAACCAAAATTGCAAACGCGATTATAGAACAATACCTATAAATATACTGCTCCTACCTATAAGACGACTGGGAAAAGTAGCTACCTTTAGCTAAGTTTACTGCAAACAATACAATAAACGAATTAATAGGTATAACGCCATTCTATATAACCTATGGACAAGACCCTTAACTTGGATTTAAACCATAACCTAAAATTAATATAATAGGACCCACGATTAAACGGATTCAGTTAATTAATATACACAACTTCACTAATTAAATAAAGCAGTTAACGGAACTACTATAAAGTGAATTAACATACGCTTAAATAGTATAGGAATGGTATATAAACAAAGAACAAGCTCCCACGTAGGACTTTAAAGAAGGTAATATAGCTTACCTAAATATATAAAACATAAAGACTTAACAGCCCTTAAAGAAACTTAATTGGAAGTTTATGGGCCTATACCAAATTAAAAAAAAACTAAGCCTATACGCCTATAAGCTTAAACTGCTAACTAAGATAAAAATACACCCAATGTTTTATATAAGCTTACTGTAACCTTTAAAAGGTAAACCTTTAACTTGCGAAGTGCCGCCGCCACCTCCCATAATTATTAATAACGGTAACAGTTCTTACTTTATTAACTTAATTAATAATATATAATAGAAAAAACAATCTAAACGATTTAAACTTCTTATTAAGTAGGAAGGATATAAAATACAAACCTAGGAAACCTATAATTAGATTAAGGCCGACGCGCCTTCCTTAGTAAAAGAATTCCATAAAAACCATCCTTCGCGGCCTACTCTGGCTAGATGGATATGATATAAAGGCAAATAACTACCACCTAACACAAATATATAAAACTTAAATTTAAAAAGAACTTAAAATAAGTTATAACATTTATAACGCAATTACGTAATATATAAGATATTAAGGAACTTCAACTAGTAGTTAAAGTTGTCTAATTAGTTAGATTTACCTTGCCAAGACCACTACCTAACGCGAAAATATAACACGCGATAAAAAAAAAAAAATTATAAACTCTTAACTAAATTGAATTATTTTAAACCTTTAGTTAAAAGGGGGGGTACTATAACAGGACTAGCCTAGTTATAGTAGGAATGTC
>Ga0307507_10010549_pt1 | contig 11911 bp, 14 predicted proteins | sample 7_EM_MG_FD_207223 | JGI IMG/M metagenome (GOLD analysis project Ga0307507, IMG submission 207223) | Populus trichocarpa ectomycorrhiza microbial communities from riparian zone in the Pacific Northwest, United States - 7_EM | ecosystem: Host-associated > Plants > Roots > Unclassified | place...
CAGACCTTGAGTGATTGTGGGCTATGCGGTCAGAGACACCATGGTGGCTCATGTGTTATGGTTGCACGATCCGAGAACCTTGCAGAATATAGAGAAATGCTAATCTTTCACGCAGACGATGAGCCATGGGAGGAAAGAGTAGGTCGAATGCTTTCTTTCATTCCCTCCCCTATTAACTTATGGAGACAAGTGTGCAGCAGTTCAAGCGATCGATGAAATCCTTATGAAAAGGAGTCATGCCCACTTGATTGCTGGGCAGCCCCTTCGTCCTTTAACTAAACAAGTACCTGGCCCACCTCCTCCCAAAAGAAGCAAGATCGTACCAGGCGTATCAAAAGAAAGACCTACATCGTCTCAACCTTCTATGCCCCCTTCACCGTGTATATTGTGCCATTCAAACACTCCGCACCACTATAAAGACTGCTCAGTCATCCGAGCGGGACCGAAAAGGTTGGATTACCGAAGCATTACCTACACTGAAACAGACTAATTGTATGATCGTAGCATCACCAAAGCTATTCAAGAATTGGAGAGCCAGGGAGATGGTGCGCTGACAAATACTGTTAACATGCTCCGGAGCTTGCTTTCCAAAATCAAATCTCGAGAAATGATGAGCAGCAACATTCCTGGGGCAAATACTTGATAGATAGTTTGAAGGCCAGATCTTTAGTTATGTGAGTCTCGGCCTTTTTGCTTAAGAAACTCTCGACTGATATGCATTCTTTCATCATAGTGCGTATGTATTATGCTGCAACTTGTTATTACAACTTCCTTCAGACTAAGTATTGGGTAATCGTGAAACCTCTTGGAACTGGACTCCTTGAGAAAGATATCCGTTATATATTAAGCGGCGCGCTTGGAAAGGACAATTCAGCTGGGGAGGATACCCCCTTGTTTCTTGTAAAATAATTAATATGCAATTAGTATATGGTAACTCTCGAAGTGGTGCCGCCATATCATACGCATGACTTTTCAAGTACTAGTAGATTCAACTTGAAAGGATGCCTTTGAGCTGGACCAAGGGCATAATTGTGCCGGGCCGTGGTGAAGAATTAGATGCGTTCGGCAAGACGGCATCTTGCTTCCTAGAATTTGTATTCAGGTCTTTCCATCTCCAGAACTCATTTTCTATTTATCCAATATTCATAGTCCGAGAACCCAGGCTTCTTCAGAGTTTACTTGTCACAGTGATGGTGTGACCCGTGATGTGAGTCCATAACTCGACTCGACGCAATACCCTTCGTTCATGTATTTCTCCTTTTCTAGACGAGCTCATGAATTCTACAACACCTGGTATGTTGAGCCCAAGGGCTAACCTTCAAGCAAATACCCACAAGAAACGGTCCCATTCATCATCCCATGAGGGACGACAATTCAATGCCAGTCAAGCGCCACTACTTCCTCAGTTGAGCGGCGAGATGCTTCTGCAGGTTTCTACCCACAAGTCCCTTCGCCAGAAGGGTTCTCCAGATCACGACAATGAAAGGATGATAGAGCTTGGAAGAACAGTTTTCGACTTCGTGTTGACTCTGCATCTTCATCAGAAGCGCCCTATGTTGAAAGTCAAGGATCTTGCTGTGCGAAGGGCTCGGGCTCCGATACTTTGTGTGAAACTGACCAAATTGTGAGCAGATTCAACGAGAACTGTATCACTCCAGCGGGATGATTCAGGACTGGGTGCGGCATTATAAACTGAGGGCTATTTGTTTAAAGGAGCTTCAAAGTACCATGAGCTCGGATGAGGTGCGTCGACAATAATTTGAACACAAATTTTGACTCGGAGTCCTTTAGGAAATGCATTCCATATTCTTTGCTTACGTTGGTGGTGTCTTTCAATCATCTGGGCTGAATGCCCTTCATCAATGGATTGACCCCTTGCTTTCCCAAGAGAATCTGATTCAGCCAGAGGAGGCTGTCAAGCCCGACAAGCCCGGCCCCACGATAGTTAATCCGCCTCCGAAACGGATAAAGAGTGAAGCCTTGTCCCCCCCTCCTGGTCTTTTCAGGCCAACGGCTACACCTGCGCCGTGTGCTCGACCGAATCCATTAGCGCCTGCACGACCTGATACAGCATTTCTCCCATTATTTAATCAGGAGGCTGCCAAGCGTCGGGTCACTGTTGAATACCTTTGGGAGTTTAGTGGGCAGTCTCATGCTGGCCGATGGAAAGCGAAATGCATTGGTAAGTTCGTTTCTCAATAATTAACAGCTTTCTGATATTCGCAAAGTTAATGGCATATGCAAAGGGGAAGGCAGCTCGAGTAACAAGCAAGCGGCAAAGGAGGAGGCGGCACGGGATGCTTTTGACAATATGGGGTGGCGTTAGCATTTTCTATAGTATATAATCATTTAGTAATCTTTGTGCTGACTAAACGTGTGTTTTCCTGTCACATGTCTCTCTGCTATGCCCAAAATATTGTCACAGCGCTCAAAGCAGAATCACAGCCCCGTCAACGTCGCCCACAGCAGGCGGGTATCCTTCGTCCCTGTACAGTGCGGTGTCGGCACCATGTCAAATCACATAGACCTCACCCTTGACGATCCTCAAGATTCGACCTACTTAGACACCTTCCGATATGCCAAACGCCCTCGCACTGATCTTTCCCCCTGGTTGTCCCAAGAATCTACACCGTCTCCAAGTTCTCAAGCGTCATCGTCGATGTCCACAACGTACATGCCCCCCTCCATGAATCCGGTGTTGCCAATTACCTCCATTTCGCTACCACAAAGCTCTCAACCTGGAGTACCACGTTTTGGCTTTCGGCCTCCTCCTTACAGACCGTTGTTCGCTGGTAGTCCTTTCCACCCCCCTGATGGTCAGCAATCCACTCCTCTCACGCCTTCTAGTAGTCTGCTCCATTACCAACAGCAGCAACCTTTATCCTCACCGGAACGGGACATAATTGACTTAACTTCATCTCCTTCTCCACCCCCAGCAAGACACTTGCCGGGTTCAATGATGATGTGCGTGCCACCCGAGCTACCCCAAAAGACTCCCATCTGCATTGGCCAATTTTCCGCGACGGCACTTATCTTATACCCTGACCAATACACATTGCCACAGAATTCTATTGATCCCGAATGGGTACCAGTTAGACTCCAACATGAGCATAATCCAAACAAGGCTGTTAACACTGAAACCATCCACATCAGATCTCCTTCCGGACGAGGAGTGAACGGCGAGAGTGTCACTGGGGATAGATTTGGTATGATAGAGCAAAAGGTTGCTGATTCAATAGGACCTATGCTTGCTAGAGGATTAATCAGACTCGAATCAAAAATTCGGAAAGGTTCTGGTGTAAGTCGTTCCTCCTTCTAAGTCCTTTGCTTTGATAATCGACAACCCTCATAATAGGTTCCCTTTCTACCTCTCCAAATGCTCGTCTATACGCCGAAGGGAAATATTCCTGTTGTGGGCAAGTACCTAAGAGATTGTAATATTCTTTTAGACCATCCCAGTTATCCCTTTGACCTTCAACGTCTTCATTACCTCTATTCCAATCCCCACGATCCGCCACCTGGGGGGCATAACCGGTCAGGAGCGTTGATGATGTCACAAGCAAAATGGCAGACACCCTCTTCTAAGAGCGTCGAAATTCAAAGAGGTCAAATTGACGAACTTTTCAAGAATTTAAAGGATGGCGATGGACTTGCGGAGACTGACCCTTGTAAGTGCATACCTGAAGAGAGCAGATGACATGCGAGAGATCTTTTCGTTTGACAGGTTTCGAAATTGCAACGAAATTGTACCCCCATCAAAAAAAGGCACTCACCTTTTTACTGGACCGAGAAAAGGAGCAAGAGCCACCCGGCGGCTTTTCTTCCCTTTGGCAGAAACGTTGCCATCAACTAACTGGGCGAACAATCTGGCTCAATGTCATTACGCAGAAGGAAGACTACGAAGCACCTAAGGAACCGAAAGGAGCCATCCTGGCTGATGATGTACGCCATCTTTCCTGGTAGTCTCCATTCATGCTCAGGACTATTATATGTCAAGATGGGTCTAGGAAAAACAATTACCTGTATTTCTCTGATAGGAGCAACTCTCAATTCCTCCATGGCCTTCGCTGCTTCGCCATTGGACGTCGTCCTTCCTCCTCCTCCTCCTCGCCTCGAACAGTTAGAACCAGACCATTTCTCCGGAAGTGTATGGGGTATGCCTGATATGTCCCAAGGTAGCAGCAGGACTTCCACATCTGCCAAGGCAAAAGCCAAGGCAGAACGACTGCATGGTAAACAAGAGGCAGAATATGCCAGACACTGCCGCATCAAAGTCAAGAGTCGAGCTACACTGATCATCTGTCCCTTGTCCACCGTGTCTAACTGGGAAGAACAATTCCGGGATCACTGGAAAGGGGATGTTTCTGTTGTTGGCGGAAGTGGAGGGATTTGTGGAAACGCCAACTTCAGCACACCTAGTGGCTCGCAGGTGTCGATTGCCTCTGAGCCTGACAGAGGGGGGAAGCACGCAATCCAGGATCGTGCACTGCGAATCTACATATACCATGGAAACGCCCGACGTCCAGATCCATCTTTTCTTGCCAACTTCGATGCAGTCATCACAACGTACGCAACGCTCGCGACTGAGTACTCAAAGCAAACTAGAAGCTTGAAACCTGACGACGACGACGACGACCCCCCGATAGGCGAGGAAGTTCTGAGAGACAATGAATCTGAAGTAGACGAAGGAGCCGATCTGTCGACGCGACTCCCCAAGCTTAAGACAAATGGGAAGCGGAAGAAATCGGCCTGTAACCAAGGGAACTCGGCTGAGATTTCTAGTGCTCTACAAAGCGTCCACTGGTTTAGAGTGGTGCTGGACGAAGCTCAGTGGGTTTTGTCCCCGATGGATGATATTCAAACATTGATTGCATATCTTATAGCTACATCAAGGAAACTGGTACAGTTGCATGTCGCGCATGTTGTGATCTTATGGCAGATCGTCGCCTCTGTTTAACTGGTACACCGGTCCAGAATAAGCTAGACGATGTCTTTGCCCTCATCAAATTCTTACGCCTCCATCCACTTGATGAGAAGAATATCTGGACGGAATATATTGGCAGTCCAGTCAAATTCGGGCAGGCTCTAGGTATTGTGCGGTTGCAAACTATTATGAAGTGTATTACACTTCGTCGGACAAAAGATGCCAAAGCAGCTGATGGGTCAATGATTCTCGCACTTCCGCCCCGTCGAGAAGAGCTGCGGTTGCTGAAATTCGAGCCCCAGGAGCAAGAAATCTACGACAGATTCTTCAAAGAGTCAAAGGACGAATTTACAGACCTGTCGCAGAAGAACGAGGTTATGAAGAATTATGTGGGCATTCTTCAAAAAATTCTTCGACTTCGCCAAATCTGCGATCACTTTGAGCTGGTGGAAGGAAAGGAAGCGAAGCCTAAAATTGAGGACGGGGAATGCTCTGGGTCCTTCGAAGATATCACTGCTGCAATTGAGACAGATGGTTTTGATTATTCCAGAGCTGCAGCAGTCTTCGCAATTCTCTGTGAGTCTGCCACGGCCCAGTGCGTAGAATGCGGGAGCGAGCTGGGTGTGTCTTCGGATCTCCCTCCTGACGCCTGCGAATCCGAAACCCAACCACCTCTGAAACGTGGTCGCAAATATAAAACTGGTGTTTCTCGTTCGTCCACACGGGCCAACACCCCTGATACTCCCCGTCCCGTCCTGACAAGATGTCAGCATCTATTTTGCCTAGTGTGCTACAGGAATTCCGTATGCCCAGGTTGGCCAACCGTCACTCCGGACCTCATGAGAGCTTGTTCTGCATGCCAAACTGCACTCTCACCTACGGACGCATTCGAGATCAAACATGAAGCACCCGAATATTGTAAGAAAAGGGAACGAAAACGGGAGAGGAGACCAAAAGGACAGTGTTTGGAAAATTTCGTACCGTCAACCAAGATCAAATCACTTCTTCAAGACCTCATCCAGTTCTCTTCCATGAATCCCCATTCTAGGAATTATGATTCGGAATTAGAAATGACAGATAGCTCTGGTGTAAAGATCGAACCCGATGTTGTGAAGACAGTAGTTTTGTAAGTTTATATATATCAAGTGTTATTCTGGCTAATGAATCCTGTAGCTCACAATGGACCAGCATGTTGGACAAGTAAGCTCACTTGAGGACTTTTACAGAATGTTCAACTTAATATCTGCTCCAGGGTTGAGGATGCACTACAGTTGGCGGGTATCCGCTATGCACGATTGGATGGGACAATGAAGCGCGACGAACGAATACGAGCCATGGACGCCCTCAAACTCGATCCTGGATGTGAAGTACTACTTGTCAGTTTGAAGGCAGGTGGTGTTGGCTTGAATCTCACTGCGGCCCAACGTGTCTATCTACTTGATCCCTACTGGTATATCCCAAAAAATTCTTGTTCTCTATTGGAGCTGACTGCCTGGATCAGGAATCCCGCTGTCGAGAATCAAGCTGTCGATCGGATTGTAATTCCAAAATTCGATTTTATTTTCATTTCACTCATGTAGATTCTAGCATCGATTAGGACAAACCAGAACTGTAACCACGGTCAAGCTCATAATCGAGAATTCGATCGAAGCACGTTTGCTAGAAGTTCAGCGAAAGAAGACTGCGCTTGCCAACATGACTCTCAAGAACGTTTCGAAGGCAGAAATAATGTCACGACGTGTGGAAGACCTAGCTGAATTGTTCAAGTAGTGTTCTCTCGTTGGCATTGGATCATGTATTTTTTAAAAAACTTGCTAATACGGTACTTCAGAGTCGTTCGTTACATCTGTACTTATACCTTTAACGTCACAATAGTCATATCAAGGGAACAGTGTCAGAAGGCAAAGTGACTTCCGATTTTGCGACTGCCGAATAGGTAAACTGACAGGAATGTCAACGCAAGCAGAGATATTTAAACAAATGGGTACCAATAAACTGGCTGACGAAAAGGCCGATTGAGACACCAGCCGCAACAGTGATCATTCTGAGCGCGAGAGAGAATCCGCTCGAATACTGTTCTGCTGAACTGTGATAAGTTTGGGTGACGCCCCCACCTTGAGCGATACCAGACTGATATTGGAAGTTGTCGCAGCGGGAAAAGCACATGAGAATGACCAGACTCACTGGCACCAGGAAAAGAACACCCGTGACCATAGAGGTGAAGGCGGTTCCTCCCACAACACGAGAGTACAGATTACCCAGCAGTCCAATTACGAAAGCACCAGCAGCGGAAATTATATCCGTTCGCCCAGGTAAAATAATACTAGCAGCACGATTGGCGGCAAAAGCACAGCAAGAGAATAAGACCATAATAGGGAGTTGAAGACTACGCCAGTATTGCAAATTCGAGAGCGAGGAACATGCTGAATAAATTGGCACCAGGAAGAAAAGAGTCCACCAAGGTAAAGACTGCCTCCACCATGGCCAATCAGGTTCGCGAATGCAATCTGTCAAGGACCATCAGTGTACAGCAAGATAATTGATTGAGATTTTTCACTTTTCACGGTATGGGCAGGCAGATTAGTACCGGCATGACCTACTCCGAGGACGCCAGTGGCAGCCAGCCCCGGATGGGAGCCATTGGACAGGAGAAAGTAGCCACGAGTATAATTAAGATTGGTAGGGATTGAACTGCGGTAATAGTTGCTTCGGGCTCGGCTATCCAAGACAAGAAAAAAATCTGAGCCGATAGTCAATCCAAAACCCTGAAAACAAATTTTTAGCAACAGCAGAAAGGTATTAAGTAGCGGGAGAGGCAGACAAGGAACAACGTGTATATTATTGCATACACTATTCGAACTGATCCGCAAAAGATGTTCTTGGACATTAGCTCAAGCGCACTGACCACTAAGGATTAAATCAGTTTTTGTGGTAATCGTGCAAATGAAAATGCTTTCAAATAGTGAAACCAGGGAGTATGACGACTACACCAGCTGAGGAGACAGCGCTGTAGCAAAATATATCACCAGGGATATTGCTCAATCCGCGCGCAACAAATGCAACAACGATCGAGACAGAAATCCTTCAGGAACATTAATATACGCATGTTGACCTTCAGAAGACTTACTCGTAAACATTGGCATACATCGAACTTTTATTCGCGGCATTAAGTCCAAGATATTGCAGGACACAGGCACATGCGCCGCTGATCCACATATCAACGATTGAGCCACCAAACGATAGTCCACAGATAATGGACGCCGAAAGAAAGGCAAAGAAACAGCGCAGTCGGAGCGAGTAAATGGGAGGTGAACGAAGAATTTGACGGAGGGCTTCTGTTCCAGCCTCAGAACCCATACGATCATGCAAGACATCTCTGTAAACCTCGTGAACTTTCTGTAACGACGTCAGAGCGATACGACCTCTTGAACGAACGAAATAAGTGCGCGTCGTTTGGGTTTCACTGTTTCGAATAGAAACTATGACGATGTTTGGAAGGTGGACAAATTCTGTATAAACTGTATAAGTCAAATCGCAAACACATAGGATAGTAAAAGGCGCAACCAGCTCCTGCGTCCAGAACGCTGGATGCCGTACGTAGTTGAGATTCTATGCGGTGTGAGGGTGCGCCAAAAGAAAGTAGGGCTTTGGCAAGCTTTAATATGAATTTCCTTCGCTTCGTGGTGTCTGTTTAGTTATAAATTTACGAGCGATTGTTGATTCATACTCCTGCACCGCAGAGATAGGGACGCACCTTCCACGTTTTTGACAATTTGCAAGGATCGCTGTGGTCGACTTAGCAGAGAGGTCTTGACATTGATCAAACTCCCAGTCAGCCTCGCTGGCTGGAAAGGAGTCAACCTAGGTCGTTGTGGTCTTTCGCTTGTTGTCGTGTCACAGTAGAATTCTTGTTTTACTGGGACACATTTTAGAGAGGAATGTTGATTGCTAGCAGGAGCTTACAAGCCTGGTTTGCCATCTTGATGATACCGAACAAGGAGCAGTACTTACTAAGCCAACGCGACTTCCCCGAATACCAATGTCCATTGCATAGGGATAAAATTTAACAATTCGCAGTACATAGAGGTCAAGTACTATTCAGTGGAGAATCGGTGAAGTAACATGAAGCATGGTATGGCAAAAGAGCAAAAAGAAAGCTATAGTCATGGGATCGGTGTGCAACATCACCAAATTTGGGTAGAGTTGGGGAGGTATTCTGGGGGTATAAGGAAGGCATCCATGCCCTGTTGTGGAAAAGATTGTCCACCAAGACTTTGATCAGAAATCCAGACGGGCAGTTGATTAGTATCGGTCGTCTCTAGTCTTCGCAATATTTCGGCTTCTGTGAACCCGATACTGTGAGGCAACTGTGCCATAAATTGCTGAGTACCAGGATTAACGGTTTGGTGCAAGAGATGGCCACTTTGGGCACTGTGCATTTGGATATCTTGAGATGAATAAGGTGGCTCGTATGTGGAGTATAAATCTAAGGCTCTTCCATAGTGCTGAGGAATCGATGTAGAATGGCCAATGGACGCTGGCTGATTTAGGTTGGTCGATGTTCTTTGAGGTTCACGAGTTACATGAGGGGACCGATTGGGATTGTTGGCTCTCCTCTTCGAGCGTTTTAGCATCAACTGCAGGGTTATCGCGTAACGTTTGGCAGGTACTGGGGAACGTGAGTGAATGGTAAATTGGATTGCACCCCAAACTTACTGTCAAAAAGTAGAGTTACGAGTCGTTCAACTTGATCCCGGACTTGTACGATATCACAATCGTCTGGGCTGAAATTATATGAGTGGAGCATCACAGACACAGTGCGAGCAACTCACAAGAGGCGAGACAGGCGAAGTAAAAATGAAGCTGCAAATGTCGCTGTTGCATGGGTGTAGTGGACAGCTACAGGTGAAACGGTGAATCACCAAGGGAATAGTGTCTGGGTTATGGCGCACCGTATTTCATGCCCTCCCGATATGAGGCCGAGTTGACTGTGATGTCCAAACCTTGCCGGGCAATTTCGATGGAACGACGCGCCAATTCGCGTTGGTTAGGGGGCATCTTCTCTACATCTTCTGGGCCATCGATACCTCGAAGGGCAGTGGCATTGTGAAATAGCTCAGCATGTAGGTGTTGGATCTGCAGGCTTTGGCGATAAAAAGCTAGTATTTGCTTGAATTATATCCTTACGCTCCAAAGAACCTACGTACCAGCATCTTCATATTTTTTTGAAAATTCAACATCCCACCAGGCGTACCATTGTTTGAAATCTTGATCTGCTGTATCCAATTCATCAAAATGATGGAGTGGGACTGGACCTTCGTAAGGAGCCAGTGCATTATGAACTCTCTCTCGAATGGCGATGAGCTCTACAGTCGACACAAGTCTCATGTCATCTTCGATGGACAAAGGATGCGTTACTAGTAATCGGGCATCACGAATGCTGTCGTCATCTTTGAGAACTGCTGGACGACCTGTTCCATAAGAAAGCCTACGAAGGTGGGTGAATCCCCTATCCATGATTGGTTCAATACAACTCACTGGTGTTCAAAAAGATAAAGACAAAACCATGTTCTCGACATTATCACCAATTTTTTATCTTCTTCAAGATCGAATTTGTTTTGCCTTAGGCGTTTAAGCAATTTGGGCCAGGCTTTATGCAAGGCTATGAGGGGGGGGTTCATCCAAATATCAGGTCGCTTCAAACTGAATACATACAGTATTCCATGGCCATTCGAACGGCGTGGCCTCCACTCAGCCAACCGTTATCCGACCAACCCGAAACGAGAACTTCAAATATATATTTCGAGATAGTCATCTCAAAAGGTAGTGATACTCACTCATGGCCTGAACTGCTTCACAGTGCAAAACTGGCGCAAATAAGGTTGCTTGAGAAATTTTCTGAACTTCATCCAAGCAACTGCGGTGCACTTCGGAAGGCGTCGTAGCTGCCACAAGAGAGTCAGGGAATAATGCTGAGAGAAAGGGTGAGTGCTTCCTTACATCCACCATCACGTACTCGAGCCGCAACCATGCAAATGGCATTTACGGCAAATGGCGAACGCTTATGTAACGCATCATATGTGTCTGTAGCTGAATCAAAAACGGGGCTACGACAAGTCAGGAGTGTTCTCGTGGATAAGGTTGCGAACCTACAGGAAAGTCGAACAACCATGGTAAAACCTATTTATGCATTAGAATGAATACCACGCAATATTATGAAGGACGTGCAGGTCGAAGAGTTCACGGGCTTCAGCCTCGGTTATGATATCTTTGGTCACAACTAAGGCCAAGATCAGAAATAGCGTGAGAATGACCCTTAATTACCAACCATCTTGGAACATGACAGGCTGTATGTGTCGTATCTTCCTCCTCTTAGAGGGTCGTGATTGAGATTGCCTTTCAGGAGATGGAGTTCTAGTTCTGCTATGTGGCTCGCTGGCATCGCCATTCTACACCCATAACATATAAATTTTATTCCACGAAGGCAAATAGGTCCTACCTTAGTTGCACGCTCGATGGCTACATCGGCAAGGCCTCGCAACACCTCCCATGGCGCCACGAGGCCGGAAGCGGGGAGTTCACCATTGTCCTCCTCGACATCCGACGAATCGGCGCTGGGAACGTTTGACATTGCCTGGCGCTTTGTGCTTGTAGACGAAGGGTATTTGTCAGTCACCCTAGAATAATTGTGATCGCCAGATTGATAACGCATGGAGGAGATGTTACTTTGGGTGAGGGGAGGAGCCATAGATTGGATGCTAGAAAACGGAGGCAGAATAGGACCTTGGGATGATGAGGTATGCGCGTTATAGTTTGGACCGCCTTGAAAATTGCTGTACAAGGGCGCGAGATGGTCATCTGGCCCAATCGAATGATTGGACGAACTCCCTTGGTACCCAGTCCCTGGAAGAGAATTTCGATGTTTTGGGGGAGGCAAACTGTGCATTGCCGTAAACGGAGTGGTAGCACTCGGAGGCGACGCATGCT
>Ga0307507_10010550_pt1 | contig 11909 bp, 20 predicted proteins | sample 7_EM_MG_FD_207223 | JGI IMG/M metagenome (GOLD analysis project Ga0307507, IMG submission 207223) | Populus trichocarpa ectomycorrhiza microbial communities from riparian zone in the Pacific Northwest, United States - 7_EM | ecosystem: Host-associated > Plants > Roots > Unclassified | place...
CCCTCCCCCCCTACCTTTAATATACAATATAATAGAATAAATTATATGTAGTTATTACATAGACATCAATATTATCTGTTTAGATCTGAATGTCAAAAGGAGTTCATTAAATTATCAGCATAAGGTATAAGTTGTTTAACAGAAGAAATGAATACAATGATGCAAATAGTGACCATATTGTAGCTAAGAAAAAAAAAAAGTTTATCCTTTGTAAATGTATCTCAAAATGTGACACTATAAAGGCTCAAAAAATTTGAATTCTGGTCCCATTCCTGCAGGAATGCATCAATTCCTCTGGAATCCACCGGAATCCACTGGAATGGCCCTGGATTCTGGTGGATTCCAGTTCCATTCCAATGGAATCCAGCAGAATTGAAGCATTCCTGCAGGAATCTGTAGGGCATCAAAAAGTACTGGCAGACCCCAATGAATGTATGTGGATTTACAAAATGATTGAGAAGCACCCAAGGTGGAAGAGCATTCTATCAAAGATTGACAGGGGTAATGAGAAGTGGTTCACTACCCTAGTGGATGAGGTGTGTGCTTTCATTTGAGTTTGTCTATGTGCAGTTATGATCCTGATTCCTTATCCTATTCCAGATGGATGCCAGATTGGGAGCTGGTGGGGCTGAAGACAGAAACAGCCTCAAGTATGATGGCCTTCATTATGCTCATCCAAATGGTTTCAACCCACACATCCCATTCCATGATGACAAGAGCACACACCATGGCTTCAATCATATTGAAATTGCTGAACTACTATGCCCAATATATCATCTGCCCAAATTCACTAGAGATAACCATGGTGACATTGGATGGCCCTTACATGATTGAATGCCTATGAGAACTTCCAGCTTTCAGCAGAAGCTCCTGAATGGAGAAGTAACCATAACCAGGGAGGATCTTCCTTCCTTTCTATATGATGAGAGTGACAGATTTATGCCTGCAAAATTGTTCTTCAATATTTTGTGATCACCAATACTCATTCATGTGAGTCCCAATTTGATTTTGCAAGTGCATTCCTTTTTTCATGTGACTGTAGACATGGTGACATATATTTACTGGTCCAAGCACTGCCATGAAGGAAACGGCAGGGTATGCTCCAACAAAAGATTGCCAAGTGAAACTTCATGGCATGACGAAGGTGACACTCCAATCTATTGCCTATGCAGCAGTTCATGTAAGTTTCATTTCATGTTCGACCATTGTTCAACTCATCTATTCTTTAAAAGGTCCACTGGTTTCTGAGCAACTACCATCAATGATGGTGTCTTCTTATTGTTGGATTTCTTCTGGATGATCACCAACTTATTTGAGGATGACCCAACATCTGAATGGGCTCTCAAAACACTTGATTGGTTCAATAAGTATGTGTCCCCACATCTTATTTATGTTTTCTCATATGTTCTCTAGACAAGTCTTCATTGAAACTGCAACCAAGAGGATGGCTCCTTCTGGTCAAACAGGTTGCAAGCACTTGGCACTTCACTGAGCCAATGGTGGTACTACCATCTCCAGAGCCACAGATGAGAGAGATGACATTGCCAACTCTAAACTTCATGAGAGTCTAGGGAGACTAGCCTCACCCAGTGACAATCATGAAGGTAGTGGTATATCCATAACTTATCTCTGACCACTCTGTTTTCCAACACAGAATCAGACTCCCAGTATGACAATGACACCAAACATGTACAAGCCCACTCTCATTTGACCACACCACATCTCAATCATACTGGCCATGATGGTGTTTGAGGTGAAGTCTGACAAAACATCTGCACACCTCAAAAGGTGACACATTTGTCCTCAACTTGGGGAAGCCTTAGCCCCATCATGCCGATGCCCAATGGAAAGGCAAAGAAACCTCAAGGACAGAAGACTCTAGCTGTTGAGACCACCACACATACCCTGCGGAGTCACAACCATGTGCCAAATACATTCTTACATTCAGTTTCTTCTTGCAAAGTTCAATGCCCTTGTCACCTGCTTGTTGTCTTTCAGTTACTTTTTCGCTGTAGGCTGTTTTCACCTTGATGTATTCTAGTATGCATAATATCATTGCTTTCCCTCAGTTTCAAACTTGTAAATGTAAATCATTCAAAGTATTGGAATGCATTGTGATGACAACCTTGGATTACCTTGGAATGTGCATCATACTTGCAAGACTTTCCATAGTGACCAATTATTTCCCCTCCTTCCAAGGTGAACAATGTGATGGATGGTTTACAAACTTTTTTCAGCTTTCATTCTTAACTTAAACTTACAGTTGTACCTCAATCTCACATACTCCATGCAATTATTGCTTCACATTCCAACTTTGTTGACACCAGTGTATGATAGGGTAAGGTCAGCTTAGAATTCTGCTACATTAGTGCTACAGTGCCTTGCATAATGCTTTGCAGGAATTTTTTCAAATCATATTTGATTATATTTGTAGTGGGCCTAAGATGTCACAACCAAGTGCTTTCAAGCACCCAACAAAATGATCCCCAAGGGAAGGGGGTACTGGGAATTTAAAAAGAACATGGGGTAGATTTTTTTCATTAAGGCCCTTGCTACCCCCCCTCCTGCCTTCCAAACAAGGTATGCTTTCATCCAAAAATGGTATGCTTTTCCCACCCTTCTTTTGAAGAAATTTCTGGCTGCACTCCTGGTGGGCTGTAAACCTTTTTCCAAATGGATTTAAAATATTTAAATACACAACTTGTTACTATAGTTAAATGTTCAAGCAGGCTATAAGCAACAAGTTGGTTCAGATAAGACCTGCTGGCACTGAACCAAGTTTGTTTAAATAATGGACCCAGACAGTGGCCAAAGCAGGGATAACATATTTGCAATATCTGTGGTTCATTCAAGTGTATTAAAATCATCTGAATTTACAGGTTTCATGTGTCAGGTGGCAAGAAAATATCTCTCAGTCTGAACTCTTAACCATTTCAGCTAATTTTGGCTGCAAATTGACCAGTAAACTCAAATAGGAAGCAGGATTGCCCCAGAATTATGTTTAGACAATGTCAAAATGCCAGCAGTCATTCAATTTACTCAAGATTTTTTTAAGGCCCCATGCACCCCCCCCCTACCTTGGGTCATGGCCTGAATTCCTGGTACCCCCATTGATGATCCCTGTCCAGAATAGACCCAAGTGTGACATCTCAGGTCCAGTTCAAACACAACCAAATACAATTTAAAAAAATTCAAGCTACAAAGCATTATGCAAGGCACTGTAATTGTTCACATTGTAGCACCTTACATTGTGTTTAATAGTGGAATGCAGAGTTGAGATATCAGTTGCTATGCTATGTGATTTTGAACAACCACTAGACTTGTGCATAGTGCTACAACTCTGACCAGTAAACTACCCATGCTACAGTGTGTCACCACATGTGCAACAGAGTGGGCTGAGCTCAAATTCATTGATGGCTTAGCACTACTGTCAATGGTCAGGTAGTTGGCCACTGTAACTTTTTTGTTGTTTGTGTCACTAAATGAATAGACATCCTTTTGGCCCAATTTTTTTTTCACCACATAGATAAATGTATCAAGAGTTGGTACATATAACTTTTATATTTTTAACATTCTGTAAAACATTGGTATGAATATTTTTCTAACAGAGGTTGTGAAACTGGTCTAAACCAGGTAGTTGGCCACACTGTCAACTGTCATCAAACGGCCATCATATCAGTTGCTAACTGGCAATCTAACTGATCTAAGCATGAAATAATGCTTATCCAAAATGACTAGTGCTGGTCAAGTTGCTCTAGTGCAGCCAAAATTGAAGATAGTATTCTAAAAATTTTACAGTTAGTAAATAGTCTCTTGTTCTTTCAATTGTATGTGGCTTCATGTTTTTTGAATAAAAATCAAGCCATATTTCTTTAAAGTTAATTGCCTTCAGCAATTTCAACCTTTTTGGATTTTGAGGTCATGCTGGTCAGAAAAAAAACATGTAAAATACCTTTTGGTGTGTTTTATGCTGCTATACCTATTCTAAATAGCAGGATTGAAAATTTATTCCAGCTTCCTAGGCCTCTCTCTTGAAAAGGGACTGACAGTCTAGGTTCTTAAATATTGAAAATATGCTTGATCACTTTGTGAAAATACGAAATTTATAATGAAATTACTGGTAAAAAAGGGCTATTATCCCTCTAGTTTATCATGTGATGATCTTCAGTGTTGAGATATCACTGTCCCCTTTAGGCCATGTTACTACTTATAGCTGAAATGGTCTCATGCTATAAAATCAAATTACTTTGGTGGTCTTCAAGGGCAGGGAAGTGGAAATCACACAAGTTTTTTTTCATGAGACTATCGAGAATGTGTATAGACAATAGATTCTGCAAAAAAATTGGGAGGGACAGGTTTATTCCTGCCTGGGTGGTTCGAATGGCCAACTACCTGGTTTGGCCAACTAGCTGACCAGGCACAGTATGCCATGCCCTTTGCAGTAAGGTAGCAGACAGCCATACCTTGCTAATGTCATGTGATCCATCCCAAAACTGTCTTTTCTTTTTACAGAAACACTCCCCAAATATTTATCATGTAGTTTTTAGCAAATTGAGCTCAAACATGTTGTAGAGAATGGTATCGCATCAGTCATTATTGCATAACTTTGGTGGAAAATTAAGATCTTGAGGAGGAGTTCTAAGAATGGTGTTGCTTGTAGCAGCACATCACATGAATTACAGTGCACTCTGCATAATGTGTATATCTGAAACTCCTTCAGATTTTCAAATCAAGTTCTGAAAACTTGCAAAAGCACTCTAAATACAATTTCAAATAAAATGTTCATCTCAGTTTTTTAGCATTACATATTGTTCTTTTATTTTTGTCTACTTTGTAGAATGTTGCCCAATTAGGACAGTCCATGTGATGTTAGTGAGGTATGGCTGTCCACTACCTTACCAAAGGTGCACCATCAAAATCTTTTAAATTCTGCTGCTTTACCATGTAATGACTGCACAGGCTCTAGCACACTCAAAATGAGTCTGATTGAAATGTATTATAGCTTATTCTGACTGCCTTGTCAAACTGAATGGCACCATGTATGTTACAGTGGAGTGCAAAAAGAATGGACCATGGGTCATTTTCTTCTACTTTTCCAAGAATTTATTGTAGTCTAAATATAGTTGTGTATTCTTTTATGTTATATAGTTGTGTTACACTTCCCTTTGTATGAACTAATTTGAGTGAAAGTTGGGGCCTTGAGGATGTTTTTGTTCTGATGGCCATTTTCAGCTCATGGGGAAAAAAATATGCGCTAGCTGGAAAGGGAACCAAAATATGCTTCTGGTTGACCTGAATGAGCATATCAAAAATCAGTAGAAAATACTGAGCAGTTATGTCTGTAGAATCTTTTGAAAATGGCTTGTTTTGCCAAAAAGGCCAAAAATGACCAAATTAGCACAAAATGATCTTTTTGCAGATGCTCTACAGGCATAACCACTCAGTATTTTCTACTAATTTTTGATTTGTTCATTCAGGTTAACCAGAAGCATCTTTTGGCTCCCTTTCCAAGTAGCGCATATTTTTTTTTCCATGAGCTGAAAATGGCCATCAGAACAAAAACATCCTCAAGGCCCCAACTTTTACTCAAATTAGCTCATACCAAGGGAAGTGTAGCACAACTACATTTAGACTACAATAAATTCTCAGAAAAGTAGAAGAAAATGACTCATGGTCCATTCTGTTGGCTCTCCACTGTATATACAATTTTGACAATATTTACACATTTAATCGTGCTAGAGACAGATCCTATATCAGTTGAGGTTCCTGTGCTGGATGAGACTGACTGGTTTGAAGGTCTGCTATATTACAACTATGAAGAGGACCCCTGACATATGGCTCAAAGGTCAGATCCCAAAAATATCAAATTTCTGATTTTTTGTCTGTACCCATTTTCAAAAATTCTGTCTGGATCAGCTCTGGTCTGCCCAAATTTACCAAAATCTGTCCAGACTAGTGGATCCAGCCTCAAAAACACCAATTTTTGTTCAGGCAGTGCTTTTTTGGTATTCAGATGGTTCTGGCATCATTAGAGAGCCTTCAGATAACCATTACAAAGAGAAGGAGATGAAATATGGCTGAAAAAGTCATTGGTAAATTAATGTTTTCTGTAATCCTATCATTCATGTATATGTATTATGCAGTCCAGGTACTTTCTAATTACTCAATGTTATGTTTTATGAAAGTCTTCACAGCCAGTTTAAAAATGTGCAAGCCCAGGTCAAGTTTTTTGAAAAGTGCTATGTCATATGGAGAAAGGTTGAATCTACAGTTTTGACTGGAGGGGGGTCAAGGTGGGAGAATGGCAAATCAGGGTGGCAAAATTGAAAAAGTATGCATACTGTCCCATTTCATTCAATTCACATGTCACACATCACAGCCCTTGTCAATTTGCGCAAAATGTCACACTTGTCCTATGTCACATAGCTCTTGTACAAAACTGTATACCAAGTCAGAAATCCGTTTTTTCTGGCTTATTTTACTCTTTCTGCTTTCCCTCTCTCTCAGCTATGTGTCAAAGATGTCTGCATTATGATGGAACCCCAGGAAACCAAGGAAAGGCTACAAAGGGGCAAGAAATAGGCATGTTCTATCACCTCTCAATCACTGGAAACCCTCATCTGACGCCTTGTTGTCCTGGTGCTTCCAAAAGCCTGTATAAAACTTATTTGCCATCCTGCAACACTTCCCACACCTGAGCTCACTAGCTTCATCCTGCACCCAAATGCCTTTGGGAGCCCTCTAGTGTTATATTTCAGAGGCAGGCTGTTGGGTTGGATGCTATTCAGTTCTTCCAGTCAATTTGAATTGTCATTTATATTATTTATAGACTAGTGTCATTGAGTGATCAGCGCCCAACAGCACTAGTATGGTTTCTCAGCTCTTGGCACTGCCTACCAGGACTTGTATGAAAATTCACACAGCATCACAGGTCACTTACCCACTGATTGAAACCAAAATTTCATACAACCAGTCACAGGTCACACCCCTGTGTGAATTGAATGAAATGGGGCAGTGGATGACTTCTCTCAAGATAGAGACAGTTCAGTCATGCAGACATGACCCTGGACTGACCCTTTCTCCCCCTGGATCGTCTCCTGGTGCACAGCCTCCCTTTCCTCTTTCAGTTCCACACCATACAATCACTGATCTTGCTGTTTCGCATTTCAATGCTAGTGCCATCCTCCTCCCTTGCCTCCACCACTTGATTTATGACCTCGCCACTCAGCTGGTCCATGTGGCCACTTGTCATGTCACCGACAAATTCTTTCCAGCACTTGCACTCGTATTCAAGCTTGACAAGCCCTCCCAAGTCTTCCTTTTTGTCACCTTTGTCTTCCTCATCACTCCCGATCTCCTTCTCCTCCTCCACGCTGTGATCGCAAATGCATTTGGGATGGTCTCGGACATGATGGAGCTGTCTCAGCCAGAATCTTGTGCCCCTCTCCTCCCCCTTGGTGTTGCTCAGATCCACAAGCAGTCAAGTGCCATGAACAAAGAATGACTTCCCTTCCCTGGGTCATTGGGCTCTGATGGAGTTCGAGAGGTACAGTATCTGACACTGTGAGCACATTTCCATCTGTTTGCATTTCTCCTTCTTCATACGCTAATTGGAACCATGCAGGGATGGCCAACCCAAGCCAGTTCTCAAGGAATGGTGCCATGAATTCAAGCTCCCTGTCTCTGGCAACATCACAGTCTTGACAGAGAGGCTTTGGGAGTACAGTGGGAATAACAAGAGGTGGAAGAGGTAAGTTGAATGGCATCTACTGGCTTCCATCTCTAACCTTTCCTGTCCCCTTGCAGCCTTGGGCCAGTCAAGACTCGCTCACACAAAGGTCCCAGGTCAAATGGAAAACCCAAGCAATACCAGAAGCAGTCCCACATGAGGCAAGCAATGCTTTTCGAGAGTGTTTTGGCTCCCATTCCATCTGCCCTGGTTCCACATGCCCTGCCCACAGAGTGCTCAAAGGATTGTCGGATGGCTCATCAAATTGCGATGGTGGTTCCTTGGGTAGGTCTCCTCCTACATTGCTCATCAATAACCATTGAGCTGTATTACAGGCTGAGAACTACATTAAGCAATTTCCATACAGGCCACCTGTGAGATGGTCAACAATGCTAATCGTCACAGCTTGATGCCAACATCAAATACGAGAAGTGAGTACATTAGTATCATTGGATTGGTTGCACAGGAGGGGGGGCAGTTCGGTGCATCAGTTTCATTGGCACCATCTCCAATTCCCCCTTCCTTCCCAGAAATGACCTCTCCATTGTCCTCCTCCATCCCAGCAACAACCTGACCATTGCCTCCTCCCTGCCATTTCTCCACATTGATTCCGGCAAGTCTAGAAGCACATGCACGCCCATGTGAGGTCCCCGTCAATTGCGCTGATACCAATGCACTGATCTCCTCCAACTCACTCACCACTGGCTCAGGCAGTTTTCCCGCTATGCCTTACTGCAGTTTCTCCATGACAGACATTGAAATGTCATCATGCGCCACTCTCAACATCTCCCTACCATCACCAACCATTCCCTCATTGTTGTCAACAGGATTTGTTGAAACCCGATCCCTGACTCTGGCCAATGGTGATGTTGTCATGTTCACTGTGAAGGTCATACCAGAACTGGCCTTTATCAAAGTCAACAAGGACATCCCCCTTTTGGCTTCCATGTGGGATGACTCTTCACCTGCTTGGCATGGAACCTCTGTTATGGTCATTCTTGGGCATCACATCCCACTCAAGCTCTGGCCCAAGCTCTACCAATACTGGAAGCCTGCTGTATGGAGGGCCAAGAAGGGCAAGTGGTCTAAATGGAAAGTGAGTCTTTGACTTCATTAAACCTTCGCTTCATTCTTGAGCTTATGTGACAATGTTGGTAGTCCATCATGCAGTGATACCTTCAAGGAACCCCAGCTGAATTCAATGTGGCTTTTACTGTTAATGGCAAGCTGCTTTCATACACTGCCATTGAGAAGGTCATCACCCAGCTGTGTGTCACTCATGATCAAGTGCTAAGTGCTAAAGCTCAGAAGGAGTATGGGTCCAATTTTGATCAAATGTTTGTGTACTGCCAGACCTGTGACAGCGCTCAGGTCATGATGAGCAAAGACTCAAGCATTGCTTGGCACTATCATCAGCTCTGTGGAGAGCTTCAGCAAGATGAGGAGGGTGATTATGATGAGGATTTTTAGGTAGTCTGTTTCTACAAAATGATACAGTTCCTTTCTTCTTGTTATGTTACATTTAGTCCATCAAACTGATAGGCATGAGTTGTGGATCACAGTAAACAATAAATTTAGCTTACTGGAGCATGATCCAGGCTGTTATGTAGAGTGGTGCATTCTCATGAGGAGTTGGACAGAAGAAAGGATCACTGTTCTCAATGAGGCCCTTTTTCACCAAGAAAGCATGACATTGGACCTTCAGTCTTGTGAATTGGCATGAGTATTAATGTAAAGATAATTGATGAGGGGATTGAACTCACCACATGTATTCTTGGTCAGTACCCTCAGTAACTCCCTTTGAGGCCTGGAGAATGGAATCTTGTAGCTTTGCAAATGATGTACCTGGTTTACTGCTCAATGAATCAACATCATTAGCAGATGTATCATCTGGTAAGGATGGAAAAATCAGCTCCTTCTCTCCTTCAAGATCATCTTGTGCTTCTTGCTCCTCTGAACTTTCAGCATCTGGTGGGGCAGCAAAACGTTGTACCCCAGCAAAGGCAGGAAGCTTGATTTTGAGTGAAGACATACAAGAGAGGTGTCAGTTCAGGAATCTGGATATCTTTGGATAGGAGATTTTGTAACAAGAATTAATGAAAAAGGAAATTTGTTCTTATTAGAGATCAGATTACATGATGACAAGTAAATGATAGAAGGATGATACAGAGTGCTGCAAGGAAGTCAGTCATCAATGGTAAGATCAATGACTTCATCAGAAAAGACCCCATCAGGGTTTACAGAAGCAGTGTCTGCATCACCAGTAGTGAGATCAAGAACTTCATCACCATCATTGGTGAGGTCAAGGTCTGCATCATCACCAGTGAGATCAAGCAAATCAGAAATCAAACAATCACAAGCATGAGAAAGGCCTAGATTGCTTGCCATGTTATCCTGCAAACCAACAAGTGGTGGTAGTTTGTGCAAAGAAGAGGAAGCAATGTGGGGATCATGCACTTCACCTGCTGTAAGATCACTGTGATTGGCAATCAGGTGGGGATAGCAGATGTTGGACAAGTCCTCATTAATGACTGGCTGTGGGTCTCTGTGCTTCAAGATCTTGGTTCCAAAATCAGTATTTTGGGAAGCATAAGTTTTGAAGAGGACTCATGGGTTCCCACTTTTTGAGTTGGAGCTCAGCTGGCAACAGCTTCTCCCACTGGAGGCCAGGGAGAATGTGGCGAACAATTAAAACAGGAAGTTTTACTGTAGTCTTCCTGGCCATTGGAGCATCACCATCACTCTAGAGCATGGATGTGGCTTTTTTCACAAGGTTGTGCTCCAAAATCTCAATGGTATAGAATGGAATTGTTGAGGTGAGTGAGCCTCTGTTGACACTACATATTCTGTGAAAAGCAGAAAGACCAGGCAAGCCATCAACAACAACACCATGTACCACATGATCAACAAGTGCAAGAAGTGGCTTTTGCTCCTAGTTTGCTCTAAGGTAAGAAATAGTCAAGCTGATTGGGAAAAATAATATGCACTTCCAAAAGTTGGTGAAGGCAGACACCAGACCATACATTCTTGCGAAATTTCTCCACAATTTTTTCAGGAGACCAAGAAAATGACCATTCTGCAAGAGCACCCAGCTTAGCAAGGTCTAGCTTGCAGGTAAACCAGGTAGAAAATGGTGGTAGTGGCCTCCCACAAGACCAAGACATGATGGGTTGCATGTACTTAAGCACAACCGATGGCTTGGGAAAGTCTGTGTGGACAGCATTTGCAAGAAAGGGATAATGGCTCCTCAAAAAGCCATGCACATTGGAGAATAACTCTTCTCTAAGTAATTCACACCACTTCACTAAAAACATCACCAGTCTCTGCTCCGATAGATCCCTTCCAGCCTCAAGAAGTGTGTCACCCAAGGTGGTCTGCACAAGACCTTGTGCTACTGCCTTTCCACAACCTACTAGTCCAGCCTGCAATAGTTGATGTCAGGACAATGCCATAGTATAGAACTACACCAATAAAACATACCTTGTTGTAATCTCCCCCACAGAGTATAGCAATCAAGAGCAACCCACCCTGTGTTGACTTGACACCAGCTGTGCTCTGAATAGCATCAGCAGTGTAGATAGCAATGTTGTCCTTATCCTTCTTGATGTTTGAGCTTGAACAAGCAGTGGTTGATAACAAAAGCGCAACTCACTTTCACATAACATGAACAGCACCAAAAATCAGGGCATCACTGTCATCTGTCATCACAACATCAATGATACCCATCCACAAGTATTAGTGACCTTCCCCCAACAACACTGAGCCCCCCGACCCTACAAACAGGCCATAGTTAATGGTGCCTGCTGATGGGCCGATGGGTAAGTTGACCCCATTGAAGATGGACCGGCCGCCAATATATTTGTAACTATTGGGTCTCTGAGTCGGCCGAGTAGCCCTAGTTGACATGACAATCAATGGGTCAGCCGAACAGCTTTGATCCTAGGGATTGTAACTCAGCACGGGCATGGGTGCCAAACCTGGCCCGGCCCCGTTCGCACCAGGTGCAGTATACTGGGATCGTGATCTTTAGTCGGGTGCCCAACCAATACTAGCGGTTACTAAGAATGTTGGATCCTTCCTTGCAGGTGTACAGTTTGTTGCTCATGTATCTCTCTTTCTTGACATACTCTTTAAGTCAATATTTATTTGTAGGGTATTCAGCTCATAGCGCAGGTGCTAT
>Ga0307507_10010551_pt1 | contig 11908 bp, 8 predicted proteins | sample 7_EM_MG_FD_207223 | JGI IMG/M metagenome (GOLD analysis project Ga0307507, IMG submission 207223) | Populus trichocarpa ectomycorrhiza microbial communities from riparian zone in the Pacific Northwest, United States - 7_EM | ecosystem: Host-associated > Plants > Roots > Unclassified | place...
AAGCTCTGCACGAAGCTCTGCATGAAGCTCTGCATGGAGCTCTACCAAAGGCTCTGCCAAAAGCTCGGCACGAAGCTCTGCCAAGACTCCGCATAGAGCTCTACCGAAGCTCTGCACGGAGCTCTACTAAAGGCTCTACCTGTCAGATAATCTGTATTCTCTAAGGCGTGGGACACGTGCACGAGTCACGTGCACGGGGCACGTGCATTGTAAATCTCTTCAGAGCCCCAGGGGCCCTAGGTCAAGACATCGACATCAATTAACGATCAAGTCAAGATCATCAATCAATCAACCCATTTAATCAATGAACCCCTCTACACGAACTTCGTGACAGTTATGAGCCTAGTCTGCCGACTTAAGAAGCTATTCAGCTATTACTCAATCGTTTAAAGAAATTCTACCTTATTGTTAGACTCTGACACATTATCATTAAGACGCAGACTCTGATAGAAATCCTACCTTAATTGTTATAAGATAAGTCTTTGATGAGATTCCACAAGATTCTATAAGATTCCACCTTAATCTGATGACAAGGACGATCCTAACAATAGGACAATTCTAACGATAAAATACTATCTTAATCCCTCCTTTGCCTATCAGTTAAATGACTCCACCGACGTTGAGCTCGTCGACGATGATCATCCTTAATAAGTTAGAAGACTGGGAGTAATGGCTATAGCAACTCCGAGCCCTTGTGGATCAGCGAATTTGGGCCCATGTTGACCCAGATGGTGCAGCACCTCAACGAGGTCTACTACAAGAACCAGCCTATCTAGAAGTCACAGATTTCAATGAGAATGCAACCTTGTATATATAGCTCTCGACGAATTAATAGAAAGCATATAAGAATAGCAGACGATACTATGACTAGGATATAAAGTATTTTCTAAGATAGGAAGATCATCTTTAACAGATCCGCACCCAGATTATATCTATAGTATTAATTTAGAAGAAGCTACTGCTTGACCCTTCCTTAATAGTTAAAGAATGGCTATCTTGGCTGAAGGAGAACACAGAACCTACCTCGTCGTTTATTAGGAAGAAGGTATAATACTAGTACACGGAAGCCCTTAAGGGGTTTAAACAGTTGTTAAAATTAAACTAATGGCTAGATTAATGGGAACACGCAATATCCCTAGGAGAGAAGTATAAGATCCCTTAAATATCCGATAGTATTTGGCTTTAAGATTTAGCAGAAGTTATTTAACCTTTTAGCAACGCCTACTATATAAAGTACACTACTAAGTCAAATAACCCTTAGAAGTCAAGATCTTCCAAATACCGCAGAGTAGCAAAGAAGCTATAAGAAGGACTTAGAACACCCTTAAAGAAAGCTAATACTACTATAAGAGGCAGTACCTTTAATATAGACTTTGCAGAGTAAGCTACTAAGGATTACTCTAATACTACTAAAGGTTCACGAAGAGGAAAGGCCTTAGCACGCAATAAACGCTTAAAGAGAGCCGGGACACTAGTGGATAAGGAGACGTCCTACAAGAAGCTAATACCTAAGTGCTTAGCGTACGGAATACGAGGACACTCCCTATAGGACTATTAGTGTTTATTTAAAGACAAAAGACCTGTAGGAGTCACGATAGAAGATGCGCGCATTAATAGGGCACTAAAGAAGGTAGAAAAGAATAAGAATCTTACTAACCAAGTTATAAAGATTAGACTTAAAGAACAAGAAGATAAGGCCTAATAACAATAGGACAAGAGCTAGGAAGTTAAGATTAAGGGAGAAGCTAATATAATATTCCTAAAATTATATTACACTGGTTAAACCCATCCACTAAAGCTATTAACTATTCTTGACTTAGGAACCACTCTCTATATCTTTAATAACCTCTCTTGTTTTTATAATTTCAGGAAAGCTCTAAGACACGAATATATCACCGCTAGCAGCTTAGAAGTGCCTATACTAGGCTACAGCAATGTTACTATCTAAATCACAAAACTAGACAAGAGCAAGGGAACCCTACATCTTAAGGACGTTGCCTTTTATATGGACTTTAATACAAATTTAGTGTTGTTCTATCTACTTCAAAAATAAGGGTTTTACTAGGACAATAAAGAAAATAATAATCTTCTAGTTTAGAAGGATAACACGATCCTATATTAAATGGAAGAACGTTATAGATAATAGACTATTAAATATATCCGACTAGGAAGTTAATTAGCGTTTAATATAAGCTAACTGCTACACTGCTAACGGAAGCGCAGAGTATCATTAAGAGACGCTTGTCTAGATTTAAAAGGTGATGTATATCTATGGCATTTATGTCTAGGTCATCCAGGACCTATAAGCCTTTATTATTTAGGTCTTAACGCCCTAGGAGTTAAGCTTTAAGGCCTAAAGATAACAGAATATTAATATTGCAGTCTTACCAAAATTAAGCGTTAGGTCTTAAGAAGGTTCTTAAAACAGAATATTAATAAACCTTATTTTAACCTCTATATTAACTGGACTAACCTTAAGGAAGTATATACTGGATTTATACAAGTTATGTTTATCTATAATACCTTCTTAGGGAGAACCTTCCCGTATTTTATAATAACGTATAGCGAAGAGAAGGAGACACTATGAGTGCTTAAAGATTTTATTTAATAGATTTGTCTGAGGCATAACCTTAAGGTTAATACTATTAGATTAGATAATAAGCTAGGGAGAAAGAGAACCCTTAAATGGCTACAGACCTAAGGGATTATATTTAAGCCTTCGGCGCCTTATACCTAAGCTTAAAATAGTACCACCGAACGCTTAGGGGGTGTGATTATTAAGAGAGCACGTGTAATAAGAATTGCTGCCAATCTACCACACGATCTATAGAAAGAGATAGTTAACTATACAGTCTACCTTCGAGATTGAACGCCACGGGAAAGCAATGGTTGGAAATTGCCCTATAAGAGGTTCTATACCTTCCTAGCTAATAGGTTAAGAAAGCCGCAATTAGCGCACCTAAAAGCCTATGGCTGTAGGGCGTACGCGATAACGTTAAACGCCTAGCTGAAGAAGAAAAGGCTAAGCAAGCTAGATCTGCGAGCCCATATTAGCTACCTCGTTGGCTATAACTCTACCAATATCTATAGGATCTGGATCCTATATAAAGGTATCATTATCTCTACTAGGGACGTTATCTTTAACAAGAAGACGTTCTTTAATAGCAAGTAAACGGACATCTTAAAGGACCTATACGCTGAGTTAGACACGCTAATTGAGAAGATTTAACTCCCTAATACCCTAACTAAGAATAAGGTCCTTCTAGAAGACAATAAAGAAGTATTTAAACCGTTAATTTAAGAGGAAGACAATGACGTTAATAAGCCAGTTTAAACCTTTAATAAGTTAGCAGATCTTAAGCTTATAAAAGCTCTTAAAGATGCGTATTATACGCCACCTCTAATAGAAGAAGACGAAGAATCTCTATATGCCTTTTACGTCAAGTATCCTACAAAGTTAGATATATAAGGTACTAATTAGGACATCGTCAGCTAAGTAGGAGACGGGTTTTATACTTAGGGAGTGTTTAACGACTCTATTAAGGACTTATTTAAGGAAGCCTGCAATGACAGGTTTAAAGACTTTGTTACTAAAAGGATTATATTAGCCTATTACGGCGCCTTCTTAGCAGGAAGGAAGTTTAACCTTAATAGTTAACTTAACAACAGCAAGCTAAAATCAGGCAGAATACGCGATGTTAGATTATATAGGAAGAACTTACCTCCGCCACCTTAGTCGATCCGCAATCTTAATATATATCCTCTTTAAAATTAGTTCTAAGAAGCTTAACAAGCTTACCTCTAATCCCATTATTAAATAAGGTCGTTTTAAGAAACAGATAAAAAGTATATAAAGGGATAGCAGGTCTTTAGCTCAATGTAGGTGTTCGTCTATAAGACGGATAAGTATGGATTTCTCCAGAAATGCAAGGCATGATTAGTAGTCTGCGGAAATTAATAGGCCCCAGGAGACCTACCTATAAGAGCTACTATATTAGCTAGTACAACCTTCTAAACACTTATAGCGATCACCGCAAAATTCGACCTGGAGATGATATAGATAGATGTAGTTAATACGTTTATCTATTACAATCTTAATAAGGTTGTCTATATAAAGCTACCACCAGGGTTTAATAAAGGAAAGATAGACAAAGTACTACGCTTAAGAAAAGCCCTGTACGGACTACGACAATTACTACTATTATGGCAGAAGAATCTCACGAGCTCGTTAAACGAATTGGGTTTTAAAGAGGTATCTTAGGAGCCGTGTATTATACTAAAAGGTAAAATAGTCGTCTTCTTCTATATTAACGATATTGTCTTCTACTACTAAAAGACAGATAAGAAGAAAGCTTAAGAAGCAATTAAGAAGCTAAGCAAGGAATACTAGATAAGTACCCTTAGCGAGCTAAAATGGTTCCTAGGAATCCACGTGCTATATAATTATAGCTAGAGGCTCCTGTAGCTATCCTAGAAAGCTTATATTAAGAAGATAGCTAACTAGTATAAGATAGATCTTAGAGGGCGTCTTCCAGACACTCCTATAGCAGAATCGGAACTCCTCCCTACTAATTACCAATTGATCTGTCTAACGCGTCCGTCCCCTAATATAGACCTATTAGTCCGCCCTATATCCCTACTAGCCTCTACGATGCTATATTAGAGAAAATTGGGTTTAGTACTCTATGCAGCCACTATAACGCGTCCGGATATTGCGTTTGCAGTATTAAGGCTAGTAAGGTTTAATTAGAACCCAAGCCAAGAGCATTATTAAGCGGTAGACAGAGTTATCTAATACCTATATAGCATAAGAAGCAGAGCAATCTGCTATAGAGGAGATAAGGAAGGAATGAATGGTAGAGGGAGAGATAAAGAAATACGCGATAAAGGACAAGACGACGGAAGAGACGGTAGAGGTAAAGCGCAATTATTTATCTGTGCTAGCAATGCATTATTTGCGGATAACTCCGTTAACAGAAAGAGCTTATAAGGATATATTATAAAGCTATTTAGGGGGCCGATTGCCTGGAGAGCAAACAAGCAGGGTATAGTTATAACGTCAAATATAGAAGCTAAGTTGTTAGCCCTATTATAAATAATAAAGGAAGCTATCTTTACTAGTAGGCTATTTAAAGTAATAACGTTACGCCTAAATAAGCCCTTAATTATTAAATGTAATAACACCTAGACGCTTTAACTAATTATAGAAAATATGGCAAAGCTAATTACAAAGCTTCAATATATTAATATCTATTGACACTGGCTATGTTAGGAATACGCAATAAGACAAGGACGATTTCAATAGATAGTAACAAAGGAGATAATCGCCAATGGACTTATAAAGGCCCTGCCCAAGTAGAGGTTTTAAAGTTTCGTTAATATAATTGGGATGGTGGATATTAAGGAGCAGCTAGATAAGGAGAAGTAACTAAAGGACCTAAGGGATAGTATTAGAGCAAGACAAAAGGATTTAGATAAGATTACGGTTTAATTAACTTATTAACGGATATAAGAAGGTGGCTAGCTTTAACCTTAAAGAGCTTAAAGCTAAGGGGGTGTGTTAGATAATCTATATTCTCTAAGGCGTAGGACACGTGTATAAGTTATGTGTACGGGGTATATATATTATAAATCTCTTTAGAGCCCTAGGGGCCCTAGGTTAAAACATCGACATTAATTAATAATTAAGTTAAGATTATTAATCTATTTTCTCGCTCTCTTACGGGGGCTAAGCCTAGATAGGCTAGTCTATATACGGCTTCACGTATAGGACACGGTGTTGGTGGATAACTTTGTTATTTGCGGTACGGAGGCCTCTGTAGGCCGTGTAGGCCTATAGGCGTAGATCTTGGCCTTAGGCGTTGTGTTAATGAGGCTGTAGAGCCTTTAAATTAAGCCGCTTAGAGGCCTAGCTCTCCGCCAGCCGTATATACCAGAGGAGACCCCCTAACGCACTCCTAAAAGGCAACTATCTATGGGACAGTAGGAGGGTAGAAATAAGCTATAAGAGCCGTCGTAGCGTTAAAAATTAAGCTTAAGAGTCGCAGAGTTTCCGGATCTTTTAGCGCCATATAACTCGCTAAAAATAGACCTCTCTATCTATTTTCTTGCTCTCTTATGGGGGCTAAGCCTAGATAGGCTAGTCTATATACGGCTTTACGCATAGGATACGGTATTGGTGGATAACTTTGTTATTTGTGGCACGGAGGCCTCCGTAGGCTGTGTAGGCCCATAGGCGTAGATCTTGGCCTTAGGCGTCGCGTTAATAAGGCTATAGAGCCTTTAAATTGAGCCGCTTAGAGGCCTAGCTCTCCGCTAGCTGTATATACTGGAGGAGACCCCCTAGATAACATCCGTGCCAAACCTAGGGTATGTGTGGTGTTAAGGTTACGCCTAGGCCGCTATGCGGGCCATTAAGGCCGTGGAGGAGAAGGGGAGTGGAGTTCCAGTTAGGAACTGGTGGTTAAGGCGGTATAGCACGGCCAGATTTGTTGAGAAGTAGGCCTAGAAAGCGTTAGAGGTTTATTAGCCTAGCGTTTAAATCTAACTGTTAAATACACCACTATTGTGGGTGTGTTAAGCGGCGCCCTTGTGGAAGCTGTGGCCGAGGTAGCTGCTAGGCTTAACCCTAAGGTTCAGCAGCCTGGTTATAAGGCGCTTAAGGAAGTTATTCTAGTTAAAAATAGCCCTCTTAAAGCGGAAGAGTGGCTGGCCTAGCTTGTGTGGGTCTAGCGTAAAGAGGGCTTCTAGCGCTTTTATTAGGTAGGCGCTGTCTCTGGATCTCGTTAGTATAATATTAACGCCTTTGTGAGCTTTATCCGTCTTACTATACTTAAGTGTGAGCCTAGCGTGGTTAGCTGTGAAGCGTATATTACCTCTTGTAAGCTTTATAGCAGCGAAGGTCTTGTTGTCCTTTCTATTAGCTGTATTATAGGTAAACTCTTCTACTCTTATAAAGCTGGCAAAGGCAACTTGGTAGGCGGCCACAAAGTTAACGTTATTAATTAAGGGCTGGGGCGGTCTATGGCTAAGGCCTCTAGCCTGGGGTGGTATAAGGCAGCTTGATAGCTGTAATACTAGGGCCTTTAAGAGAGGCCGTCTCTCTCTAGTTACCCATTGCTTGAATAGTTGGCGGCCACTGTCTATAAGGCGGCGGATGTGCTTATTGTTAAAGGCCTCTAGCGGGAGGCGTCTATTTATGTGCACTAAGCGGAGGGCAGAGAGTCTTTAGAGTATAGAGTTGGGGCGTAGTTGCTTCTGTAATAAGGACCTAAATAGCTATATAGTAACCTATCTAGCTAGTAAGTCTGCTGTGGCCGGCTATAGGGCAACTCTGTTTAAGGTATAGAGTTTCTTATAGCTGTTCTGGTATGATTTGTATAATAGCCTTATATTGGTAGATAGGCCGTTCCAGAGCAGCCTTAGGTGGGTGTCGCCAAAGGTATAGGTCTTGTTCTCTTTCCGGAACCAATTAGGCGGCTTAAGGGTAAGAGGTTGCTTAACTATAGGCTTATATTAGCAATCCGCTTCCTATTTAGACGTAAAAGAGTATCTGCTAGCGCGTTATCCTCTAAGGAGAGCTATATTGGGTGTAGGTCTATGTCTTGCGCGGCTATAAGCAGGAGGAGTTGTTTAAGAGGGGTGTTTACTGCGCCTTTAATATATTCTTTCCGGAGGCCCCAGAGCGTAGTAGAGCTATCAGTATATAGGACTGCTTTGTAGCCGTGCCATAATTGGCTAAACAGCTGGAAAGTGATAAGGATTACCTCCGCCTCTTTAACGTTGATATGGGCCGTCTTGAGCTCTGGCTTAACAGCTATTATTACGGCATAGGCTAGTGGAAGGTATAAGGCGTAGTCCCGCCAGGAGGCGTCTATATTTGATAATTTAAAGTAGAAGAGGCTAAGGCTGGCGTCTAAGGCGTCTGTAATAATATATACTAGCGGCCTAGTAGCACTGTTAAGGAAGCGGACTCTATTAAACTGTGATAGCAGGTCTCTCCACTATTTAAGGTCTTCTATAAGGTCCGCTAGCAGTTGGCGCCAGCCGGCGTAGGCTATAGGGGGAAAGGCCGTAATAAATATAAATAGTAGATATAGCTGGGTCCTTCTAAGGAGCACCACCTACGCGTAGAAGTTAAGGTAGTTAGTAAACGACTATACCTCCATTAGCGTTAGGCTGCCTCTATTAAGTGTGTTAGCCACGGCCTAGAAGACTTAGAGCTTTTTATTTATAGGAAGCCTAGCCTTTATGGCTTTACTATTAATTTCTACGCCTAGGACTGTAATATAGGTGCCTTATTTATCCTTAGAGTTGTTCTATAGGATGCTAAGTCCATCTGTAATAGTGTAGTAGACTATATTAAAGCGCTCTTAGAGCTCCGGCTAAGAGCCGCTCTGGTAGGTAATAGAGATAAAGTTGTCTAGATAGTGGTTAATGGACTAATTAGATAATAGCGCGGTAAGGATCTATTATAGTCCTTCTATAAAGAGGTTAAATAGAAATGGGGTAGTAGCTAGGCTAAATAGGAGGCAATGTTTAACGTATATTACGCCGTCCTATTTGAAGCCAAGTAGTGGTTGGTGGTAAGGTGCAACTGGTACTATATAGAAGGCGTCCTTAATATCTCGCTTAATAATAAGGCAGCCTCTTCTGGAGGCTATAATTATATTATAGATCTCTTAGAGTTGTAGGTATAAGAGGTAGCTATAGTGGCAAGGAATCCGCTGGTTGATTCCGTGCCCTAGTGGGTATAATAGGTTATATATATAACGCCAGCCGCTATTATGCTTTGGAACTAGCCTAAGCGGTAAGATAAAGGTGTTAGTTGTTAAAATCTAAACCTATTTAGCTAAGAGGTCACTCTATAGCTTATTTATAATTACCGCTGGGTTGTTAATAGGGTGGTTTAGGCTATGGGAGTAGGCTAGCGGCCCTATATATCCTATTTAGGCGCTAAATATGATAATAGCGGGTAGTAGCGTTTTTAGGTTGCCTAGGTACGTTATAAGTAGCCTTGCCCAGGCTGACGCATATAGTGGAGAGAGTGAGTTCGAAATTAGAGGCTTGGAGTTATTATAGGTATTAAATAATAGGTGCGTATTTAGCCGCTCTAGCGGCAGCTTAAGCGCTTTAAGTGTAGTTATGGTCGCTTCCTGGGCGAGTTGGCATACTGGGGTTAGCTCTAGGGCCTTAATAGGCCCTATAAATAGGCCTAGTAGGCCTGCCTTAATAGGTAGGAGGCCATAGCCTAGCGTAGATGGGTGGACTTTATCCATGGAGTTAATGTCTATACTATTATCCGCGCCAAGGCTCTAGCTTCACTTCTTTATGCATACTATAGCGGCGTGCTTGTTGGAGCCGCACTTATTATACTTATGCTTCCTTCTACATGCGTTAAAGAAGCAGGTGCTAGTATTAAACTTATTACAGACCTAGCTTTTGATATTGCTCTTATGGGCCTAGTATGTATAACTCTCCCTCTTTAGTGGCCTTGTGTTGGCTATGGCTGGAGCAGGAAGGATCTTATTTGGTATTAAGAAGGAGTTCTTAAATTGGGTTAGCATGGCCGTCTAATTAGAGTCTAGTTCGTTGGTGTTGATTATATGTTAATGCCATTATACGGCGCATGGAAGTACTGTGTTCTTTTATTTATAGATCTAGGCCCAGTCTAGGACCATATTATGGAAGGCCAACATCTTAGGCACGATAGTGTGGTAATCCAGAAATAATTAGGCGACGATTTGGGTGTATATAATAAAGCAGTACGACTATATAGTATGAGAGGCCCTGAAGTCCTTAAGGGCCTTTTCCTTCTTTAAATTGGGCGGAGCCTCCTTACTAAATAGAGCCTAATATTGCCTAGCCTGGCGAAGGAGTGGAAGCTGCTTAGCTGGCCAGAATTTGTAGTTATATATCTGTAGTAAGATCTACTAGGGGATATCTAGAAATCTAGTGGCCACTAATAAGATAGTAGGAGGGGCTAGAGCCTTACCTATTTCCTTAATACTAAGATTTAAGCGCTTTTGATAAAGTGTTATATCTAGGTGCTTATTAGCCGTCCACTTACTACTGGCCTTTGCGGCCTTTAGGAGCGTGGTAAAGTATTCCAACTTTATGGCCTCTGGCATAAGCGCTAGCACGGCTGGGTCAATCTGGTCACCTATATGGCGGCCCGCAGCGGCCGTAGGCCGCTTGTCACCCCGCTCTATGTTTGATAATGTGTTGCTAGTTATGGTAGTGGCTAGTATTAGGGGAGAGTTTAGGGCGGGAAGGGAGGAGTTTATATAGGCAGAGGGAGGAATATACAATTGACGACTAGCTAGCGATTTGTGGCAACGCGTAGAAGAGTATGCGATAGAAACAAGCTATGAGAGCTGTCGTGGCGTTGAGAATTAAGCTCTGTATAGAGGTTGATGCATGATTAAGCTTAAGAGTTGCAGAGTTTCCGGATCTCTTAGCGCCACGTGACTTGCTAAAAATAGACCTCTCTATTAATTAACCTATTGCATCAATGAACCCCTCTACACGAACTTCATAACACTACTAGAAGCTTTGTATAAAGCTCTGTATGGAGCTTTACTAAAGGCTCTACCAGAAGTTCTGTATAAAGCTCTGTATGGAGCTCTACTAAAGGCTCTGCTAAAAGCTTGGTATAAAGCTCTGCTAAGACTCCGTATAGAGCTCTACTAAAGCTCTGTATAGAGCTCTACTAAAGGCTCTACCAGAAGCTCTGCATAAAGCTCTGCTAGATGCTCTCTACGAAGCTCCCTTAAAGCTCTGTATAAAGCTCTGTATGGAGCTCTACTAAAGGCTCTGCTAGAAGCTCTGCCAGAAGCCCTTTATAAAGCTCCCTTAAAGCTCTGCATAAAGCTCTGTATAGAGCTCTACTAAAGGCTCTGCTAGAAGCTTTGCCAGAGGCTCTCTACAAAGCTCCCTTAAAGCTCTACATGGAGCTCTACTAAGACTCTATATAGAGCTCTACTAAAGGCTTTATATAGAGCTCTACCGAAGCTCTACACAGAGCTCTACTAGAGGCTCTCTACGAAGCTCCCTTAAAGCTTTATATAAAGCTCTGTATAGAGCTCTACTAAAGGCTCTGCTAAAAGTTCTACCAGAAGCTCTCTATAAAGCTCCCTTAAAGCTCTACATAAAGCTCCCTTAAAGCTCTGTATAAAGCTCTACCAAAGCTCTATACGGAGCTCTGCTAAAGGCTCTACTAAAAGCTCTGTATAAAGCTCTACCAGATACTCTTTATAAAGCTCTCTTAAAGCTCTGTATAAAGCTCTATATAGAGCTCTACTAAAGGCTCTACTAGAAGCTCTACTAGAGGCTCTTTATAAAGCTCCCTTAAAGCTCTATATAAAGCTCTATATAGAGCTCTACTAAAGGCTCTACTAGAAGCTTGGTATAAAGTTCTGTATAGACTCTATATAGAGCTTTACCAAATCTCTATATGGAGCTCTACTAAAGGCTCTGCTAGAATCTCTACTAGATACTCTCTATAAAGCTCCCTTAAAGCTCTGCATAAAGCTCTATATAGAGCTCTACTAAAGCTCTACCAAAAGCTCTACTAGAGGCTCTCTATAAAGCTCCCTTAAAGCTCTGTATAAAGCTCTATATGGAGCTCTACTAAAGGCTCTACTAGAAGCTCGGCATGAAGCTCTACTAAGACTCTGTATAAAGCTTTACTAAAGCTCCATATAGAGCTCTACTAAAGGCTCTGCTATTTACTACACCTCTATATAGAGCTCTACTAAAGGCTTTACTAGAAGCTCTATATGGAGCTCTACTAAAGCTCTATATGGGGCTCTTTAACTACTATAATGTCTATTATAAAGCTCTACGCTAAGCTCTATTAAAGCCCTTATATTAAGCCTTATATTAAGCTCTATATAGAGCTCTACGT
>Ga0307507_10010552_pt1 | contig 11908 bp, 11 predicted proteins | sample 7_EM_MG_FD_207223 | JGI IMG/M metagenome (GOLD analysis project Ga0307507, IMG submission 207223) | Populus trichocarpa ectomycorrhiza microbial communities from riparian zone in the Pacific Northwest, United States - 7_EM | ecosystem: Host-associated > Plants > Roots > Unclassified | place...
AGTAAGGTTAAAGTGCTTGATCTGTTCAGAAAAGCTTTTTACAAGGTTTATGCTCTCTTTTCTTTCAAGCTTTGGCCTTTGCCGGTTGCACTGTCAGTTTAGTCATGGTTGATTGTTTAATTGGTTTGCCATTTGTCTTTTGAGATTGATTTTATTTGTTGTTCATGTGTTGCACAGGGGCCTTTGGTCATGTTTGCTTGACCATCTCTTAAACTTCAGACGCTTATGATCTCTGTATCTTGGTAGTACCTAAAGTGCAATCTTGGCTAGCAAAGGAATACAAAATGTATAACTTGACCAACCAATTATTCAAAGTGATGTCCTAAAATTTCAAAACCGAGAACAACATAGTTTGACAATGTTATCTGTTGCTGCAAGAAAGAAGCACGTTTCTTCATTTTTTTTTTCAGTTTTGAAAATTATTGACTAAATGTTATATATTTGATGACACTGTAAACACAAATAAATGAATGACCATAATTAAAAAGTCAAGCCATGAAAAGAAAAAACATGAATTGGCCAAATAAATAAAGATGGGAATCTAAAGCACAAATTCAACAACCATAAAAGGGAAGAAAACATAGCATAAACAATTTTCAATACAAACTCCTAGCAAGCAACGCCTTTGCTGATTGGTTAAAAAGCAAATGGAAAAACAGAGAAGCTGGCCACACAGTCCAACAAAGCAAGAAAGAGACAACCATTAATCTTGCAGACCATAAATATATGCACATACCAGCAAAGTAAAGTAAGCAAGCCTTAACCTGAACAAAGCAACAACCCAACCGAAAAAAGAGATAGAAAAGCTCAACAAATCTGCTGAAAACAGAGGCACCACACATATTAATTATGGATGCATCAGAAAACAAACTAAATAAAGATAGTAAGAGAGGCAATGGAGAGAGGGAAAAAAGATTAAACTGATGGTGCAACAACCAACAGGAGAGGCAATGGAGGGAAAAAAAAGAGTGCAACAACTGGTGGGCAAAGAAATGCACAAACTTGAATCTAAGAGAAACAAAAGGAACCCACACGCAAGAAAAACAATTGCCACAATAACTCTTTAGAACTGCCATCTGGCCAACGAAAAAACCAGCACTAAGGAACAAAAACACCCCCAGTAGAAGTCCATCACATGCATTGAAACAGACAAACCAAAAGAAAAGGCATTTGATTGTAAACTAAAAAAGAACAGGAAATTTTTAATTTCTGGTCAGACGAAAAACAAAGCACAATTGCTGCACAATGAATCACATGTAAAAAGTGCAGAATCTTATCTCTAACAAACATGATACTATTTTCCAAGCACACCAGACAGCTCTCCCAATATTATAAAGAGACCAAGGCGACATCAAACAGGATATCAATGATGCCACTGCCTCACTTATTTAATGCACCAATTAAGAATAAATACAGGCTGAAGAAAAAGTACTGGCCTACTCATCTAATAATGCAAAAACCAAAAGAAAAGAAAGGGCATGCGTGCACAAACCAAAAGAAAAGATATGCGGGCTGAAGCAATTGTTACAATCCACAGTTGCATGAGTCTGGATGAATAGTAATATCGGCACATGATTTAGTTTCTTTGTTAATTGTTAATTGTCACTGCAATTTATTTGTGGGGGGCGTTCTTTCTACTGTTATTTTCACTTCATGATTTTATGGGGCTTCTCATATATATATATATATATATATATATATTTATTGAAGTTAATTTCGGCATATTAAATATAAATAAATATCTTTAAACCTTATATAAAATAAAGTTAATATTAACTTTAAAAATCTTATATGAAATTTAGTGCCATTGATAATTTCCTTGTGTTTTTATTTCTTTTTTTTTTAAATACATAGTTAATTCCGAAATAGGTTATAAAATCTTGTGATTTTGTTGTTATTTATGCTTTTCTTTTATTTTTTATGCAAATATTATCTTTATACTTGGATATCATCAATACAGTACTACGTACTCTTAGGTATTAATTAGTAAGAGTTTTATTTAATACTATGATAATTCCTTGTAATAAAAAATTATTTTATTTGAAATAAAGTTTGAATAAAAATCTATACCTATGTATAATGTTCAGAACATTTTGGAGGTGGGATTTCAATTTAAAAGGATATATAAAGAGGGTAGGTAATGTCAGTCTGTTAAACTGTGGTGTGGGAGTAACAATAAAAGTAGTGGGGATAGTCGAAACGCTGTGTGATGCTGACGGATCACGTTGCCGGTGGATCTGAAGTGGTCAAGCTTTCGAGCATTCAGCTATGAATCCTTGGTTGGCCTGCACTGCAGCAGTCGACAGCACAAAGCCACAAACCATCTGGGAGTAATATTTGCGCGTTAGTTTGGAACACATGCAATGTAGACTTCATGGTTCCGTATCTGCAGCCCCTGAAAAGAGTAGCATACGGGTGGGTAGATGTTGATTTTTGTGTTTATCTACCTTGTTTTAGTTTTTTTTTTATCGACGATATCTAAATTCATGCAACTGTAGACAAACTGCTACTTGCTTTGGCACAAAAAAAAAAAAAAAAAAAAAGCAGCTTCCACCCCTCGTAGTAGCGAAAAGGACTTAAGGTCTTGGTCATTTATTTTAAATGATTAATTCTATAATTAAATGAATTGAATATATGTAGACGGTTTTTCAAGGGGTTTTTAAAATCATAATTGCTGTGGAAAAAAACTGTAATAATTATTAATGAATATTATAATAAAAGAGAAACTAAAAAGAATATAAAATTTAATGTGGTTTGATAATGTGTTTACTTCGGCATGAATGATGAGATTTTATTTTTTTTACATGATATATATTTCTATATATCTAGCCATCCAAAAAATCCTAACAATTCAAAAAATATTAATAATTTTTCATAACATCTTTTTAATATAGCATGAGAGCATTGTCTTCTCATTCCAAACCTATATATAAATAGTTCATAGCAACAAAACAAGAAATAAATTCTAGAGAGATAAATATTGTCGTTTCGCTACGTTTCACTCATACGCTCCATTTTAATATCTATTTATGAGCCACGAATTACAACAATAACAAGTGTAAATTTACTTTTCATGAAAAAATAAATAACATTGGTATATTAATTATGTAATTAATAATTAATGGAATTTTAATGTCTTGGGGGGGGGATATGAAGACAAGGATAATTAAAACACCCTTCATTTATTTATTATTTCTGTATTATCATTCATTCATCCGAAAATTGAAAGGATTGAATTTTCTGTATTTCTCTCTCTAATTTAGAGGCAAAAATCTTTGACTCCTAGCCTTTATCTCTTTGTGTTCTTCAGAATCCATAAATTGAATTTAAAGGCCTTCTTTTCTTTAATTTCCTCCATGCATCACTGTAAAAAGAGAAGAGGAGAAAACCCATCTCTCTTGTCGAACCGATTTGTTTCATTATTTCCTCTTATTTTTCAAGCTACAGATGGGAAAAAAAGCTTGAAATTAACAATTAATGGTATGGATGAATTCTTTGACGATATTAATCCATTATGCTCTTAAACTTATTATTTTTCAATGTTAATTGTTGTTTTTCTATACATGAATTAGTTTAATTGCCTTCAACCATCCGATTCTTAGTTCTTTAATTCAATATTCTTCTTGGATTTTCTATTTTGTATCGTTTAACCTTCTTCTTTTTTTGTCTACTATCTTTACCAATTGTTTGTCAGATAAATTCTCAATTTCCTAATTTTTTTTCTCAATCAAGATTCATATCCATTTGTTTGAATGGATATTAATCACTTAAAGAAACTTTTAAGATCACGTAAATGTCTAATGTTTACCTCTCTAGCTAGGTTTTGTTATTATAAACGGTTCCCCCACGGGCATAAGTGCTACCAAGTAGTTTTTTAACCTTAATTTACAAGCAACCGTACGTACATAAGTGATTATTACAACTTCATATGCTAGCTAGGCTTTCTCGTGCCAGAAAGCTGAAGAGTTTCCTCGATTTGAAGTTTGGTCAGAAGATCCGAACACAACAAGAGTGCGGGGGTGTTTGAAGTGGGGTTATAATTGTTTTTTAATTTTTATTTAAATTTTTTTAATATTAACACACCAAAAAGTTTTTGGAAATAAAAGAATAAAAAATAACTTTTTTAAAAATATAAAAACAATCAGATATTACTCGGATGGTGAGTGGACGCACGCGGTGGAAACAAAGCATTGATATGGGATGTCGGACCTTTGTTTTTTTCAACGAGGCAGGGAGCATGGATGATGGACGGGGAATGGCTTCCACTTGGAGACAGCAAGGGGATCAAAATGCCGCTTAGTTGGTGGATCAGCCGTTGATCTGTCTTACGTGGCCTGTTTCCTAGATTTTGGAGTCCATAATAATGTCCGGACCAGTGACCCCCTAATGCCCAGCTGTCAAAAATAAAAAGGTGTTTTTGGATGAAAATAAAATCATGGCATAGACTTGACGAGATGGACGACGATGATTGTAAAATATATTATGGTGTGGTTGGGAGCAATAATAGTAAGAAAGAATGGAAGTAAGAGAATATCGACCATTGGGCCGTTCTGAAAGATGCTGATGCAAATTTCCTTAGTGGCAAGATAATAAGTTGATGGAAGGGTGGTGGAGGAAACAGCAAGACGTCCAAATTAAATCTGTTTTTAATAATGATTATGAAAGAGACATGCAGAAGAGACGCTGTGGAGATGAAGACGAAGGAGATGATGGCGATATCATTATGGCTAATTAAATCTGCTAACAAGCATATGTTATAGTGGGAATGGTTAGGGCATAGAGTGGCTTCTAAGACAAGACAAAATCAATTAAAAGAAAGCACATTGGAGAGGACTTTTTATTTTTTTCTCTCTTGTTGATATGACAGAGCAGCAACGTCCACATTCATTCCTTGTTCCTCGGCAAATGAGGCCAGGCCGGCAACAATCTTAGACCTGTTTTTGTACCTAGTTTATGGTGGAAGTAGCCTGGCATTAATTCAGAACTGCAGCGGCAATGGGACTGGGCGGAGCCACTGCCCGGTTACTCTTCTTCCTTTCTTTCTTTACTTCAGGAATTCATCTCCTTCTCTCCGACACAGACCCTCGTGATGGTGATTGGCCCAACCGCTTTCCTGCCTTCCTTCCTCCATCTTCTTCTCCTATTCACTCCATTCATATATTTTCTTCCATGAGTCAGTTATATTATTATGACTGTGATCGATATTTTTCTGACAGTTTTCACAAGTTGTAGCTAGCTAGCCAGGATTGCTCTATTGGATTTATCACATTTCCTACTGCATGCTGCCACACCTAGAGCCACTAGTTGATGATTTTAACAATGGTTTTTGTGCGGTGGTGCAGCGGCAGCACTCAAATCACTCAAGAGTCAATGGCAAAATACACCACCTAGCTGGGACCAGTCTGATGATCCATGTGGAGCACCCTGGGAAGGAGTCACATGCTCCAATTCAAGGATCACTGCATTGTCAGTACTGAATTTCCTCCACATGATCAGTAATTTATTATTATTAATCGTCTCTCATCTTCTCTGATCATCACTACGTATTCTATACATTTCAGGGGGTTATCAACCATGAGCCTCGTAGGGAAGCTAAGTGGTGATATTGGAGGACTGGCCGAATTGAGATCCTTGTGAGTTTCCTGATATCTATCTAACAGGAACTAGTTTATATATTACAAGAAATTCAAAACAGCGTTCTACCTTAGCAAGATTATTTATAACCAAGCATGTTTCTAATTGAAACATACACATTTCCACAAAACTGTCCGATGCATGTAATAATCTATATATCTTAAAGCTTAAATATTCAAGCATGAAGGCTATTTTATTGCAGGGACCTGTCATTTAACTCAAACCTCACAGGACCCCTCTCTCCACGGTTAGGAGACCTGCTAAACTTGAACATCCTGTAAGATGAAATACCCACTTTTCTACTTGGCCGGCCGGCTTATATAATTCTTCCATGAATATCAAAGAAAGTGTATTTTACGCGTCATTCCTGCACCTTTTCAGAATCCTTGCTGGTTGTGGCTTCAGCGGTAGTATTCCAGATGAGCTGGGCAATCTCGCCAAGCTATCCTTCTTGTAAGACTAGTTAAAGTAGTAACAATTATGAATACATACGAATCAACAGGGGTACTATATCTTCCCTTTACTCAACACTTTCACAGGGCTCTCAACTCAAACAAGTTCTCTGGCGGAATCCCACCTTCTCTGGGTAAACTCTCCAAACTCTACTGGCTGGACCTTGCAGACAATCAATTGACAGGAACCATCCCAATCTCGAAAGGCACCATCCCAGGCTTGGACCTGCTACTAAATGCTAAGCACTTGTGAGTAATTTTTTTGTAAACACCTCTCATGCGAAAGATGAGTAAGAATTGTATTTTGACTGTGTCTAGAAATTCAATTAAATAAATAAATATAGCACATTTAATTGTTAGTCTTCTGAATTTGCAGTCATTTCAATAAAAACCAGCTTTCAGGTTCCCTTCCACCTGAACTTTTCAACTCTGATATGATGCTGATACACGTGTAAGTTGGTAGCCAGACAATGCTTTTGTTTCTCTAATTATGTTCTTTTACCCCCAGTTGTGCCCTTCTAATTGCTTGTGATTCCTTAATGACAGATTGTTCGATGGGAACCAACTTGAAGGAAATATTCCCTACACAATATGCCAAGTTCAGAGTCTTGAGGTTCTGTGAGTAAAACCGCCCCAGTTTTATCTTCCTCTCTTAAATAATAATCCTCTCTGCGAGCTCAATTGGGACTCTGACTCATTTTGTTTGCTTCAGTCGACTTGACAGAAATTCTTTAGATGGGGTGGTCCCAGATAATTTGAACAACCTCACGAACCTCAACGAATTGTGGGTACTTTTACTCTCACAGTTTAACATGGCCGTGTTTCACTCCGTTAAACATAACAACCTTTCCTCCCTAACATGTTTCTTTCAGGAATTTAGCACACAATAAGCTGAGAGGCCCTTTTCCAAATTTAACTAGAATGGATGCCCTCAATTATGTGTAAGTTCCCTTTTCTGCTCTTTTAAGTCCTTTTTTCATGCTAATGAATGCGTATCCATAATTTATTTTTGCAGGGATCTTAGCAACAATTCTTTCGAATCTTCAGAAGCTCCTGATTGGTTCTTAACCTTACCATCTCTCACAACCTTGTATGTATCCGGCACATCAGAAATGTACTATCTGGAAACGTTATAGATTTGTAGTCTCATTTCGAAAATCCATGCTGCAGAGTTATAGAGCAAGGATCTCTTCAAGGGACTTTTCCATCAGAAGTCTTCAGTTTTCCTCAGATACAGCAAGTGTAAGTCTTGACCAAATGCCATTTGAGCTCCTAAAAACAATTTTAGAAAGTGCAAATTGATCATTCGTTTCTTCAAATTTTGGAAGGTTGTTGAGGAATAATGCATTCAATGGCTCCTTCAACATGAGTGTCAGCATCAGTCCACAACTCCAACTTGTTGATCTGCAGAACAACCAGATTTCCTCCGTAACACTGACGGCTGATTACACAAACAGATTAATGTGAGCAAATTTCTAGAACTTGCATTTATTTACGTGGAGAAATGTGATTCTTTCAACCACTCGATCGCCATCAATCTCAATTTTCATTATTATGCACTCAGACTTGTAGGAAACCCAGTGTGCATTGCTCTCTCAAATACCAGTTACTGTCAACTCCAGCAACAGTCTACAAAGCCTTATTCCACTAGCCTTGCAAATTGTGGAAGTAAACTGTGTCCCATTGAACAGAAGCTCAGCCCTCAGAGTTGTGAATGTGCCTATCCATATGAAGGGACTCTGTACTTCAGAGGACCCTCCTTCCGGGAATTGTCCAATGATAATACGTTTCACTCACTAGAGATGTCACTTTGGGACCAGCTGGGCCTAACTCCTGGTTCAGTTTTTCTTCAGAACCCTTTTTTTAACGTCGACGACTACCTTCAGGTGCAGGTCGCGCTATTTCCACCCACTGGAAATTTTTTTAATAGATCTGAAATTCAGAGGATTGGATTTGCCTTGAGCAACCAAACGTACAAGCCTCCCAAATATTTTGGGCCCTACTATTTTATTGCATCGAATTACCCTTTTCCAGGTAACTCAAGTAGCATCTTTATTCATGCATCTAGTTTCTGTCCTACCATCCTTGGAGTGGTCAATTGACTAGAAAAAGAAAACATGTTTCAGATGGTTCCAGAGGAAATTCTTTGAGCACTGGTGTGGTTGTTGGCATAGGAATTGGCTGTGGCTTACTGGTTATGAGCCTTGTCGGAGTAGGGATATATGCAATTCGTCAGAAGAAACGTGCAGAAAAAGCTATTGGATTAAGTAAACCATTTGGTAATCAACACGTAACATCTTTAATATTCTTGGTACCAATCAAGGGCACAGTTTGGAATTGCATTTCAAACAATGTTTTATGAAAATTTAATTTTTTTTATTTAAAATAATTTTTTAATATTTTTTTTATTGTTTTGATTTGCTAATATTAAAAATAAAAAGATATTATTTTAATATATTTCCAAATAAAATATACTTTAAAACACAACCATTATATACTACATTTACAAACACCCTCTCACTACATCATCAAAGAACTTTTGGCTTGTGCAATAAAACCTTTGTGTATTTTCCAGCTTCTTGGGCTCCGAGCGGCAATGATAGTGGCGGGGCACCTCAGTTGAAGGGAGCAAGATGGTTCTCTTATGACGAACTTAAAAAGTGCACTTGCAACTTTTCGCAAAGTAATGAGATAGGTTCTGGAGGCTATGGAAAGGTATATATTCAAGATTTTGTCAGGATATATTTACCAGAAAATTGTTCCTTGGTCATCTCGTATACATTGTCTCCAGGTGTATAGAGGAATGCTTTCTGATGGCCAAGTTGTGGCAATCAAAAGAGCTCAGAAGGGATCAATGCAGGGAGGGCACGAGTTCAAGACTGAAATTGAGTTGCTATCACGGGTCCATCACAAGAACCTTGTTGGTCTTGTGGGTTTCTGTTTTGAACAAGGAGAACAGATGCTAGTCTATGAATACATGCCTAATGGAACATTGCGGGAAAGCTTGTCAGGTATGCTCACTTCTACTACTATATATAATCATGCAAGTAAGCATTGAGAATAATATTGCCAGGACATTGAGTAAGTTTCTGTTTAAATTTTTTCGGCCACCCGCGGGCATTTCAACGGCCCCCCAAGAAATTTTCGTCTGAATCAGTATGCACATTGTTAAATTGTAGGAAAGTCTGGCATTTATCTTGACTGGAAAAGGAGACTTCGCATTGCTCTTGGCTCGGCTAGAGGATTAACTTACTTGCACGAGCTTGCGGACCCTCCTATAATCCACAGAGACGTCAAGACCACCAACATTCTGTTGGATGAAAACTTAACTGCAAAGGTTGCTGATTTTGGCCTGTCAAAGCTGGTATCAGACATCTCAAAAGGACATGTTTCAACTCAGGTTAAAGGCACCCTGGTCAGTATAATTACTTTTCCTTCAGTAAATTCAAAGGATGAGAATATTGTCATATCTGTCTTCATGGACAAATTTGGCGCTAATCATTTTCATGCAGGGTTATCTGGATCCAGAATATTACATGACACAACAATTAACGGAGAAGAGCGATGTGTACAGTTTTGGGGTGGTCATGCTTGAACTGATAATAGCAAAGCAGCCTATAGAGAAAGGGAAGTACATTGTCCGGGAAGTAAGAATGACAATGGACAGGGATGATGAAGAGCACCATGGATTGAAAGAAATAATGGATCCAGGTATTAGAAACATGGGGAATCTTGTAGGATTTAGGAGGTTTTTGGAATTGGCAATGCAGTGTGTTGAAGAGTCAGCAGCAGAACGTCCACCAATGAGTGAGGTGGTGAAGGAAATAGAAATGATACTGAAAAATGATGGGATGAACACGAACTCAACTACATCAGCATCTTCTTCTGCTACAGACTTTGGAGCTTCAAGAGTTGGTCCTCTTAGGCATCCTTACAATGATGTTACAGCTAAGAATAAGGATGTTAACAGCGTCGACAGTGTCAATCACGATGCCTTTGATCACAGTGGTGGCTCCACCCTCTCAGGAAAAGCTGAGTCAACGTAGCAAATGTTCAACTCTTTTTTCTATTTTTCCTTCCCTTTTCAGGTTAACTACAGCAATATTGATTTATACTGTGTTCAATCCAAAATGAAAACAAAATGCCTTTATTTTATTGTAGTAGTAGAAGTGTGCAGTTTACACATTTTGACCTTATTAGCCTTTCTTTTCAATCATATATATGAAAGGTCTGTAGAAGAAGAAGAAGGGATTGCTTGCCTTCTTTTCTTAATTTCTAGTTTCTCTTTTCCTTCGGCTCCATGAATTTAGCTCAGACACAGAATAATTATTTGTGCAGGTGAGGGTTTTTTTCCCGAGGATATCTGCTTAAGAAAAGTAATACTTGTCCATTAATTAATAATGTCACCATCAAATTAGTTTTTTCTTCTAAATTATTTAGGTGACAAGATAATTAGGTCTTGAATGCAACGCATCATTCAAATTAGTATATGGTTAAACACTCATCGTCAAATTAATATTGCAAATGTGATATACATAATCCACAGTGTTTGTTTTTTTTTTTAAAAAAACAAGAATTATCATTTTAAAAAAAAAATTATTTTTATTTATTTTATCTTTCAATATTATAGTAATTAAACATTGAGTTTTATAATTTATTATTTTTTTATTTTTTTATAAGGTTAAAGTGGTTTACGAGTTTATTAGGGTAATCCAAGTTATTTCAATTTATAAGTTTGATGAATTTTTTTTTAATTAAACTTGACTTTGTTGTCATTTTTTTCTTTCTCGTATAGTTAATAAAATATTTTTGAATAAAAATTATATTATTAAACTTTATAAAGTTTACTTATTTGTTCAATATTCATTGCAAGTTTACAATTTACCAAAATAACATTAATTACATGACATAAAGGAATTCAAACTTATTTACATACATTGTGGTTCACAATATTGTATTACATGATTATATTATCCAGCAATTATATTAATATCTAACACTTCGGTCACAAACGTCTAGTTTGTGAGGAACCTGGAATACCACAATTAATCACATTAATTGCATAATTAAACACATAATTATTTTTTTAAGTATTATTAGAAACAACAATTTACTTGCTAAAGGATTAACATGGTTATCAACGATATTATACTTTATATAACATTTTAACTCATATTGGATATTTTATCATACCATCAAAATATAGCCATCCTATCATGAATGCCAATAAATCTAGTGAACTCATTTGTTTGCTAACAAATCCGGTTATCTTTTAACATATACCAATCAATTCGGTCATCCTCTCACGGATGCCAATAAATCCACTCATCCTCTCACGGATGCCAATAAATCTGGTGCATTTGTACCCTTATACCTTTCTTTATTTTGCATTTTCCTTCTTTATGTTATTCGTCTAATATATAGTATATATATTGATCTAACAAAATATTGACAATCGAGAAAAAAACAAAACTTATTTAAATACAAGTAGGGTAATGATCACCTATCTGGTGTTTGACCTTTGGACGTGACACCTTGTTGTTGTCTCGCAAATGCAGCCTTTCTTGTACCAATAAATATACAAACATCATCGACAATTCCATTAAAGTCACAAACTCCACTCCAACTTTTATTCACTTTGAATTTTTAACTTACTAACAATTCCTTAAAGTTTTACATATGGACACTTTTGTTTCATTTTTCATAATTTTCATTGTTCCAAACTCGAAATCAATAGCACTTCCAAACGAAGATTGGAAATTGAATATTTTCATCACTTTCAGCCTCAGCTTCTCATAATACTGTTCAATGTTTCAATCATA
>Ga0307507_10010554_pt1 | contig 11907 bp, 13 predicted proteins | sample 7_EM_MG_FD_207223 | JGI IMG/M metagenome (GOLD analysis project Ga0307507, IMG submission 207223) | Populus trichocarpa ectomycorrhiza microbial communities from riparian zone in the Pacific Northwest, United States - 7_EM | ecosystem: Host-associated > Plants > Roots > Unclassified | place...
GTTACTGTTTGGTTTCGAGTATCGTTTGATACTCAGTATGTTTTATGATTGAGTTTGATACTCATGATGTTTTATGTTTGGTTTCGAGTATCGTTTGATACTCAGTATGTTTTAGTTATTGTGTCAAAGTATCGTTTAATACTTAATATGTTTTATGTAACCTTTCAAGGCTACCGTTTTGGGAGTCTTTATGGTTATTGTTTACAAGGCTCCAGTTAGCCTGACAAGTGTATTTAAGACCTGCTATTCTCCGGACTTAGAGAGGGCAAACTTCGACAGACAGAGTTTTCGATATACTTGGTTGAACAGTTACTTCTTCAGTTCGCTTCGAGAATCCAATAAGACCAAACATACTTAGCTATTAGGAACTACTTGGTAGTTGCGATATAATAAGAAGTTTGTTACAACAACTTAGTCTAAGCCTCCGGTACTTAGTCTCGTTACATACCGCACTCTGGTATAGAGATAGTATCGTTACCCTATCCATTCCCGCCACCACCCAGGAGGCGGTTACAGCCCCCGCGCCCCCATTGTTCTTCTTTTATTGTCGGTTACTTTGGGTTTCATAGTGGTTATAACAATTATTTATTTTATTAATATTATCTAAAACAAGCGTTTTCCTGTTGATTCCTCCCCGTGTATTTATTTGATTTTCTTGTTCCACCCCTTCAGTCGGAGTTTGATTTCCTATTTTGCGTGGCTGGTGTGCGGTTGGTCTCATACCCGAGAGACTTGGGTTGATGGCTTTTTCCCTGGCGCTGGGTGGATAAGTGGGGATATGGTTTTTTCTTTACCATAGCTAGCGCTGCACGTAGTCTTTGTTCCCAGTAGTTGATTAATACAAAGCACATGAAAAAAAAAAGGCATGAGATTTGGGTTCTTCACACAACCATCTAAGTTCTTTCATACACTATACTCTCAATACAAAGATCTTTATCTATCACGCTTTCGGGAAGCAAGACACGACGGTCTTATATGAGCCTAGCGATCGACGTTGCTAGATAGGAGTCAAAGGACTTAGCTATCCCAACAGCTATCAGGCAAAGAAGAAGTGATCGTTAGGAGACTATCGGTTACCTGCTGCAAGTATCATCTGGAGAGGAGAGGATTGTAACAGAGAGGGGAAAACGACCAGGGTAGAGAGGGATCTATATAAGAAGCAAGAACATACTATTCAAACTATTTGTCATAGTATCAAGAGTTGAAACAATTCTGACCAGTTTGATATAGATTGTTGAACATCCAAACTTGAATGTTTATTGTGGTTCCATTGCTGAAAGTGGTAAAGTGAGAAAGATAATGACACCTGAGTGTCTACATTTCCTTCATCATATATTTTCCACCTTAACCAACATACTAGACTTGGACCCACAGTTTAGAACTACTCTTTCTTTATAGCAACAAGTAGTAGCTCAGTATAACTTGACTGCCTTTTGTTTTTTGGAAGTGGTCCTCAAGTACCTCTACCTAACTTGAATAATACATCTAGTATACCCATTTTGTGTCACAGTACCTGCGGTGGTGCCAGAAATTTTGGAAGGTTAGTGTACTAGTAATATTTAATTCTAGGTATCCCTTCAAGTTGGTAATCACAATACTTTCCTCTGGTATGGTTTCTTGACTCAGGCGGGGTAACAGGATCTCAAGGTAGGGTAACTGGGACACCTGGAGCTCATGATGAGATTTCCAAGGTAGGGTAACTTTACCCCTTCATGTCTGAAACCCCCACCGAGGTCCATGTGACCACCTTTATGGTGTCTGTGGAGGTTTGTATAACTCTTTTATTGTTTTCTTGAGTTCCAAAGAATATTCCCTCTGAGAGGTTACCATGTCTAACAGGGTAACCTTTGCTACCTGTACTTGCCCTGCCTAACCTGAAGATTGGTAGCCCCTGGGCTGTAGTCTGTCCGTGGGCTTCTTATACTGATTCTAGTCTACCATGGTATACTAGGTATACCAAACCAGGCTTACTTGTGGTTACCACTTGGTATACCTTGTGGGCTTGTAAGCCAGTCAGTTGTAGCGACCTCTCTCTAAGGTCGTTACATCCGTATACCTCCCGTACATCTTTTTCAAGTATGAAGTTAGGGGCGAAACGAATCGTAGAGTGGATGGAACGCGCGATGGATAGAGTTGCGGTAATGACCTTTCCACGCGCTATGCCGAATAACGTGTACACTCTCAATGCCTTAGGAAGCGTAGCAAGACAACAGCTACTAGAAGGTACTATGTCTCTCTCTGTCCTGCAGACAAGCATCCCGCCATCTTCCCGCCACGTCAAGGAAGTAGTAATGGCCTCTATTGGAATATTGAAGGCAATGGCTTCAGACCCGACAAGATATCCCCAGGCAGATAGAAGTGTTCATTTATTCTTGCTGACTTCTCAACTGGATGATGGGGGTATAGATTAGCCCCCGGATGTGTTCGTGGGACAGATGCAGATTCACATTCTTGGTATTAGACCTGTATTCTGGCCCAGGAACGAGATAGGGTCCTCGGAGTGGTGTGCTCCTTCGAGCACTTCCAGCTCAAGACCTAATAGCAAAGACAGTCGCAGCGAGCAAATACCTATCACGGTGGAAGAGATTGTTTCAATGGTAAGGCAGGAGTGTATCTTGGTGAAGCCCAGAACGTCGCTGTCTATCTATGGTGTGCCGGAGATTGGCGAATCCTCTTGGTGATTGGTGAAAGCGAGCGGCCTGCCTCGTGGTATAGTAACCATATAGAGTCCAAGACACCAAAATTGCCACTTTTTAACATACTAGAACATGGCCATTTCACTTAAGTAGAGCCTCGAATTTTACCAACATCACAGCTTGTGTCTAGAGTACCCTGTAAAAATCACTTGTGGCCGCCCGAGCTCAGGTGTAATATTCCTCAAAGTTTCTGAGTGGCAACAAAAGCCCCATATCGAAGCCAAACAACCACCGAAAGCAGTGCTCTGCGTCGGCGCCACCTCTTATGAAACCCAAAAAAGCCTTGTTCGCTCCTTCCCATTCTCACATACCGAGCTTACGCTCTAAAGCACCCTGTAATCAATACCATCCTCCGATTGAGATTCTGTGACGGGGCCAACCCTCGACATGACCTTCAACTCAGATTAATATTCCTCTAAGCAAACCCTACAAAAGCATCGATAGAGGCCTGAAGAAGGTCGTATTTAAGTGAGGATGGGTCATGAAAGATCGGGGTTTTTTTCGAGCCTCAAGCCTGTCGAATGATGACAACAGAAAGCACATTTCCAAGGATGCCTTCTTTCACTCAGTGAGTGGACTATCACTCTCGTCCCTGCGAGCGATAGTTCCACGCGCTGGTAAAAACCACCCTAATGTCAGACCAAGGTTTTCGAGTGGGCAGAACCCAAGGGGACTACATTAGGGAAAGCTTGAGTTTCCCAGAGAGGATTTTTTTTCTCAGGCTCTGAGGGTGGCTGATATTCCACCACCCCAGAGCTCTCAATATGGGAATTTCTTCCAGTATAGTACCAGTTTAAGACTGGCAAAACTGACTGGTATCTACCAAATGTAGGGGAACTTGGCACCATACGTACTGAACTGGCTACTCTGTAATAGCAACTCTGAGGGGATATCATAAGATTAGAGAGTCGAATAGGGCCCCGGGCCCGAGCCCTATCTTCTTTCAAGTTGAATAGAAAAGGAATAAAATTTCAAGGGCAAGGGCGTTGAAAACCATCAGTCGCCCATTCTAGAGTTTTCAAAATTTCAACCTAGTCAACTGGCACAGCTCTACCATTTTATCTTTGAACCTTCGTCGTAATATTTAGCCGACGCGATACAAGATTTCTATACACCTTGGGGGGTATTCATTTTTTTATATTACCCTGAACACACGACACGAGAAACCTACTCTATTAAAAGACACCTCCTTCCCTTCCTCACAGCTTGTTTCCCTTCCCTCAATATATTCTCTTTCTCAAACCTTTCCACTTCTCTGCCTCCTGGAATATATATCCTACTGAAAATGACACAAAAGAGAAAACTCAGAGATGAGAGTGATAACGGAGAAGATAAGCTCAGCAATGCGAACCATAACGGTATGCCTCTCTTAAATTTTCTTCATTGCTTTCGATCCCTCTAACATCTGGTAGGACGCTGTCCCAATCCCAAGAGAAGGATGTCTCACATCCCTAATGAATCCTCTTCAAAATGGTTTAAAACAGCACTCCTAGCAGAGGTTGACGAAGAAATGGAAAGTAGCCTAGAAAGGGGCCCCGAAACCGAGGACCCAGGGACATCCCTAGCTATGGGGGAGCTACAAAAACCGGGTGGAGGGGTTATCGGAGGGTCAATGGATTATACCGAAAGTATACCCCCCCCTAATCCAAGCCCTCTCTAACGTTTCCCATTTCGCAACTTCTCACGATTGATGTGTTGTGATACAGGAAGCAAGAGGCCAAGAAATACGGACCAAGCCCTCTACTCACCCCCCTCAAAGTGTGAGCAGACGCACCTCGAAACAGACGACTCCGAATCCGAAATACAATCCAATGAGGACTCTGAGGAGTCATACAACCATTTTAATCCGCTCGTTGAGCCAGCAAGGAAGATCTACTTAGCACCTGACCGCTATGCTGAGCATATTGTCAAGGGTGAAAGAGAAGAGCGACTAAAGCAACGCAATGAGCATGAGAAGAAGCGGAAATCATGGGAACAGAGATCAATACGTGAGAGAGGGCCGTGTGCAGGACGCTCTGATGAATTCCTTACCAAGGAAGAAGCCCAGTACGCCGAGGGTATAATTCGGGCAGCAGCGCGGCACCGCCTTGAAACATGGCATCGCGAACGGCATGAGATGTGGGGCCTTAAGGGGATCGAAGGTCCGAGCCGGATTCGCAAGGAAATGGAGGATTTAGGAGAGGATGGAGAAGAGGGAGACTCAGCAGAAGAGGACATGCAACTCGAGAAGGAACTTGATAGAAGGTCAGGAGCATCAAACTCAGGACTAGATACTCTCCTCGGAGCCGTTTCTATTCGCCGGGAAGACATGGGAGATGACGCAACAATTGAGGAGATATTACAAGAGATACCGAATCCATTCGACCCTTGCTTTTACACCCCGGCAGACACCATCTTCCTCCCACGAATCCCGAAATTCACAGAGGTTGTTTTCTCGCTAGAGTATCACCTAGGATACACCAGGAAGCAGGTCCGTTGGCTCATGGGGGGTGCCCGACCCGGACGTGGTGCAGTTCCATCAGCCAACACCATTGGAATGCGCCTACAACGTTACATGAGAAATAATGGCCTTATGGATGCCGTGAAGGCGGCACCGGCCAGGACAGTCGAAAGACCTAAAACGCCTCGTACTAGTGAAGCGTTCACTACAAACTCCCGTAATGACGACCGCAAGGGTTCTAATGGTGAAGCAGAGCAGACATCCCACTTGCTACCCCATGGGCCGAGAATCCGGCGCCCAGAGTTTGGTGTACACGGGTGGGTCTGGGATCACCCGCATGAAAGCCAACACAAGCTTGGGGACCGACATTAGTTTTCCAAACAAAATCTTTCTCCTAATCTCGTTTTTTATTTCAAAAGCATATTTTCGTTCTCACTCTGACAGGAGCCCCGATAGGACGCTTCCAGAATATTTTTATAAGGCATCTAAAACTCACCGGGCAACAAAAGCATCATTTTTACCCTCCGAAATTTTCAAATCTGTGCTGAGGGGGGAGATATATAGCTATCATATCATGTACTTTTTCCTATTTCTCACTATGCCTTATATAAAGCCGTAACCCGCCTTCCCAAGCGGGGCAATTGTTAATAGCAAATCCAATCTCCACTCTCCAAATATATACTTCCGGGAGACAGGGCACACAAAAAACGAAGCTAGCGTCAAAATTACAAGCACTCACTTCGAGGTTTCTAAATAGTGTTCGCAGGGCAATCACGAGAAAACCATATCGCGGAGGAACGCCAAATCTCATACTAACAGCTATCAAATAAATTATTTGGCAATCCCAGGAGGGATGTTAGGTATCAGAAGAGAAAAATCCTAATTAACTATGTCGGGAAGTCTGAGATATTGTTGGACGTATTCGGGTTGTCTACGGGATAAGAGCACCTATTTTGTCTGAGTTATCCCTAGTGTCTGTTTGGCCCCCTTTCTATTTCCTCACGATCAGACAAGTCAATTCCCTTGGCGCGAGAAATATCCATCACCACGGATCACTCGCTGATATTATCTATTTATGGGCTCTATTCGGTACGCCGCAGAATTCGGGATTTTTTTCAAAAACATCTGGCAGTAATTTAAGATTGCAATTTTCCCTCCCGATAGCCACTGGGTATGGTAAAACTAATATATTTCAAAAAAAAAAAAAAAAAAAAAGGAGTGGCGCTTGTAATATTAGAGGAGTGGAAATTCGATTGAATTACGGGCAGAAGCACAATATGTATCCTACTTTAGTGATCTCACCGAATATCACTCGGAGGATCCATCTCCGTGCCCACGCCTATATATTCCTGATAGTAAGTAGGAAGCATTGAAGAACTAGCACGGTGCAGCGGTAGAGTGAGAGAAATAGAATAGCACTTGACTGATGTGGAGCTAGCTATAGGAGGCGTGTATTCATAAGCTTCATCCTCTGGCTTAGCGTCCCCGTGGACAAATAGTAAAGATAAGAGTATGTATTATTAAACATAAGGAAGTCACCCTAATCCTTCCATAGATCACGACATATATCCGTTTCTCTTCATACATGTCCCCATTCCCTTGCTCATTCCCTTGTGGCAAAGTAAAGACATATCTATAGAAACCTCTCCGTAAAGGATTGTAACTACAGAATTAAAGAAACCGTCCACAAATTCCTGGAACTTCCACGATCAACCACAGCTCACTATCTTCCTCCTCCAACTCTAATAAGAGGCCAACGCTAACACTGGTTTTCCAACACTCCCATCCTTCCAATTACTAAGGGATCATCCTTCAAAACAAAACAAGAATGTGGAAAAGTTAGAATTCGGTCAGCCTCAAAAGCGGGAATCATGGATTCTCGCTCGCAATGTTTTAGCATATCACAGAGCATTTCCGGCTGGTTCTCTACGGAATTTCTTTCCACCCGGGGTATGGCGGCACCCCAATGCGCGTACGAGAAAAGAGGGAAAAAATAGGAAATTGAAAATGTAGAGTGCAGTGCCTCCCCGATTGACAGGGGGAAGCGTAAGTTAGGTAAGTAGGTAAATGGATGGTGGCTGGAAGGGCATATCCTTTCCTAACGAGAAGCCGGTTCGCCGGATTTTTGAAAGAATATAGGGATGTATCGGCGGTGGAGAGAATGTGTCCTCTTCGTTCCTTCCTTCCCTCCCCCATGGACATATTGTCTCTTATCAGTTCCAGTGTCTATTGTCAATCTCTCCCTACATCCCCTGATGGCAATTCCGAAGCGCGCATTCCACCACAATCGACCTGATTATGCTCCATGAGCTCAGCAGGGCTATCGCCCTCTCCCAAAGCCCCGGCACAGGTCGATGGGAGTTCCACAGGCTTTGGGGGAAGTTGCGATATCCTCCTTTGACGGCGCCGACGGAGCCTCATTGCACCCAAGAGGCCAAGCGCTATACCCATTACACTTCCTACCGTACCCCCGGCTATCGCCCCAACGTTTGTTCCCCGTGGTATGGGAGGGTCCTTTAGGGTCATTATGGTTTCAAGATCTGGGTGGCTCCAGCCTTTGGTTGGGGCCCTCTTGGGCGAGCCTCCGTTTTTACTATTACGCGATTAGTTTTCACTCTTCATGCACCATTGCCATGTTTTAGGGGTCAGAAACTTACTTGCCACCAATAAGCGCAAGCACTTTAGAGGGAATTTCGTAGGTCCCCTCGTTCGGTGTAAACTCGTCTGTCCATGCCAAGGTGTTAACATCGAATAGGAATGCAGCGTTTGCCTTGCTATCGCAGGTAATAGCGCTAGAGTAACTGGGGGCGTTTCTCCCGCCATAGTAGAAGATGTAGTGTTCTCCAATGGCTTGGCATTTTGGTGAAATCCTCCCTCCAGGGTCTGCAGCCGTGGTCTTTGAAGTATACGGCAGCTGAGCCCACTCAAAAGTTGGAATCGAGAGAACCCAGATGGTTCTGGTGGTTAGACCTCCAGTAGCATCTACCAAAGTGCTAGCTTCGAGCCCGCCCATAATGTAGATTTGATGGCTGGAGCCGTCCGAGGCTGATTTGAGAGCAATACAGAACGCGAACCGAGGAGTTGGCACCACGGCTCCAGGTGGTAGATATTGGGTGTACCATTTTGATTGGTTTACGCTGTAGATGTTGATGTCGGAAAATTTTCTCTACCGGATACAATCAGCATTATACGTGGGGAAACTTAATAGGCAGAGTCACATGCCAGACGAGTTGCCCACTCAGACCTTCCACCAAGCTGAATCAAGACCTCGTCTGTAGCTGTCGTGATATGCACTAAGCCTCCCTCCGATATTCCTCCCAGTGGTGTGGTTTCGTTTGTCCACGTATTAGTAGCTTGGTTATAAGTGATTAGGCCGTTATGCTCTTCTAAGTCTACTACCTCGAGCGATGATCCCATTGTTGCGATAAAAGTTCCACCGAAAAAGAAACCCGCCTTCAATGATGGAATCCATGCTGTCATTGAACTAGAGACTCTCTTTGAAGCGTTCGTCTGGACCCAATTCCTTAGTGTTGTTCCTGTACTGGTCCATTGTCGAGTAGCAATCTCATACTGCCATTTCTGATCCTCTCTGGGAGGGTCCCTATTTCCATAAATAGTACTGTTATACGGCCACCATACCCCAAAAGCAAGGTCAAAACCAGATTCTGTAGGGAAGAATGCAGCATCTGAAACACCAGGCACTATGCTTGGAACTTCTTCCGTTCGAATGTAATTGACACTGTCAAGAGAAGTTTGGAAAGGCTTTGATACATTCAATGATCGAAGTACCGTATCTAAGCGTGTTGTCCAATCGTTAGCTTAGAGAGAGAGGGGAAGGCTGTGTGTTCGAATAGGGTACGAACTAGGGCCATTGTAACCCAAGTCCGGTGAAGGATATAACATCAATCCTCCAGCAATGTAAAGAATGCCATCTTTCTGGGCCACTATATTTTTTGGCCCCTGGTCAGTGAACACCGCGTGAAAACATTTCACTAGGTTAGAGAGAGTCCTACTCATATGTGCACTTAAGGAACAAAAATCATCGGTTGGATTAACATCCCTGCTGTGAGCTACTGATGGAAAGGACAGCAATGCAATAAGAAGCCTAACGGCAGATGTAAGGTGTGGCATATCTCCTCAGCTGCAACGAAAATGGCTTTAGGAAGGGAGGAAACAATGAGAGAAGGCGGGTGCAAGAGAGAAAGAGGGATATTACGGGAAATAGATAGGAAATATTGGGCTGTCTTCAATGCTTCAATTTGAGGAACGAATCCAATGTACCACAGAGTACAAGCTCCCCCACTTCGTGTACGAGCAAGAATGTGATCATCACTTGCGACCAGTCATCACATTTGACTATCAACGTTAGAGGGTATATGGATTTCTCCGCAGAGTAAATACCAGTAGCCAGAAGTAAGTCATTGTTAACCGAAGCCTTCTAAGACACTACCCAATCAGGATCACTGGGGTATTCCATACTCGTAATTTCCTAACGTTTGTAAAACTGACTGCTATCGCATGCAGGTCGGAATTTGCCAGAACCTCAAATATGCAATAGCAGTCCGTTTTACAATCGGGCAATTGCGAGTACCCTAAGGTGAAAACTCTTGCGACTCCTGCCCTCCGGCGCCCCTCTAATCTCTCGATTCGGAGATAAAATGCTTTGAGAAGGGGTTGTGCTTCCCTGTCATGGTATAAGATCGGCCTCTGGGGCGTGTTGGATCTCATTAACTGGTATAAGTGATTCTGTTAACTTGTTGAACTAAACCTATCATTCGCTGACCGACTTGGCGAACTGCTACGATATTAGAGAAGCCTAAGTTAGAGAGAACTCTTGCTTTTTTCGTCGAAGTTGCAACCACTTAATAGAAGTGCTTATGACCCGACCTTGTCTGACTGTGGGTGCGCATACAAGGTGGGGCAGTAGAGTTGGTCTTGCTATCTTGTCAGCAAACAATACCCCACAATCAATGCCAGTGATGAATATTCGTCAGGCACATAAGCAATTAGGATGGAAGTAAATTTGTACCAAGCACCGCGGGAATAAGAAAATAAAAAGCCACTATGAATCCTTACACAACCTCCCTCCACTTCTCGAACGGTGGCCACTCCACAGTGCATTGATTTAAACAGTAGGCTGTGACAATTGCATGCCTACTAGACGGGTGGCATGGGTAATATCATACTTCAAGATAGTAAAGGAGGCCCATGCTTATTCTTTTCTCTGGACTCGTCATTTCTCATGAGAGGGATCCAGCAGGAAATATAATCCCTACCAAAAATGCCAAGCATGACAGGAGAGACTGGATGCGAACCTCAGAAAATTTTTGAGTTCCAGCACTTAGACACGATGCCAAGATGACCTGAAGACAAGTGGGCCTGGCCCCCAAGTTGTCATAGGATTCAAGGATTGTGGGCAGAAATAGTAGCCCCCAGATGGGTATGGGGGCTACTATTTCTGCCCACAATCCTTGAATTCGGCACAGTACAGCACTACAACAACTTACCCCAGGCCAGGTCTCAAGCTTTTGATCACTTGCCTTCAGGTCATCTTGGCATCCTACTTCTGTGCTAGAACTTAAATATTTCCTGAGGTTCGCACCAAGTCTCTCCCGTCACGCTCGGCATTTTTGGTAGGGATTAAATTTCCTGCTGGATCCCTCTATTGAGTGATCTTTGCCTTTTTTCTTGACCTTGTGCATCCGTTAGGGCGGGTCATGTACTAGTAGACATCCAATGCAAAAAAAATAATTCTGAGCGAGTAGGAGCCAAAGCACCGAGTTTGCTTACGTAAGCAGCTAGTGGAGTGAGGGGAATCTATAATATATTTCTTTTATGTTCTGCACTTCAACTATAACCACATGATCCTTATCTAGTTATAGTTTCTTAGTATTCTATTACTCATACCCATTATTTCTAATTTATCTACTAATTTTTCAGCAGGGTCTCTACAGCGTTTTAGCGATTCTTGAATAAGCCATGTTCGGGGTTGTCTGTGCAAGTATGTAATTACCCTGCTCTTGAGCGTAACCCTCACTTACTACAATACTGTAAAACCTCGGATAATCTACTATCTCCGTAGCAGGGGTTAATCTCTGTACTCAAAGACAAAGACCCTAAGGAGGATTAGTGTCTTCCTCACACGGTAAAAGCTTGAGCGTACCAATTGTGCTGGATCTCATTAATTGGTATTCGCAATTCGAGTAACCTGTCAAACCAAACCTATCGTGGGTGGACCCGAGATTAACCCCTGCCATGGAGATAGTGGATTATACAAGATTTTACGGTACGTGTACCTAGTACTCGACGCATTCTCATGGCTCTCTCGGGTTAACTGCGCCCCCGAAATTGAAGGGCCCAATTCCCTGCCCCGCGGAGCGGGGCATTGTCCCGTCATTCGCTGGCCCTGTCTCTGCCCGGGCACCTGGTCCACTCATGGCCTGGACAGGCCTCTGTCAAATATGGGAGGGGAGAAACGGGAGCCTGTTCAGGGAATGAGCGGGGCGAGGGTCGGGGCGGGGATGACAGAGAAAATAAGGTATTCCAGTGGGGCAGGAGAGCAAAAACCCGCCCCGCCCCGCCCGTAACGAACACTAGCAGTAACCTCAAGTCGAATAAACAGAAACTAATCAAATATAATAGAGTCAATGGACAGAAATAATAGAATATCAAAAAGTCATAGCTAGATAAGGATCATGTGGTTATAGACGACATCACAAGCCACCCAGACCCCCCCCCCCCGCGCCCTACCCCGACGACCAAAACTGAACT
>Ga0307507_10010556_pt1 | contig 11904 bp, 10 predicted proteins | sample 7_EM_MG_FD_207223 | JGI IMG/M metagenome (GOLD analysis project Ga0307507, IMG submission 207223) | Populus trichocarpa ectomycorrhiza microbial communities from riparian zone in the Pacific Northwest, United States - 7_EM | ecosystem: Host-associated > Plants > Roots > Unclassified | place...
TCAAATGGGCTAATAATTCTGCCCACGACCTAAAATTCTAGGATAGAGAGGATACAGTTTACCCTTACCAAATTTCAGTCGTTGTGATAAATGAATATGAATATGAATGCTTCGAATTTCTATTCTTCTGCGTCAAAAACAGCTAATCCTGCTAAGGAATGACTGCCAGCAGAATGCATATCTTTTCATTGTCAATCTAAAATAAGCTTCCAGCAACCGTATCATTTTTAATTATCTGCGGTTGTGAGAATCGCAGCTAGGCTTTGCTTCTTGAAGACCAAATTAAGGCAAGAAAAGTATTTTTTGTACAATACTTTCTTAAGCTAGAGCTAAGATGATAATATTTGTAGGTTTTCCTGACCGTTGATGAATTTATTCATAAACTGTGGATCAGCAAATTTACAAGTATAGTCCATATGACTTGGATCACTATAACCAAATTGATTAGAGGCTTAAATCATTGAGCTGCTGCTCTACTTATTCTCTCTCTGTTAAAGGTAGAATTCTTTTTAAGACTGTAAAATAATTATTTTAGAGATTGCACAGATCAAATCCAGTTGCATTAACACGCTACGGTTTCTTCACAAACCCTCCCCAGGTGAACTTGATCCCTTACAGAAAGCTGCTTTTCATAATCTTCAAAGACCGCCTTCCGAATCCTCGCCAGGATGCACCTGCAAAAGCCAAAAACACTTTCTCAGTCTTCAACAATCAACACATTGTCTACAGTACTCGTGCAACATTTCATATTTCATAGAGAAAGTTGGAGATAACTATACTTTCAGGAGACTGTTTACATGGGCAATGCTTTGTTACTGTTTTTAGACAATTCTTTTCTGATCAATGTACTTCTAGTTGATTTCTTATGGGCAGAAAACCCATGTTCATGTAAACGCAGATATCTATCTTGTCTTTCAACTTGTAGAAAATCCTATTCTTTCTAGAAATGTTTAAAGTTTTTCTAATCAGATCGACACTGCGCTACAGTTTATCTTAAATAGTGCTGTACTGCATTTTGAATGGTCTTACCTGAAAAATCTTATCATCACCGAAGCTTTTCGATATAAGCTTCAACTCTCCTCTCCTGGTGCTCAGCTCGTCCAGTATCTCAGAATCACATAAACTTAAATCTATACCATCAACCGAACCATTTCGTTCCTGCAAATGTGGACATCACAGGTGGTTCTTTGTAACTCAGAAATTGACCTTAATAAATATTCCCAAAGATTCAAGTTCAGAATTCCTCTAAAATATTGCTGCAACATAAAGTGCTAGTATAAAGTCTACTACTAAGCAGTGAGTTAGAGTTACGTTCAGAAGCAGATAACTGACAGATATGGTTCTGTTTACTGAAATCATTGTTAAAACATAATATACTATTAAGCTTATTTTGTGCATGTTGACAAGATTTTTAAAATACCACATTTCAATTTTTTTCAATTTTTGTAAAATCAATTTTATAGTGCTGAAGAATTCAGGGAAAAGAATATGAAACGATTCAAGGTTTCAAAGTATTTGAACTTGCAAAAAAGAATAATAATGTGAGTTAACAAGGATCATCACCAAAACAATTTATGCTAACAATAATATTTGCAATTAAAAAACTAAGCAAGAAGGTAACTTAAATCTAAATATTTCCACAAGATAATGAATTCCAGGAATTAACTACAGGTGGAAATTAGACTTGTGCAATTCACTCATTAAGACAGTGAGCCCACATACCTTGAATGAGACTGCACCCCCGCGTCTTGGAGCTCCCTCGATTTCCTCATACTCAGCCGCATCCAGCTCATGAAGGTAAAATGGGTGAAAGAGCTTAGGAAGGACATACTGACGTATGCTTATAAGTAGGAAAAATGGCAAGGGGAACAATATCCCAGCAACGGGTATCCATGTCACTCCAAAACAAATGAGAAGGTATGCTAATTGGAAAAGCGTAAACATTGAAATATGCCTAAAGGGCACATTCTCTACAAATGAAGCATGGGGAGCTTCCAATATCCTGCTCGAAGAAGATTCAAAATGAGAGGATATTAGCATGTGAAATTACATCTAATGCCTATTTTATTTGCCTAACCAATGTTTTCATGAGTTCCATGTATGCACAAGCAACATACCAAACATTTAAGGACCTAACAGGAAAGAATTTAAAAAAGTGCAACTTACTTATGACATCGACTAGGGGTAACGAAAAGCAGCAAGATTCTTTCCCAGAATTGGTTCCCAGGGAGGCTGTCAATAGCCATGTAAGCAAAATATCCCCATAGCACTGATGTTGGTATCTTCTTTATTATGGGCATGGCAAGCAATGATACTCCCACGAGAAGTGATTGCAAAAGGTTGCTAAACCTTTGCTCATTAACTTGAACCGGCAAGTGAGCATCAATGTGTTTTTCAGGATCAAAGTTACCATAGGCAATGCCTCCATCATCATCTTTCATAGCCGTATCCTTCAAGTCCTTCAACTCATTAGCTGCTGAAGGCTGCAACAGAATGATGCCATTATCAAGGGCTAAAAAAATTTTGAAGCAAGTTTTAACCATGTTCTTACTTCTGCATACTAAACTAAAGCCATGATAAGAACTGACTGCCAAAAAAGATGAGATTACAGAAGTTTGCCCCAGGAACCAGTGATATAGATGCCCTTTTTACATAAGTTGTGAAGTTACCAGTGGAGTTCTGTTGATTTCTATAAACACAGCCTGCATCTTGCCATAGATTTCTGAGTTGCTGGCATTTTGCTTCATGCATTCCTTGGCACCTTTTACCATCTTCTTTCTTATCAACTGAATTCGTATTCCAAAATAATGAGACTGAAACTGTTAAAAAAATCATTTTGTCATAGGACATAGCACAAACTTGCCTAACCAACCTGTTTACTGAGCACAGCCAGACTTTTCGTGTGCATAGGAGATTGTGGGAGTACTCCATTGGATGGAGGGAGTCCAATCAATCCACAGAACAGAGTCTGGATAGTTCAATGAAAGAAACGTTTAAAACCTGATGAATTCACCTAGGAGATGAGGGGAGTTGCATACATGTTGAGAAGGCAAAGGAATTTAGGTTATATACCAAAACCCCGAGGACTAAAATGTCATAATGGTAAGCAGATGGTTTCCTGAGATTGAAGTTCTTCTGTTGTGCCATTTGTGAAGCGACACTATGATCGAAAAAATAAAGACCAGCGACCATAACAGCGGGTATGAAGGCAGCAAATAGGTATGCTGGTGGGACCTTAGCCATATCCTGAAATTTAAACGAGGATAGTGTATTGTGAGTTGAGAAAATTATATTTATTGATTAATTAATATGAAAAGAAATACAGTTTATACCAATGTAAAAGTGACACAAACATTTGCATTCCAAAACAAAAGGAAGAAAATAGCCTCCTGGACAGGCGATTCAAAAGGGTTTCAAAGTAAACATCTACATAACGTTACCTTGATTACAGTCCAATGCTTCAAGGATGCAGTGTTCCAAGGAAGAGGGCTTTCAAGCCTCCTAGGAACACCGGAAGGAAGTTTCCCCGGTACACCAAATGACAATGCTGCCCATGCTAATACCATTAAAGGAACTCCATAGTCCGCAATGAGAGTCCGAAACCATCCTGCATTGGTGATGAAAATTAGATTTTTGTAGATGAAAGTCATGATGTTCTTATTGAAGTGAATCACGAGTCTTTTCACAAACCAGTGCCGTACTGCCATGATCTTGCCCCTCGGCTTTTTAAACCAGTATATAGTAAACCAAAGGTGAATATAACACCTAGCAGCCCATTTGTATACAACCACTGAAAATTATATTTTTCTAAATTTGGGTCTTCATGTTCAGGGATTCTGAATTCTCCTAATATACCCTGTAATTGAAACAACAATTTTATGAAAAGATGAAGCAGTACTTGTGCTGTTTCTGTATACATTTCGTTTAAAATTCCTGATGGAGAAGATACCTTCACAGCTTGTTGAATGAAAAGAACTGCAATCAACATGCCAAAAAGTTCCCCGGCAACCCTTGTAAATCTATTGATAATTGTGCAAGCATTGAATATCGCGAGAAGAAAGAGCAGGAGAGCTGTCCAGACACACACCCTACACAAATTCAATTTAATTTATATGTTGTGTAAGCACTATAGAGATATGTAATTTTGAATTGTTTATGATCATACACACACACAAACACACAGGAACAGCAAGAGGTTGGATTTTGTTACCATCCAACCCAAGCCAAGTAGAGCTCTTTCCCAATCGCATTGTTTCCTTTTGCGAAACTGTATAAATAACTATACATTATTACAGTGGGCTCTGCAACTCCTAAGATCAACAAAGGCTGGCCACCAAACAACGAGTGTATGATACCACATATAGCAGTAGAAGCCAGCGTGTGAACCGTGCTCAAGCTTCCATCTGAAGAGAGAAATCAAGATCATTCGGGAGATTGTGTGTGTGTGTGTGTGTGTGTGACAAGTAGAGACGTAACACACAGATAAATACTTCTTTGAAGTACGTAAGAACCTGTTTCTTTGCTAAGTTGCTCGCCAAAAGCGATAACAGGAAGAGCAGAAGCAAAGAACATATAAGTTGTTGGAGCCAATATCCTGACATGAACATTCAAATATCGAAACAATCAAAACCAATATTTGTAGGGGGCAAAAAGAAGCAAATAAAAGAAAAGAAGTTTAAATTGTTAAAATGATCATGTACGTAACGTATGTACCTGGGACCGGAACACAATGCATTGCTCCAATCTTGGTTGTAGCATGCTTTTCTACTTTTGAAGTCTTCAACGATGCCTTTGAATGGGGAATTGAACAAGTTCTTCATTGCTAGAATAAAAAACAACTCTTATTAATTCATGCATGAAACTATTTAATTCCAGAAAAACCACCCATGTTGTTCTATCACACGTACCTACAGGCTTGAAAAATGGACGCAATGAGCATCCAAGCCCGGGCGTGATTGATGACGTTCGGAGAAATCAATTGCTAAGAACACCTAGCTAGCTAACCGGAAATGAAAGCGGATGACACTTCTTATAGTATAAAAATTAAGAGAGAAACGGTTTCAAACTAATATTCCAACCCTGCCAGTGGTTTACCGTTGGACAGCAATACATACCCTTTTTGATGAATTAATAGCTGCTAGCATGCTAATTTCTTCTGTCATTTGATAAAAATAAAAATTGTGTTTTCCTTTCCTGAACACAGCTGTCGTACAAGATTCAAAAGGAGTTGTATCATCAATCACCCACTAAAATGCCCATGATGCAGCATCCGACGAATGTGAGAGATGATGATGCCCGTACACGATTCAAAAGGAGTTGTATCTTAAAACTCGTTATAAGATACCTTTATTGTCTAACTAAATGAAAAATAAATGAATCCTGTCAATTACAATTTACAACGGAATTACCAACTTCACAAGTGCCGGCCGGCAGCTCTGTTCTGTCCCATAATGTGGACTCCTCAGCTGCTCTATCAAAAACCCTTCTTTTTCATTGTTTTTTTACTCGTCACAAGGATCGGATAAATGTAGGGAATCCAGATCGATCCTGTTGACTGAACTAGCAAATTTAAATGACAAGGCCAATTGCATATTTGAAATACACAACAGGATTCCAGTCACAAGTGGTTTAATCCTTTCAGGGATGCATGCATATTAATATAACACAGAGTAGTGAAATTCAGGTCAGTCAATTGTTTTGAAAAAGGCTGAAAGAGAGCACAAATGTCTCTTTCCTTTGCTCTGATCAACTTTTAGGGAACAAAGACATTACATAATTTACTTTTTTTTTTCTTCTTTCCAAATACACAAAGTAGCAAGTAACTACTAATTAATTAAGACTCATTCCAACATGTCTTGTACATATCCTCTACTCATCATTATAAAAGCTTTAGTATTTTCAGACATTCTTCATGTTCAGAATCCAATTTCGCTGGAGTATACGAGCCATGTAGATCCTCCACTATGTACTCCTACAAAATTTTAGAGCAGTTGAGTATTTCTGAATTCTAGACTGCAAATAAATAAACCCCTAAAAAAAGGAGGGGGGGCGAAGAAGAAGAAGAAAGCTAAGTCCTGTTAAGATCTCACCACACTGGGTTCAGACAACAAATGTATAGCAGGAATGAAATAAAAATAAACAACAAGGATTCAGAGCTTACCTTTGTAAGCTCCCTCTTAGTGAGGATGTGGTAGTGTCTCTGCCAAATTTTTTGAACGGCCATGGTGGCAGCAAGGAAGCCATATGCAATTCCAAGAATGGCAAAGATGATGACAAAAACTACAACCAGTGCAAAGCACGCCTCCATGGAAGCAGGGAAACAGTCCAAAATTCCCCATCCATAACAGCAGTTCTGGCAGCCAGCCATCCTTGGATCATTACTATTGAAGGAGGAACAATGTAGTATGAGGCCAAAAAACCCAAGAAGCACAAAGAAAGCCAGTACTCCTGTTACAATTCATTTACACAAAGCACAGACAGCAATAGTTTAGTAGTAGCCAGTATCCTGCGCTGAACTGGATGTTAAGGGAAAAGGGTTAAAATAAGTGATGCCTTCTGCTTTGCCTTGCAACATACAGAAAAACAGCAAATAACACTGCACCACCAATAAACCAGTGAGACAAAACAATCACAAAATTTACACAATATTAAATACTTTAGGTGGTTCTTTGCCAAGGATCAGCATGCCATTCTGAAATCAGCAACTAAAGCAACCAGATACAGAATGAGAAAACAACATATGAACCTAGTGCCACAACCATCAGTTGCACCCCTCTCCCTCTCCTTTTTTGATAAATCAGAGGTCAACATATTAAGGAGGCAAAGGCAGGCAAAAGCTTATAAATAAGTTAGAAAGTAATAGCTAGCACTGAAAGAAAGCAACAAATGCCCGACAAACCAAGGCCAAACCCAGAAGAAACCAAACAGCTTGGCTACCTAAAAACCAAATACCAGATACAGATTAAACTCATAGCAGATGAAATCAAAAACAGCCACCAAGCAAGCAAAAGCAAAAAGTAACACATCAACCAAAAAGATATAACCTTAGCAACAAAGAGGATGCCACAACAGCAGATACAACAAAAATGCAGCTCAGATCACTCAGACGTTTAAAAACCAGAATCAAATTTCAGCAGCAAGAGCAATCAGACTTCTTAACTCAGAGTATATTTCTACTCATACAATCTGTCCTCCCAACAATATTTCATTTTGTAACCTTGGATATCAAATTAAATATAAATGCTTTCAAATTACAGAAATTGATTGATGCTGCTTAAAAAGCATTTTAATTCAATACATGACAGCACTAGAGATTCAGATTAGAATTTGATCCGAGCAATAAGTCAGCGGAACTATGCTTCAGCCCCTGAAGTAGTTGGAATTAATTACAAGTTGAATAATGAAAAAACCATGATCATTACCTATGCAATAATAAAATGGTATGGGATGCTTGGACAATATACGATCCCATCCATCACTGAATGAATTCCTGAAGGTCCCATCTTTGTCCATAAGGTATGCAAAACCACCCATTGCTGCGATGACCTGAAAGAGAGATTTTCTCAGGCATAAAAATAGAACATATAGGTTTTCAATGGTAGATAGATGATGCAGCCTAGTGATTTAAGCAAGAGCAGATTGTAATTTCAGTAAATTTCCTGCAAAGAGGATATTTGCTAGCTATTTAGGAATAATTAGAAACATTTAATTTCTTATTGAGCTTTTCCTTTACTAGTCAAATAGGAATATTTGTGTTTCTTATTTAAGAATCCAAGTCTAATTAGAAATAGCCATAACCCAAGCACATAAATATGCTTGTAGCATTTTAATCAGATTATGACAGATTTATATATTGAATGAAGTGAAGCTTTTTGCTAAATTATGTGAGAGTGTAAGGCTTTCAATCTAGGAGTGAGTACTAAAACTTTTAGTGCGAGGCTAGAAGTTTATTTCTGTTTTTTTCCAATTTCTTTACTTTCAGATCTGTTTTTCAATGTGCCTAAGAACTTGAGATGCTTGACTCAGATTCTGCTGGTTAAAGCCCTAAATTCTACAACCTAACCTAATAAACAGCCAAATACGAATGTTACCCTAGATTTGTCCTGCATCAGCCGAGCCTATCTCTCCACTACATTCTCACATCATGGGAGATCCTATAGAAGCATCTTAACAGAGTATGAGCAGGATAAGTTACTGCATGAGATTTCATGGTTTATTAATGCTCTAGCAACTCATGGAAAATCCGCAAATGAAGGAAACGACACAAAGACAGACAACTATGCAGCCTGATTTGAGTAAACAGCAAATTCAAAAAGTGGAGCAATGAAGGTCCCAATCATGTTTGCAGCTAGAACAACCAACTACAAACTGTCCCCTAGAACTTGTCCTGCATCCAGAAAAAGCAAAGACAACAACTAGAAAATCTTAACCCATAAGTGTCAAAGGTAGATCAACAACGACATGGGTCAATACAAGAACAAGAAAAACTAGTGCATAATGTAGAAAAAGCTACACAGGAACCCGTTTTGCCAAAACTACAACTTGAAGCTTACAAACAGCCACATAAGGTCAAGAGCAATCTGAAGAAGCAGAAACAAGAACACAAAATACTGGAAGCTTAGAAAAGTTAAATCAGCAACTGGAAACTGAAAATCAGAGGATTGAAAAGGCAAATCAACATGCTTATGATAACCATAAAGAAAGTTGCAGACAAGTTCTTATCAATTATTTTGTCATTCCAGACAAGTTTTCCAGCATAATGGAAAAGTACATTAAGATGTCATCATCACTGCTTATGATAACCATAAAGGAAAAGTTGTACAAATCAAGTGATTCCTATGCAATGATGTGGAAGCAACGCAAGACCTCGAAAACATTTATAGTTTGGAAATATATGGGCTTCGAACATAAAGTAAAAAAAGGAAAAATTACTTTGACCCTTCCAATATATATATGAAGAAAATAGGCTTGAGATTGCAGAAAGTAGTGTTATAGTGCATTAATAGGAATAGGATGGAAGTATTTTAGCCAACAAAGAGGAAAGTAAGATTACTCACAGTTTGCACAGCCAAGAATACAATGACAACATCCCTTGTAACAAAAAGTCTGAATTTCATTTTGCGCCAAGAGTTGTCCTCGAACAAAGCAACTCGGAGATGAAATTGAGCTTTACAAGTTGTACAATGAGAGAAAGCAAATCCTTCCTATTTAGATTAGATTTTCATTCAGAAAAAAATTTTATTATAAATCCAAAACCCAAAAACACACACGTACAGCAATTACTTTACCTTAACTGAGCGCCAGTGATCAAGGCATGAACGATGAACAAACTGCTGGGTACCTTTGCACATGCATGGAGATATCAATTCATCACCTAGAAAAATAATTAAACATTAAGAATTTCATCACCTAGAAAAATAATACAAAATTAAAAATCAAACAAACAACAAACATGACTCATGAACTTCATTTTTAAAAAAAAGTCTTGAAATGTTACCTTCTTCGCAATCGGTTTCGAGACAGATACGGCAGCAAGGAACAGAACCGTTTTCAATATCATCATCGTTAAGAATACTAATTTCTTGAATGGAACTTGGTTCGCTATCAGCCTGGTTCGGTAGCAGAGGATCAGAATCACTGTGACTCTCTGGGCTCCTCCCCAATTCTATTTGCTGCACTTCAGGCCCTTCCATTGACTCAAACCCTAGCATTGATCTGAACTAACCCAGATTCATAAATTGAAACATAATAACAACGCTAAATTGATTGAAACGTTTCAAATGTATTTTTTTTCCCCCTTCTCTTCTTTTTTAGGTGTTTTCAGAACTGTAGTGTTCCCCAAAGAAGACTCTAAGAAACTGGCCCTCCCCTCAAATATCTATGCATCTTTTCTTCTTGTACTGAATGTATGAAAATAGAATTTCCTTTTCAATTAGCCCTAAACATGGGCAAGATCAGAGTTGAGGTGATTTAAAATAAATATTATCTGTTTATTTTTTCCTATACTATCATATATTTATTGTCAATATTTTTTTAGTTTATTTCTCTAGTTTTAATCTAAAAAGATGAGACAAAATAAGAAAAAAAACAAAAAAATATATATCTTAATTAATTCTTTCTATGAGTTATTTGTAAGAAAAATAAAGTGCATGGATGAATTAAAATAAAGAGTCTATAAATGTACAAAAGTTTTAACGTCAGAATTATAAATGTATTTATCCTCGTCCATGATTATTTTTTATTTATTATCTTAGAAGCATGCATTGTCCAGCTAACTCAGAACATATGTCTCTATTATAATTTAATTTATTTTTTACTTTTTAATAAAAAAAATCCAAAAAATACATTTCTAGACATATTTGCTATTTTTTAATTTTTAACATTTTTTAATATACCAGTGAGTTTTGAGTTTAAAAAATCAAGTCAAGAAATCAAAAACATAAAAGATAAAAAAAAAAAAAAAAAGACAACTTACAAAAGAAGTCAAATTAGAGAAAAAGAAATAGGAAGACAGAAACAAAAAGGAGAAAAAACAAAAAAAAAAGACATCTTATTTGCCGCTATCAAAGGCCTTCTTTGACATTATAATCTAACTATTCTTTTAAAAGATTTTGAATTTTTTTAGCTTCAAACGAAATATTTTTTTTATTGTTTTAATTTATCGATGTCGAGAATAATTTTTTAAAAAAAAAAAATTATTTTGACGCATTTCCAAGCGAAAAACACTTTTTAAAGTACATGCAGCGAAAACAGTAAATTTAAAAATTTTCAGGAATCCCGATAATTTTATTAGACAAATCTAGATTAGATATTCTTCTCGGCTTTGAATATTTACTTCAAGGATGGGTTGTCGCAAACATGTTGTCCAAGTGTTCAGCCTCTAACGAAAATCCATACGAACCACTAGTAAGAAATCTCTTAAACCCTTTTAAGATAAAGGAGTTGTTATACTTTAGAGTATTAGCTCTTTTCTTTTGTATGTTTAGGTGTTTACGTACTGTACTTTTCTCACGTTCTCTTTTCATAAAAAATAAGAGGCATAACATTCTATTTATAGATAAAATATCAATTTATTCCTTAAATAATATCACATATATTATTTTAGGATAATTTTAGAAATTTACTCAATCAAGTCCCTAATTAATCTTTTTTAGCTCTAGAATTGCAATACCATATATTAATTACATTCTAGTCCAAAATTTCTAAAATTTATTTACAATCAAGTCATACTTGATTAATTATCCCATTTTAATTTTTGACCAATAGTTCTTATATATGTGATCCATTATGTTCCTAACAAGATGACTCAAATATTAATCATAATCCTAAATAAAGTAAGATTAAATAAATTAAATAATTTAATTTATTATTAATTCAATAATTGATTGATTTATATTTGAAGATTAAGTTCAATATCTAGTAATCTGTCTTGATTCTCCAAATATTAGAAAAGTTATAAGTGGTTTGACATAGTCTTTTAGTGACTAGTTTCTCAGTTTAATTATTATCTCTTTATCAAGAATGTTCTGAATTAGATATTATAGCATAGAATATGTTTGCTTTGTCAAATCATGTTAGTTCTAAACATTATAGTCATTGATTATTTAAATAAGATTTTGAAACTCTTTTCAGAATTCATTTCACCTTAGCCAAAGATTTCACAATCAATACTATTTGAAAATAGATAAATCATTTTTTCTAATTCATATAGGGTGGTGAATCATCCCGTGATTACTCAAATATCTTCATATAGTCCATGTTATATCCAATATATGCCCGCATGTTACCATTGATTAGGACAACGTATGGTCAGGATCAAAGTATAACATTCTTATAATTTAGTGATCTCAAGGCCCCATTTGTTTGCTGGAAAGTAGTTTCTTTTTGGAAAATGAATTCCGGGAA
>Ga0307507_10010557_pt1 | contig 11903 bp, 13 predicted proteins | sample 7_EM_MG_FD_207223 | JGI IMG/M metagenome (GOLD analysis project Ga0307507, IMG submission 207223) | Populus trichocarpa ectomycorrhiza microbial communities from riparian zone in the Pacific Northwest, United States - 7_EM | ecosystem: Host-associated > Plants > Roots > Unclassified | place...
CTCTTGGTTCCGGAGCTGTTGCTACCGCTCCCTTCAGCCTCAACTTCAACAAAATCTTCCTTCGTGATCCCGAGCCCGCCAAAGGCGAAAAGGATATCGCTTTCAGTAAAAAGGAGCTGGAAGAAGATCTCGCCGAACATGTCTGGAATTGTTCACGTAAAAAAAGCATTCGACAGGGAAAACCGTAAGTCAATCTTGTCCCACCGTTACTTAAAATTGCATTCAAAGCTCATTTTGGCTTGTGGATAGAGAGTAGGGTGGACAAACGGATGGGATATGGGCTGTATAGCTCTTGGGAGGGGGAGAGGGACTAAGGGAAGCTTGGGAACGGTCATATTTAGCTTCTTTTTCTCTCGTATAATAGCCCATTCCACGCAATAACAGCACCTCCGAAGAGATGCGCTCATTGTATCCATCCAGCAGTTCAAATGAAAGTGCCTCCACAATCTCCGTGCTTTCGCGTCTTCCCACAATGACACCCAATTAAGCCAACCCAAACCATTTACCTTATTGTAGCTGTAATCCGTATACTAGTTGCAGCTCTATCCTAGGTCCCACGCTTAGGCATGTTCCTTCGGGTGTTGTAGCATTATCACCACAGCCCGCCTGCACCCCACTCCCCTTTCCCCGTCCACGGGCGCCCACTAAATCATGCAAAACCTACCTACAGCTGCGCTCCCTGCTGAGACACCCACCACTCTCGGCGGCCGCAATCTTGCCACAACCATAGCCGCGCTACAAGATACTGCAACACGCTGTGCGCACAATACTAGGGTTGCCAAATTGGGTCGAGTGCCGAGCAATGGGTGGGAGGCGGCTACCAACCAAGGCAGCTTTCCTCCCTCCCTTTCCTCCCTCCCCTTCCTCCCTTCCTTACACCACAGCAAAGGCAGAGCAACAACACCCTTTCCTTCCTACTTTCGAATTTGGCTTGGAAGGTTTTCGACTCAATATTTGGTGTGTGTTGTGGGAGAGAACGGTAAGATTGTCCTTTGCATGATTGTTTTTTTGCGGGCAGTAATCCTGGAGGGAAGCTGACATTGTATGATCGGTGGCAATAGTTCCAGCAGCACGTACGCTCGCTCGTGTACAATCTCTCTGGTTCCACGCCTAGTCGTACTAGTCCCAGTCCCGCCCCCTACAAATAAACTTGAATTCTCGGAGGATCATGGTTCGTTGGGTCGTTAACTAAAAATAAAATAAGTCAGGTAAAGCAAGCCACACACTTAGCACCGATGTACTAAATAATGGTAAATCAGCGATGCCTTCCCCGAGAAAAGACGGGGAAAAATCACCCTTGGCTCTCCCAGTGTCTGAAGGACAGGAGAAGCATGATCGTAGTGGTACATTGGGCACGCTCAGTATAAGCAGTCATACTACTGCTCCTAGTCACAGGATCGGAGAAAGTGAGACTCTTCCTGCCACTGATGCGCACCAAGATGTTGACCATAGGCATCGCGCTCCAAACATTTCTAATTCCGTTAGTGCAGTAAATGATCAAGTACATTCCAGAGCTACTGGGTCTGAGAAGGAACTTGCTACTCATGATGGTACTGCGGAAGCTAGACCTACACATCAAGAATATTTTCCTTCCGACTCCACTGGTCTTAGGAGGGGTGATAGCGAGTCCTTTCCTCACTCTAATAGTGGAGGACTGGGCCCTAGTCCCTCGGTTGGACATGGTCCCCGGGTTGATGTTCTGGTTCTGCGACCTGATCCCAGGCTTGCAGAAAACCCAGTCTCCGAGAGATCCCCCGCCATCACTGATTCTGAAAAGAAAGCGGTTACCCTAACGGGCCCTGGTGCGTCGAGGGGTACGTCTAGTGCGCAGCAAAAGAGGATCAACGACCCTCGATCAAATGAGGTTGAACACCGCCATCAGGAGCCCCCCTCCAATTCAAAATATCGGCAGAGATCTCCCCCGAGAACTACGGATCATAAACGTAGATATTCCCCGCACTGCCGAGCTTCGTCTCCCTAGAGCCGGCCCCGGTCCTCCTACTGCAGGGCTCCATGTTCTCGAGGGGGCGACCAGTACCGGCCGCCTTCCCGCCATGATTCACATAATAGGCTAGAACGCCCCAGGGGCTTGGGCAATGGCGATGACGACTGGCGTCCTAGGGGCCATAATGGGGACGCTCAGGTCGAGAGCCACGTTCTCCAATTAGGGCTCAGAGCAGGTCTTTCAGGGAGGGCGCTTTCTCCTGACGAATCTCCCGCAGACGTTCTCTCTCCCCGACTCGTTCCCCTCCAAACTGGGATCGCTATCCAAGAGCATCTCATCGCCTTCCCCGACACCATTCCACTTCTCGTGAACCTAGGTCCCGCCGTTCTCGCTCTCCAAAGAGGTCCAGAGACGTTTCCCGCCGTAGTCCTCGCCAGGGAGTGCCAGACCCTCGGAAGCCATCTGGGGGTCCTTCAAAGGAAAACGCCCCTCAGAGGCCTGATCGTAGAGGTTCTGAAGGCGGAAGAGCGACTTCTAGTGCCCAAGATGGAAGTGTGGGCTGTAAGCCTGGACCAAAGGATTCAACCCAGGGAGATCATGCATCCACTAATGTTTCTAAGACCACAAGGGGTAGTATCGAGGGTAGTAGCGGCGACGGAAAAATTGGGGATAAACCCCGTGCCTCAACAAGACCAGACCTTGGTCCTACTGTCGAACCTTTCGGGGCAAACCCCTCCACAATAGCTACCACTCCCTCTCCCAAGAGAGTTCTCTTGGAACCAACCAAGCCTACTCCCACTGCCCCTGGAACTAACGTCTCACCGAGCTCTAACACCAAACGCACCTCCACCATTGCTCCTGAGCAAATGGGTAATCTCAAATCGTTTGCCGATAAAACCCCCGGCAGTCCCCCTGGTAGTCCTACCACCCTCTCTGGTACTCTTCCTGATTCTATCCCTCAGGACTCGACCGCGCCCTCTAAAGCTGCATCTCCCTCGGTGCCTCAGGAAATTCCGAAACCACCCCCTCACCCCGATGTCTCCCCTGAATTCGATGTAGAGTATCTGGCGGATCGTGAGATGGCGAGGAAGCTGTTAGGCATCAGCGGGAAGGAGTTCGACGCAGAGATGGCTAGGAGAACCGCGGATTTTAATGCTAATATCGCTAGGAGGATAGCCTTGGGGCACCCCATTCATGGCGCTCAGGCAGCTCATCCTGGGGGTCAAAATCTACCTGGAGGTAATTCCAAGATCGGCGAGAGTTCCAGAGATGCAAACCAAATGGATACCACCAGTGATGACTTCACGTCCCATCTCAAGGCGAGCACTCATGTGGATTCTGATCATGCGACGCCCCCTGGCCCTGAAGGACTCATTTCCCAGACCCACGACCTAAAGGATGATGCGAAGGGGAAGGGCAAGGAAAAGCCGGAAACCAGCGATCCCGATAACGATTTCAGCAAGGAAAATCTCTGGCTGGGAGCTGACAATCTTGATAAATTAGACTCTTTTACTTCGTTCTCCCTAAGATGGCAGTCTGGATCAGCAAGCTTTGTCGCTGGCGCACTAGAGTACCACATCCCTAGGGGGTTCTTTGGCTCCTCCCCGGAACCGTTCATCCCGGCTAGTGCACCTCCATTCGGTTCTAAAAAGCTGGCTAGAAAACTAAAATATGTTGACCGTGGCAGTTCTCCGGATCCGACCATTAACTGTACTGCATGTGGACCTCCCCTCACCATCTCGCTCACTGGGAGTTAAGTCGCCAAGCTAAAACCGTGGTCATGCAAAGCTAATGGAGGGTGAAAACTCGATGATTGCTGATTTCATTGCGGATGATGGAGGTTTTACAGGAAACGAGGGACAAAAACGATCTGCATCCCCCATTCCAATTTTGCTTCGCCATCCTCGATCTGTCTCTACCCCAAAATTTGCGCGGTAAGATAGAACGCAGCTCATAGTAATCAGTGTTAGTACCGCTACGGAAGCACCGTAAAGGGCGAGTGGGTGTCTATGCATTTTTGAGGTGAGGTGCGCAACGGTCGAGGGAATTGGTAGGAGTGTTAGGAGCCAGAGGAGTACCATAAATTTGAAATAGGTGGCTAAAGCCAGACTTTGGGAGTATTGGGATGTGAGAGATAAAAGAAATGAGGGAGATGAGAGGGACATGTTTTTTCTCCGAGCCTAAACTTTTTTCTCCTTCTGAGGGCAGGTTTGGCGAGATGAATATAGGTTTCCTTGATTTCCTTTGTGAGAACCAAGAGTGGTAGATAGCGCTGGAGAGAATAATGGGAGGAAAGGAGGGTATTTATTTGGTTGTTATAGGGATGTTTGAACTTGATAATATAGTCATGGAATATCACTCGGAAAGGAGGAAACCGGTAGAGAGCGTCACGGTCCACCCGAACAAGCCCCCCACCCGAACAGCTAAACTCAAATAAGAAACTTTCAAATGGTTTTCTTGTTTGATTGGATGAACTGTGGCTACTGTGGCGACCACCGCTCGTTTCCTCATACAAAACCCACCAATTAGCATCTGTTCGGGTGGCCTGTTCGGGTGGACTGTGATGCCTGCTAATGAACAGGCTGGTAGGATCCGGATAGCTCTGTGGATTCAAATTGCAAGACTTGATCTAAAGCTCGTATTTTATTCCTACCTCAGACGTAATAAATGCGGGGAAAACGTGATTACGAATTGATCAAATACGCGTCCCTCCAGTTACCCAGGCCTCGAAGGTTTGACGGTGAAAACCCCTACCACCAGGAGAAGTTTGCTTCTGAGGGTATTATCGTTCTCATTATTCCGGATGAATGCCCGGGCTACAACCTTGTTATAGGAGTGTACATAGTTTTGTTTATACGTTGGCGGATAGTCCCTAGAAATTTTGTTTGTAGAGAAATTCTAGCAAAAATTGACTTAGTTCCACCAAGGGGAATCTTTTTAAGTTGAGGCTTTATAAAGTGAGGAGTTTAGATCTCGGATAGCTCTTAGGGAAGAGTGTCTAAGCTACTTACTGCACGGTACAGTAGAGTGGTGTTTCTAAGTGAAAAATATAGCGATTCAGTGGCAAACCCGGAAGATGGGATCTAGTGTGCCGGGTGAGAGAGTTGCAAGAGTTATGCAGCAGTATTGCCAGGCTCTGTTTTATTCACCGAGTCAATTCAGAAATATAATGCCACCCTCTCTCCCTAGTCTCCCATGATGGCTTGATATCGAGTGAGAGGCCTTTAGTATTGGAAGGAGAGTCGACAGCATTCGCACAGATATGAGGTATCATATCCAATTGTTTTCTGTTGTTAAATTCTCTTCCTGAACCTAATTGCCATACGAGTTATCTACCTTCATAACAGTTCGTAAATCTCACTGGAAGACCAGCAGGACACCTTCCCCCCTACCCAGCCCCTTTTCTTTCGTCTCTCCACACTTTTTCCACCTCAACCAAACTATTTCATCACCGCCGCCGCTTCTTCTGCCTCAAACCCGTTATCGTTAAAACAATGCCGGGCGTAAATCATGCAGGATTTAGTGCACGATTTGAAAAAATTATGAGGAAGAAGGTTTTTTTCATGGGACTGGATCGAGCTCTTTTTAGCATACGCGATGCAAAATTTCAAGGAAATAACGACTCGGCAGAACCTGACTGCTCCTTTAAACCTGTGCCTCCCCGCCACTATGATACCGATTGGCCAACGCTCATTATTGAGTGTGGAGCATTAGAATCGATGAGAGGGTTGAGAGACGACGCGGAATGGTGGCTCAGTAACTCTGCGCAGGAAGTGAAAATGGTCATTCTCATCAAAGTTTACGGTGTCAGCAAAAATATTGAACTAGAAGAGTGGCAGTGGGGGACCCCGTCGAGGCCGACCACCCGAAACACCGACGCCACTATACCCGGCCCGATTAGAACCCAAAATGTCACCATCGTTTGTCCTACTGGTCAAAAACCCGTTGCGGATAAACCCTTCACCATCAGCTTCGAGAAATTATTTCTCCGCCACCCCCATAATGATGAAGAAGAGGATACCGGCTTCAGTGAAGAAGAGGATATCACTTTCAGTATAGCGGACCTGGAAGAGGACTTTGCCGAACAATGTTGGAATTGTATACGCAAGAAAAGCACTTGAACAGGAAAACTGTAGGTCAACCTTCTCTCACCGTTACTTGGGGTTGCGTTTAAGGCTCATTCTGTCAGGTGCTTAATGAATAGAGGGGGCGCGGATGGGATATGGGGTGTTTAGCTCTTGGGGGGAAAAGGAGGGATTTGGGAACGTTTATGTTTAGCTTTTATTCGCCCGTACCCCAATTCCCCCAAAAATATTTTCCCAACTGAAGTATTGAATTTCACATGTGATCTGTGACGCTGTTATCCTAAGGCCCGATTTATCTCCATCCTGCGCCTTTATCCGCCCGACCGTCGCCCCATAAACACCTCTTAACTCCAATCTATCTATCGTTTTTCTTAGCTTTTCTCGTCTCCGAAAGATTGTCGATTCATGTAAGATTGAGTCGATATTTAAGGAAACTAGTAGAAACCTAGATGCATATCTATTAGCGGATAGTTTAGAGCGCGCCCCCAGTACTATTGTGCCCACGTACATTTCCGACATACTTTCGGGAATCTCTTCTAGAATATCTGCCTTTAGACTCTCGTCCATCACATCTGGGGTTTCGTCCTCGTCTAGCCTAACACCAAGATATCCGATGATATCATCTTTGCTAGGGCCTACAGATACACTTGTCACTCGTCCAGCAAGGCGCTTTTCGGTCTCGGTCCGAATGTGAGGCCTTCCAATGATGGATATTCGCGTGCTTGGGGACTTCTCCAGGATTTGTTTCAGCGAATCAAGGAGCTTGACTCGATGCACCGCCGCACATTCGTCTCGAGCGTCAATGCATGTAAATGTGCATAGTGAAGACGTGATGGCCTGTAGCATCTTCACGATATCTGGGGGTCGCGGTCCTCGTCTACCAATTGCCATTCTCCGCTCTTGAAAGGCTCGTGATATTTCCTCCGAAACCGCTTCTATTCCGCCAACGATCTGTCTCAGTAAGGAACCCAGCATACTCGTCGCAGACTGTTCCTTTCGTGCTGCGAAGTCAAAGTAAAAACACGCAACAGCTGTGTTTTGTCCTCTGGCTTGATCACACAACCTGTCCACTACCAACGAACTGACATCGTGGCCTGTTAGCACAGCCCCTTCTCCACGCCGAGAATGACTCTCATTACCTGATGAATGTCTTGCCGACCCCCGGAACCCCACAGCAAAACAAGACTGCCTTATCGCCTTCACTTTCACCACTCCAGTTATGCCAGCTTCCGAATTCCTCAGTTTGCATGAGTCATTCCCCCACATGATCGACGCGGCGCTCTTGGATGTCCCGATGGCGTAGCTTGGGCTCCAGGGGTGATAGCCAGGTCAGGAGCTGAGACCGATCATCGGCGGCGGTGTAGTTATCCCACACATAGTTCGTATTATTGAAGCAGTTGTTATTATCATTGACTGTGTATTGCGACATCGTCCGGTCTTTACTACTTGCGCTACTGTGGAAGAGGACGAGTTATTGAGTACGGTAGACCGGGGGAGCCCTCAGCGAGGCTTGGCGGGTATTAACAGTTAGTTTTGGTTGGTTCATACTGAACGTGCGCTTCTTTTACTGCCAAGCCTCGCTGAGGGCTCCCCCGGCCTATGGTCTGTTGATATTCGTGCTGAGTGAAAGCGGGGGTGGTGTTAAAGCAGGTTGCAGATACAGCTTCGCGGCACAGAAGGAAAGTCCGGTTAAGCCACCCGCATGGCCTGAAACTAATTACTGTGAGTGTCGGTCCTGCAAGATGAGGCGTAACATATTATACCGTACTCGAGTACAGTGCATGGGCTCTTGCGTACGGTATTTTACTAGTAGGATAGGCACGGTTGTTTCAGAATTTTGGAAACCGTCACTTGCATGGGGCAACGGAACTATCGTATTATATCTAAAAAGGATCTAATTAGATCTATGCATACCGTACACTATTGTAACCTAGATAGCCGACACTGTAAAATCAGTCTTTGGGGAAAACCACGAGCACCATCTGCGGTGATAATACTGTAGGCTTCGAGTTTGATGTACTAATCTTCCTGCTCAATATGATCGAGGCTCTCCGGCAGTGTACGAGGCCACTACAGTTGCGGATGGGTCCGATGCGCGAGCTAAATCACGAAGGCCTTACATAACGCTAACGGTGAGCATTTATTCTGTTAAAAAATTGTGATAGCCTTCACAGGGGACACAAGACGATATACTCTAAGGATGTGGGCCCAATATTCCACCCTACGCCGCGTATCTCACCCCGATATTTCTTTCAGGTCCCCTCCCGGAGCTTACCAGACACCAAAAGCAGCTTCCGGACCCTCGGCCGCTTGGGCTGAACCCCTACGAACGTGTGAAAATTAAAGGAATGGCTAAAGGACAGTGGTGCGAGTGGGACCGCCGTAAATAGAGCACATTAAAATTTAATGAGAAAAGATGGTGGACTAGACTGTCAATGGAGATACTAGCTAAAGACAGACCAGGAGATGTATGTATCTCCAGAATAGCTAGCATCCCCGGGGCCTAAACGGACCTCCAGAAAACCGAATGAAACACATCAAGCTCTAAGGAAAGAAACCTCCACATGACCCTCCGTAATCCTAAACAATCTGGAACCCTAAAACCCCATTCCTAATGCCAGCATAAAGGACGAAACAAGCTAAACCAACTACCCTATGCCGAAGTGTTGAGGGTGTGAAAGAAACAATAAAGTAAATCAAAAGTTCGATACCTAACTTCCAACAGAAACAGGTCTAAATGAAACAAAACCAATACCCCTATCCTATCCCTACTAGTATAGGATGTGGAAACAATGAACCACCACCATATGCCTAATCCCCGCACATATCTCATAACTATATGTCCTATAACCGCATACCCCATAGGAAGCTTAATAAAAACCCTAAGGACTAACATGGAAGCTAACTCACAGCGCCACAGCAGAGTTCCGCCTGACATTTCCAAAAATCGGAAAACCCTTTTTCAGGACGATGAGATTTTCTATTAAGATATCTTGCGGATTCTGCATTCAGACCATTGTCAACACAGCCGAAAACAGCACAATTTACCCGGTTTCGCGCCGCTGTTTATCAAACCACCGCCCTAGTATCGTCCGCCCCATCTCTCTAGACTGTAAGTGAAGGTATATCCGTCAAAACCGAAGCCCTGTCGAGCTCTGTAACGCTGCCGCCTCGGATTGTGGGGGCCCAGCCTTGATCCAGTTTGAGCATGCCCTCAACTAGAGCATTCATAAAATATCACTCGGCAGGAGCAAGCATAAAAGCACAAGTTCAATGCCAGGCGCCGAGCCCCGTCCTGATGGATAACAGCACCTTAACTACACGTGCGCTAACTAGGCCTGTACGTAACTTAAGCTCCGCAGCCTAGCCCACCATAACACTGCGCTAATCCCGAATCCACGATAATTCATATCACACCAAAAAATGTAAAAAAGGAAGGAGAGAAACCGCCCACCCACTTTCCCTCATCCCTCCAATTAGTTTGTAGCTGGAACTTTATCCCCTCAACCTGTGTGAGGGCACCCCCATTATGGGATTGGAAAGACTCCCTCCTGTTTTGCCTTGACATGTTCTCACGGGTATATAGAAAAAAGCTCTGTTATTAATGTGTAGGGCTTAGTAGACCGCTTGGATGTGTCTCCCACCGATCTCGTAGGGCGCGCTATTGGGGTGTTGGCCATTCGGTGGTGTTAGCCCGGCTTCTGCCAGGGGTCTTCTCTCTGGATACCCGCTACAGCATATTTTGTCGGTGTCTGCTGGTGCGTTTCATGGTATCAAATCGATCGCTAGACGAGTGAGACCAGTGAATGGAAAGTGGAGGGCCTGCGTGCCAGGCTTCCTCCTTCTTCCATACCAATGTCTATAGCAGGGGTGCCAGCACGTATCTGCTAAGTATGCTATCGTGCTATTGATTAAGCCATATCACCTATGGTACCCGTCTCCTATCGTGAGCACGGCCTTTACCCAGTTGAAAATCGCCTCAAGAACGCTTGCGCTGTCCTACACCGCTTTCCCTCTGTCTAATTAACACTCTATACATAGATCACCAACCGCCTAGGAGGAGGGGAAAACAGGAAGAAAGGGGAGAAAGGGGAGAAAGGGAAGAAAAACACTGGAGAGGAAAAAAACGTGCTGGCAATTCGGAGCTAGAGAAAGCTGCAAGCAATAAACTGGACCTTCTCCAACAATAGCGCTGTTCCCCCCCACTAACCAAACGACCGAACCTTGTAAGCAAAAGCTCATAAATCCTCACTCAAACATTAAAGTAAATAACCGAGAGGGCGTAGGCGGGTATGATATATATGTGAATTCCTATCTCGTGGTATTTTGTTTCGGCGGGGGGAGTAAGGCTCAAGGACAACTCCCGTGAGTAACATACCGCGAAAGGGATAGAATGATGGTGACTTCGATGAGACGGCATTTCCTAGGCCTCAGATAGTACCAGGGGCTATCTCCTAGTGAGGTGGTAGCAGCGATATCAGTCTTTTGGGGCACAACGGCTTATCCCTCCCTGTCTACAGAAATAAACCCCTAGCACCGGCTCGCAAACGTCGACATTAAAGGAACATTCCCAACATTGGAATCCGTGGATGCTGGCCGGACGGCTAGGGCGTGGCAGAGCTCATCCACGGGCAGCTGCCATTCCGCATAACTGATTCACATCAACACTCCCATCCTAGGTCTCGATTTACCCCCCATCTTGCGCCTTTATTTGTTCGATTGTCACGCCATAAACATCCCCCAACTCCAATCCCTCTGTCAGTTTGTTTAGCTTTTCCCGTTCGGATAGATTGTCGACCCATGTAAGATTGCGTCGATATTTAAGGAAGCTAGTAGAAACCCAGATGCGCATCTGTTGGCGGATAGTGTGTGGTGGGATTCCTATACCATTGCGCCTGCGTACATTTCCGGAAATCTTCACCTGAATGTCTACTACCGTACTCCCGTCCATCGGTCCTAGAGCTTCGTTCTCATCTAGTCTGACACCAAGGCATCCGATGATGCCCTCTTTTTTGGGGCCTACCGATGCACTCATCCCTGGTCCAACAAGATGCTTTTCGACCTCAGCCGGAAATGGGACCTTCCAGTGATGAATATTCGTGTACGTGGAACTTAGGAACACGATAGTAATTGCTACCCGGTGGTAGAAAAAAAGTGCCTTAATCGTACCCACCACGGTTCGTGTCTCGCGGGATAGCCTTTCGTTGCCCGTCAAGTCCCTCTTCACAAAAAAATGAAAAGAAAACGGACTCCATACGTAATTACCCGTCAGTTAGAAAATGACTCCCAATGTGGGCTATGTCAGAAGATGTACTAGCATAGTGATAAAGAACATGCTAGAAGGAATATCAGAATATAACACCTGTTAGAGTATATCCCACTTCATCAGGAACACTCATTCCCGAAAATTTCACGCCCAAAATGGATAAATCTGTTAGAAGCGGTGCAGGACGAGTGGGATGAGATGCTAGGAATCAAGGTGGGGACAGCGGGGATGGAGCGTTTGTGAGGTGGCCAGTCAAGTGCGGGGACTAAGGCAGCGGAGAGGGTGGATTGGAGCCGTGAGTAGGAAAGTGCGAGACGCGACCTCAGTAGAGATGGGATGCGAGAGAAGGATGGATGGATGGGAGAGATAAGAGTCAAAGTTGGGCGAAGTAGATTGATTGTTCTATCAGAAGGCCAAAAAGATGATCTTGGCCTCTAGGGTGTTGAAGAGAAGAGGAAAAAAGTGGGACAACTAGAACGGCTAAACGACCAAGCTATAACCCCCTCCTTCCTGCAACCCATTATATCCAATAAAATCTAATAAGGTAAGAACTCCATGGCGCACTGCTAGCGGGCATCGCAATGAGAGCGTGGAGTTGTATTCGCAG
>Ga0307507_10010558_pt1 | contig 11903 bp, 10 predicted proteins | sample 7_EM_MG_FD_207223 | JGI IMG/M metagenome (GOLD analysis project Ga0307507, IMG submission 207223) | Populus trichocarpa ectomycorrhiza microbial communities from riparian zone in the Pacific Northwest, United States - 7_EM | ecosystem: Host-associated > Plants > Roots > Unclassified | place...
GGTGGTGGGTCTGGCCAGCACGGCGGTCAACGTGCTCATCCAGCTCGCCGCGTCGCTGGCCCACCCGCAGGAGCGCGGCAAGGTCGTCGGCACCCTCATGACCGGTCTGTTCCTCGGCGTTCTGCTGGCCCGCACCGCGTCCGGCGCCTTGGGCGACGTGGCCGGGTGGCGTGCGGTCTACGCGGCCGCGGCCGTGCTGGTCGCGCTGCTGGCGGTCGTGATGCGGCTGGCGCTGCCGAACCTGCCCGCTCGACGTGGCACGACCTATCCGAAGCTGCTCGCCTCCGTTGTCACGATCATCCGGGCGGAGCGGTTCCTCCGTCGCCGCATGGCGTTCGGCGTGTTGGGCTTCGCCTCGTTCCAGCTGCTGTGGACCGCGTTGCCATTCCTGCTGTCGGGCGCCCCGTACGAGTACTCCTCGACCACCATCGGGCTGTTCGGCCTGGTCGGCGCGGCAGGTGTGCTCTGCGCGCAACTGGCGGGGCGACTGCTCGACCGCGGGCTCGCGCACCAGGTGACGGGAGTGCTGGTGCTGTTCCTGGCGCTCGCCTGGGCGGCGAACATCGTGGGCGGCACCGAACTGGCGTGGCTGCTGGTGGGGATCGTGCTGCTGGACATCGGGGTCCAGGGAGTGCACGTGCTCAACCAGACGCGGATCTACGTGTACCCCAACGAGATCCGAGCGCGGGTCACCACCGCGTACATGACGTCCTACTTCCTCGGTGGAGCCCTCGGCGGCGGCCTGGCGGTCGTGCTGATGCAGCAGGTGGGCTGGCTCGGGGTCAGCGTCGCGGGCCTCGTGCTCGCCGCACTGGCCGCCGCCCTGTGGCTCACCGACCGGCACATCACCCCGACCGCACAAGCCTGAGAACGAAAGAGAGCTGTCAACCATGCGGATCCTCGTCGCCGGTGCCACCGGTGCGATCGGCCAGCGACTCGTCCCGCTCCTGTCGGAAGCGGGGCACCAGGTGACCGGGACGACCCGGACCGAGCACGGTGTCCAGGCGTTGCGCGACCAGGGCGCCGACGTCCTGCGGGTCGACGTCTTCGACCGGGACGCGTTGGCGCTCGTGGTAGCGGCCGCGGAGCCGGATGTCGTCGTGCACCAGCTCACCGCGCTCGCGGGCGGATCACCGGTGGACAACGCCCGCGTCCGGCGCGAAGGCACCCGGAACCTCGTCGACGCGGCCAAGGCGGCCGGGGTGCGGCGCATTGTCGCCCAGTCCATCTCGTGGGCCTACGAGCCGGGGGACAAGCCCGCGGACGAGCAGACCCCGCTGGATCTCTCGGCCGAGGAGCCCCGCGCGGTGTCCGTGGGCGGTGTGCACGCCCTGGAGACCACGGTGGCCGAGATCGCCGAGCACGTGGTGCTGAGATTTGGCACGTTCTACGGGCCGGGCACCTGGTACCGCCGGGACGACCTGTTCGGCCGGAAGTTCGCGGCGGGCGAGTTCGTCGCCACGGAGGGTGTCTCGTCCTTCGTGCACGTGGACGACGCGGCGGCGGCCACGGTGGCGGCACTGGGCTGGCCCAGCGGCCAGGTCAACGTCGTGGACGACGAACCGGCGACCGCGTACGAGTGGGCCCCGGTGTTCGCACGGGCCGTGGGCGCGCCGGAGCCGCCGACGAAGGCGGGCGCGGCGGGCTGGGAACGCGGTGCGGACAACACCCTCGCCCGCTCACGCGGCTGGGTGCCCCGGTACCCCTCGTGGCGCGAAGGCTTCCGCACGCTCGGCTGACCCGATCCTCCCGGCGGTGAGCGGTTCACCGCCGGGACCGGGCCGGCGTCGTCACACCCAGGGCTGGTCCCGGTAGCGACTCAGAGTGCGGTCCACCAGGACACCGGCCGCACCCGTGTAGCCCGCCGGGTCGCACAGTTCGCGCCAGCGGTCCGGGTCGCCCTCGTGGCCGCGCTCGCGCAGCATCTCGGCCAGCACGTCCGGCAGGTCGCCGGGTCGGTCCCTCGTCGTCGAGGTCGCCGCCGTCAGCAACGCTTTCGCCTCGGCTTTGCCGACGATCGGCGTGAGCACCGCGCCCAGCCGTTCGGAGACGATCGCGCCGCCGGTCCGTGCCACGTTCTCCCGCATCCGGTCGGGGAACACCACCAGTCCGGTGACCAGTGCCACGGCGTTGCGCGCCGCGCCGCCGACCAGTCGCAACGCCTCCCGCAGCGGCTGCCACTCGGCGTGCCAGCCACCGGCCGACCGTTCGTCCTCCACGACCATGCACTGGTGCAGCACGGCCACCAGCGCGGGCACCTGCCGCGCGGCCGTGGCGATCGCCGTGCTGCGCACGGGGTTCCGCTTCTGCGGCATGGCCGACGACGCGCCCCGGCCCGGCGCCGTTCCCTCGGCCACCTCGCCGATCTCGGTGCGCGTCAGCACGGCCACGTCCACGGCGATTCGACCGAGTGTGCCGGACACGAACGCCAGCACGGCGGCGATGTCGGCGATCGGCGTCCTCGTGCTGTGCCACGGCACGTCCGCCGCGGCCAGGTCGAGTTCGGCGGCCAGCGGCGCGATGAGGTCCACCACCTCGGCGGGACCGAATACCTGGTAGGCGGCCAACGTGCCCGCCGCGCCGCCCAGGGACACCGGAAGGCCGCCGTCGAGCAGCCGCTCCACCCGCTCGACCGCGTCGAGCACTCCCGAGAGCCATCCGGAAGCCTTGAGCCCGAACGTGATCGGCACCGCGTGCTGGGTCAGCGTCCGCCCGGCCAGCACGGTGTCCCGGTGCGCCCGCACGTGCCCGGCCAGCGCCGCGGCGGTGCGGCGCAGGTCGTCCCGGACCCGCTGGAGCACCCGGCGGCAGACCATCATGGTGGCGGTGTCGAGCACGTCCTGGCTGGTGCTGCCCAGATGCACGTGGTCCGCCGCCTCCGGAGCGGCCGCCCGCACCAGTGCGGTCAGCTGCTTGACGAACCCGACCACCGGGTTGCCGGTCTCGCGGACCTCGGCGACCAACTCCGGCCAGTCGAACCAGTCCGGGTCGGCCGCCGCCGCGATGCGGTCCGCGGAGTCCGGCGGCACGACCCCGGCTTTGCCCTGGACGCGGGCCAAGGCCACCTCGAACGCGATCATCGCGCTCAGCCAGGCCCGGTCGTCGAGCAGGTCGTCCAGGCCGGTGTCGGCCCACCCCGGTGACAGCAGGCCGGTGTCTGCGCGCATGGTCCACCTCGTGTGTCGGTCGAAGTCCTTCGGTCACACCGAAAGCCGGTTGCGGCTCCGGTCCGCCAGCGCGAGGCTCTCCCGCGCCACCGCGTCCGCGTCTCCCAGGATCACCGAGTTGACACCGGGCCGGACACCCGCGGCTGTCGCCCAGTGCACGGACTCGGTCGGCACACCGAACGCGAACCGCCGCGGATGCGGGCACCGGTCGTCGGCCAGTACCCGGTACGGTCGCGCGGTCACCGCCAGGCCGCCGGTCTCGTAGTGGCCGCCACCCCGGTTCGCGATCCGGTACGGCGTTCCCGCGCCGGTCGCCAGCAGTCGCCGGACCAACGGGTTGGTGGTGTACCGCACGTCCGCGTCCGGCAGCCGGGCCTCGACCAGCACCCGCGCCCGGTACACCGCGTCCGGCACCAGAGGGCTGCGCGCCACGAAGTCGCGACCGCGAGCCTGAACGACCATGCCGGGACCTACCTGGGTGAGCACTCCCGCCTCCAGCAGCGCCACCATCTCCTCGATGCGGTGCGCGGGTGGTCCGATGGACAGGAAGGCGTTGAACGGCGTGTACCAGGACTGAAGGTCTTCACGGTAGGAGTCCCCGCTCAGACCGCCGTGGTCCACGGCCAGCCGGATCTCGTTGCGCAGGTCCCGCAGGACGTCCAGCGCCGCCTTGAGCGGTCCGCGCACGTTGCCCAGCCGTGCTTCGCGCACGTCGCTGTCCAGATAGGCCACCAGCCACCGGCGGAAGTCCGCGGGCCCGGCGAACCGGACGCCGCGGTACGGCCTGGCGATCAGGTCCCAGTCCCACCGTTCCGGCACGCCGTGCGCGGCGAGCAACGGCTCCTCGGTCGTCGGATCTCCGGCCAGCCGCGCGAAATCCGCGGTGAACCGCTCGCCCGCCGCCGCGCCGGACCGGCCGCTGATCAGCGCCGCGTAGTAGACCGCCCGCACCTCGCGGTCGATCCACGGCCACAGGTCCGCCCGGAAGTCCGGCAGGTCACCGCGTGCCGCGCGCGAGCGCAGCGCGGTCAGCCGCTCGTCGGTGAGGAACAGCGGCAGGTGCCGTCCGAACGGGCCCTTCTGGTTCTCGCCCCTGGCGTGGTGTGGCACACCTCGGCGCGACCCGGCGACCAGCCGGGGCTCCGCACCGGATGCCAGGTAGACCAACCGCCCGTCCGAGCCGCGCTCGAACGTGCCGCCGCGCCCGGCGGTGAGCAGCGCCAGATGGTCGAAGAAGTTGAGGCCCAACCCGCGCAGCAACACCGTCTCGCCGGGCCGCACCCGGTCCAAGTCCACTTCGGACGGACTCGCCGGTGGCACGTAGGTCAGGCCGCGGTCGCGTGCGAACGCGGCCAGCGCTTGTTCCCCCTCGCCGAGCAGGTGGTCCAGGTGCCCCAACGTGAGCACCACCGCGTCCAGGCCGGTAATCCGGCGACCGCTCGCCAGCACCACCGTCTGCGGCCCGTCCGGCTCCTCGTCGAACAGGTCGACCGCGCGGTCCTCGTGCTCGATGATGGTGATGTTGGGGTGCGCGGTGCGGACCAGGTGCTGTCGCACCCACAGCAGGTACTGCCCGTAGAACGCGCGGGTCGGGTAGGTGTCGGGGCCCAGCCGGACCGCTTCGCGGCGAACCCAGTCGGGCAGGTTGGGGAACGGGTCGATCAGCGCGACGAACCGGGCCCATTCGTACAGGCTCGGGCCGGGGACGACCGGGCCCGCGCACTCGACGGTGTCGTCCACGAACAGCGTGACCTGCGAGGTCACCGTGTTCATCAGCAGGTGCGGCGGCTGGTCGGTGCGCCACACCTGGCCGCCGACCGACAGATGCGGGTCGACCAGGTGCACCCGGACCGGCAGGCCTTCGGGATCGAGGTTGGCGCACAACCTCTCCACCACGGACAGGCCGCGAGGACCGACACCCACGACGCAGATCTCGTGGACGTCACTGGTGGGCTGTGCGGACGAGTGGCTGCTCATCACAAGGGCGTCCCGGCTCGGTGCGGTGGATACTGGTTCACGTGACGTCGAAGTCGACGGTGACGCGGTCGCTTTCGGGCGTGGCGCGGCAGGCCAGCACGTAGCCCTCGGCGCGTTCGCGTTCGCTCAGCGTCCACGTCGCGGGCATTCGGGCCACGCCGTCCACCACCCGGACCCGGCAGGTGCCGCACACCCCGGTTCGGCACGAGTACGGCAACTCCGGACGAGCCACCAGCGCGGCGTCCAGCAGCGAGCTGTCCGGATCGCCGCGCACCTCGGTGGTGCGCCCGTCCAGGCGGACGGACAACACGTACGCGGCGCCGTCGCGCGCCGGCGGTGGCGGTGCGGCCGTGGCCTCCACCGGCCCGGCGTGGAACAGTTCGCCGTGCACCGCTTCCGGTGGCACGCCGCGGGAGGCCAGCGCCCGCCGCACCTGTTCCACGACCTCGTACGGGCCGCAGGTGAACCACTGGTCGACCGTGGCCACGGTGAGGAGGTCGGCGAGCAGCCCGTCCAGGGTCGGCGCGTCGAGGTGGGTGGCGGCCAGACCCACCTCCAGCCGTTCGCGGGAGAACAGCCGGGTGAGGGCGAAGCGGTCCGGGTAGCGGTCCTTCAGGTCCGCCAGTTCGTCCGCGAACATCGTCGAAGCCGCCGTGCGGTCGCCCAGCACCACGGCGAAGGTGCACTCCGGGTTCGTGGCGAGCGCGGTGGTGACCAGTGCCAGTACCGGCGTGATGCCCGATCCGGCGGCGATCGCCGCGTACCGGCTTCGCCGCCGAGGGCTCGGCGACCGGACGAAGTTGCCCAGTGGGGGCAGTACGTCCACGGTCGTGCCCGCCGACAGTTCCCGCGCGGCGTAACCGGAGAACACGCCGCCGGGCAGCAGCCGGACGCCCACCCTCATCGTGCCGTGGTCGCGCAGTTCCGCCGGGGTCGAGCACACCGAGTAGGACCGGCGGACCTCGGTGCCGTTGACGAACGCCCGCAGCGTGACGTGCTGGCCCGCGGTGAACGCGAACACCTCCCGCAACGCGGGCGGCACGCCGAAGGTGATCGCCAGCGACTCGCCGTCGACCGAGGCGTGGGTGCGGTCCACCACGGTCAGCTCGTGGAACGAGGTGCGCCCGCCCAGGGCCGCGAGCGCCATCAGATCTCCTTGAAGTGGTCGAAGGTCTCCCGGCAGTGCGCGCACCGCCGGAGCGCCTTGCAGGCCGTGGAACCGAACCGCCCGATCTCCTCGGTGTCCGTCGCGCCGCACCGGGGACAGCACGGCGTCGGCCGGTGCAGGACCAGCGGGACCGCACGGCCCGCTGGACCGGCGTGGTGGGCGGGCGGCGCGATTCCCGCGGCGCGCAGCTTGTCCCGCGCGTCGTCGCCCAGCCAGTCCGTGGTCCACGGCGGCGACCACGAGGTGACGATCTCCACGTCGGTGAAGCCCGCGGCGAGCACGGCGTCGACCACGTCCCCGCGGATCGCGTCCATCGCGGGGCAGCCCAGGTAGGTGGGTGTGATCGTCACGACCACCCGGTCCGCCGTCACCTCGACGCCGCGCAGAATCCCCAGCTCCGCCAACGAGAGCACGCGGATCTCCGGGTCGCGCACGGAGGCCGCCGCGGCATAGGCCCGTGCCGTGGCGGTGTCGACGCTCACCACCGGGCACCGGGGTGGGCGCGGTGCAGCACCTGCAACTCGCCGATGAGGTAGCCGAAGTCCTCGGTGTGCGCGCCCGTTCGACCACCGGTGGGCGCCCAGCCGTCCTCGGGCCTGCGCAGGGTGGCGTCCGTCAACACCTCGTCGACCAGCTCCGACCATGCGGGCCGGAGGCTCTCGGGCCGCACGGCGATGCTCGCGGCCTCGGTCACCTCGTCGCCGGTGAACAGTTCGTGCGTGTAAGGCCACACCTCGTCCACCGCGGACCGCATCCGCCGGTGCGACTCCTCGGTGCCGTCGCCGAGGCGCACGGTCCACAGGGCCGCGTGCTCCACGTGGTACGCGGTCTCCTTGACGGCCTTGGCGGCGATGCCCGCCAGCGTCGGCTCGGCCGAAGCGGACAGTTCTTGGTACAGCAGGTTCTGGTAGGCGCCGAAGAACAGCATCTTCGCCACGGAGAAGGCGAAGTCGCCGTTGGCCAACTCGACGAGCAGCACGTTGCCGAACTCCGATTCGGCGCGCTCGTAGGCGAGCGCGTCCTCGTCGCGTCCCCGGCCTTCGAGCTCACCGGCCATGGTGAGCAGTGCCCGCGCCTGGCCGAGTTGGTCGAGTGCGATGTTGGCCAGTGCCACGTCCTCCTCCAGCGCGGGTGCTCGCGTGCACCACTGGATGAGCCGTTGGGCCGCGATCAGGGCGTCGTCGCCCAGCCGCAGCACGTAGTGGTGATCGGCGTTCACAGGTGTTCCGCCCCTTTCGGGAGTTGGAAGAACGCCGGGTGGCGGTAGACCTTGTCGGCGGCCGGGTCGAAGAACGCGTCCCGCTCGTCGGGGCTGGACGCCGCCACCGCCGCGGCGGGCACCACCCAGATGGACACGCCCTCACCGCGCCGCGTGTACAGGTCGCGGGCGTGGTGCAGAGCCATGCGCGAATCCGCGGCATGCAGGCTGCCCGCGTGCAGGTGGCCGAGTCCGCGCTTGGCCCGGACGAACACCTCCCACAGCGGCCACTCCGATGTCTCGCTCACCTGACTCCCTCCCGGCGCTTGGCCGCGTGCGCCACCGCGGCCTCGCGGACCCAGGCGCCTTCCTCGTGCGCACGCCTGCGATTGCCGACGCGTTGGCGGTTGCAGGGGCCGTCGCCGGCGACCACGCGCCGCAACTCGTCGAAGTCCGGCGGGGTGAAGTCGTAGTGGCCCCGTTCCCCGTTCCACGCCAGGGCGGGGTCGGGCAACGTCAGGCCCAGCACCTCGGCCTGCGGCACGCAGATGTCGACGAATCGCTGGCGCAGCTCGTCGTTGGTGTAGCGCTTGATCCGCCAACGCATCGACTGCTCGGAGTGCGTGGACTGCTCGTGCGGCGGTCCGAACATGGCCAACGCCGGGCCCCACCACCGGTTCACGGCGTCCTGCGCCATGCGCTTCTGCGCCTTCGTGCCGCGGCTCAGCACGTGCAGCGCGTCGAAACCCTGCCGGTGGTGGAAAGACTCCTCCTTGCAGACCCGCACCATGGCCCGTGCGTACGGCCCGTAGGACGAGCGGCACAGCGGCACCTGGTTCACGATCGCCGCGCCATCGGTCAACCAGGCGAGCGCGCCCGCGTCGGCCCACGTCGGCGTGGGGTAGTTGATGAACGACAGGTACTTCTGCCTGCCCTCGTGCAGCGCCTGGAACAGCGACTCCCGGTCCACGCCCAGCGTTTCCACCGCCGAGTACAGGTACAGCCCGTGGCCTGCCTCGTCCTGGACCTTGGCCAGCAGGATCGCCTTGCGCTTGAGGCTCGGCGCCCTGGTCAGCCAGTTGCCCTCCGGCTGCATCCCGACAACCTCGGAGTGGGCGTGCTGGGATAGCTGCCGCACCAGCGACCGGCGGTAGGCGTCGGGCATCCAGTCCCGCGGCTCGATCTTCTCGTCCGCGGCGACCACCGCCTCGAAGTGCGCCAGCAGCTCGTCCTCCGTGTGCTCTCCGGGGCCCAGCGGTGCCCGACCGCGGTCGAGGCCGTCCTTCGCCGTGGCCTCGACCTCGGCGAGCAACTCGGCGGCGCCGGGTGGCTCGGGAGCTGAATAACCGTTGTGCCGCAATGAGTTCCCCCATCAACGCGAACTGATCGGCACACGGTATTGCGTGCCCGGCAGGAGCTTCGGGCACGATGACAACAAGCTGTCGGACCGGATCGCCGGGCCGCAGGAACATGACGGGTGAGCCGGTTGCCGGTGGCCGGGCACGCGATGCTCGATCGCGGAACAGCCCCCGGCCAGAGGACACCGACACCTTTGACTTCTCCCCCAGCTGAAGCAGGGGGACTCGGCCCTCGCGGGTCGATCTTTCTGCTTCGTAGCCCGGTGCCGCCTGGGGTTACCCAGCGAAGGGACGGTGTACCGCCCACGGTCTTACCCAAGCTCCACAGACCTGACTTCCCGCCAGCCCGGCGGTAGACCCTGGCCGGCTTGGTTGTCGCCAGCCGGGGCACTTCGATCATACCGGCCGTCCGATGGCGGGTGGTACGGAGGTCCGCCTCGGCGGCGGATCTTCGCCCCTTGGCCCCGCTACGCGGGAAATCCATTTCCTCCTCAGGCTGAAGCCTGAGGTATCCACGGAGGAGTCCTGATGAACGAGGTGCCGACCTTCTGCATCGGCCAGATGTTCGACCAGGCCGCGGCGGAGCACGGCTCGGCCACAATCATCCTCGATACCCCGTTGCAGTTCGCACCCGAGGACGGCACGACCCTGACCCTGACGCGGGTCGCGGAGCACGTGCGCACGCTGTCCGCCGAGTTGGTGGGAGCGGGGGTGCGCCGGGGGGATCACGTCGCGGTCTACAAGACCAACAACTTCGACATCGCCCTGCTGGCGGCGGCGGTGCAGCGGATCGGCGCGGTGCCCGCACTGCTGTCACCGGCGCTGTCCGGTGAGGTCGTGTCGATGCTGCTGCCGCGGCTGGACCGGCCGTGGCTGCTGACCGACCGCGCCAAGCTGGACGCCACCAGGGTGGACACCGCCGGTGCCCGGACGGTGCTGCTGTCCGCGGGCGAGGCCTCCGGTGGCATGGTGCCGTTGTCCCGCTTCCGGAACACCCCGGCCGGTCCGCCGAATCCTCCCGGCCGCTTCGATCCCGCGCTGATCACGCACACCTCGGGGACCACGGGCTTGCCCAAGCTGGTCGTGCAGACGCCCGACGCGCTGGGCCAGCGGCTCCGCCCCCAGAAGGTGATCGCCGGCCGCACGTGGCGGCACGAGAGGGTCGCGCTGTGCATGAGCTTCGTGCACGCCCGGTTCTACAGCGCCCTGTTCCTCGGCCTGTCCTACGGCAACTCGCTGGTCGTGGCCGTCGACCCGGATCCGGTCACCATCGGACCGCTGTTCGCCCGCACCAAGCCGGGCGCGGTGGAGACCCAGCCCAACACGTTCATCGACTGGGAGGTGCTGGCCGACGCGCCGGGAGCACCACTGGCGGGCGTGCGGTACTACAGTGCCACGTTCGACGCCATGCACCCGCGGACCATCCAGGTGCTGCTGGGCGCGTCGAAGCGGCGCCGACCCTACTTCCTCCAGTTGTACGGCCAGACCGAGACCGGCCCGGTGACCGCGAACCTCTACAGCGGGCGCAGCGCGCGCTCCGCGGACGGCCGGTGCGTCGGGTGGCCGTTCCCCCGTGTGGTGCGGCTGCGCGTGGTCGGCGACGACGGCCGCGTGCTGCCTTCCGGGCAGGTCGGCCACATCGAGGTGCACAGCCGCACCAGGGCCGTCACCTACCTCGGCGAGGACGAGCGGTTCCGCTCGCAGGTCACCGACGGCTGGTGGCGGATGGGCGACATGGGCAAGAAGGACCGGTTGGGCCGCGTGCACCTGTTCGACCGCGAGGTCGACCAGCTCGACTCCATCGACAGCAGCCTGCGGATCGAGGACGAGCTGATGTCGCGGCTGCCCGAGCTGCGTGAGGTGGTGATCGTGGCGGGGAACGAGGGTCGGGCCCTGCCGGTCGTGTGCACCCGTGGCGACCGCGAGCTGAGCCCGGACCGGTGGGCGCGGGCGACCGCCGACCTGCCGCCGATGTCGCCACCCAAGCGGATCGCGTTCGACCTGGTGCCCCGCACCGCCACCTGGAAGGTTCGTCGTCCCGAACTGGTCCGCGCGCTGCGGGAGGGCGTCCATGACTGAGGTGGCGGTCATCCCGCGCGGTGAGCTGGAGAACCGGATCGGCCTGTGCGTCACGGAGTCGTCCCCGCACCGGGTGGTCGGCACCCTGCCGGTGGAGGGCAACACCCAGCCGTTCGGCGTGCTGCACGGCGGCGCGTCGTGCGTGCTGGCCGAGACCCTGGCCTCGGTCGGCGCCTGCCTGCACTTCGCCGCCGACGGCGGGATCGCCGTGGGCACCGAGCTCAACGCCACCCACCACCGTCCCGTACGCGGCGGCACGGTGACCGGTGTCGCCACCTCGGTCCACCTGGGTCGCACCCACGCCACCTACGAGATCGTCGTCTTCGACCAGCACGGCAAGCGCATCTGCACAGCGCGGATGACCTGTGTCCGCGCGGCGGCCTGAGGAGTTCCGGAGCGCTCATGCAACCCCTGTCCCCGTCGGCGCACGTCGACACCTTCGCCCGAGACCACCTGCCACCCGCGCACGAGTGGCCGGAGCTGGACCTGTCCACAGTGGACTACCCGGACCGGCTCAACGCGGCGGTGGAACTGCTCGACACCACCATCGCGCGGTTCGGGGCCGACCGGCCCTGTCTGCGCGACGGCGACGGCACCACGCTGTCCTACGGCGAGGTGCTGGACCTGGTGAACCGGATCGCCAACACCCTGGTCGACGACCTCGAGGTGCGGCCGGGCAACCGGATCCTGCTGCGCGGGCCCAACAACCCGGCGCTGGTGCTGTGCTGGCTGGCCGCGCTGAGGGCGGGCGCGGTGGTGGTGACCACCATGCCGCAGCTGCGGCGCCACGAACTGCGCACCGCGGCGGAGGTCTCGTCGGCGCGGCTGGCGCTGTGCGACAGCCGGTACACCGAAGACCTGTTGGCCGCGGGGGTCGAGGGCTTGCGGGTGGTGACCTACGGTTCGCCCTCGGCCCGGCTGGAGACGCTGGCCCGCCACCGGCCGACGGACTTCGC
>Ga0307507_10010559_pt1 | contig 11903 bp, 8 predicted proteins | sample 7_EM_MG_FD_207223 | JGI IMG/M metagenome (GOLD analysis project Ga0307507, IMG submission 207223) | Populus trichocarpa ectomycorrhiza microbial communities from riparian zone in the Pacific Northwest, United States - 7_EM | ecosystem: Host-associated > Plants > Roots > Unclassified | place...
AGATTTTTCCTAACCAAAAAAAAATGATGATGATTAAGTGATGTAAGTGTTTTCAAAGAAGTAAAAAGAAATCTGAGACTTGTTCCATTGGATTTATAACCTGATTAAGTGATGTAAGTGTTTTCAGTTTATTTTATATTTTTCAGTTAATAGGTTTGATTAATCTAATATGATAAAAAAAAAAAAGCAGGCATCAACAGTAAATCAATCAGACCAAACAAAAAATATATACAATGATTAACCTGAAAAATGAAGTTTAACAGCTGTTTTTCAGTTTAATTTTAGTCCTTTAACTCTAAATTTTTAAAAATAAAAATAATTTAATTTAATTTAATTGAGCATCAACCGAGCACCATAATCTTCCCTCAACATTGCGAGAACTCCATTATAGGCATCCAAAACAAACTACCAAGTTAAATTTCAAATAAAACTAATATAAAATGATTAAATTAAAAAAAAAGTTGAGTAATTGAAAAAAAAGTTATCTCGATGCTTCTAACCATTAATTGTTGTTAGCAAACAAAAGGGACTTAGCATTTGCTCGAGCTTCGAATTCCATCCATGAAAGCTCTAATTCTTATAAATCAATAAAATTAAATTTTATTTTATCAAATTAAATATCAACCCGAGTGACATAATATTCTCTCGATATTTTGAGTCTTCATGTGCAAATATACGAATAAATAATTATAAACAATCTCAAATAAAAAGAATGCTAAATGACTAAATAAAAAAAACAAATCAAGATACCAAAATAAAAATAAAAAATATTAGGATAAAAAAATATTATTTTAGTCCATATTTGAAATCTCATATGTCACAATGAAACACTAATGACCTTTAGTTTTTTTTGTTTTTTAATTTTAAAAAAAACAAAATTCAAATTCAATTTTGTTTCTGTTAAAGAGGAGAAATCAGTCCGTCCCAATAGTCTAATCAGGGAATCAAACCCGAAGAGCAGTTGGGGCCTGAAATTCAATCTGGTACCTGTGGATTTGACTCCTATACGTCTTGTTTTAGCAATTTGATGATGACGATTTAGCATTAGTAGGAGTGATGGTCTTATCATATGAACATTATTCTACATCTCAGTCCCGTCATGGTGAATTGCCCAATCACAAATTTGGACATCCATGTTTGGTTTCATTTATCTTACTATAGGAGTCTTTCACACTTTATTGGTTGCATGAGTTTCGTTTCATCTTACTAAATGGAGTTAATTATAACTCAGTCCATATAATTTCATGAAACAACTTAATTCATCCTTGTACTCTTTAGAATATACATTTAATCCCTGTGTTTTTTGTTTCCTTATTACCCCGTCCTTCCATCTATTCAAGTATACACTATACATTTGGCTCCGATTAGAGAAATAGGTTCACCTGAGATAGTCATTTGCGAGAAAAATAGATGCTGCACTAACAATTCATGTGTTCATAAAGATAGAAGATTGCAATGCTATACTAACTTTTTACAGGTCGTAACTCGTAATACTATACTGTGGTGTGTGTCAATCTAAACTTTTTAAAAAATTACATGAGATTGAGATTTGATCCTGGAATGGTTAGGTGAGGGCTCGAAGGACAATCATCCTTGTCGTTTGGGTCTCGACGTCCATTCCATAGCCCAAATGGTAGGATGTTCGATTCTTTTTGTTTGGATTTTGATTCATCAATTCTTTTTTTGTGTTTTTTTTAAAGAAAATAGTAAGTTGTTTTTTTTATTGGCCATATTTTCTTTTTTAATAATCCGTGGAATGTTTTTCTAAGCCCATTGGAAAATATTTTTTTAAAAAAATTATTAATTTATTTTCAATATACAAAATCTAATTAAGAGTCCTCTAAATATTCCGGTCTTGGATAAATGATTAGTTTAGGTTTTGGAATTCAAATAATAATCGAGAAAAGAGGATAGGCTCATTCCAGTCAAAATTGGTAATTTTAACTCCATTAACAACCACTTATGAATTTTTTTTCTGATTGCACCCCTTATCTCAAGTTTTGGATTTGTAAAATCCATGACAGTTAAAATAAATAAAAAAATTTAAGACGAAACAAAAATTAAGCTTAAATATTTGGAAAAAAACAAAAAAACCTCTTAAAAACCAAAAATCTAAATACCAACAAAATCTTAGCCACTTCTACAAATTCCCCTGCCTCCCAAAGCCTCAAAAGCGGTGCTATATTTTACTGTTTTTCTTAGATTCGTATACCCAAGTATTTTTGAAGGTAAAAGTTTAAAATAATAAATAAAAAGTTGTATAGAGTATGTTTGTTTTTGTGAAAAAATTTAAATTTTTTTATTTCAAATTATGTTTTATATTTTTAAATCCTGATATTAAAAATAAAATTTAAAAAATATATTTCAAAACAACAATCAATTTAGAAAAACAACCACCAGATCCCTTGCATTACATTACAAAAAAGAGTCAAGAAAATAAGAACTGGTCTTGTAGTTTCGTGAATGAACACGACCCATAAGCCACCACCTTCTCTCTTTTTCTCTCTAAAAAGCCCTCTCTCTCTCTAACCGCCTACAGATATGAACACCAGCCTCTTCAAATGCAATTTGTCTTCCAGCTTCTTCTCGTATCCTAAGGTCGTTCTTCTTTGACAAAGAAAAAAAAAACCTATCGCATAGTACCCTTCATAAAGAACAAAACTTGAACTCCCTTGACAAATATCACCAGCTTGACATTCAAAGATTGTTTCTTTCTGAATCTTTTTTGCTTATATACTCAGGTATATCATGGGTCTCAATCTCTTTTTTTTTCTTTGTTTTAGACTGTTTTGCTTTTTGCTTCATTGGTTCTTTTAGCCCTTATCAATGGCTTCATCCGCAGAACTTTGCCATACTGAGGAGATTTTTTTAAAGTTTTGATGTTGCTGACACTTTCTGAGATAATTGTTCGCAGCTGTTTTCGTTTTTAATTTTAGGCATGGGGTTTTAGAGGATTTTTCTTTTAAAACAGAAAACCAATATAGATTATTTAATAATGCACGTATATGGGGTTTTTAAGCTTTTTTAAATCTGGGTTTTGATTTTTGGAGTAAGTTTTGTTCTGTTATTGTCAAGTTTGGAATTTTTGCTCTATCTTTTGCTGCTTGCTTATATTGAGTTTGTTCTGATGCTAGATCAAGAAATACGGATTTTTTTTATTTAATCACTCATCTTTCCATGTTGATTGATCAGGAGGATCTTGCATTGGAGACATAGTTGCTCCATGGTGAGCTTTCACGTATTTAATTTTTATGTTATATTGGGTTATAATTGGTCAAATAAGATGTGCAGGAACCTGAGGCAATGCTATTATTCAGCAACTTGGAAATGTGGATTCATTTGGTTGCTTTCTTGTGCTCTAATTCTTGAATTCGGGCTTGTTCTTTAGGGAGAAGCTCCAGCTTTCATTGTGGATGATCTGCAGAATCAGATTGGATTTGAAAATGGATTTGGCTCAAAATTCAAAGGCTGCAAAACCACCACAACTATCGGCGATAAAACTGTAAGTGAGCTTGTTGCGTTGATTTGACTCTCTTCTAAAACAACCTCATTCCCTCTTTTGGTTAATCCGGTCAATGATCTTGCTAATTGAGATTCTTTTTGGGTAGTATGTCATTGGTGGCAACGATGAGTCAACATTGCCTGTTGAAGTTCGAATTTTTGACAAAGCTACTGGCAATTGGTGAGCTGATATTTCTGCCTAAGAGAGAGTGTTCCTTCATTGGGGTTCTTGTTTAGAGTTGAGATTGCTTATCGTGGTAGAATTTTCACGTTTTTCAGGGTAACTCCTATCGTGCTGGGATCAAAACCTAACTCATGTAAAGGTCTCTCGGCCATATCATTGAATGATGATCGTATTTTGATAGTTAATAAGGGGTCCGCCCCTGATGACTGCATTTTGTTTCTTGAGGTTGGTATTTCAGAATCTTCTGGAGATTTATTAAGGGAAATGTTAAGATTCTACTCTGTTTCCAACGATATAAGAAATGAAAAAATAATAAAGGCATTACCAAAATGATAAACCACAACCTTCATAACATTTTCATCTCTCCAAAAATGTGAATAAACTGTTCTCAAATTCCATTTGCAACATTGCCAATATATTGAATGTGATGTTTACATGATTCCCTAATTGTGTCTTCTTAAGATAATTAATTTGTTTTAATTTTGGCAGGTGGACACTTGGTTTGTCAGGGAGCAGAAAAAAATTCGGGGGACTGAGGTTGTTGCCTGGAGTAAGGGGGTATGGGGCGATGCTGAGAAGCCAGTTGTCATAAGTGGTCCTTCTGGAGTGGGTAAAGGAACATTAATATCCATGCTTATGAAGGAATTCCCATCTATGTTTGGGTTTTCTGTTAGCCACACAACCCGTGCACCAAGAGGCATGGAGAAGGATGGGGTTCATTACCATTTCACCGAGCAAAGTATTATGGAGAAAGAGATAAAAGATGGGAAATTCGTTGAGTATGCTTCTGTTCATGGAAATCTGTATGGGACCAGTATTGAAGCTGTTGAGGTGGTAACTGATGCGGGGAAGGTGAATATTTCTTCTCCTCCTTTTCTTGCTCATTCTATATTACTTTGTTATAAGCAATTGTGGATACCTATTGTGGTTGCAATGTAAGGTATTCATAGCAATGCAATGGTATTTAGGTACTGGATCAACCAAGAAATGATAATGAATTTGGATTGCTTTTGCTGAATGTCTTCAGAAACCATATAAAGAACCTTTTCGAAAAGAAAGACCTCAACTTAATCAAAATACTTGCATCTGCAAACTCGAAATGTTTTTCCAAGAAGCTTATTGATTTTATTTTGCTATTTCATTTGGTCTTGCAGAGGTGCATTCTTGACATCGATGTTCAAGGAGCAAGATCAGTGAGGGCTAGTTCTCTGGAAGCAATCCTCATCTTTATTTGTCCCCCCTCAATGGAGGAGCTTGAGACTCGCCTCCGCTCAAGGTAAGTCAGAAGCTCTTACAAATTCCTAACCATTCTTGTATCTTCCTGCACTTGTTCTAACTTGAATCTGATCAACAGACGTACTGAGACAGAGGAGCAGATCCTTAAGCGACTCCAAAATGCAGAGGTGGAGATGGAGCAAGGAAAATCATCGGGCATCTTTGATCATATCTTGTTTAACGATAATCTGGATGGCTGTTATGAGAGTCTTAAGGTAATGCTGTGCTGCTTGATATTGCATCCATGCAGAGTTTACTTTCAAATGCTTTATATTCAGGTTGCGCTCTCTGATTTGCTGCAGAAACTTCTTGGGATAGATGGAGCTGCCGCAGCTACCCAGATATCAGGTAAGATATCTGTCATCGACATAAATCCATGATATACTTATTTCATCTGCTTCGGTAAAATATGCAAGTCTTTAAAATATGATGCTTTGTCAATCCAGCACCCCAAGGGATTGATCTGCCCGCAGACCGTTCAGTTTCGAAAATGGATAACAAGATTATCATAAACTATGGAACTCCAGAACTAGAGAAAGCATCAAAGAGCTTGTTAGTTCCACTATCTTTCTTCAAGAATCTTATATTCAACATTATGATCTCTTGTAAGTTATTTGAGCGGTGTGATTGTTGACTTACAACTACCATGATGTGGGTTGAGCAGGATAGTACTGGATGTATCCTCACTCAAGGGAGGGGCTCCTGGACGAACAAGAGGGCTTGACGTGTATGCCACTGACTCATTTTCAGATGACTTGAATGGGATCAATCAACCAAGCTAACGACTCCAGCCTCATAGATTCTAACATGCTTTCACGAACTTCAAAATCTCCCAGCTGTCTCTGCTTTATATTCTTAAGAAAGGGAACGGTGACTAAGCTCGAAACATGATTTTTTGTAATAATCCCTTGTCTTGATATCATCTCCATTTTTTTTCATTATTTGCCTGTTTTAGAAAGGAGACGACTTGGATTAATGTTTGAACAGTTAGTCAAGTACTATTCCCTCGCCGGCAATGAGATGATTTATGATTTGTACGGGCGCGTTCACGATCATCTTGGTAAAATATAACAAAGTTCATTTCCCATCATTGTTTCAAGCAAGCAGATTAGAGTAGGTAATAGTCGTGGCAGTGCAATCCAGGTGCATTTGTCTACATGTTTCTACTCATCACAGGTTGAAAGAACATTTTTTATAATGTCAAGCGGTTTTCATTGGCGTTATGTATCCACTCTAAAATCTATGCGCCGATTGTCATCTTTTGCATTCGTGATTTGTGGGAATACTAGCTGAAAGATCTGCCTTTTCGAAAGCATATTAAAAAGGGTTAAATCTTTTCAAGATTGCCTTTGCATGAAGATGGAAGGGTTGGAAGACGCGTATAATTTCAAATATCATAAAGGAATGCACTACAAGTTGACCACCAATGTGCAGCCTGCGATCTGCTTGAAGAAGATACGGGACGGCACAAAAAGACAGCTAGAAGAGAAAGAAATAGAGAATGAGACGCAAAAGATGAGAGGAGATTGAAGAAAAAGAAAGAATGAGATTCGAAAGACTTGTTAGAGCTCCCATACAATTTCAATACCGTCAGAAAAACTTGCAATTTTTATTTTTAATATAAAAATTATAATAAATTATTAATATCACAGTAAAATTTAAAAACACTAAAATTAAAAAACATTGTAGGGAAGTGTTGTTGAACGTATTGGGGTCCATAAATAAGCCGAAGATTTATGGAATGAAGTTTTTTTTCTTATTTGGTTCTGCGTTACAAAGGAATTGGGTAAAATTAATTTTTTTATATTTTAAAGTTATATTTAATATATTAATATAAAAATTATTTTTTAAAAAATAAAAAAATATTATTTTAATATATTTTCAAATAAAAATTATTTTAAAAAACATCATCCTTCCCCACCATTAAAAAAACCGTACGGGGAACTGCTTTAACTGAACTTTTCCAAGTTGGATTCGTTGCCTCTTTTTTTTTTTTGTCTGCTGTCTTTACCTCCTCGTGGGGGGACCCAAACTGAGGCAACATACAGAGCAAGTTGGTGATAATCTGCTAGGATTGGTTGGTGTCTTTTAAGGGCCGGCGTTCCTCTCACATTCAGCACCTTCCATTTGTACGATCTGCAGACTTTGATAGGCCTACAGAGGTTTTGATGAGAGGCCCAGGATGCACCACAAATAAAAAGCATCTTCCTCTTCCCATGCGATCCATGAATCTACTCTTAAATCCTATTTTTATTTAATTTTGTGTTCTTTTTTATTTTGAATGCATTCTTTGCCACAAGACATCTGCTCGCAAGAAATGATATTATGGCGTTGTGATTGCCTGCCTCTTTTCATTTGCAAAAACTCAAGTGTATAGAACAAAGGAGATCTTGACCATGCTTGGTCAGAGCCAATCATGTTCTTCATTTAACAATGTAGATAGATTATTGTTGTAGGTTACTGCTGGATTTGAAGAGCAATGGGAAAATGGCACGGTACAAGGATGGGAAAAGAATGCTCAAGAAAATGGGCGTGTGCCAGCTGATCATACTGTTATTGATCTTGATTCTTACAGCACTGAAGAATTGGAGGAAGCATTATATCATTGTCTGCAGCTGCTTTATTTTTCCCTGAATCATTTTCGTTTTGCCTGGAAATCTATAATCAGAGAGCATTCTCTTGCTGAATGCTGATAGTTTATGTTAATGTCAAAGAAACAAGGATGTACTTCTGTATTTTGTTGTCACCAAGTGTCAGCTGATGCTGACATGTTGCTGCTGTTATCATTCTCCTTGTAAAATAACAAAAATGATCACTCATCGATTAGCCATTTACTGCTGCCATTATCAAACATAGTAATTTAAAATTCACTTAATAAATCTATTAACCGAGCTTTGACCAAGTCAAACTCAAATTCCCCCAACATCACACGATCCATTAATAGAGGTTCTTGATGGGCTCGCCTACAAATCAATTCCACAGTGACATAAAACAAACCCCATAACAGAGGACCCAGATAAGCTGAGCAAAAGATTGCAAATACAAATGCAAATGCTCGTAACTTTTTCTTTCGGTTTTTTTCTTGTTTTTCCTTGCAGATCAAAGATTAAATTCCTTGTCGATTGGGTTTTTCGGTATTAAATTCCTTTTCAAAGCAGACCATCGAAATCCGAAAAAAGATTATTTTATAAAAAATCAAATGATATTCCAAAAGTACACGGAGGAGATTCATATAACCACACTCTTTTGTAAAATTTACATAAATTGAGTACAAGGAAACGGTGATCCACTTAACTAGAAAGCCCTCTACAGCCCCTGAAGAAAGTGACAAACAACAAGCCAAGAATGATTTGCCTGTAACATACATGTACACAACACCTAATTCCTCCCTACGCGAGTCAGGGTCATTGTCTCAAGCTTTGCAGAAAAGCTATGAACGATTCACAATGATTGAAGAAACACCTTCAGCAGGATCAAGCAAAGCGTAGAGTGGTAAGCCCAACAAATCGTTACTGCATGTGAAAAGGTGAATGGTAATTCTATCAAGTGAGAAGCACCTTTCATCTCTCAAGAGTGTGGAAGAATCCACCGCACCTTTCAGCTAAATGGGCTTTCATGCAATTGGCAATGCTGGAGACAGACCCTTTACCCCACTCACCATAATTTGTTCACGTTGCGATCCCTTTCTCCCGCCATCTTTTCTGAAAGCCAATGAAATTTAGAAATATGATACCAGGGAAACTGCAGGTTGCATCCGCTGCTGGAATACGTCTGATTTGGGTGCGTTTGATGCAAGGGCTCTGTTGCCTCCCCATTACTCCTTGGCGAATCGGACTCTCTGAAAAAGTTGAAGGGTCTGGATCCAGAGCTTGATGAGTTGTTAACATTTCTCAAAACTGTTTCATAAGAGCTGGTATGCGTATCAGGTACAGTACTAGCAGCTGTAGTGTCAGGTTTCTTTTTGTTGATGAAACGGCCTCCACAACCTCCTTCCCTTCTCTTTGCATGTAAATGTCGGGACTCGTGAAGATATGGCTGAAGCATGACAACGAAAATACAGAGTGCTTGAAACAAATATGGAGCAATATACTGAGGAAGTTTAAATCATAATCTTCCTCGAAAGAGCAATATACTGAGCATATTTTGTTGAAACTAATTGATTCAATTGCAGATGATTTATCTTTATGATAATGTAGCCTTAGCATTGTTGAAAGAATTGATCCTTGATTATAGCTATGTAATTGATTCTAGGAAATCATTTCCCTTCTTGTAAAGATTACATGTAACTCTGCAACTATAAATAAAATATGTCATCCACATTGAAGGTGTGGTGTTTTGTAAAATACTCTAATGGTATCAGAGCTCCTGGATTAACCTCCCTTCAATCCTTTCATCTTCTCTCCAATGGCCACCGAAAACCCTTCTGCCCCTCTGCCCTTCACCACCCTTATTCATATGATCACTGTCAAATTATCTTCTGCTAATTTCCTCATTTGGCATAGTCAAATCCTTCCCTTCATTGAGAGCCAAGACCTTGTCGGTCATATTGATGGTTCCAATGTTCCACATCCAAAATTTGATTCTCTCAACTCTCAAACACCAAGTGACAAATATTTGTCTTAGAAAGAAGCTAATCAACACTTGTTTTTTGCCTCCTCCGATCCTCCCTAACTGGAGAGGCATTGGCTGAAATTGTTGGACTCTTCACCGCACATGACGTCTGGCTCGCTTTGGAAACAACCTTTAATCGCAAGTCTAAGACACGAGAGACACAAAAAAAACCGATCTTGATTTTATTAAGTTGGTTTGAGAGAGGAAAGTTCAATGGAGGCTGTTTAAGCCTTTAACCGTCACAGAAAATCAAAATCCCATAAGTTTATTTTGATTTGTTTTGCTTTTAAGTTTTTAACATAGGGTTATTTAGGTTTTTGTGATGTTTTTAGGTATTGTTTTCAGTGAAATCAGGTTGTGATTCTGGTCTTATTGGTTTAAAAACTTGAATCTCAATTTTTCAATTATAAGAAATAACCAAAATTTATTACACGCGAGCCCAGACTTTCTTCATTTTTAGTCCAAGCGCGCAAGGGCTTGATTGTGCTAGCCATTTCCCTGTTTTGATGTGAAAAATGACGTACAAACTAGAAGTATGTTTCTCCTGTTGGGCTATAGGAAGATTGCAGAGTTATGGTCTATGGGCTAATTTGGGCTTCTTTTACATTGTGGATATATCTAGAATGACAACTAGAATTGTTCAAGAATACAGGCCCCAAATTTTAACCAAGAAAGCCCAGTAAATTGGCCCAAGATCCGACCCATGTGGAAAAAATTACCTAGCCGAGGTAACTTTAACAAATAACTCCATTTTCTCGGGGAAATAAATTCACGAGAAAACATGGAGGAGATTCGCTTCACGTGTGTGTCCTGTACAAGAAATGATACGCCATCCAGCACCGCACACGCTATGTGCTAGGAATATGCTGTGGTAGGGTTCCACCTCCACCTGACGCCATTATCCAACCCACCAAGCAACAAATCAAATACGCTCAGGCTCTGATACGATGACTGCTTTCTGGGAGAGCCTTAATAATTGCCGCCCTGACTTTACTTGATGAGTAAATCAGCTAATTTGAAGTATGGACCGAATAATTGAGTTAAAAAAACTTGATTTTTTCTTAAAACGATATTATTATAATTTTCTTTTTAACTTAACGCATCTTATTCATGACTAAGATCTTCAGGCAATTTAACCTTTATTAAAGATGGTTTACTGTAGAAGATTTACGGTAACTCTTGTCTCATTCTCATTGGCACTATGATTACAACAATAAAATCGTAATTTTATCATTCTTAGAAAAAAAAAAATTAACCTGGACCAAGGGGGTAATAAAGTATTTTTATTGTTTTTCACATAATAAAATGTCTAACATACTATTTAAAACAACAATATATTAAAATGTGGTTATTTCATTTTTTTTTCTCTTTTATTAGCATAGTAAAATAACTACATTATCATTTAATTTAACTTATCTTTAACTTGTGTTTATGGTTTTTTTATTATTTTTATTATGGTTGTATCCGGGGGTTTTTTAGTCTTTCATTGTGGGGTTTTTTTTGTCATTATTGAGTTGTATCAAGGGCAATTTGGTATTTTAGCAGGTATGAAATATTATTTATATTAAAAAGTGAATAACACGTGTCGTTCGCGCGAACGCAAGTAGCTTCTTTTGCGCTCTCCGGACAACACACACACAACATCTTTCAGCCATCAAACATCGGCTTCTACGACAACCTTTGAATCTTCACAATGGCCCCTCCATTCTTGGGTTGTGCGTGTGACTAACGGACCTCTAGTTTGGCATCAACAATATTTTTTCATCTTTTTCTTTTCTCTCTCTTCCTCGATTTTCACACTTAACCCTGTGGATTTTCAAAGCAACCTTTCAATTTGTTTTTCTTTCAGATTTGATCATTGTTTTTTATTACTATTTGTTTTCTTTTAAATAATTCATAGAATTGAAATTTTCTTTCCATTTCATCCTCTATTGATTTGTTTATCTATTAAATTTGATCCTAATTTTTTAAAATCATTTTCTTAATTGAATTTGTTTTCAATTGCATCTCTCAATATTTTATTTTATTTTTATATCAAATCTAGTTTTTATTCTTTTAATTGTTATTTGTTTTCCAATTGCATCTCTTCATATTTTATTTTATTTTATATCAAATCTAGTCATTATTCTTTTAATTGCTATTTATTTTTTTTAGATCTTTTTTATATTCAAACTTTCTTCTTCTTCTTTTAATTTCATTCCTTGGTATTTTATTGATTGAGATTCTATTAATAAAAAAAATTAGCTTTGTGATTTTTTCGAGTTTGCTTTCTATGAGATAAAAAATCCAGGTCATGAGTTTGAAAGATTAGTCTGGTTATCCTAATTTCAAG